>JGI12053J15887_10001850_pt1 | contig 10057 bp, 9 predicted proteins | sample MedBloCAOM1_O3_FD_15887 | JGI IMG/M metagenome (IMG submission 15887) | reverse complement strand
CAATCCGGCGACCATCATGCCGTCCTACTATCGCGTCGAGGGATTGGTGCGGGTCGGCCCGGCATGGCGCGGCAAGCCAATCCTGTCGGCGGAACAAATCGAAGACATCGTGGCATATCTCTCAACGCTACGCGATTAGGATGGTGAAACCGACGATGCGCGAGCAAGACAAGTCCACGCGCCGAAAATTCCTCGGCCTCGCCGGCGGCGCGGCAGTGCTGGGCGCAGTCCCGATCGTGACGCTGCGGCCCAGTGAAGCGACCCCGGCGATGCTGGCCGCCGCGATCAGGAACGTGGTCGGCGAAGCCGTGGTGCGGACCGGCAAGATAAAACTCGATGTGCCGCCGCTGGTCGAAAACGGCAACACCGTGCCGATGACCGTCAGTGTCTCGAACCCGATGACTCCTGACGACTACGTCAAGAGCATCCACGTCTTCAACGAGAAGAACCCGCAACCGAATATCGGCAATTTTTATCTGGGCCCGCGGGCCGGCCGCGCGCAAGTTTCGACCCGTATTCGCCTTGCCGACAGTCAGAAGATCGTCGCCATCGCACGGCTGTCCGACGATTCGTTCTGGTCTGCCAGTGTGGACGTGGTGGTGACGCTCGCTGCCTGCACCGAGGAGGTGATCTGATGGTATCAGCCCTGATCAACGTTCCGGCAAAGGCAAAACGCGGCGAGATCATCGAGATCAAGACGCTGATGTCGCATGTCATGGAGACCGGCTACCGCCACACCGCTGATGGCGAGGTCGTTCCGCGCAATATCATCACGGGCTTCGCCTGCCGTTACAACGGGGTGGAGATTTTCCGCGCCGACCTGTTTCCGGCGATTGCGGCAAACCCCTTCATCACCTTCTCGGCGGTCGCGACCGAAAGCGGCAAATTCGATTTCGAATGGATCGGCGACAACGGTTTTGCCGAGACCGCTTCGGCCTCGATATCGGTCGAATGAAGGCTGCCGGCACGATAGCCGTCGCGGCGCTGCTGATCGCGGCTGATATCGCCGCCTCTCCCCTCTCCGCCACAGAAATCCCGCAAGGCGAACGCCGATCGGGCTACAGCTTTATGTCGCCGGACACCAAGGCGATGCAGAATGACGATACGGCCAACCCCGGCATGCTGTGGGTGCGGGACGGCGAAGTGCAGTGGAACACCAGGAGTGGCGCGGCGGGCAAGGCCTGCGCCGACTGCCACAACGACGCGCGCGCCAGCATGACGGGCGTCGCAGCCCGCTATCCGGCCTTCGACAGGGAGCTCGGCCGTCCAGTCAATCTGGAGCAGCGCATCAATCTGTGCCGCGCCAGACATCAACAGGCGACAGCGCTGCCTTACGAAAGCCGCGAGCTGCTCGCGCTCACGGCATTTGTTGCGCAGCAGTCGCGCGGCGTCGGCATCGAAGCGGGCACCGACCCGCAGCTCGAGCCCTTCATCGCTCGGGGCCGCGAGCTGTTCATGCAGCGGCAGGGCCAGCTCAATCTCGGCTGCACCAATTGCCATGACGACAATTGGGACAAGCGCCTTGCCGGCTCGGCCATTACGCAAGCACAGCCGACCGGCTACCCGCTGTACCGGCTGGAGTGGCAATCGCTCGGCTCGTTGCAGCGCCGCCTGCGGAGCTGCATCACCGGGATCCGCGCCCAGCCTTACGATTACGGCGCGCCGGAGCTGGTCGAGCTGGAGCTCTATTTGATGTCGCGCGCGCAGGGAATGCCGATCGAGACACCGGCGGTGCGGCCGTGAGCTGGCGAGGGTATCGAGTCTAGACCGCTATCCTCGAGCCGCCTTCTCCAAAAATGCCTCCAAGGCCGCGATACAGTCGCGATCGCGATAGACGCGATGCTTGTTGTTGGCGATCTCTGCGGACAATTCGGTTCGCTTGGTGGCATCGCGCCCGAGCAGACTCGCGATCGAAACATACTCGTCGATCGTGCGCGCCGTCGTCCCGCGGATCTCCATCATTTCCAGGATAGCGGCGGTATGCCGGCCGCGCATCATCTCCCCGGCAAAGGTGACGATGGGGAGGTTGTGCACAAAACTCTCCAGCATCGAGTTGCAGCCTGACCAGCCGATGCTGTCCAACACCAGATCGCACTGACCGATGGCGGCGACGAAACGNTCCGGTGCAAGTCGCGGCAGGAAGACGCAGTGATCTTCGGCGCTGAGACCGACGGCTTCGAACGCACGCTCGAGCCGAGCCCGAAACATCGCCGTAACGCCCCTGCCGCCGCCGAACTCGATGAAGGTGAACTGACTGTCGGGAACCTCGGCTGCAATGCGCGCGAAAACTTCGTCGAATTGCGGCAGGTATTTTGGCAATGACTGGCAGCACCAATAAACCACGGCGTCATCGCGCAGGCCGAGCTCTGCCCGGTCGATTTCAGCAGGCGGAACGTCCGATGGTTCGTAATAGATCGAAAGATTGGGCAAACGAATGAGCCGCTCGGAATAGCGGTCTGCGGCGCCTGCGGGTTCCATGAGATCGCTGCTGATGAAGTAGTCGATGGTCGGAAATCCGGATGTCACGGGATGTCCCCAGGACGCGCATTGAACCGCGGCGAGCCGCTGCGCCGCCAGTTGCGCCGACACCTTGTCCATGCCGATTTCGGGAAAAATCAGGACATGCGGCGCGTCGTCCAGGATCGTGCGCCGCCAGGCATCGAGCGACAGCGGGCCCTGGACAAAGCGATCGCACAATGCCGCCGCCACATCGGTCTCGCCATCCCGGTCGGCGCTGGTGTAATAGCCGGACACCTGAAACCGATCCCGGTCCAGCATCTCGAGCCATCCCTTGATCGGGATTTTCCAATTCGAATGCTGCCTGAAAAACCCGCTGACGATCCCCAACCTGACCGGCTGGTGAGGACCCGGCGGCATTGGCAGCGCGGGCGTCGGATATCTCGCAGCCATGATCTTGCAGACCAGCTGGCCGTATCGGGTTTGCAGCTCTCGATCGTCAAAACCCTGATAGGGCAGATAAAACGGCTGATGCGAACCGATTGCCACTGCGAGCGCTGCGGGTGCGCGGGCGCTTTCAACATCCGCACACAGTTTTGCAAGCCGGCCCGCATAGGCGTCGCGTCGCCCGGCGATCTCGGATTCATTCTCGTAAAGTGCCGGCAGCTCGGCCATGCACCACGCGAGCTCAGCCTCCAGAAAATCCGGTCTCAGCGCAAACGCCCGGGCGAAATGGGCTCTCGCTTCCGCGATCCTGGTCTCGCCGCGCAACGCCACGCCACAATTGTAATGCACCATGAACGAGTTCGGATCGAGCCGGAGCACCGCCTCGTATTGCGCGATCGCATCGTCGCGCCGGCCCATGATCCGCAGGATATTGCCGAGATTGTTGCGGGCGCCGGCACTGTCGGCGCGCAGCGCGACCGCGCGTTCTGCAAACGCGAGCGCTTCGGGCAGACGATCCAGATCCTGCAGCAACGCGGCAAGATAGATGTGCGCATCGACAAAATCGGGGCGCAGCAAGACCGCGCTGCGATAATGCTTCTCGGCGTCGGGTTTTCGGCCCGCCAGTTCCAACACCGAGCCCAGGTTAAAATGCGCGACCGGAGAATCCGGCGTGCTTTTCAGCACCAGCTCGAACTGTGTCACCGCCTCATCGAAGCGGCCAAGCGACCGCAATCCCCGTCCGAGATTATTGCGGGCCTCGCCATATCCGGGATTAAGCGCCACGGCCCGCTCGAAGCAGGATATTGCGTCTTCAAATAACCCGTCGGCTGCGAGAATAACGCCTCTGTCGTTGTGCGCCTCGGCGAAATCCGGATCGAGCATCACCGCCCGGCCGACAAGCGACGCTGCATCAGGACGCTTCAGCTGATGCGCGGCCACTCCCAAGAGATGAAATGCGCGCGCATTGTTCGGATCGCTATCGCAGACAGACCGGTAGAGGCGCTCAGCCTCGCTGAGACGACCGGCGCGATGGTGCGCCATCGCAGCTGCGAGCGTCTGTTCGGAACCGCCCCCGGCATTCATGGCGATGTCCCGAACCCCGGAGCTCTCACGTCAGTAGCAAGACCGATAACGCCCGAGGCCCAGATCGATCTCGCAGGGGNTTCCNTAGACCCANACCGGTTGATCGCANGGCAGCGCGCGCGTCGACCGAAACGGCGTATTGCAGGCGATGTTCGAGGCGGGATGAAGAACCAGCGTGGCACCGTAATATGGTGGCGGCAAAGCTGCCTCATCCTGAACAGTGTAGGCGCGGTGATGATGCCTTTTCGATTTGTAGGCATCGGCCCATGCATTGCTGGTGCCGAATGCCAGAACGACCGCGAGCGTGACGATGGTGCGCATCAACATGGTCTGCATCCTTTGTGCTCTCAGGCATTTTCGATCGAGAATGCGGTTGGCCTCTCGCCGGAAAGCCAAGTTTGCCACATCCGCGCGTAGGCCGCCTCGATATTTCCGGTCAATTTTGGGAGATCGAACAAGGCGCTGCCATCGCGATGCTGCTCTAGTTGCTGTCGTAGCGCGGCCAGGCGCTGCGGCGCGCGCGCCAGGGCCAGCGCCGTCCGCTCATATTCCTCCAGCGATCCCGTGACCAGTTCCGCCATGCCGATCGCTGTCAGCAGGCTGCCGGCGACACGGCCCGCAAATGTGTCTCCACTGCAGGTGAGGACTGGCAGCCCGGCCCACAGCGCATCGCTGGCGGTGGTGTGCGCGTTGCAGGGCAAGGTGTCGAGAAACAGATCGGCATGCCGGTGACGCCCGAGATGTTCGGCCGATGCAACGAGCGGGGCAAAGATCAGGCGGCCGGAATCCACCCCGCGTTTCTCGGCCTCCGAACGCAGATTGGCTTTGACCAGTTCGTTCGCCTCGAGCAGCCACAACACGCTTCCGGGGACCGACTGCAGCAGTCGCATCCAGATATCGAAGAAGACCGGCGAGATCTTGTAACTGTTGTTGAAGCTGCAAAGCACCGATCCCTCGGCTGGCAGGCCGCAATCAACTCGCGAGGGAGGCGTCGCCATCTCCCGCCGTCTGTCGTTCACCTGATAGCTGCCGGGAAGGTGAACCAGCCGTTCCGAAAAGAAAGGCTGCTGGCTGGTAGGGACGACGAAGGGATCGACGAGGATGTAGTCGATGAAATCCGCTCCCATGGTGGCGGGATATCCGAGATAGCTCACCTGCACCGGCGCCGGGCGATAGGCCGATATCGCCGGCCGCGCATGATGGGTGTAGCCCTTGAGATCGATGAGGATGTCGACCTGGTCCGCATGAATGTGCGTTGCCGCCTCGCGGTGAGACATGGCGCTGACATCAACAAAACGGTCGAAAGCGGAAACAAGCCGCGCGCGCATCGGACTGTTGTCATCGGGACCGTAGGAATAGGCTGATACCTCGAAGCGGTCCCGATCATGGCGCTCGAACAATTCGGCCATCAGCCGCGCCGTGGCATGCTGATGAAAATCTCCGGACAGATAGCCCAGACGAATGCGCCTGTTTTCGGCGATGGGCTGATGATCAAACACGGCCTCCGGCGGCGGTTTGATCGGCCCGATCCATTGCCGGGCGCAGAGCCATTGATCCGACGCGGACGCAGGCGTCGAGAACAGATAAAACGGCGGAACACGAACCCCTCGCCGTACCATGCCGACAAGGTTTTCCTGATCCGCTTCGTAATCGTCCCATTCGCACGCCTGCGCGCGATGATACGTCAGTTGGCTGAACGCATCGGCGTAGTCGGGCCGAAGAAGCAATGCGTTCCGATAGGCCGCGATCGCGCCTGCGAGATCGCCGAGTTCGCGCCGGGCACTTCCCAGATTGTAATATGCCTCGGCGAATTCGGGCTTGTGTGCCAGCGCCTGTTCGAATGCCATCAGCGCTTCGCCGGGACGCGCTTCCGCCAGCAACGCCGTTCCCATATTGTTGCAGGCATCGGCGTGAGCCGGCATCCGTTCAAGCAGCCGGCGGTAAAGATCGATCGCATCAACGGCGCGCCCGAGTTCCACCAGCACGATACCGGCATTGTTGATCGCGTCGGTGTAATCCTGGCGAAGTTCGATGGCGCGGCCGTAGGCCGCCAGCGCCTCTTCCAGTTTGGCCAGCTGCTGCAGCACCGTCGCGCGATTGTAAAATACCTCGGCGTAGTCCGGCTGCAGCGTGATGGCGGCATCGAAAGCCGCCAGGGCCTGGTCGAGCAGACCCCGGTCCTTCAGGACCGTGCCGAGATTATTGTGAACGCTGGCAATGTCGGGATTGAGCGAAATCACCCGTCGATACGCAGCCTCGGCTGCATCCAGTTCATTGTTCTGATGCAGCACCGAACCGAGATTGAACTGGGCCTCTGCATAGGCCGGCCTCAGCGCGACCGCCTCGCCATAGGCTGACACCGCCTCATCGAGCCTGCCCTGGATCTGAAGCAGCACGCCGATATTGTTGTGGGCTTCGGCGTAATCAGGTCTCATCTTGATGGCGGACCGATAGGACGCCATCGCCTCTTCGAGATTGCCCTGCTGCCTCAGCGCGTTGCCGAGGGCGAAATAGGCTTCCGCATAGTTCGGCTTGAGTTTGATAGCCTGCCGGTGAGCGGCAATGGCATCCGCCGGCCTCGTCTGCAGCTGCAACACCGAACCAAGATTGTTGTAGCCCGCCGGATCAGCCGGCCGCACCTTGATCTCCTGACGAAACAGCCGTTCGGCGCTGACGATATCGCCCTCTTGAGCCGCAATGATGCCAAGGTTGCCAAAGGCGGCAGCGTTGGTGGGATCAACCCTCAGAACCGAGGCATAAAGCCGTTTGGCATCTCCGATTCTGCCGCTGCGGTGCGCCGCCAGGGCGTCCTGCAACAGCTGTTCCGGTGTCGGATGTCCCACAGCGTCGTTCGTTCTCAAGCGGAAACCCCGCAGCATTCACTCGCGCAGCCGATAGTTGGTGTATTGGATATCGAAACTCGTCGCGCCATAAAGCTTCACATAGATCATTGGACCGGAGAGCTTAACTTCGTCGATCGAGCGTGGCCCCTTGAACAAGGTTGCCTCATTCTCAAGGCCGGCGGCATAGATCACGGCCTGACCGGTCGGCGGGCTCAGCGTTACAATCATCGTCACCGCGGTTGCCGATTCCGGAATGTATTTCGACACGTTGACTTCGATCGGTGCCGGCTCGACTGGCGCTTCGGGCGGGACTTCGGCCTGCACAACTTGCACATAGGCCGGCGGCGGTTGCATATCCATGGTCTGGTTCCCCGTAACGCTTGCAAGTCTACCAAGTTCTGTCCGGGCGAGGTGCAGGCAAAATCAATTTTTCAGGGCATTTTAAAGCCGCCACGCGACGACCGATGGGGATTGGAATCTCGGCCACGACCAAAACAAATCGTTCAAGGCCAAGAAAAAGGGGGACTCGTCACCAAGTCCCCCTTTATCAACCTGGTTCGTTGGCGCTCAGAAGTTGAACGTCATACCTGTGGTCGCAGCCTTGATGGTGGCGCCGCCGATGGTGTCGTTGGCAGCATCGCGAGAGCAGACCTGGTAGCCATGGCCGCTCGCACCAAGACAGTAGTGCGCCCCCGGGCCTTGTTTGAGTACGGAGCCGACAATGTACCAGCTGGCCCAATCGTTGAAGTAGTAACGAGCGCCGACCGCATACTGGCTGGCAGAATCGTCGAACAGATTGGCCTGGAACTGGCCGACGTCTACCGGAACTGCGCACGGCACGCCGGCATTGACGTTGTTGAAGCTCAAACAGGTCGGATTGCCAGGGGTTTTGAAAGCGTGAGCATAGGACGCGCTCAAGGCCCACTTCTTACCAATGTATTGCGTGACGCTGGCGAACACGCCATCGCGTGACCGCTCATTGAAGGGTTGTTCGATCGCAGTTACTTCCCGTCGTATCCACTCGTAGAAGGCACTGAGCTGAACGTCGCCCAAGCCATCATTGAAGCGATAGCCGCCGCCAACCTTGGCGGCCCATTCGTTGTGAACGCCCGTCAGGATCTGCGAACCATCCGGCAAGAACACAGGTCCGGGAGTGCCTGGCGCAGCCACATTCAATTGAAGATTATCGTCGCCGTGACGATTGACCTGCTCATGAAGCTCGAATGCGGCGATCGCATTGAAAGGTCCGTTCTTGTAGGTCAACGCAGCGCTATAGGCGTTGCCGAAGGAACCGTCGGTACAACCGTTGCCGCCCAGGTTTCCGGGAATCGCGCCGCCGGTACCCGGGAAGTTGCTGCCGCTGCCGCGGGCCGACGCGCCGTTGCATTGGAATTGATCGCCATATGCATAGTCGCTGTTATCCTTGGCGTAGTTCTGGCCTGGTGAGATCAACGCACTTAACTGGAAGCCATTGAAGATCGGCGATTCGTACCAGATCGAGTGGTTCATGCGCCAATCGAACTCGGCCCGGTTGTCGCCGCCGGTATTGCCCATGATCGAATTATAGTCGCCGAGGGTTCGCGAGAACGGATCCATCGCCGCGGTGCTTTTCTTGTACGGCGTATCGGATTTGCCGGCCTTGATGGCGCCCCACGGCCCCTCCACCCCCAAGAAGCTGTCGCGCGTGCCAAAGGCTGCGCGCTCGTGTGGGGCTGCCGAAATATCGACTTGAGATTCCAATTGCGCCACGACCGCCATGCCATCCCAGCCATAGGGCGCGAGGTTATGCCTGACACGAATGCCGAAACTCGAAATATTGCTGGCGACGCCGAGTTTGGTGCCCTGATCGAAGACTGAAGGATTAAAGACGTCAGCGGATAGATCGATCGATCCGTAAAGCGTAACGGTGGTGTTATCGATCAAGGGTCCCAACGGACCCGCTTTGACTGGAATGCCGCCAATGGTCGGGCCGGGCTTGGGTGCCGGCGAAAGCGCGACGGCGGCGTGCAGAACCGGATTGCCCTTGAACTTGCTTGGATCGGTAACGACCGGCGCCGGTGCAGCAGCAACCGGTCTTGCCGCGGAAAGATTGCGGACTTTCGCTCGCAGCTCGGCGTTTTCTTTTTCAATCTTGTCAAGCCGCGCCATCACGTCATCGAGCGTTGCAGATCGCGCTGCGCCGCTGAACGAGACCAGGCAGAGAGCAGCGCAAGCCGTCCCCGATAGAAGCTTATTCCGCATGATGTTTCCCCACGTTCGAACCCGATTCAACGTCCGAGCGAAGGGAGCGTAAGGTATACCAAATGCCAATTGAAAGGCTTGGACGGCTGGTTAATGAAATATTCGTGAACTGTCGCTAAAATGGTACATGGATACTGCTGCAGTGCAGCAAATTGTCGCAACGTGTACGATTTTGACGCACCTTCGGGTTGCGTGCCCCGATTTACTTGCATTCGCTTGGCCTTAGCGGAGATTCAACTTCCGGGCGCAATTCCGAGCGGCGGCCACATGCAATCTCTAATTGTGTTCCACGGAGTTCCCTTCGCAGTTGCGAAGGTGAGGTTTCTCGCCATCAGTCCGCCCATGGCTTTTCGCCGCGCCCGATGCGTTCGGAAATCTCGGCCTGAAACGCCGGCGGCCCGAAGGCAAACCAGTCTTCCTCCACTTGATAAATCAGCAAGCGCTTTTTTTCGGCACAGAACTTCATCAGCCAGTCCAGGGCTTTTTTCTTGGGACGGTCCCCGGCCGCGACCACCACGTCGACCGGCAGTCCGTGCCAGAAGAAATTGGCCGCCAGCATGATCATGTCGGATTTGTCGGGACGCATCCATTCGGGCAGCGGGCTTGAGGCGATCAACCATCCGCAAACGAATTCGCGGCACGGATGCTGCGGGCGTTCGCTGTAGATCGAACACCGATGTTCGACACTGAACGGGCACGGCTGCCCGCGCCGGACCCGATGCCCGCGCACTTCGATCTGCAGCCAGCCGTCGCAGCATGCCGTGCAGCTTCCGCAGCTTCTCTCGTTTTGCGGGTTCATCGCCAGCACCGAAGCACGTGCGCCCGTCGATACCGCTTTTCCAGCCAAAAAGACTTCGACATCGGCAAACTATAGACGGCCGCCATTCGGCTAGACAATGTCCGAGATGGATCATGGCCGTCGCATCGCAAACGTTCGGCGGAGTTCCCCTCCCCCTAAACCAAACCCCGCCGCTCGAATCGCGAGC
>JGI12053J15887_10001848_pt1 | contig 10059 bp, 9 predicted proteins | sample MedBloCAOM1_O3_FD_15887 | JGI IMG/M metagenome (IMG submission 15887) | reverse complement strand
CACGCGGACGGCCCGGCTGCATCCATGCACCGTTGTATGATCGGAGCCCTGCATTTTTCGAGGCTGGCCGCTATCGCGGCTTCGCACCTCACAGAATGACGGAACGAGAGCTCGCCCGGGAGCACAAGAGGATTCAATTCACGTGCGCGCCGGAGAACTGCACTACCTTGGCCCACTTGTCGGTGTCGGCCGCGATCGTTCGGCCGTAATCCTCCGGCGAGCCGGGCAGCGCGACACCGCCAAGGCTGGCGATGCGCTCCTTGATCTTCGGATCGGCCATCGCGAGGTTTACCTCCTTGTTGAGCAAGGTGATGATCTCCGAAGGCGTTCCTTTCGGAGCGCAGAGGCCGTTCCAGGCGTTGGCCAGATAGCCCGGCACCGTCTTTGACAGCGGTGGCACGTCGGGCAGTTCGGCCACACGGTCCTCGGTCGTCGTCGCGAGCGCGCGCACTGTACCGGCCTTGGCGTACTGCAGCGACGAGCCTGTGGTCGAAACCATCACCTGCGCCTGGCCGGCGATGAGATCGGTGAGCGCGGGCGCCTCGCCGCGATACGGCACATGGGTGAACTTGATGCCGGCCATCATCTGGAACAGCTCGGCGGACATGTGACCGGTCGAACCGATGCCACCCGAGGCTAGGTTGAGCTTGCCGGGACTGGCCTTGGCGAGCGCGATCAGTTCGGCGGCGTTTTTTGCCGCCACCGCCGGATGCACGAGAACGAGCAGCGGCGTGCCCATGACATTCGCGGCCGGCGCGAAGTCGGCGATGAAGTTGTAGTTGAGCTTCTGATAAAGCGAATTGTTGATGGCGTTGACGGTGTTCGCCATGAACAGCGTATAGCCGTCTGCGGGCGAACGCGCCGCCATCTCGGTGCCGATATTATTGCCGCCGCCGGGACGGTTCTCGACGAAAAAGGATTGCCCGAGCCGGTCGGTCAGCCACTGCGCGATGAAGCGTGCGACGAGGTCGGTGCCGCCGCCGGCGGACGTCGCGACCAGGATGCGGACCGGACGCGACGGATACGTCTCGGCGACAGCGATATGCGATGCCACGGGCAGTGCGGCAAGACCGAGCAGGAGTTCACGGCGCTTCACCAATGCTGTCATCGGCGGCCTCTCCACGACGAAGCTTAGCCCCGGTGAGCGGCTCCTGGGAACAGGCCGTTAGCGGTCAGAAACTCGATTATGTAGCGGTTAAACAGCGCAGGCTGCTCAATTTGGCAGGCATGGCCGGCGCCGTAGAGGGTCTTCAGTTCGCAGCCGGCGATGCGCTTCTGCAGCGCGAAGGCGGTCCGATGCGTGTTGTCCTCACTGCCGGTGATGATGATCGCTGGACAGGCGACCTTGGCGTGATGGCCCTCGGGCTCGGGCTGCCGATAGGCCTGGAACTGGGTGATGATGGTGTCGACATCGCCGAACACGTTGCGATCGGCGAACAGGTCGGCGAAGAAATGCGCTATCGCCGTCGAGCGGAAAGCGGGGCTGAAGTCCTCGAAGGTGTAGCGCCAACGGTAGTCGATGCCGTGCGCCTTATAAGCCTCGATGCGCGGCGGGATGAACTCCTTCTCCGGGTTGTAACCGGTGCCACACATGATCAGCGCCGCGGTCTGCTGCGGGCGGTGGTTATGCATCCAGATCAGCATCGATGAGCCGATGGAGCAGCCGACCAGGAGGGCGCGCTCGCCAGGATAGGCTTCGTCGATCGCCTCCCAGCAGGCATGTGCGATGTCCTGCATGGCGAGCCCGGCGCTCGCTTTCGGCGACTTCCCGTAGCCCGGCAGATCGATGGCGATGCAGCGATACCAGGTGGACATCTGCGCCATCTGGAAGATCCAGCACGACTGGTCCATCGGATTCGGATGCACGAAGGCCATGACCGGGCCGCTCTTGCCCATCGTCTCGTAATAAAGCGGTCCGTCGATATGCTCCGCCATGCCTTGCCTACTTCAGATTGGGTCGTCGGCTCGGCGCCGCCTGCGTAGCGCGGCCTAAAGTAATTGTATCGGAATTGGGCGTTCCGGCGTAGCCCGGAGCGGACCGGAGGAATCGATCGCAGCTCCCAGGAGCGCGACTTGCCCCCGCGAGCTGATCCTTGTCCTTGCTCTGAAATAAAGTTGAGGGCAATTGGGTAGGGACGCGCCGCCTCGCCATCTCACGCGGCTCGACGCTCGTAGCGATGATGCAAACCGCAGACCTCGGGGAAGGCAATAATATTGCCAGCGGAGGGAAGCTGTACGGGGCGAGGCCGTGGGCTGTCCTTGTTGAGGGAGAGATGGGTTCGGGCGTCATGATGATATCGATTTAGCGCGCGTCAATCCGGATGGACAACGACGCTTCACTAGGTGGACCTGATTTTACTGGACGAAACCGGTTCCATGTTTTAGTTTTGGGTAAATAATTGACAGCTTCGTGCAAGAAGCACGTGGCGGATCGCAGGAAGACATCATGAGAGTTGCAGGGGTCCTATCGGGAGCTGCGCTGCTGGCCGCAGGAGTTGTTCCTTTTTCACCGTCGGCGGCTGCTCAGGACTCAATAAAGATCGGCGCACCGCTTGCGATTTCTGGAAAGTTTGTCGCCTACGGCGCATCCGCGAAACGCGGCGCCGAAATGGCCACCGATGTCTTCGGCGGAAAGGTCGCCGGCAAGGCAATCAACTTGATTATTCGCGACACGCAGTCCGACGCGCAGGTCGCCGTAAATTCATTCACGCAATTGTTGGTTGAGGAAAAGGTCAACTACTTGGTGGGACCGATTGCCACACCGATGGCGATGGCGGGCTTGCCGGCATGGCGCCGGACCAAGGCGCTGTGGGTGGTGCCGGGCGCGACCACGCCGCTGCTCGAAGAAGAGGCGGGCAAGGAACCGATGCTGTTCCACACGTTTCCTTATGCGTATCACTATCATGTGTCGCTCGCGCGGATTCTCCGCGAGCGTCTCGGCGCGGGCAAGAAGCTCGCGATCATCTACTCGGACGACTCCTACGGCCGCGAACACCTTCCCTATGCGCAGAAGTATTTCGCACAGGAAGGGTTTCAGATCGTCGACGAGGAGCTCGTGCGTGCTGGCGCGACCGACCTGAGCCCCGTGCTCGCCAAGATCCGGCGGATCCGGCCCGATGTCGTGCTTGGCCTCGTCCAGACGACCGATGGTATCCAGCTGACCAAGCAAGCCTATGTGCAACGGCTGAACGTCCCCTATCTGATCGGCACCGCGTACCCGCAGTTGCCGCAATGGCAGGAAGCGACGGGCGAGGCGCAGGAGGGTTGGGTTGGCGTGACGACCTATATCCCCGGCGTGAAGGCAAAGGCCGATCCCAATTTTCCAAAACTCTTCCCCGACTCCGATCAATGGATTGCCGACTTCAAGAAGCGCTACAACAACCGCACACCGGATTTTATCGATGTGGGTGCTTATGTCTCGACCGCTATGCTGCTGCTCGCGATCGACAAGGCGGGTGAGGATAACAAGGAAAAGGTCGCGGACGAACTCAAGAAGCTCGACGTGCAGACGATGATCGGGCGCGGGAAATTCGGACCGAGCATCGGAGGTACTCTCAACCAGGCGTTCTCCGACGTTGTGGTTCATCAGCGCGTCAAGAGCGCTGACGCAATCCTTTTTCCGAAGGGGTTCCAGACCACCGACAAGGTCGAGCCGGCGAGCTACGCAAGGTAAGAAGATCCGGCACGTCGGCTGCCCGGCACCTGTTCAGCACGCCGCGGCGTGGCACGGCGCGGAACCCGCGGATCGGGCTTCGAAAGCATCGAGCATGGCGAGCCTGCTTCTTCAGATTGCAGTGGATGCGTTCCTGCTAGGCGGCGTCTACACGCTGATGNCAGTCGGCTTGTCGCTCGCGTTCGGGGTGACGCGCATCATCAANTTCGCGCACGGCGAAGTGCTCATGTTCGGCGCNTATGCTTCGTTCTTCGCGTTTGCCGGGCTTGGCATCGATCCGCTGCTCAGCCTNCCCGCTATCGCCATTCTCGGCGGCCTCGGTGGCTACNTCCTATTCAAGTCGACCCTCGAGCGCATCCTGGNCGACAGCGCGATCAACATGGTCCTGTTGACCTTTGGCATCGGGCTCGTGATGCAGAATCTCGCTGTCATCATGTGGACGGGCGATGAGCGGTCGGCCAACCCCTCGTACGCGTTCGCATCCTGGTTCTTGTCCGACGATGTCGTCATCGCGCGAAGCCGGCTCATCGCGTTTGCGGTCGCGACGCTTTTCATCCTGGCGCTGCTCGCTTGGTTGCGCTGGAGTGAGCTCGGGCGCGCGACCCGCGCAGTGTCCCAGAACCGGGCGGCGGCATCCCTGATGGGCATCAACGTGCAGGCGATCTATGCGCTGTCGTTTGCCTTGAGCTCCGCATTGGGCGCGGCTACAGGCGGCATCATGAGCTTCCTGCTGCCGATCACGCCGTTCATGGGTTTTCCGATCCTGGTGAAGGCGTTCGCGATCATCATCCTGGGTGGCATGGACAGCATCATTGGTACGGTGATCGGCGCATTCTTCCTCGCGTTCTTCGAAACCGCGATCGCCTACCTGATCCCGAACGGGATAGGATGGGCGGAAGGCGTCGCCTTCCTCATGCTTGTGCTGATGCTGCTCGTTCGGCCGAACGGGATTCTGGGCACCGCGGGGCGTGAGGCATGAGCTTCCTGCTCGCCTGGATCGCGATCCTGCTCGCTGTCGTGGCCGCGATTTTGCTGCCACCGTTTCTGCCGCCGGGGCTCGACGACTGGTGCACACGGCTGTCCACGCTGGTCCTGGTGGCCGTGAGCTGGAATCTGATGGCGAATGCAGGACTGATCTCGCTCGGCCATTCCGGATTTTGGGGGCTCGGTTCCTATACGGCCGCGCTTCTGGCTAATTCAGTCTACATGCCGTTCTGGCTTTCTATCGTTCCCGGCATGCTCATCGGCGCGGTGGCTGGCGCCGGACTTGCCTACATCACCGGCCGGCTGCGCGGGTTGTTCTTTGCGATCTCCACCCTTGCGATGTCCGAAGGGCTTCGGGTGATCGCGCTCATGGTGCCGAAACTGACCGGTGGCGCCGAGGGCCTGTTCGTTCATGACGCGTTGCGGCCGGACCGAACGACGCTGACGAGCTTCGCGCTCACCCTATCCATCGCCGCGGTTGCGGTTTCCTATTTCTTGTCGAAGTCCCGATATCAATACGCAATGCGTGCGATGCGGGACGGTGAAACCGTGGTGCAGATGCTAGGGGTAAATCCGCTGCGTTATCGTGCCGGAGTGACCGCGCTTTCGGGCGCCCTCGCATCTTGTGCCGGCGTCGTCAGCGCCTGGTATACCGGCTACCTCGATCCGAATGCGGCCTTCGATCTCAAGATCACCATCTCGTCGCAGATCGCACCGTTGTTCGGTGGTCTCTACACAGTGGCCGGGCCGGTCTTGGGGTCTTTTGCGACGCTCGCGATCTCGGAACTGACGCGGCTCTATTTCGGATATTCGGCCGGCGTCGGCTTGCTGGCGTACGGGCTTATCCTGGTGTTTGGAGTTCTTTTCATGCCAACCGGGATGGTTGGCATATGGCGTTCTTGGCGCAGCGTCGTCGGACGCCGCGGCGCCGTCGCGGTGAACCACGCATGACGCCGTTGCTGGAGCTTGAGAAGGTCCGGGCCGGCTACGAGGACTCGATCGCCATCGATGGCGTGAGTCTGACGGTGGGGGAGGGCGAGGTGGTGTGCCTGCTCGGAGCCAATGGCGCGGGCAAGACCACTACCATGCGCGCGGTGACGGGTTTGATCCCGCTCGCCGGCGGCAAGATCATCTATCGGGGCCGCGACATCTCGACGATGCCCACGCATCTGCGCGTTGCCGAAGGCATTTGTCTCGCGCCGGAGGGTCGACAGATCTTTCCAGAACTGACCGTGTTGGAAAACCTCAGGCTCGGATCGTTCTGCGCGCGGGCCCGTGCGCAACGCAACGATACGATGGAGCAGGTATTCTCATTGTTTCCGAGGCTGAAGGAGCGCATCAACCAGGATGCCGGATCAATGTCGGGCGGGGAGCAACAGATGCTGGCAATCGGTCGCGCCTTGATGGGGCAGCCGAAGCTTCTGGCGCTCGACGAGCCGTCCCTCGGCCTCGCGCCCAAGATCATGATGACGGTTTTCGATTCGATCCGGGCGATCGCCAAGGCCGGCATCACAATTCTTCTGGTGGAGCAGAACACGCGCGCCGCACTGACCGTCGCGCAACGCGGTTACGTTCTGGCCACCGGTCGTGTCGTCTACGAAGGCAGCGCGGAACAACTTGTGCAGTCGGAAATGGTGCAACAGGCATTCGTCGGTTCGAGGCCGCTCGGCCCCGGCGAACGCAAAGGCCGGCGCCAGCGGCGGCTCGAGCAGGCAGACGAGGTGCGGCATGCCTGACGTCATGCTTGAAGTGAATGGATTGTCGAAGAACTTTGGCGGCCTCGCCGCGGTGTCCGATCTGTCTCTTACGATCCGTCGTGGCGAGATCTTCGGCGTCATTGGTCCTAATGGCGCTGGCAAGACGACTTTGCTCAACCTGATCACCGGATATCTCGCGCCGTCCAAAGGCAGCATCCTGTTCGAGGGCCGGGAATTGCGCGGGCTTTCGCCATCGGAAATCTGTCATCGCGGCATCGCGAGGACCTTCCAGGTGGTGAGGCCGTTTGTCGAAATGTCGGTCATCGACAACGTCATGACCGGAGCACTTTTCGCGCCGACGCGCCGGATATCGATGGCCGAGGCGCGTACCAGGGCAGGCTCTGCTCTCGATCTGGTCGGACTGCTCGACAAGCGCGATATGCCGGCGGGCGAACTGACCATCGGCGAAAAGAAGAAGCTGGAGCTGGCGCGGGCGCTCGCGACCAAGCCGAGGCTCCTGTTCCTCGATGAAGTCATGGCCGGTCTCGCCGGCGGAGAGGTCGAGGTGTTGATGGATGTCGTCGAACGCGTGGCCGATTCAGGAACCACCGTCCTCATGATCGAGCACCTTGTCGGGGTGATCCTCGCATTGACCGACCGGGTGCTGGTGCTCGATTTTGGCCGCGAGCTGTTTCAGGGAGCGCCGGAGGACGTGGTCGCGCATCCCGAGGTCATCGACTCGTATCTGGGCAAGCCGCTCGATCAATCACAGATGGTGCGCTAGTGGAGGGCTGCGCCGCCGCAGCGCTCGAGTGCCAGGGGGCAAGAAGCAAGATGCCGTCGCAGTTGTTTTCGAAGTTCAAGATGCGCGACCTCGAACTGGTCAACCGCATCGTCGTGTCGCCGATGGGTCAGTATTCCGGCGAGAACGGCAGCGCGACTGATTGGCACCTGATGCATCTCGGCCACCTGGCGCTGTCGGGCGCCGGCCTCCTGATCAGCGAGGCAACCGCAGTCGAACCGGAAGGACGGTTGAGCAAGACCGATCTCGGCCTCTACTCCGACGAAAACGAGGAGGCGCTGGCGCGCGTGATCGCATTCTGCCGCAAGCACGGCGGCGCCAAGCTGGGCAGCCAGCTCTACCACGGCGGACGCAAGAGCTCGATCACTACCGCGTGGGAGGGGCAGAAGGCGATCCCGGTCGACAAGGGTGGCTGGACGCCGTGGAGCGCGTCGGATGTTCCCTATCCTGGCCGCAACACCCCGCAGGGTCTCGACGAGGCCGGCATCAAGCGCGCGATCAAGGCGTTCGCGGACGCGGCTGTGCGGGCCGATCGCATCGGCTTCGACCTGATCGAGATCCATGGCGCGCACGGCTATCTGATCCACAATTTCCTCTCGCCGTTCGCCAACAAGCGCACGGACCGCTACGGCGGTTCGCTGGCGGGCCGGATGCGTTTCGCGATCGAGGTGTACGAGGCTATCCGCGCGGTGTTCCCGGCGCGCAAGCCGGTCGGCATGCGCATCTCGGCGACCGATTGGGTGGAGGGCGGCTGGACGCTCGACGACAGTGTGGCGCTAGCGAAGGAGCTCAAGCAGCGCGGTTGCGACTACATCACCGCCTCGAGCGGCGGCTCGGTGCCGGAGCAGCAGCTGAAGGTCGGGCCGGGCTATCAGGTGCCGTTCGCGGAGCGCATCCGGGGGGAGTCAGGCATCGCCACCATCGCGGTCGGGCTGATCACCGAGCCGCAGCACGCCGAGGACATCCTCACGCGCGGCGAGGCCGACCTGATCGCGCTCGGCCGCGGTATGCTGTTCAACCCACGCTGGCCCTGGCACGCCGCGATGGCGATGGGCGAGCAGGTGTACTATCCGCCACAATACGAGCGCTCGCATCCCAAGATGCGGGCTGGCGACTTCCTCAAGCCGCGCGCCGACAAATAGACGTCGGGGCGTTCAGCCGGCCGCGAGTCCGCGCGCCAGCTCGCGTGCCGATGTGAGCGTGTCGAGGTTTGCCACCATCGTCTCCAGCGCCTCGACCTTCTGCCGGTCGAGGATGACGCTCGCGAGCTTGCGGAACTTGGCGGACACCAGATCGTCCGGCATCGGGCGTTCGCTCGAGCCGAACGGCTCGCGAATCATCTGCTCGAAGCGGCAGCCGTCGCGGGTGGTGATGACGGTGCGGGCCGACCGGGCCTTCGGGTAGACCTGATCGCATTCCGGGTCCACCGCGATGCGGACCTTCGCGGTAGAATTGATGACGGCGCGGTCGGCGCGGCCGGCCTCGGAGAAATCGTCGAGGTCGACGTGGCCGTGCGTCGCCGCGAGCGATGCGCAGAACGGGAAGCTCATCTGCGCCGACGCCATGTCGCGCCAGCCGGTATGCGCATGTTCGGCGGCGATCGCGTAGGTGCCGATGTCGATCTGCTTGATCGCGTCGACGTCGAGGTTCTGCGCGCGCCTAATTTCGAGAATGCCGTCGATGGCGGAATGCAAGTGGCGGCAGCAGGCATAGGGCTTGATGTAGCAGCGCGTGATGGCGAGCGGCGCCCCCGGCTTGCCGGGCTCGCGCGACAGCTTGAGATCGCGGTCGGGAGACGAGTAGGCGGCGAAGAAGCCATCCTTGGATTCGAGCACATCGACCGGGCCGGTCATGCCCTTTTCCGCGAGCAGGACGGCGAACAGGCCTTCCCGCGCCGCGTGTCCGGGGTGGAGCCGCTTGATCTCGCCGCCGCCGTGCAGGAACGCGAAAAGGCCCGAGGCCGAGCTGGCGGCGATGCCCAGCGCCTGCTCGAGCGTTGGCTCGTCGAGGCCGCGCAATCTGCCGACGGCGGCTGCCGCGGCGAACACGCCGGCGATCGATGTATTGTGAAAACCGCGCTCGCGCGTACGCGGGTGCATGGCTTCGCCGATCCGGCATTGCGCCTCGTAGCCGACGGCGACCGCGGTCATGAACTGCCTGCCGTCGTAAGCACCGTTCTGGATGGCGGCGANCAGCGCCGGGATGACGACGGTGCCGGGATGGAGCGAGCCCGCCCGGTATCCGTCGTCGAGCTCGATGCCGTGGCAGCTTCCGCCGGCCAGGAAGGCCGCCGACAGGATGTCGAACCGCTCCTTCATGCCGGGCGCGCAGAGTTGTCCGGGCGCCGTCACGTCGCGCAGCACTACGGCGGCGATCTGCGCCGCTTCACCGCGCGATCCCGCGAGGCAGGCGCCAAGCGTGTCCAGCACGTGACGGCGGATCGCCTTGCGCTCGGCCTCGGTCAGGTCCGAATAGCTAAGTCCCGCTGCGAAGCGGACGAGCTGCTTGGTTGCGCCGGGCGCCGGCTGGTGCTGACGGGCGGGTGCGCTCATGACGCTTTCCTCTCTGTTCGTATCAACAACGCATCGACCGCGACGACGCCCTGGCCTTCCGGTCCGACCACCAGCGGATTGAGCTCAGCCTCGGTGATGTTGGAGCCGGGGAGCATCGCCAGCGTCGACCAGACGGCGATCGCCCGGGCCAATGCATCGACATCGCCTCTGGGCAGATTGCGATAGCCCCGGATCGGCGCGAGGCCGCGCACTTTCTCTATCATATCGCGGGCGGCCTTGACGGTCACGGGAGCCATGGCGACGGTGATATCACGGTAGATCTCGGCGAGCACGCCGCCGACCCCGACCGCGATGGTCGGTCCGACCTGCGGATCGAGCCGGTAGCCGACC
>JGI12053J15887_10001846_pt1 | contig 10068 bp, 8 predicted proteins | sample MedBloCAOM1_O3_FD_15887 | JGI IMG/M metagenome (IMG submission 15887) | reverse complement strand
CGCGACCTTGTCACGGGCCTTCTCGAGGTCCTCGACTTCGATACCGAAATGGTCGAGCCCCGCTTTGCGGCCGCCGCGGCGGGGGATCAGCGTCATGCCGAGATAGCCATCGCCGACCGAAATCGCCCCGATCTCGCGCGCGGTATCGCCCGACGCCTTCAGACCGAACGCGGCGCGGTAGAACATGCCGAGCAGCGTGTAGTGATCGCTCGTGATGGCAAGATGGTTGAGCTTCCCGAACATTCCGGTCTCCTCACGATCCCCCGGGATTACTGATAGTAGCGATCGAGCGCAATCTGGCGAATCTCGGCGAGGCCCGCCTTGTCGAGCATGGTCATCGCCTGCTCGACGGTCGCCCGGACCTCGTCAGCGCCGGCATGGTTGGCCGATAGGCTGAGCTTTTTTGCCTCGGCAACGAATGCGGGATCGCGAATGATCTCGGCGAAGGTCTTCTGCAGCAGCTCGACGCGGTCTGGCGGCGTGCCGGGCGCGACCACCATCAAGCGGCCGAGGCCGGCGATGCTGGCGCGCCAATCGATCAGGCGCGCTTGCGCCGGCGCAAGCTCCGCGCTCTCGAACAGGGTCGGCGCGTCCGGAAACTGCTCCACACGCGTTCGCGAGAGCACGGCCACGACCCGCATGCCGTTGCTCGGACCGTAGAGCGCGGCGGATTCCTCCGACACGACCCGGCCGTTCACTTCGCCCCGCTGGATGGCGAGGTTCATGTCGCCCGTGCCCTTGTAACCGACGATGATCTTGCTCTTCATGCCGAGCGCGTGGGCCATGATGGCGGTGAAATCGGCGTTGCCGTCGATCTTGCTCGAGCCGGCGAAGGTCACCGGGATATCGCTCTTCACCAGGTCCGCGACGCTGTTGTAGGGAGATTTCGGCCCGAGCAGCGCGACCTTCGCCTCGCTGCTGACCCGCGCGAGCCAGGTGAGCTTGCGAACGTCGTAGTTGACGCCCGGCGCGTCATACAGCTGCGCCGTCACCAGCGTCTCACCGCCGACGAGCAGGATGGTGAGCCCATCCGGCGGCGCGTTGACGGTGCGGTTGACCGCGATCAGTCCGCCGGCGCCGGGCTCGTTAGTCGGCAGCATCCTGGCCCCGAGCTTCTTCTCCAGGTGCGGGATCAGGGCGCGCATATAGGTGTCGTAGCCGCCGCCCGGGCTGCCCATCGTGTAAAAGCGCACCTGCTTTCCCTGGAAGAACGCCGCCGCCGTTTCAGCCGAGGCACACGCCGGCATCAACGCGAGCAGGCTCGCGCCGAGCGCAGCCAAAGCGAAGCTCCGGAGCTTTCCTCTCCCAGTCATCTTCCGCTTTCTGTTTTCGCAACCTAGGCGCGCGAGCGGTCCGCCAATCATGCTACGGCGCAGAGGAAGAGCACAAGGGTGCGCAAGCGACCCTATCGACCCTTGCTCGGAAAATGCCCTAGACTGCGTGCAACAGCGGCGCGATCGCTCCAGTCCAGCTCGAGACCAATTCGCGCCCGATCTCGTGGAGGAAAGTATGACCCTGATTCCGAACTCGGTTTCCGACATCCTCAAGTCGAAAACGCGGCGCGGCCTGCCGCATCCGGTGGAATATCCCAAGGCCGATACGTCGAGCTATATCCAGGGCGCCGACAACTTCCACAAGGTCATGGCGATCAAGCCCGGCGATCACGTCGTCATGCTCACCGATCCGCTGCTCGACCCGCGCGTGCTGCAGGCCGTCTACGGGGTCGCCAAAGCGCGTGGCGCGACCTTCACGTCCTATATGGGCGCCTCGACACGGCTCATGGAGGTCCCGGAGGAGGCAAAGGCGCTAATCGAGCGCGCGACCTTCGTCGTCTCCACCTGGTTCGCCTCCGTCATCGATCCCTTCTGCATCAATCTGCGGCGCAAGAAGGGGCAGCGCTGGGTCAAGATCACGTTCTTCCGCAACCTCGATCTCCTGAACACGCCGCAGGCGCGCTTTCCGCTCGATGTCCTCGGCGAGATCATCCGGGCGTCCTCGCGCGCCTATCCCGACAAGGGTAATTTCGATCTGCGGTTCACCGACGAGCGCGGCACCGACATCGTGGTGAACTTCACCGAAGAGATGCGCGCCATCATGAAAAAGGACAACCGCTGGCGCGGCCACAACGTCGCCGACGAGGACGGCTGCTACATCCATTACCTGCCGACGCACGGGCCGAACCTCTACGAGCTCAAGATGGTCGGCGGCGATCACGCCGCGCACATGCCGGTCAACGGTATCCTCTATCCCCAATGGGCGGTGGGATTCGACAAGCCGTTCGAGGAAAAGATCGGCGTCGAGTTCGAGAACGGCCGCGTGCGCGCCGTTCACGGCCGCAGCGAAGAGGCCGAGGTGCTGCGCTTCATCGTCGGCGGCACGCTGGAAGAGCTCGGCTGCGGCCACAATCCCAAGGCGCCGCGCTTCGACATCTACCCGGCTGGCCCGAACTCACCCGGCGCGCTGCATTTCGGCGTCAATGGGCTTAAGGAATCCGAGTACCTGCGGCGGGTCATGCCGTATTGGGAAGAGCCGCACGTCCACATGGACATGGTCACCTTCGATACCACGGTCACGGCGGGCAACCGCACCGTCATCGACAAGGGATTTCTCATGGCGCTGCGGGACCCGCAGGCGGTGGCGGCAGCGGAGCGCTACGGCGACCCGGTCGACCTGCTGGAGAATTTCCCGGTGTAGCGAGCGGCCATAGGGTGGGCAAAGCGAAGCGTGCCCACGATCGAAGACACGGCAACAACAGTTCGGGCGCCTTTGCCCACCCTACGCTGCCTAAGCGCGTCGGCTCGTCGCCTGCGCCTGCCGGATGGCAGCGAGCACGCGGCGCGGCGTCAGCGGCGTCTCGTTGACTTCCGCGCCCAACGGCGCGAGCGCATCGCGCACCGCATTGGCGATCGCCGCCGGCGGAGCGATGGCGCCGCCTTCGCCCATGCCCTTGACGCCATACTCGGTGTACGGCGTGGGCGTATGCAGATGCACGATCTTGATCGCCGGCATTTCCGCGGCGCCGGGAACCAGATAATCGGCGAGCGTGCCGGCGAGCGGCTGGCCCTGCTCGTCATAGGGGATCTCTTCGTAGAGCGCGGTGCCGATCCCCTGCACGACGCCGCCGCGCACCTGACCTTCGACGATCATCGGATTGATCATGGTGCCGCAATCCTCCGCCACTGCGAAATCGAGGAGCTCGATCAGACCGGTCGCCGGATCGACCGCCACGACCGCGGCATGGGTGGCGTATGAATAGACCCCGGTATCGATCCCGGGCTGATAGGTCGAGGTGACCGTCAACAGCGGCTCGACGCCCTGCGGCAGCGCCTCCATGCGCAGATGGGCGACGCGGGCCACCTCGTCCATGCCGACGGCGCCGCTGCGGCCGACGATCTTACCGCCGGCGCAGCGCACGTCGGCGGGGTCGCATTGCAACAGATGCGCGCCGATCTTCAGGATCTTCTCCCGCAGCAGCCGGCTGGTATGCGCGACGGCGCCGCCGGCCATGACGATGCTGCGCGAGGCAATGGTCCCCATCCCGAACGGAGAGAGCCCGGTGTCGCCGTGGCGAACGGAGATCTTGGCGGGATCGATGCCGAGCTCCTCGTGCGCAATCTGGGCGAGGGTGGTCTCGAGGCCCTGGCCATGCGACTGGATCCCGACCAAAAGCACCAGCGTGCCGTCAGTCATCAGCTGCGCGGTGCAGCTCTCGTAGCCCGGGATGAACGGGCTGCCGCGGCTCACCCACTCGCCGCAGCCGTGGCCGGTCTGTTCGGAATAGCAGGCAAAGCCCACGCCGATCAGCCGGCCGTCGGGCTCGCCCTGCTTCTGCCGCGCGCGTATGGCGGGGAGGTCAATCGCCTCGGCGCACAGCTTGACCGCGGCGGGATAGTCGCCGTTGTCGAATTTGAGGTTGGCGATCGTAGTATAGGGCATCTGCGCGGAGGTGACCATGTTGTCCATGCGCACCTCGGCCGGGTCGCGCCCGACCGCGCGTGCCACCTCGTCGATGGTACGCTCGATCGCGAAGCAAGCGCCCGGCCGGCCGACGCCGCGATAAGGACCAATCGGGGATTTGTTAGTGGCAACGGTGTGGGTCTTCACACGATAGTTGCGGATGTTGTACGGCCCCGGAAGGTTGCGCGCCGCCATCCCGGTTTCCAGGAACGGTCCGTTCGGCCACATCGCATAGGCGCCGCCGTCGACGATCAACTCGACGTCAATGCCCAGCACCCGTCCGCGCGTGTCGGCGTAGGCGATGACGCGATAATGGTGGTCGCGGGTGTGGGTGGACGCCAGGAAATGCTCGCCGCGATCCTCGACCCAGCGCACTGGATGATCGACTTCGAGCGCGAGTGCGGCGATCGCCGCCTCTTCCGGCGACAACCGCGCCTTCGAGCCGAAACCGCCGCCCACGTCGGGCGCGATGACGCGAATGTTACGTTCCTCGAGCCCGAGCACCTCGGACAACCCCAGCCGGATGATGTGCGGGACCTGGGTCGAGGTGTAGACGACAAGCTCGTCCAGCCGATGGTCGCGATAGGCCAGCACGGCGCGCCCCTCGAGCGGCACCGCGACGTGCCGGTTCATGCGATAGGTCCGGCGCACCACGACCTCGGCCGTGCGCGCCACCTCATCGAGGTTGCCCTCCTGGAACACGCGCTCGATGAACAGGTTGTTCGCCCAGCTCTCGTGCACCAGGCTGGGCGTCTTGGTCAGCGCGTCGACCGCGTCGATGATCGCCGGCAGCACCTCGAAATCGACGCTGACGGAACTGGCGAGGTCCTCCGCTTCGGCGCGCGTCGGCGCGATGCACGCGGCAATGGCGTCGCCGACATAGCGGACCTTTTGCGTTGCCAGCGGTGGATAGCCCGACACCTTGAAGCCGTTGACCTGCGGCACCGCCCGCATCTCGGCAAGGCGCGGCAGATCGCGCGCGGTGAAGACGCGCCCGTCGGCGTCAGGCGGAAGCACGATGCCCTTGATGCGGGCATGCGCGTGCGGGCTGCGGACAAAGGCGACGTCGTGCGTGTTCGCCAGCTTCACATCGGACACGAACTGCCCGCGCCCGTGCAGATGGCGCGCATCCTCCTTGCGCAGCAGCGAGGCGCCGACTCCAAACCCGGTGTCCGAGGGCCCGTGCATCAAGCGGTCGCCTTATGTTGCGTGGCGCCGGCGTCGGTCTCCTCGCCGCCGGCCAGCGCCGCCGCGGCCGCGCTGATGGCAGCCACGATATTGGTGTAACCGGTGCAGCGGCAGATGTTGCCCGCGAGCTCCTTGCGAATCTCCTTTTCGGATCCCGCCCGGTTGCGGCTGATGAGGTCACGCGCGGTGATGAGCATTCCCGGCGTGCAGAACCCGCACTGCAGCCCATGGTGCTGATGAAAGGCCTGGCGCAGCACGGTCATGACCCGATCATCCGCGAAGCCTTCGATGGTCCTGATGTCGCGCTCATCACAGGCGACGGCGAAAGCCAGGCACGAGCGCGCGGGTTCGCCGTCGACCAGGATCGTGCACGCGCCGCAGACGCCGTGTTCGCAGCCGAGATGCGTGCCGGTCAGGTTTCGGCGCTCGCGCAGAAAATCGGCGAGCGAGAGCCGCGGCGGTACTTCCTCGACCACGGCTTTGCCGTTCACCCGCAATCGTATCCGGGTCATGTCAGCACCTGCCGGACCGAGCGCGACGCCATCGCAGCATGCAGGCTCGCCTGAAAATCGTCGAAATCCAACCCCCGCAGATCCTCGGCGATGGCCTGTTGGCAGTCGCCGCCGTTACCGGCGCGGAGGAGCGACGACGTGCGCTGGAGAACGATCGGCGGCCCATTGACGGCGCCGAGCACGACGCGCGCGTAGTCGCGATCCGGGTCGCGCACCGCCGCGGCAATGGAATTTGCGAACTCGCCGGACTTCCTGCAGAATTTTGCGTAGCCCCAACGCGCGCGCGGGGAAAGCTTTGGGATGTGGACGCTTTCGATGATCTCGTCCGCGCCCCGCACCGTTTCATAGACGCCGGTGGCGAAGTCGACGGCATCCACCGAGCGCTCGCCGCCCGGCCCCCGCAGGATCACCTGCGCGGCGAGCGCCGCCATCACCGTCGGCCAGTCGGCGGCGGGGTCAGACAGCGCAAGGCTTCCGCCCAGGGTGCCACGGGTGCGCACCGCGCGATAGGCCAGGTTCGACGCGACATCTGGCATGAGGCCGCGCGACGGGTCGGGCACGAGGCCGTCCTCGATCGCGGCATGGGTCACGCAGGCGCCCAACACCACGTGATCGGAGGTCTCGGATACGGCACGCAGCTCGTCGAGGCGTGCGATGTCGATCAGGAGGTCGGGCGCGGCCACCCGCAGATTCATCATCGCGACGAGCGATTGCCCGCCGGCCATGACTTGAGCATCGACCTGGGCGTCGCCGGTCGCTTCGGACAAAATACCAACCGCCTCGGCGAGGCTTTTCGGCCGGACATACTCGAACGCCGCAGCCTTCATGCACTCTTTCACTTTCACATTGCGACGGTCAGGAGAAGCCGATACGTGCCGCGCGTTGCCGCATTCGAAGCCCGGCTCAGTGTATTATCAACAATATACGTCAGGAGCGATGGTGAAGGGCGTCAGGCTCGCTCGACCAAACGCAACCTGCAGGCGTCCGGCAAAGCATTGCAATTTCCTTGAGCGGAGCGGAAGCAAGCCTGCCCTCCCCGACCGCGGCCATTCATGCGCGCAGCACTTGCTATGCCGCTGAAACCTGCACGCGTGCGACTAAAAGCGGCAGCAAGAGCGAGCGCGATCGGTTAGGCTGATCTCGGCTGGACTTTTGGCGGACGCGGTCGCTGTCCGGCATCGAAGATCGATAGCACCGAGAGGGAAGCATCATGTCGTCCAAACTGTCCCGGTCCACGCGGCGTGACGTCCTGCTCGCAGGGACAACGCTGCTCGTCATGGCGCCGCATGTGGCGCGGGGACAAGGGGCAGAGCCGGTGCGATTCAGCCTGGAATTCCGCATCTATGGCGGCAACGCGCCGCTCTTTCTCGGCGCGGAGAGCGGGATTTTCCGCGACCAGGGCATCAACGTCACCATGGATGGCTCGGGCGGCTCGGTCGAGTCGGTCACGCGCGTGGCCACCGGCACGCATCCTTTCGGCCTCGCCGATGTCAGCACGCTGGTCGAGTTCGCCTCGCGCAACCCGAAGGAGGCGCCGAAGCTCGTCATGACGGTGTTCGACCGGTTTCCCGCCGTCGTGCTCAGTCTCAAGCGCAAGCCGATAAAGACGCTGCAGGAGATGGTCGGAGCCCGCATCGGCACCGGCAGCGTGGATGCGGGCTCGAAGATCCTGCCCGCATTGCTCGCACTCAACAATATCGACCTCAAATCGATCAACCGGACCACGATCGACGTCAAGCTGCGCGATACCATGCTGATCAAGGGCGAGGTCGATGCCGTCGTCGGCTTCGACTACACGATCATCTTCAACCTGATAGAGGCCGGGCTGAAGCTCGAGGATATTACGCTGCTCTATTTCGCCGATTTCGGCTTCAACTTCTGGGGCAACTCGCTGATTGCGAATCCTGCCGTGGTTGAAAAAAATCCCGAGCTGGTGCGGCGCGTCGCCCTCGCCGTTGCGCGGTCCTGGGCCGCGGCGGCGAAGGACCGCGCGGCCGCGATCAGCGCGGTGACCAAGCGCGACGGCTTGCTCAAGGCCGAGACCGAGCGCGCCCGCATGGACTGGGTGCTCGATAAGCTGGTGCTGACGCCGAATGTGCGCCAGAACGGGATCGGCAATATGGACGCGCAGCGCATGGAGCGCGGCATCAACGTGATCAAGGAAGGCTTCCAGCTCTCCACTGCGCCCACCATGGATCAGATTTACGACGGCCGATTCCTGCCGCCCGCCGCCGATCGAAAGCTGGCATAAGCGGTCGCACGGCGATGCAAGAATCCACCGGCGGCTTCGGTGCGGAGGCCCCGGCGAAATTCGTCGAGATGGATGCCGTCGCGCTCCGTTACGGTGGTCCGGAAGGGACGCTCGCGCTCGACGGCACGACGCTGAGCGTCGCCCGCGGCGAATTTGCCGCCGTGGTCGGGCCTTCCGGTTGCGGCAAGTCATCGCTGATGAAGCTTGTCACCGGCCTCTTGCCGTGCACCGCCGGATCGATCCGTGTCGCCGGCACGGATGTCGACGGTCCGCTCAAGATCGTGGGCATGGCGTTCCAAAATCCAACACTCCTGCCATGGCGCAACACCTTGCTGAACACGATGCTGCCGCTGGAGATCGTACGGCCGCATCGCCATCGCCTGCGTCAGTTCAAAGACAAATACGTCGCGCAAGCCAAGGAGCTACTCGCGGCGGTCGGGCTCTCCGGGTTCGAGGACATGCAGCCGTGGATGCTGTCGGGCGGCATGCAGCAGCGCGCAAGCCTGTGCCGGGCGCTCATCCACGAGCCGCAGCTGCTGATGCTGGATGAGCCGTTCGGCGCGCTCGATGCCTTTACCCGTGAGGAACTGTGGGGCGTGCTGCAGAAACTGTGGCTCGATCGCAAGTTCACCTGCGTGCTGGTGACCCACGACCTGCGCGAAGCCGCCTACCTGGCCGACGTCATCTTCGTCATGAGCACGCGGCCCGGTCGTATCGTCGCCACCCACCGTGTGGGGCTGCCGCGGCCGCGCACGGTGGAAAGCACGTTCGAGAAGTCCTTCATCGATCTCGTGCACGCCATTCGGACCGAGATTTCCCGGGTGCGCGACGAAGCCGGCCTCGCGGCGCGGGCGAAGGCCGTCTGAAATGACGTCGCGCAATTGGCGCCGCCTGAATGTTGCGATGCCATGGCTGGTGATCATCGGCCTGCTCGTCATATGGCAGGCGGTCGTCGATATCTTTGCCATCGCCGCGTTCATCCTGCCCTCCCCGACGGCGGTGTTCGCGGCGTTTCTCGAATATCGCGATGCCATCCTGCACAACGCCATGTTCACGCTGAAGAACACCATGTTCGGGTTCGCGCTCGGGATTGTGGTGGGCGTGGTGCTCGGCGTCCTCATCGGCTCATTCCGCCTGGTCTATAGCGGCCTCTACCCGCTGCTGATCGGCGTCAATTCCGTGCCCAAGGCGGCGGTCGTGCCGATTCTGGTGTTGTGGCTCGGGATCGGAACGGCGCCCGCGATCGCCACCGCATTCCTGCTATGCTTCTTCCCCATTGCGGTGAACGTGGCCACCGGGCTGGCCACCGTCGAACCCGAGCTCGAGGACGTCCTGCGCTCGCTCGGCGCCAGCAAGCTCGACATCCTGCGCAAGGTGGGACTGCCGCGGTCGATGCCCTACTTCTTCGCGTCGCTGAAGGTCGCGATCACGCTCGCGTTCGTGGGCACGGTGATTTCCGAGACCTTGGCGTCGAACGACGGCATCGGCTACCTGATGCTGCAAGCGTCTTCGCAATTCCGCGTGCCGCTGATGTTCGCCGGTCTTGGCGTAATCGCGATCATGGGAATTGCGACTTACGTCGTGTTCGCCTTGCTGGAAGCGAGGCTGACGGGCTGGGCCACGCGGCGTCAGGACGTGCCCCTCGCCAGCGGCGGGTGAATTCACAACGTAGGGCGGGCAAAGCGAAGCGTGCCCAGGCGTCATTGCGCATCCCAGAAACGAGTTCCGCGTGGGCATGGCGCGGCGCTCCGCATCTTCTTCAAGGTGCGAGAGCGGGACGCGCGCCTTTGCCCACCCTACTGTTCGTACGCACCGCTCGTCGCTTGGTACGAAGCATTGAGTTTGGCCTGCACCATGTTGCGGTCGATCTTGCCGGCGCCGTTCAGCGGTAGCACGGCGACGATGTCAATAAAGCGCGGATGGGAATAGGCCGGTCCTTTGTCCAGGCAATAGGCCTTGAGAAGCTCCGCCGTGACCGTTGCGCCCTCGCGCGCGATCACCATGGCGGCCGGCACGAAGCCCTTCACCGGATGCGGCATCGGCGCCACCACGGCATTCACCACGTCGGGATGGGCGAACAGCAGGTTCTCGACCTCCTTGGGATAGACGTTCTCGCCGCCGCAGCTGAACATGTCGTCGACGCGGCTGCGGAAATAGAAG
>JGI12053J15887_10001845_pt1 | contig 10075 bp, 9 predicted proteins | sample MedBloCAOM1_O3_FD_15887 | JGI IMG/M metagenome (IMG submission 15887) | reverse complement strand
CGGTGCGCAGCTTCGCGGCGCTCGACAAGGGCCGGCAGCTGGCGAAGCGCGGGTAACCGCCTGCCCCGGTGGATGCGCGAGGCGTTTTGGCCGAGACCGAGCACCTCGTCGCGCAGCCGTCCTAGCGCGTGGACTCACAAATCAACAGCTAAGTACCGACCTGGGGCGCCGCTCAATGTCCGTTATTGAGAGGTAATGCCGACAAAGTGCAGACATCGCGGGATGACCGCTAATGGCCCAACCGGACGTTTCCGTCGCGCCAAATCCTGCGCGCGACTACGTACGTCTCCTCGAACCAGCCTTCGGCGAGGCGCCGGAGGAAGCGCGGCATGCCGTTCTCGAGCACCTTGAACGAACCAGCTGAGGGGGCGCTTCCGACAGCCGGCAGTGCCCGTGCTGACACTGCCGGCCGGCCGAAATCCTCAATCCTCGCGTCGTCCACTTGATCTCACTCGGCCGGAGCTGAGGCGGGCGCGGCTGCTGGCGGGCGCTCATGGGCGAGGCGGGAAAGGCCCGTGTGCAAGAGCGTGGCCAAAATGGCGCCAACAATCGGGGCCGAGATGTATAGCCAGGCATTCTCGAAATCGCCCGTCGCGACCATCGGGCCGAGCGCCCGAGCCGGATTGAAGGGCGCACCCGTGAGGGGCCCGCCCATGAGGATGTTGAGGGTCACCGTCATTCCGATCGCCAGGGGCGCGAGACTGCCGGCGCGCCCGGCCACCGCCGTGCTGAGCACGACCGTCACCAGGAAGAAAGCCAGCATTGCCTCGATCACGAAGCCGCCCGCGGGGGTGATCGTCAGCGACGTGATACTGCCCAGCGCGAGGCCATGCGCGAGCGCGGGCGTGCCAAGCCCGGTTTGGGCGCCGCCCAGCACCGCCCGCAACAAGAGTGCGGCGGCGATAGCCCCGACGATCTGGCTGACGATATAGCCTACCGCCTCGCCTACCCGCATCGCGCCGGCGGCGAGCACCCCGACGGTGACGGCGGGATTCATATGCGCGCCCGACACCCGGCCGTACGCAAAGGCGAAGGCCATGATGGTCAGACCGTGGGCGAACGCGATCGCAGCGATACCGCCGAGTCCGACGCCGTCGCCGACCACGGCGACGGCGCCTGCGCCGATGAAGACGAAGGCGAAGGTGCCGATGAACTCCGCAAGGAGCTTGGGTGCAATTTCGTTGGCCATCTTTTATCTCCAGTGATGATTTTGCGCCGTCCGCTCGGCGCGATCAGGTTTAAGAACCTCGGCGCGGTGGTTGCGGGAACAACATTGCGCCGGTCCGGCGCCTCGCCGACCCACAACCGCGGAGCGGCTGCAGGCCGGCGAAGCAGGGCATCATTCGGCTGCTACCGCTGAGGGCAGATCGGAGGCTGCCAGGCCCATGCGCTTTGCGAGGCCAGTGCCGTATTCAGGGTCGGCTTTGTAGCAGTGGCCGATCCAACGCTTGACGATCTCGACCGGCACGCCTGCCATCGCGGCCTTGGTGTTGTCGAAGAGCTGATCTTTCTGGTCGGGCGACATCAGGCGGAACAGATCGCCCGGCTGCCGATAGTCGTCGTTGCCGTCGCGGTGATTGTAGCGGGCGGCATCGCCTGAGATCGCGAGCGGCGGCTCGACGAAGCGTTCGTCCTGTACCGGACCATTGAACGAGTTGGGCTCGTAGTAGGCGTCCGGATTGGGATTGCCGACGAGCCGCATGGCGCCATCGGCGTTATAATTGTGCACCGGGCAGCGCGGCTTGTTGACCGGGAGCTGCTCGGCGTTGACGCCGACGCGGTAGCGGTGCGCGTCCGCATAGGAGAAGATGCGCGCCTGCAGCATCTTGTCGGGCGAATGGCCGATGCCGGGCACGACATTCGAGGGCGCGAGCGCGGCCTGCTCGACCTCGGTAAAATAGTTTTCCGGATTGCGGTTGAGCTCGAGCACGCCGACCTCGATCATCGGGTAGTCCTTGTGCGGCCATACCTTTGTGAGGTCGAACGGGTTGTACCAATGCTTGCCGACGTCGCTCTCCGGCATGATCTGCACGAAGAACTTCCACTTCGGGAAATCGCCGCGCTCGATTGCCTCGTAGAGGTCGCGCTGGTGGGTCTCGCGATCGTGCGCGACCCGCTCGGCTGCCTCCGCATTGGTCCAGTTCTTGATGCCTTGCATGGTCTTGAAGTGGAACTTGACCCAGTGGCGCTCACCCGCGACATTGATGAATGAGTAGGTGTGCGATCCGAACCCATGGATGTTGCGATAGCTCTGCGGCAGGCCGCGGTCCGACATCAGGGTCGTAACCTGGTGCAGGCTTTCGGGGCTGAGAGACCAGAAATCCCACATCGCGGTGTTCGAGCGCATGTTGGTCTTCGGGTGCCGTTTCTGGGTATGGATGAAATCAGGGAACTTGAGAGGATCGCGCACGAAGAAGACGGGCGTGTTGTTGCCAACGAGATCCCAGTTGCCTTCGTCGGTGTAGAAGCGCAGCGCGAAGCCGCGCACGTCGCGCTCGGCATCGGCCGCGCCGCGCTCACCCGCGACCGTCGAGAAGCGCAGGAAGGCTTCGGTCTTCTTGCCGACCTTCGAGAACACCTTCGCTTTGGTGTATTTGGCGATGTCCTTGGTGATGGTGAGCGTACCGAAGGCCGCCGACCCCTTGGCGTGCACCGTGCGCTCCGGGATGCGCTCGCGGTTCTGATGAGCGAGCTTTTCCAAGAGATAGAAATCTTGCATCAGCACCGGGCCACGTGGGCCGGCCGTGATGGAATTCTGGTTGTCGGGAACGGGATTGCCGGCGGCGGTGGTGAGAGTGGGACTTTTGACCACGGAAGTGCTCCTCATGTTGTGAGCGGGATCGCGGCATGCGGCGGCCCGAAGCAGCGTCAACTTTGGCTTCGCGAGCTCGCCTGGCCGCGATGCGCTGGCGATAACGCCACGCATGCTCCGAACTGTAGCCATCCGGTTCGAAAAGGCTTTGCGTGCCTTGCTGCGATTGCCGCTGGTTTGCGTCAATCACCTCGCATTCAGCCGGTACGACCCGGCCGCTCATGTTGAGTGAGGGCGCATGCGAGTCTGTCGCACTGCTTTCCGGTGCGTCCGACTTGCGCAGCGTTGATCAATTGAAGTCCATCCCGGCGCAGGCAAAACGCGGACCTCTGTCTTCGCCTTGCGGGCATTTAGCCGATTATGCGGTATTCGAAGCGACCCTGGAGAAACCGGGGAAACCGACTGCCATTCGCCCATTGNAAATTCAACGGCGTGCACGCGCGGACNTTGTGCACGAACCAAAATGGAGAATGGCAATGAGACTCAATCCGACACTCTGCTGTGGGTTCGCGTTCCTTACGATGATTGGCATATCGGCAACGGCGGCCGACGCCCGGAGAATTCACCAACACTCACACAGAGCGCCCTACTACGGCGCTTATGACGCCTACTATGGAGATTACGATGGCGCATATGCCGCCTACGGAAATTCTGCCGGCGGCAACTCCATGTATGGTGCGAACCGCGCTCCATACGCCCCCGACGGTGAAACGCCTCTGGACTTCCAGCTTCAGGGCAGATGATCCGCGACCGAGGTGTACTGCACTCGGCGATATTTATTAAGGGTGCGGGTCCTCCGCGATGCGCGGTACGGACCTCGCGCCTTTCAAGGGATCGACACTGACACCGGATGCGGCGCCCATCAGGGCTCCGCATCGCCCTTGCTTGGCCGCTCCACTGTGGTTGTGTCTGGTCCCGAAAAAGTTGACAGACTTTCGGGTAAGATCATGCGCAACAAGATGCAGAGCCAGATCGCTTGCTGTAGCGCGCTCTCACTCCGCCGGAGCCGGCGCCTTGGGATCGGGCGGCGTGTCGTGCGCCGAAGGTCCGGCCCACAGCCTTCTCGTGCGGTCGCGTCGATGGCCGCAACCTCTCGCGAATGGCCTGGAACATGACGTAAAGCGGCGGGATCGCGAAAATCCCGACGAACGATGCCAGTATCATGCCGCCGAACACCGGCGTGCCGACGTTGCGGCGCGCCAGTTGCGAGGCGCCGGTGGCGATGACCAGCGGAAGAAGGCCAAGGATGAAGGCGAACGACGTCATCATCACGGGCCGGAAGCGCAGCCGCGAACCTTCGGTGGCGGCTTCGAGCAGCGGGACGCCGCTTTCCCGTTTTTCCTTCGCGAACTCGACGATCAGGATGCCGTTCTTGGCCGCGAGGCCGATGAGAACGACCATGCCGATTTGCGCGTAAAGATCGAGCGTGAGGCGGCCGATCACGATCGCGGCGAAAGACCCCAGCACGCCGACGGTCACGGACAGCAGCACCGGAACGGGAATATTTTGGCCAAGGTGCCGGGCATCGGCCTGATCCTGATCGGCGAAGGCGATCTCAGCCAGGAGTTCGGCTTCCCGCGCCAATACGAGCACCCGCAGGTGCTCGACGCCATGTCCCACATCGTCAAGACCTGCAAGAAGCACAAGGTGGCGGTCGGCCATCCGCATGTCGACTCGACCAATGTCGAGCGCATCCTGGGCGAAGGCTACAGCTTCCTGATGGCGGCGCCGGTGCGCAGCTTCGCGGCGCTCGACAAGGGCCGGCAGCTCGCAAAGCGCGGGTGAGGCGCCGGGTCGTGCGGCCGCGACCCCGCACTGCCCGGCTCGTCGATTTTACCGTCGATTGCCGCCGTTGATCCGGATGAACTTAAGACCGGGAAGCGATTTACTCCGACCGTGTTCTCGCGAATAATCGCCTCGCCAATTGTCGTTCGGGGGGACGAGGGACAATTCCGGGCACAACAGGAGAGTTGTCATGACGCCTTCCACGCGGATGGTCGCAGCCCTGATCCTCGCCCTTGCTCCATGCTCCGTTGCACAGTCGCAGGTCACGATCGACGTCGCAAAAATCACCTGCGATCAGTTCGTCCTCTTCAAGGTCACGGATCCGCGGAACATTGCGATCTGGTTGAGCGGCTACTATCACGGCAAGCGCGACAATACGCTTGTCGATACCCAGCAGCTCGCCGCCTACGCCGACAAGGTCAAGAGCTTCTGCCTGCAGAAGCCCCAGGCGACCGTCATGCAGGCCGTCGAAACCGTCTTCGGCGCTCCGAAATAGCATTCGTCGCGAGAAGCGCCGTGTAGCGGAGCCGCTCTTCTCCCCGCGGCGGATGATGTCGATCGGGCCAAGAGCAAGATCCGGTGCCGACCATGGAAAACAAGATTCTCGGCGCTTCCGGGCTGCTTGCGGCTGTCTCCGTCATCGTCTTCCTGATTTCGCGCCGTCTCTATTTCACCCTGGCGATCGTACTTGCGATCTTGGTCGCCGTTTCAATCGGCTTCTTCTATCTCTCCCAACCCACACTGTTGAGCGTCGCGGTCGGCCCGGCGGACAGCAAGGACGCGCGCCTCATGAGTGCCTTCGACGACGTTCTGGAAGGGCACCGGGCCGGAGTCCGGCTGCGACCGATCCCGACATCCGGAGACGAGGAAAATCGCGCGCTGTTGGCGAACGGGCAGGCAGACTTGGCAATCATCCGGGCCGATCAGGGATTTCCTGGAAATTCGTCCATCGTCATGATCCTGCGCACGAATGTCCTCGTCGTGGTGGCGCCGTCGAAACTCGACCTCGAGTCGTTTTCACAGCTGAAGGGCAAACGCGTGGGGCTGGTGGTGAGATCCCCGCTCGATGAAGCCGGCGCGGCCAGGCTTCTGGGATTCTATGGAATGCAAAGCGCAGACATCAAATGGACCGTCATAAAGCCGGCCGAGGTGGGACCGCTGACTGACAGCGGCCGCCTGGATGCCGTGATGGTGTTCGGTCCGATTGTCGACCCCGAGGTTGCGGCGGTCGTCTATGCGGTCGACAGCAAGAAGAAAAAAGGCCCGACCATATTGGCGATCGATCTGTCGGGACTTGCGGAAGCAAATACTGCCGCGGCCAGCGAGGTGACGATTCCCAAACATGCGTTTTCCCGCCGCCAGGTTCCCGATGACGACGTCAACACGATCGGCGTGCCGACGATTTTGGCGGGCAATACTCCGGCCGGTACGATCCGGGCAAAAATCCGGGCGCAGGCCGTCATGGAGATCGCTCGCAACATGTTCGAGCGCCGCAGCGAGCTGTCGCAGAAGCTCGGATACACGGTCGCCATCGAAAAGCCGGACAACGACAAGGGTGTTCGTTTCCCGGTCCATCCCGGTACCAACGCTTACCTGGATGACACGGATATCAGTTGGTTTACGCTGTTTTCCGATCAGATCTGGACGGTGTGGCTGGTCGGGGGAGTGCTCGCCTCGGCCGGGGCGGGAGCGCTGGGCGCCTTCCGACGTCCGAAAGTAGATCGCATGCAGGAGCACCTGGATCGTCTGAGGTCGATGACGAAGCAAGCGCGCGAACATCCTGACGAGCTGGACGCCTTGACCGACGAACTCTCCGATCTGGCGGTCGAGATCGCCGCGCTCGCCTACGAGCGCAAAAGCCGCAACGAGGAATTCGCCCCTGTCCAGCTGGCTTATGAAAATGCCCGCTTCGCGCTCCAGACGGCACGGGACAAGCGGACGAAGCACGTCGCTCTCAGTTAAGGCCGCAGACTCGGAAGCCCGCTGGCGCTAAGAACTGTACTAGTTGGATTGTACCTGTCCGTCTCGATACGTCTCTTACAGTTCATCGTTCTGTTCCGAGCCGGGTAGCTCCCGTCTGTCGGTTCAGTGTCCGCTGAACACGAGCGTCTTGAACGGCAGCACCAGCGCCTGCAGCCGCAGAATCAAGGCGTGCACCAGCGCGAGCCCATCCACGACGTGAAGAGCCACGCGGCGCAGGGTGCCGGTCTCTGGCGCGACGATCGCCTCATGATTGTTGGAATAGGCGTTCGCGATGCAGCTGCTGCCGGGCGTCACGTCATCCAGCCCACCGTCGTAGAGAGGCTCGAGCAACGTGAGAAGGGTTCCCGGCCGCGTCACCTGCTGCGCGTCGACCAATTGTTCGCCGCCACGGAATTGTCCGGCGGCGATGTAATCCTGCACATTCGTGACAACCATCGGGATCACGGCAAAGGGTTTGGACACGCACGTGACCTCGGCGATCATTCCGACCTTCATGATCTGCGATTCGATCTGCCCGAACCCGGCGAACAGGCCTTGACGATCTGCCTCCGGAATCAGCACGCCGGCTGGACGCATGAAGGGATTGACGATGTCGCCGACGCGGAGCGCGAACTGCTCCACCCGGCCGCTCACGCCGGCACGGATGACGGTCTTGTCGAGATCCACCTGGGCTTGTGCGAGCGCGCCTTCGGCGCTGGCTTTTTCAGCCGGCAGAAGACTGGCGATCCGCTCCTCGATGGACCGCTTTCCAGCCTCCGCGGCAGACACCGCAGCTCGGCGGCCTTCTTCGACGACCTGCAGCTTTTCAATGTCGCGGACTGCAACGGTGCCCGCACTGCGCCTTTGCAGCTCTTTCTTCGTCTCGAGTTCGTCCACCGCCTGCTGGTGGGCGCTTTTCGCCTCCTGGATCTGACTTTCGGCTTTCTCCACATCCTTCCGCGCCACCGCCATTTCCGCATCGACCTCGGCAATCTTGCGCCGCGCGGTCTCTACGGCAGCTTCCTGCTTCGAGCTGTCCAGCCTGAAGATGGGCGCCCCCTGGGCGATCGGGCCGTTGAGGCCCACATACACCTCGGCGACGCGCCCATTGGTCTCGGAAACGATCGGGACGGTTCTGAAGTACATGGTGACGTTGGTCGTAGCGGGATGGTTGTAGAAGACCGTCGTGATCAGGGACACGGTGAGAATCAAACAGGCCGTGATTCCCCATCTCAATTCGAACCAGACGGTATAGAACGTGATTTCCTTGCCGATCCGTCTTCCCTGGACGTATCGACGGAAGAGATAGTCCGGAAGGATTGTCAGCGTCGAGCAGAGAAGAAGCTCAAGCATGGCTCCTCTCCTTCTTGGCTGCCGCAGTGACTGCTGCTTTTGTCGGCAAGGCACCCGTGATCGCGCCTTGCCTGGCTTCCCGCGCCTCGGCAGGCGGCTCTCCTTCGGCGCCATGAATGGCCTGGGGCGGAATTTCCGCCGTCGGATCGAACGGACCGGCGCCGGCGATTCTCTCCACCGATCCCGCGATCCGCTTAAGCGGCGTGCCGAAATCAGGTATGTCGACGAATGCGAGGACCAGTCCCGCGATCCAAAAGATATGCATGTGCGTGAACAGAGCGATGAGGCACAATACCGAGACGATCTCCATCTGCACTTTGTGGGACTTGTGCGCTATGTGCTCGGGCAGCGAGTGCAGCCGGAAGTAAAGGACGCCGAACGCGACGACGGCGATCATCAGGAAGGCTGCCGTCGCCACCATGAGCACGTCTGTCCCACCGGGCGCCGTGATGAACATCGGCAGATTGTGCACAGCCTTCGGATGAAGTAGCTCAGCCACGGCGGCCTCCGGTGTCGACGTCAGTAGCGTTCTGATACGAATTTCCTGTCCCGCATGGTCGCCTGGTCGTCGTACTTGGCCTTCCCCAGGCGCTTGGGCAGCTTGATCTTCTCGGACGCCTCCTTCTTGTAAGGCATCCGGCTCAGAATGTGGGCGATGCAGTTGAGCCGCGCGCGCTTCTTGTCGTCGGAACGCACAACGTACCACGGCGCATGCTCGCTGTCAGTAGCGTTGAGCATCATGTCGCGTGCGCGCGAGTAGTCATACCAGCGGGCGTAGGATCCGATATCCATCGGGCTCAATTTCCATTGGCGCAGCGGATCGTCGATGCGCGCCGCGAATCGCCGCTCCTGCTCGTCCTGCCCGACCTCGAGCCAGATCTTGATCAGGGTGATGCCCGCGTCGACGATGTATTTTTCCACTTCCGGGCACAGATCGAGGAAGTGCTTATGCTCCGCCGGGGTACAGAATCCCATGACGTATTCGACGCCCGCACGGTTGTACCAGCTGCGATCGAAAATGGCGATTTCGCCGGCTGCCGGAAAGTGCGCCATGTAGCGCTGAAGGAACATCTGGGTCTTTTCGCGATCGGAGGGAGCCGGTAGCGCGATCACCTTGAAGACGCGCGGGCTCACCCGTTCGGTGATGGCCTTGATGGTCCCGCCCTTGCCGGCGGCGTCGCGACCCTCGAACACGATCATCGCGCGCAAACCCTTCGACTTCACCCATTCCTGCAAATGGCAAAGCTCCACCTGCAACTTGTGCAATTCCTTCTCATAGGCCTTGCGCTTCATCTTGTGCCCGTCGCCGTTCTCCACTTTCTTTTTCGTTTTCGTTTTCATGATCTCTCCTCGCTTCAACCGGNAATGCGCGCATAGACCGACGCACGGCATCCGACTTGCCCTAGTCGATGATGTGATACCCGCCGTCGATATACAGCGTTTCGCCCGTGATCAGCCGCGCCGCATCGAGCGCGAGGAACGCCGTCGCGGCGCCGACGTCGTCGATGCTGACCAGCGCGCGCGCGGGCGCTTTTTCCTGGGCCTTGGCGAGCAGCTCGTCGAACTCTGGGATGCCGGAGGCGGCGCGCGTCGCGAGCGGCCCCGGCGACACGGCATGGACCCGGATGCCCTTGGGGCCGAGCTCCGCCGCAATGTAGCGCACGGCGCTTTCCAGCGCCGCCTTGGCGACCCCCATGATGTTGTAGTTCTCCACCACCATCTGGCTGCCGTAATAGGTCATCGTGAACAGCGTTCCGCCGTTGGTCATCAGCGGCTCGGCGAGATGCGCCATGCGGATGAAGGACCAGCACGACACATCGAGCGTGCTCGCGAAGCCGTCGCGACCGACGTCGACGACCCGGCCGCACAGCGCCTCCTTGGGCGAGAAGGCGATCGAGTGGACGAGCGTATCGAGCCGGCCCCATTCTTTCCCGATCCGCTCGAAAACGGCCTCCATCTGGCCGTCCTCGCTCACGTTCAGCGGCATGAAGATCGTCGCTTCGAGTTCCTCCGCCAGCGGCGCGACGAATTTCTTCGCCTTTTCGTTGAAATAGGTCACCGCTACGTCGGCGCCGAGCGCCCGCAGCCACTTGGCGCAGCCCCAGGCGATCGAATTCTCGTTGGCGATGCCGACCACCAGCGCCTTGCGGCCTTCGAGCGAAG
>JGI12053J15887_10001844_pt1 | contig 10076 bp, 8 predicted proteins | sample MedBloCAOM1_O3_FD_15887 | JGI IMG/M metagenome (IMG submission 15887) | reverse complement strand
CCCGGCCGCGTGCCCGTCATCGGCCGCTTCTCGCTCGCCGGCGGCCAACCCCATGTCGCGGACGGACCGACCGCCGTGCTCGCCATGGCGCTGCGGCTGCAGCCGCCCGCCGGCCAGGAGTGGCGAATCGCCATGATCGACATTCCGGTTTTCCTGGTCAGAAACGGCGAGGCTCTGTTCGAGCAGTTGCTCGCGTCGAAACCCGATCCGGCGACGGGCCAGCCCGATCCGGCGAAGATGGCGGCCTTCGCCGCCGCCCATCCGGAATTCGGCCCGGCCCTGCAACTGGTCAAGAGCACGCCCATGCCGTCCGGCTTCGCCAACGCCACCTTCAACGGCCTCAATGCATTCCGATTCGTCAACGCATCAGGCGCGGCGACCGCGGTGCGATGGTCGATGGCGGCGACCGAGCCGTTCACGCCGGAGACACCCGAGCAGGCCAAGAACCCGGACAAGAACTATCTCTTCGACGACCTGATTGCGCGCGTCGGGCGCGGCCCGCTGAAGTGGCATCTGGTCGTCACCGTCGGCCAGCCGGCAGACCCGACCAGCGATCCGACGATACCCTGGCCGGCCGAGCGTGAGCGCGTCGATGTCGGAACGCTCACGATCGACCATGTGGAAACCGAAGCGCCCGGCAATTGCCGCGATATCAATTTCGATCCGCTGGTGCTGCCCGCGGGCATCGAGCCGTCCGACGACCCCGTGCTCAGCGCCCGATCGGCCACCTATTCGCAATCGTTCACCCGGCGTGAGGGCGAGAAGAAGACGCCGAGTGCGGTTCAGGTCCCCATCGGCAAGGGCCCATGACCATGACGCCGCATCGGCCGTTCCCGCTGTTCTCGCGCATCCTGCACTGGACGATGGCAGCCATGGTGCTGGCCATGCTGTTCATCGGCATCGGCATGGTCAGCTCCGTGTCCGCCTATCACCGGCTGATCGAGATCCATAAACCATTGGGCATGCTGGTGCTGGTTCTGGTCGCGATCCGCCTGGTGAACCGGCTCATCAACCCGCCGCCGCCGCTGCCCGACGGCATGCCGCCCTGGCAGCGTTTCGCGGCGCTCGGTTCGCACGTCCTGCTCTATGTCCTGATGTTCGCGGTGCCGCTCGTCGGCTGGGCGATGCTGTCGGCGGCGCGCTATCCCGTCGTGCTCTATGGCTCGTTGCAACTGCCGCCGATCATGCCGCAGAACCCGGAGCTGTTCGCCGTGCTGCGCGAGACGCACACGGTGCTGGCGCTGCTGCTGTTCGTGACCTTCCTCGCCCATTTCGGCGCCGCGCTGATGCATGCGCTGATTTTCCGCGACGACGTATTCCCGAGCATGACGTTCTGGCGGTTGAGTAGCGAACGCCGGCATGACCGGCGGTGACCAGGACGCGCGTGCGGAAGGTGCACCGGCTCAGGCAAGGAACGAGTAGCGCGAGGACGGTGCTCTGGCGTGTCCCGGGCGAGTGAAGCGCGTGCGCTTGCACGCGCGAACGAGACCCGGGACCGAGGGGCCACGCCCGACGGCGCGACCCGTGTGGCCCTGGCCCCGGCTCGCGCTCGCGCGCAAGCGCGCGCTCGCTTGGCCGGGGCACGAGAGAGCGGCGGCACGCGGGTGCCGGTATGCTACAGCTGCAGCAGCATGACCGAAGCCCGCCCGACCTTCGACGACGGCGCCGCCTACGACGAGTTCATGGGGCGCTGGAGCCGCGCCGTGGGCGCGGTGTTCCTCGACTGGCTCGCCGCGCCCAGGAAGGCGGCGTGGCTCGACGTCGGCTGCGGCACCGGCGCGTTCACGACCCTCATCGTCAAGACCCGCGCGCCCGCGCGCGTGGCGGCGGTCGACCCCGGCCCGGCGCAGATCGCGTTCGCCCGCCGGCAGCCGGTGGCCAAGCGCGCGGACTTTCGCGTCGCCGACGCGCAGGCGCTGCCGTTTTCCGACGGGACCTTCGACGTGGTCGCCTCCGCGCTGGTGATCAACTTCATCCCCGACCGCGCGCGCGGCGTCGCCGAGATGCGCCGCGTCGCCCGGCCGTACGGCATGGTCGGCGGCTATGTGTGGGATTTCGCCGCCGGCCGCAGCGCGAGCTGGCCGTTCAACCGCGCGCTCAGCGGTCTCGGCATCGAGCTGCCGCAGCTGCCCGGCACGCCGGAGTCGACGCTCGACGGGCTCGCCGCCTTGTTCGCGGGCGCGGGCTTCGACGACATCGCCACGCGCGCGATCGATGTCACGGTCACGTTCCGAGACTTCGACACCTGTTGGCGGACCCAGACGCCGCTCATGCACCCCGTGGGCAAGCTGATCGCGGCGATGTCGAAAGCCGATCGCGCAGCCCTGATGGACGCCGTGCGGGCGCAGGTGCCCGCGGGCCCGGACGGCAAGATCGCCTATGCCGCGCGCGCGAATGCGGTGATGGGGCGGGTGCCGAGGTAACGTGTGCCGGGGTCGCATGCGCCGCGCCCGGGATCGACGCCGCCGATGCCTGATCGCATCAGTCTGCTGCGCGCCTCATGGCGATGCACGTTCTCGCGTGTCCGGATGAGCGCAGCGAGACCCGGGACCCAGAGCCACACGACCGGATTAGCGATCGCGAGGAGAGTTGGGCCACGCGTTCGCCACCTGCGTGCCCGTTGACCCCCCGCACTTCGCCGCTATGATCCCGCCCGCCTGCCCCTGTGGCGGAATTGGTAGACGCGCCTGACTCAAAATCAGGTGGTGGCAACATCGTGCTGGTTCGAGTCCGGCCAGGGGCACCAACTCTTCAACGCAGTCAGTCAGAATGCATACTCTTGATCGGATGCAACGGCGGCATTTCTTGCACACAGCGCCAATTGCGCTCACGCGGTCTGGTGAATGCTCGGGACGCGGACATTTCAATGGCTGATTGTCCAGCCGACAGCCTCCTAGCCATCGAATGGACGTACTATGGCAAAAAAGCCGTACGAGCCACCAGCTTTCGCTGAGCACTTTGAGAAGCTGCCCCCTGATATTTTGTATCATTACACAGGACAAATTGGATTGCTTGGGATCATCGAACAGGCCGAGTTGTGGGCTACGAAGATTCAATACATGAACGACGCGACTGAATTTGGCCTTGCACTTCGTTTAGCGCGTCAAGAGCTTGAAAATATCATCAACAATTCAGCCCATTCATCGGAAAAGGCGGCGAGTGTGCGGTTGCAAGAGTCATTGCATGGTCTCGAAGACATTAACATCTTCGCCGTCTGCTTTTGCGAGAATGGCGACTTGTTAAGCCAATGGCGGGGATACGCCGGCGGCAAGTATGGCTACTCTATCGGGTTTGATTCGGATGCATTGATGCAAATCGCAGATCGGAATGAATTCACTTTGGGAAGATGCATCTATGACACAGCGGTTCAGCGTAACATCATAAAGCAGACCATTTCCGATTGCATTAAGGACGAATTGGCTACTCCAACTAAGAGGCGCTGGGGTTTCCATGGGCCATTGGCTGACGTTCTCTTTCGATGTGGCGTCTTCTTTAAGGACCCATCGTTTGAAGATGAAATCGAATGGCGGCTAATATCACCGACCGTTCTCTACTACGATGTCAAGCTACGGTTCCGGGCTGGCAGTTCAATGATTACACCGTTCTACGGGCTCTCAATCACCAATGATGACGGCCTACCGATTCGACACATTGTAATCGGCCCTTGCCCCCACATGGACTTGGCAAAGTCAGCCGTCACGTCGTTGCTAATGCGCCACGGAATCAGGGGTCCTCTTGACGGGCAACAAGTCGCGTTTGGTTCAGCAATCCCATTCCGCAATTGGTGACTGCAAGATTGAAGGCCAGGCCTCGGCGTTACACTCGAAAGGTCGGCCAAATCGAGGAGGACGGCGGAGCAGGATGCGATTGCGCAGAAGTGGGCAGAGTTTCGCTTTCTTACAACTTCATTCTTACGCTCGATAAATACATTGATAGTGCGGCTAGTCCCACCGCTGCTTATCTCCACAACAGGGAGGGTAGGGGGTGTGATCCGAGATAACTGATGCGCTTAGCATTTCGCGAGTGGACGCGATGGAGTCGGGCAACCTTTGACGTGTGTGACAGCCCGATTTCTACAGTTTTGTTACATTTAAGCGCGAATCGGCTATATAAATCCTGAGATAGTGGTGCTGGTTCGACCCGACTACCGACGCACGTTTATTTTATTGGAATGCTCGAGACGGCGGGCTAACGCCGTGGCTTTTTCCGGGGCAAAATGGTGCGCGTTCGACGGCTCATCATCGAGAATTTTCGGGGCGTTTCGCAAGGTACCGTGGACTTCCACGGCCATACGCTCTTGGTCGGCGGAAACAACGTCGGCAAATCTACCGTCTGCGAAGCGCTCGACTTGGTGCTCGGTCCCGAGCGGCTTTTTCGACGTCCGATTGTAGACGAGCACGACTTCCATAACGGCAAGTACCTAGATGACGAAAAGAATCGTGTCCTCATCAAGATTGAAGCCGTCCTCGTAGACATGCCGGAAGAAACGCAGCGCAAGCTTCTTGGCAGGACACGCCCATGGAGTGATGCGCGCGGCGGCTTCGTGGACGTGGAAGGCGCTCAACCCGCCGATCTGGACGGCGCGGACGTTTGTCGCGCTCTGCCGGTTGTCTTCATTGGATGGTATGACCGCGACAACGACGACTTTATTGGCAAGACTTTTTTCGCACATCCCATCGAACCGCTCGCCGAGGATGACGATGATTTCGGCGAGCCCGGTGCGGGCATGCAAGAATTCGACCGGCGCTGGAAACAAGCCTGCGGCTTCATTTACCTCCGCACGCTGCGCACCGGCAGACGTGCGCTGAGCCTCGAACGCGGCTCGTTACTCGATACCATCCTGAGACTTGGAGACAATGGTCGCGAGTCGATGTGGGAAGATTCGCTTCAACGTTTGCGCGATTTGGACCCCGCCATTGGGACCATTCGCCAATTACAAGCGATCCGAACGCAGGTCCGCGAGCGTATGGCACGTTTTGTGGGCATCGCTGAAGGAGATGATGCCACGGGATTCTTTGCGTCGGAACTAACGCGCGAGAACCTTCGCGAATTCGTTACTTTTTTGTCCGATCGCAGCAGAGCGATTATCTTGTTCCTTTTCATCGGCTAGGCACCGGCTCGATCAATGCGCTGGTCTTCGCCTTGCTGACGCACATCGCCGATCTGCGAGGTGCCTCCTCAGTCATCTTCGCAATGGAAGAGCCGGAAATAGCGTTGCCTCCACATTCACAACGGCGCATTACACGCTATCTGCGGAAAAAGATGGCGCAAGCCATCATCACGTCCCACTCTCCGTATGTAATCGAAGAATTCAAGCTCAGCGAGATATTGGCTCTCGGCCGCGACGGAGACAGGTTGAGCGGCCACGTCGTCCCGACCGACGGCATTCGGGCGCGCACGCTCAGAGTACAGCGTCGTCAGCTAGCCGAAGCCATATTGGCGCGGGCCGTCGTGGTGGGCGAAGGTATTTCCGAATGCACCGTGCTTGCGGCCACGTCTACCGCGCTCGAAACCTTGGAACAGGGCCAGTACGATCCCTTTGACGTGACCGGCATTTCGCTGTTCGCCGCAGGAGGGCGTGGCGAAGTGCCGAAGTGGGGACCCTTCTTCGACAGCTTGGGCAAAAAGACTTTTGCCTTCTATGACCGGCCCGCAGCACGATTGAGCGCCGACGACCAAGCGAAGCTTGGTCGCTACAGCATCAACCAGCCGACCGCGTATGCGGGCTTGGAGGATTTACTGGTTGCTGAAATCCCGGTAGCGGTTCAGCGGGTTTTCCTGCAAACGGTTATGGCGCAGCCGGATTGCCCACCCAACCTCCCGACGGATTTCGCGGCGCTAGGTGACGACGATGCGAAAGCGCTTGTTCACTCTGTCCTTTGCCAGCGCAAGGGGGATGGGTATAGCGCAATGCTCATTGAGCATTGCTCGTCCAAGGACCAGCTACCACCGACGATCGTCGCATTCTTGGCCGCGACTCATAAGCAGATGAAACTGCCACCGCTCGACGACGAAGCGGGGGAAGGGCCAGCGAGAAGAAGTAGCTGAAGTGGCTCGCGACATATAGGCTGAGGGATAGAACAAGAGCAACTCGATGCCGTTCGAGATTTGCGCGAAGCGCCAAGCCGTGATCGACGCCGAAGGGCATGTCCTTGTCCTGGGAGGTCCGGGCGCTGGAAAGACCACGCTCGCGTTGCTCAAGGCGAAGCCAGTCCTTGCAACTCTGAAACCCGGACAGAAAGTTCTTTTTCTCAGCTTTTCGCGCGCGGCGGTACAACAAATCCTAGCACGCTGCCGCGAAGTGCTTACGCGCGACGAACGCAAGCTCATTGACGTTCGTACCTATCACGCCTTTTGTTGGGACCTGCTCAATTCGCATGGGCGTGCGCTGCGTGGCACGCCGCTCAGGATGATAGCGCCCGGAGAGGAAGGACGCGCACGGACCCGCTTTGCGGGCGAATGGGACGGCGAAAGGCGTCGCCTGCTCGACGACGAAAGCAATGTCTGCTTCGACCTCTTCGCTCACGCTTCGGCGCAGTTGATTGAAGAGAGCGCAAGGCTGCGAGCATGGATCGCCGACCTCTTTCCCCTGATTATCCTCGATGAGTTTCAGGACACTGACGATGACCAGTGGCGGCTGACTCGCAGCCTCGCTAGCGCAACCACTGCTGCGTTCCTCGCGGACGCTGACCAGCGTATCTACGATTTCCGACCCGGCGTTCGTCCCGAACGGCTTGATCTACTCCGGGAGGCTTTCAATCCTGCCGTTACCGATCTTGAAGAGGACAACCATCGCAGCGGAGATTCACAGATCGTGGCTTATGCCAACGCCGTGCTTCGTGGCGAAGGACCACTGCCGCTGACCAACGACGTTGTCACGCGAAACTACCGACGCTTCAACAACAGTTTCAATTCGACCGTCCATTTCTGCGTTCGGAAGGCGTTTGCGGACCTGCGTCAGCGCGGTGTGAAGGACCCCACCGTCGCCGTACTCGCCCTGAGCAATGACCTCGTTGCAGATATTTCCGACATGCTGACACGTACCCATAATTTCGGGGGAACCGTGTTGCATCCTGTTGAGCATGACGTGGCCTGGGATGCCGAGCTTTCCGCAACAGCGGCCATCGCCGTCGCGGCGACCCTCGAGTATGTTTCAGCCCCTTCGGTTGACCGAAAGCGCGTCATGCTGTTGCGCGTTTCTGACTACTGGCTTCTCAAACAAGACTGGTGCCAGCAGCGTGGCGGGCGTGGCGCGGACGCCGCTGAAAAACGCACCGCACGCTTCTTTGTATCGGCAGAGAGGTTGCGCAATGGTCAAGCGCTTTCGCGCGGCATCTGCCAACAGCTTTGCGCCGCCGCCGACACCATCGGTAAGTTAACCGGCGATGCGGTTGCTGATTGGGTCACAGTCCGCGCGCTGTTTTCGACGCATGGCGACCTACGCGAACTCTTTAGCCAAGTCAGGATGGTCAGGCTGTTCCGGGCGACTGACGCCCTTGCCGCAGGACTTGGATCGATATGGATCGATCGCATGACTTACGTTGGCGCAGTGCAAAGCGTGCGGCGCGTGCTAGATCAGGAGCGCCTTATCGGTGCTGAGCGTCAGCCCAAGGGATGCATGCTGATGACCCTTCACAAATCGAAGGGCAAGGAATTCGATGGCGTTGTGATCGTCGAGGGATTTCGGGGCGACGCGCTTCTCAGGTCAGATGAAGCGCCGGATTACGAATGTAGCCGCCGCCTTTTGAGGGTCGCTATCACGCGCGCGCGCAAACTTGTTGTCATCGTGCGCCCACAGGGTGCGCAGCCTCTCCTGGATTCCTGATCATGACGAGAAAGTGGTCTCAACCCGGGCGTGCCTCTATAAAAGGGTGGAGCTGTGTCCGCGTTGAGGATCTGGGCACTCCCGATGCCCTTTCCAAATGTGCGAGACGCAGAAACTCGTTGGTACGTATCGAAGAACGCGAAACGGTTCGCCCGTAAGCTTCCCGCAAGCGCTGCCCAACACACGATGCCGCGAAGATTGCGGCGTTCGACGGGATGATCTCTTCAAAAATAACCGCCGTTGGGGCGTCGGCCTATCCCGGCTCATGTGCGCGGGCCCAATCCGACGGCATGGGAACCGGCCTTTCCGCTTTGTCCCGGGAGGCACGCACGTTGAGTATATGGCGTTGCCTAGAGCTGACAGCAACGCCACGACAGTGACAGCCAGCCCTAGTGCGCCCGCTACTGTTGCGAATCCAAGCCAAGACTAGAGGACGCCGGATTCAGGCGTATTGCGCGGTGGTGACGCGGGTTGGCGCAATACGCTGTCGCTATTGCGCCCTACGCGTGCTGCTTTGATCGTCGAGAAATCCAGTTGCAATGGGCTGCGAAAGACGCCCGATCGTGCCATCCTCATACCGCAACAACCAAGGGCCGAGGGCACATCATAGTGAAGCTTCCGACTGTTCTCGCAGCCGCGATGGCCGTGCTCGCCCTGCATGCGCCGGCCCGGGCGGCGGAGGATTACGCGTCCAAGCCCATCACCATCGTGGTCTCGCTGGCGGCCGGCACCGGCATGGACGTGGTGACGCGGCTTTATGCCGAGAAGCTGTCGCAGGCGCTCGGCAAGCCCGTGATCGTCGAGAACAAACCCGGCGCGGCGACCACGCTGGCCGCCAACCAGGTTGCGAACGCGCCGGCCGACGGCCACACCCTCGTGGTGCTGACCAGCATCGCGCTCTCGATCAATCCGACGCTGTACAAGCACCTCAACTACGATCCGGCGGATTTCGTGCCGATCTCGCTCTATGTCAAATCTCCGTTCATCCTGTCGACCTATCCCGGATTGCCCACCAAGACCGTCCCGGAATTCATCAAGCTGGCCAAGGAGAGCAATCCGCCGCTGACATACGCGTCGATCGGCGCCGGCTCGCTGCAGCAGATGTCCATGGAGTTCGCCAAGAAGCGGTTCGGCTTCGAGGCCACGCATGTGCCGTATCGCTCGACCGCGCAGCTGGCCACCGATCTCACCGCCGGCCACGTCTCGGCGAGCTTCCTGGAAGCCGGGCTCTCGATCCCGCTCATCAAGGACGGGAAACTGCGCGCGCTGGCGGTGTCGGCGTCGCAGCGGCTGCCGCTGCTGCCCGACGTGCCGCCGTTCTCCGAAGCCTCCGGCGCGCCGGATTACGAAGGCGTGTCCTGGCACATGCTGCTGATGCCGGCCAAGACTCCCAGGCCGATCGCCGACCGGCTTCATGCCGAGATGAAGCGGATCATGGCCGAGCCGGAGATGCGGGAACGAATCTCGGCCATCGGCCTGATCCCGAACGAGTCGCCGTCGATCGACGAGATGCGCGGCTACATCCAATCCGAGCACGTGAAATGGGGCGCGCTGGTCAAGCAGCTCGGTCTCGAAGGTTCGCAATAGGGCGGTTTCAATTCAGCTCCATGCGCCGCGACCGCGCCGTGTGCGTTTTCCAATAGCTTTTCGCTATCGTCGGCGGTTCTGTGACCCCAATCACAGTCCGGACCACCCGACGCGTGCCAGCATCAACCGCAGTGTGAGGTCAGATGTGATTTCCATTCGGATTGACGAGGTGGGTTATGGTCCGAGACATCCTCATCATGCTGGCGGCGGTCGCGGCGATCGTGGCGTTCGCACCGAAGGTCTCGCATGGCGTGAACACGCCCGCGAGCGAAGCGACCAACGCGGCGGTGACGGCGGATCTGCAGCACGACGGCCGGACGAGCCGTTGACGACGGGAGGCAGCCGCGCGACCGCCGCGCACGTGTAGCGCGATGACGTCCTATGTGCCGTGGTGATGGAATGGCGGAATACGTTGCACTCTTCCGTCCTACGCGCCGTGGCAAACGCGGCAAGAACACCAAAATCACGACAAGCCGCGCGCTTAACAAACCTCCGCCTCTGGCCTTAAATCTCCATGACGACGACCGCGCTCGCGCCGAGCGACGAGTCCGGGCGAGAACGTTTCCGCCACTGGATGTCGGCGCGTCAGTCGCGAGGCCCCCGCGGTCTCAAACAAGTAGGTCAGGCACATGCGAGAGCTGGCGATAGCGATCCTGTTTGTGGC
>JGI12053J15887_10001842_pt1 | contig 10080 bp, 1 predicted proteins | sample MedBloCAOM1_O3_FD_15887 | JGI IMG/M metagenome (IMG submission 15887) | reverse complement strand
GTACGGCGATCGCGCTCACCATCCTCGATGCGCTGAGCGAGACCGATGCGGATGCGACGCTTGGGTCGGTCACCATCAGCAACGTCCCCGCCGGCGTGACGCTGTCGGCGGGCAGTTCCGTCACCGAAAGCGACGGCACCACCACCTGGACCCTGACCCCGGATCAACTCAGCGGGCTGACGTTGACGGGTGACGGGCAAGCCACCAGCTTCCACCTGCACGTGGTGGGCACCACCAATGACGGCGGCAACATCGTCCCCTCGGGGATCACCGATATCCTGGTGACGGTCAACGCGGCAGCCACCGGCCCGACGGAACCCTTTATCTGGACCTCCAGTGCAGACGGCAACTGGTCCGACGGCACCAATTGGAACAACCTCTTGGTCCCGGGTGCGCTCGACCAGGTGCAAATCAACTCTAATGTTACAGTCACTATAGTAGAGTCGGTCGAGGTGAGCAGTCTTCTGCTTGACAACGGCGCGACGCTCACCGGTGGCACGCTGACGATTGACAGCGGCGGCACGCTCCATGTCGAGCATGGCACGAACGGCCCTGGCGCTACGCTGGACGGAGTCAGCGTCAGCAATTCCGGAACCGTGCAGGTCGACGTTGCGTCGGCCCCAACCGCCGTATTGACGCTGGATGACGGCACGACGATCACTGGCGGCAAACTGACGATTGGCATCGGCAGCACGCTCGAGATCGCTTTCGGCTTAAACGACTTGGGCGCGACGCTCGATGACGTCAGCGTCACCAACCATGGCGCGATACAGGTTGGATTGTTGGTTAGCTTTGATCCGACGCTGACGCTCGCAGACGGCACCACGATCGACGGTGGTACGCTGTCGATCGGCCACGGCGATACGCTCGATATCGAGCCCGGTTCGGGCGGCCTCGGCGCCACGCTCGATGACGTGACTGTTTCGAGTACCGACCTCACCAGCACAATCACCGTAAGCAACGACGCCACGCTGACGCTGGACGGCGCCACCATCACCGGGGGCACGATCAACGATTTCAGCACCGACCCCTCGGGCACCGTCATCCCCGGCGACATCGACATCACGGGCTCGAGCACGATCAACGGCGGCGCCGTCCTGAACAAGGGCGACGTGACGATCGAGAGCGGCCAAACGCTGACGCTGCACAATGTCACGGTGAACGGCACGACGTTCAGCGACACCGCCGTCGGCAGCATTATCCACATCGATGGCAACACCACGCTGTCGCTGAACGGCGCGACCATCGACGGCGGCACGATCAACGATTACAGCACGAACCCCTCGGGCAAGATCATCGCCGGCGACATCGACATCATCGGCGACAGCAAGATCGATAGCGGGGCCGTCCTGAACAAGGGCAATGTAACGATCGAGGGTGGCAATAAGCTGACGCTGGACAATGTCACGGTGAACGGCACGACGTTCAACGACACCGCCACCGGCGCCATCATCCAGATCGACGGCAACGATACGCTGACGCTGAACGGCGCCACCATCACCGGCGGCACAATCAACCTTTACACCTTCATCCCCATCTTCACCGGCACCATCGACGTCACCGGTTCGAGCACGATCAATGGCGGCGCCACCCTGAACTATGGCAACGTGACAATCGAGAGTGGCCAGACGCTGACGTTGGACAACGTCACGGTCAACGGCACCACGATCACTTTCGCCGGCACCGCTGACACGTTGAAGCTGGATCAATCATCGAGCGCCGGTGCAACGATCGCCGGGCTGCTCGTCGGCGATACCATCGACCTCACCGGTGTTGGCGTGGCGGACAATTATTCGTTCGACGGCACGACGCTGACGATCAAGTCAGGTGCCAACTCTCTGGGATCGGTGACCTTGTCCGGGTTGCCCAGCGATGAGCAATTCCACCTCGCCGACGACGGCCACGGCGGCACGATCATCACCGAGATTGACCATGCGCCGTCGATCGCGGGCGACCTGGCAGTCCTCACGGTCAAGGGCAATGGCGTGCAGCTGACGGGCGCTGCCACGGCGACGACGACGGCGGATTTGTACGCCATCGATCCCGACACCCCGCCCGATCAACTCACATTCACGGTGACAGACGTCAGTCACGGGCACATTGCAAACTCGGCGAACGGTCCGGCGATTACCAGCTTCACGCAGGCCCAGCTCAACAGCGGCGCGGTGTTTTTCGTGGCCGACGATCCATCCTATGTCGGGCAGGGCAGCTTCACGGTTTCGCTGTCCGATGGGGTCCAGGGGACCCCGTCAGCGACGACCACGGTGGGCGTCTCGATGGTCGACGCCCAGGTCGCCGTGCTGACGACCAACGATTTTAACTTCGATAAGGACAATCCGGTTAAGGCGATGGGCGCCGGGACGATCGTTCCGGATGCGCAGCATTCCGATAGCAAATTTACAATCACCAACGCCAACGCGAACCGCGATTTCGTCGTCACCGGCAGCGGTTTCAGTTACGATCCAGTGACCGGGGCGCTCACCGCGGGAACGATCACTTCAATTCTGGTAACGACCGACGACCCCGAGCATACACCTATCCTTGGCTTCACCCTTTATGTGGCTGCCGTCGATTGGATGAATGCTGCCGCCAAGCTGGCGGACGGCGACCAGAGCCTGATCGAGGCGTTGACAAATCCCTGGACCTTCAACTTCATCGGCAACGCCGGCGCGGATGCATTCGGCGCATCCAGCTTCAACGACGTCTTCACCGGCAGGGCCGGCAACGATACGTTCGACGGCCAGTTCGGTTACGACCGCGCCAATTATGGCGCTGCCACCGGGCCGATTCACGTCCAGCTCGCCGACGGCATCGTCACCGGGGACGCCTCGGTCGGCACCGATACATTGAAGTCCATCGAGCTGGTGACCGGCAGCAATTATGCCGACACCTACAATGCCGGCGCGACGGCCAACAACCCGGGCGGTTTCAGCGCATTCAGCACCAACGCCGGCAGCACCGTGACGTCCAACGTCGCCGGGCTGTTCAACGAGTTCGAGGGCCGCGGCGGCGACGACGTCATTACCGGCAACGGTCAGACGCGGATTTCCTATCTGCATGCCACCTCGGGCGTCACCGTCACCTTCACGCAGGGCAGCAACACCAGCACCACCAGCGGCGCCTCCGGTGATGCCATCGGCGATATCTCCACCGGCCACGACACCTTCAGTGGCGTCAGCAGCGTCCGCGGCTCGAATTTCGACGATCATTTCTATGGCAGCGACAATCCGTCGGGGACCACGGAAACCTTCGAGGGGATGGGCGGCAACGATTACATTGATGGCAAGGGCGGCTTCGATCGTGCGGTCTACAATTTTACGCACGACGGAATCGGGGTCGACGTCGAGCTTGCTGCGGGAACGGTGACCGATCGTCCCGGCGGTAACGAGGTCGGACACGACACGCTGCGGTCGATCGAGGCAATCTGGGGTACCGAATTCGCGGATATTTATAACGCGGTTGGGTTCACCGGAGCGAGCACGAATGCCGGCAGCTTCGGCAACTTCAACGAGTTCGAAGGCGGCGGCGGCGACGATACCATTATCGGCAACGGCAATACGCGCATCGCCTATTATCATTCGACCGGCGGCGTGGTGGTGACGCTCGGAAGCAATACAAATCCGAATCTCGCCACCAATCACGGTGTCGCCGTCGGCGCCTCCACCGGCACCGACGATATTGTCAGCGGCGTCAACGCCGTGCGCGGTTCTGAATTCAATGACATCATCACCGGCAATGCCTTCGGCAACACGCTGGAAGGTCTCAACGGCAACGACGTCCTCGACGGCGGAGGTGGCAACGATACGCTGATCGGCGGAATCGGCGCGGACATCTTTGTCTACAAGCCAGGATATGGTGTTACCACCATTACTGATTTCAGCCACTCGGATGGCGATCGAATTGATCTGCGGGCGTTTACGTCGATCCACAGCTTGGCCGATCTCCAGCTCGCTTCGGCCACGGTCAACGGCGTTGCGAACAGCACCACGATCACATCGAGTGGCAATTTTGGTGGCACCCACCATATTGATCTTCAGGGCGTCAACCTAAACACCCTTCAAGCCAGCGATTTCATCTTTGCAAGTTCGCTAGGTCCGTCGGTTTCCGTCACTGTACAAACACCCGATGGTTACGATTTCAGCACGCTGTACGACGACATGGCGGCAAGCCATCTCGCCACGTCGGCGAATACCACCGACCACATCTTCGTTGTCGATGTCGCGAAAGGCATCACGTTCGAGATGGTCGGGACCGGATTCACCTACGACCCGGTTACGCATCACGTCACTGGCGGCACCATCACCGAAATCGATATTCTCGACACCACCGATCCGACCAAGACCACGCAGGATCATGTGCTGGTCAATACCAACGGCTGGAATATCAGCGCATCGGCTCTCCACAGCGACATCAGCCAATATGCCGCCAATCACAGCGGGCCGGGCCTGGCCTTGCTCAACGGCATCTTCAACGGAGCGACCTACAGCATCGTCGGCAGCGGCGGCGTCTCCGACAACAACAACGGATCGCAGGATGGCGCAGACGTATTCTTCGGCGGCGATCATCCCGACGTGTTCAACGGCATGCCGGGACCGTTCGGTCCGGGCGATCCCGGCAACGACACCGTGGATTACTCCCACGCCGGCACAGGGATTGTTGCCAGTCTTTCNAATCCGGCGAGCAACACCGGCGCCGCTACGGGCGACATCTATATCTCGATCGAAAATCTGCGCGGCACCAATTNCAACGACNCCCTCACGGGTGATGGTAACAACAACGTGCTGGAGGGCGGCCTCGGCAACAACACCCTCGACGGCGGCGGCGGATTTAACACCGCGAGTTACCAGCATGCGACCGCCGGGGTAACCGTGAGCCTCGCCGCGCCCGGAGTTCCACAAGTTACCGGCGGCGCCGGCACCGACACGCTGATAAACATCGGAGGACTTCGCGGGTCGAGTTTCAACGACATCCTGACCGGCGACGGCAGCAGCAACACGCTCGATGGCGGCGGCGCCGTCAGCGGCCACGACACCCTGAGCGGCGGCGCGGGCAGCGACACGTTCATCTTCGCGAAGGGATACGGCGCGCTAACGATTACGGATTTCGATCAAGGCGGCGGTGTCTTCAATCATGGTGAAGGCGATCATATCTTCCTGAACGGTTTCAATGGCCAGCCGATTGTGACCTACGATTCCATCACCAACACCACGACGGCTGATTTCGGCAACGGTGATGTGATCACCTTGCTCAATGTCAATAAGTCGGATCTCACCGGCTCGGACTTCTTCGGCGGTGGCAACGGCGGCAACGGTAACGGCGGCAACAACAACGGGCCGGTGATCAGCGGGGCCGGCAACACCGTCAACTACACGGGGACACCGGTCTTCCTCGACCAAGCGGTCGCGGTTTCGGACCCCGCGGCCGTGGTGACCAGCGTCAACGTCTGGTTCTCGTCGGGCTTCCAGAGCGGCGACACGCTCGCGATCAACGGGAACGTGGATGGCGATATCCACAATTCAGATGGCAGCACGATCCATTACCAGTTTAACACCGGCAGCAACGCCGGCATTTATCTGAACACCTCGGCGGGCACCGCAACGCTTGCCGACTTCGACGCGGCGCTGCAGTCGATAGAGTTTTCTGCAGGCGCTGGCGGCGGCAACCGCACGGTGACGTGGGCGGCTTTCGACGCCAACAATACAAGCAGCCCCACCGTACTCACGACAATCGACGTCATACCGGTGCTCACCAGCATGAAGCTCACCGTCAGCGAAGGCGGCACTACGGTGCTGACCCCCGGCGACTTCAGCGTGAGCCATCCGCAGAGCACGGATTTCTATTCGGTGCAGAACGTCGTCGGCGGCCATTTCGAGGTCTTCAACGGCAGCAATTGGGTCTCGGCGCCGACCGGTGGCTTCACCGACGTGCAGATTGCCGCCGGGCACGTTCAATTCGTTCAAGACGGCACCGCGACTGTGCCGGATTTCCAGATCCACGTCAGCGACGGCAGCAATGCCAGCCCGGACATCGCCCCGAACGTGACGCTGGATATTCCAGGTGCGAATGCCCAGACCATCAGCTTCGCGGGTCCCAGCGGCACCCTCGCTCTCGACAATCCGTCAGGCTTCACGGGCCAGATCGCCGGGATTGTGGGAAGCGGCGATGTGCTTGATCTCCACGGCTTCGCCGCGGCTACCACGACGGCCGTGAGCGGTAGCTATGACGGCGGTTCCAATACGACGACGCTGACGGTGACTGACTCGTCGGACAATCTGATTGAGACTTTCAAATTGGTTGGAGATTTGTCGACCTCCACCTGGACCGTTTCGGACGACCACCATGGTGGCGCCAACATCGTCGATCCGCCGGGTACCGCCAACCCGGCAGTCGGTCCCGTGGTCGCGCACGATCCTGGTCCTGTGGCTCCCGTGGTCGCCCATGATCCCGGACCGGATGCCGACAATTCGATCATTGCAGGCCCGTGGGACCAGATATTGAAGAGCAAAGGCTTCAGCGACAGCTTTGTCTTCAAATTCGCCGGCTTCGACCACGATACGGTGACCGACTTCCATCCGGCCGCCGCCGCCCTCCCGTGGCTCGGCGCAATGTTTGCCAAGGCGGAAGGCGTCTTGAACGCACCCCATGACGATAGCCACGGCAATACGGTCCTCGGCATCGGCCCCGACGCGACGATCACCCTGGAAAGCGTGCTCAAAGCGCAACTGCACAACTCGGACTTCCACGTCGTTTAACGCCAGCCGAATCTCGTGCCGCCCGCCGGTTCGTCGGCCGCACAAGATCGGCTCCTTGCAAAACTATAGCAGGCGCGGAATTCCGAGGCGATCGACCTCATCGAGCACGGCATCGATGTTCTGGTTGCCGGCGCCGAAATGACTTTTGGGATCGCGCAGCGGCACGGTATTGACGCCGGCGAGCCGGTAGTACTTGTCGTGAACCAGGCAGTGCTCGCGGATCAGCGGCCACAGCAGCAGGCCGAGCATGCGCTGATCATGGCCGTATTTCGCGGTCGGCCCGAACGTAAAATAGCGCCGCATCAATTCGACGATATCGATGCCGCAATCGGTTCGTCCGGCCCAGGTGCAGCCGATCATCAATTCATTGTGCAGCACATGGTCGCGCACCACGTGGAACGGGTAGTCGCTGTCGATCCATTGCTGCACCAGATCGGCTTCCGCCGCCGACAGCCGCGCGTCGCAGTCGCGCACCAGAAACCGCCCGACCGTGGCATCGTTCATGACCAGGAAACGCTGAAACAGGCCGACAGCAGGATATTCGTCCTCGATGTTGCGCACATCGGCGCCATTGTCGCGCAGGAAGCCGACGCATGCCGGCGGCACCGCGGCATCGACGTAGAAACGGCAGCTCCAGCCCGGGTAGACCGTGCGGCTCTGCACCAGGTTGATCATGGCGCCGTAAGCGTAAAACGGCGCGGTTCCCCATAGCGAAAACGAAATCACGTTGTGCCCCTTGGGCGCTCCGGCCGGCACCGTCATCGCGGCGGCGAGCGGCAGCCGGCAGGCCTCCTGATCCCGCAGGTCGAGCCCGCGCTGCCCATAACGGATCGCTTCCTCGACCTTGCCTGTGTAGAAATGGGCGACCTTGAGCGCGTCGAGGATGGTCAGGTCTTCGCCGTAGCGCTCGACATATTGCAACGCCTTCGCAATCGCCTCATCGAACCGCTTCATGTTCGAGAGCGTCGCGATCAGGGACTTCTGCAACGGGGCAGCCTCCGGCCGGCCGCGGGCAAGCTGTTCGATCAGAACAAGCGCGGGTGCCCAATCCCGTTTCTGGTAAAACGCGTCAAACAGCAGCTCCCTGGCGGCAAGGTCGTCCGGCCGGGTGACGATGATCGCGCATAGCTGGACGATCGCTTCGTCGTTTTTGCCGGCCCGAAGCAGGGCGCGGATGGGCTCGTGTGGCCTCGCGGGTTGCGGGTTGGTCCCGCTCACGACGTTCGACATCATCGACTCCGAGCCTGCTTGCTTGCGGCAAAAAACAGTTTGCACAACCTGGCGCGCAAGGCCAAGATGATGGACTTAGGCGTTCCAGCAGGAAATTGTAAATTGATCGGGCTTGCCTTGTTTGAGATGAGTTGCCCCTGCGCGGTAATGGCGATGAACTCCCGACCACCGGCCCTAAACGCACCCAAATCGCACCCCTGACTTCGCACGCGGTGTTGGCAGGTGGCGTGAAGGTTCAATCGCGGACGTGATCAAATTGCCTCAATCTGATACCCAGGCAGCATGAAGCGGCTAAGGATATTGCGACGCTGGTTCGCGCGGAAGTTCGGCTATGCGAGGGTGGTGTGCCTGGCGCTGCTGATCGGGCTTGCAGCGCTGCGCATCGCCGATCCCGCCCCGATCGAGGAGCTTCGGGTCAGAACCTTCGACACCTTCCAGCGCATCGATTATCGCGTGAAGACCGCGCGGCCGGTCACCATTGTCGACATCGATGAAAAGAGCCTGGCGAACCCGAAACTCGGCCAGTGGCCGTGGCCGCGGACCCGGATCGCGGACATGGTCGCCAACCTCACGAAGCTCGGCGCCGTCGCGATCGCCTTCGACATCATGTTCGCGGAGCCCGATCGGCTCAATCCCGACGTCGCGGCCGACACTTTTCGCAATCTCGACGAGGCGACCCGCGATAAGTTGCGGGCGCTGCCGAGCAACGATGAGGTCTTTGCCGATGCGATGCGGCGCTCGCGCGTCGTGCTGGGCGAAACCGGACTTCCCGATGTCCTTTCGGAACCCGACAACACACTTCCGGTGACGGGGCTGGCGATGCTGGGTGAGGATCCGCAGCGGTTCATGTTCAAATTTCCGGGCCTGCTGCGCAACACGCCGGTTCTGGAAAAGGCGGCCGCCGGCCGCGGCATGCTCACCATCAATCCCGAACGCGACGGCATCGTGCGGCGGGTGCCGATGATCATGCAGGCCCAGGGCACCACCATGCCGTCACTGAGCTTCGAGATGCTGCGGGTGGTGACGGGCACCGACACCATCTTCATCAAAACCGATGTGGCCGGCATCAAGAGCCTCGGCGTCAAGGGGTTCCAGATTCCGACCGACCTCAACGGCCAGCTTTGGGTTCATTTCGCGCGCCACGATCCTTCGATCTTTGTTTCGGCAACAGACGTGCTCGAAGGGCGCGTCCCGCCCGAAAGGATCAAGGGCAAGCTGGTGCTGGTGGGAACCTCGGCGGCGGGGCTTAACGACCTCAAGACCACGCCGGTCGATCCCGCGATGCCCGGGGTCGAAATTCACGCGCAGGTGCTGGAGAGCGCGCTAACCCGTGCCGTGCTGGCGCAGCCCTATTACGGCCCGGCTTTGGAATTCTTTGCGGCCCTGGTGCTCGGCCTTCTGGTGATCGCGTTTGCGCCGGCATTCGGCCCGGTCACCCTCGTTGTTGTCGGCGCGCTGTTCGCATCGCTGCTGGTCGGAACCTCCTGGTATTTTTACACCCAGTACCGGCTGCTGATCGATTTTACCTATCCCTTGCTGTCGACCACAGCGATCTATCTCACCCTGATTTTCGCAAGCTTCGTCAGGGAGCAGACGCAGCGGCGGCAGATACGCTCGGCCTTCGGCCGGTATCTGTCGCCCGCGCTGATCGAGCAGCTGGCGCAGTCGCCGGAAAAGCTCGCGCTCGGCGGCGAGGAGCGCGAGATGACCATCATGTTCTCCGACGTCCGCGGCTTCACCACCATCTCGGAGTCCTACAAGCACGATCCGCAAGGCTTGACCGCGCTGATGAACCGGTTCCTGACGCCCTTGACCAACGCGATCCTGGCGCGCAAGGGCACCATCGACAAATACATGGGCGACGCCATCATGGCGTTCTGGAATGCGCCGCTCGACGACAAGGAACATCAGCTCAATGCCTGCGAAGCCGCGGTCGAGATGCTGGAGCGGATTGACGTGCTCAACCAGCAGCGCGAACTCGAGGCGAAAGAGGGCGGTCACGCCTACTTTCCGCTCAATGTCGGCGTCGGATTGAATACCGGCGTCTGCGTGGTAGGCAATATGGGGTCCGACCTGCGCTTCGATTATTCTGTGCTCG
>JGI12053J15887_10001841_pt1 | contig 10082 bp, 11 predicted proteins | sample MedBloCAOM1_O3_FD_15887 | JGI IMG/M metagenome (IMG submission 15887) | reverse complement strand
CCGCACCAGAAACGCCCCGGTTCGTCTACGTCTGCATGCCTTAGCACCAGCCAGACTAGTGCTGCACTTCGTACCCGACTAGGCCCTCGACTCTTCAATCGTAGATTCGACGGGCTCATCGCACGAAACGGCTGAATTGTGTCGCATCCATTCTCGGCGACCGGTCGTTGGAGTCTTCGAAGAGTCCGCCTTGCGCCAGAAGCAGTCATTCCACAACCACCCGATTTTGCGAATTGACCAGCCAAAGGCGACCTCTCAACAGTGATCGGCTGCCACATTTGTCGTGCCCAGAGGCTGCCAGCCGACACGTGACGCGCCATCCTCTGGCGCGCCACAGCTTGCGTCGAGAACTAGACCGCCGCCGGCGCCATGTCGGCGTGGGCCTGATAATCGATGTAGCCTCGCCCGTCGCCGCCGTAGAACGTCGAGCGGTCGTAGCGATTCAAAGGCAAATTGCGCCGGATCCGTTCGGGCAAGTCAGGGTTGGAGATAAAGTGTCGACCGAACGCGACGAGATCCGCGTCGCCTGCCGCGACAATAGCCGCGGCACTCTCACCGGTGAAACCGCCGGCTGCAATCAGGGTGCGGCCGAATTTTCGCCGAAGGTGCTGGGCTGCGATCGGAGCCTGGCCCTTGACGATCTCCTCGATGCCCTTGATCCGCGGCTCGACCACGTGGAGGTAGGCGATGCCCAGTCGATCGAGCTCGGTCGCGACATAGCCAAAGGTCGCGGCCGGGTCGCTGTCCGACATCGATCCATAGGTGCCGCTCGGCGCGATGCGGACGCCGACGCGATCGGCACCCCACACCGAAATTGCAGCCTGTGTGATCTCCAGAAGGAAGCGCGCGCGGTTTTCAATGGGGCCACCATATTCATCCGTGCGTTTGTTGGTGCCGTCCTGCAGGAACTGGTCGGGCAGATAGCCGTTCGCGCCATGGATCTCCACACCATCGAAGCCAGCCCGCAGTGCGCGGTCGGCGCCAGCGCGAAACTCCTCGATAATCCCTGGAATCTCTTCCAGCGCCAGCGCGCGCGGCATCGAGAACGGGACTTCACCTTGCCTGGAATAGGCATAGCCTTCTGCCGCGATCGCGGACGGCGCGACCGGCGGCTCGCCATTCGGCTGCAGATCGGTGTGTGACTGACGGCCGACATGCCACAACTGCAGGAAGATCCGGCCACCCTTGGCATGAACCGCATCTGTGACGCGGCGCCATCCTTCAAGCTGACGGTCCGAATAGATGCCGGGCGCGCCGGCATAGCCGTAGCCACGGATCGAGACGGGTGTTGCCTCGGAAATGATCACGCCCCCCTTCGATGCGCGCTGGGAGTAATATTCGACCATCAGGTCGCTCGGAATGTCGCCTGGATCGGACCGCATCCGCGTCAGCGGTGCCATCACGACACGGTGGGAGAGTTGATACGGGCCAATTTTGACCGGCGAGAACAGGGTGCTCATGGTTATCTCCTTTGGGTTTGATGACGACGGCCGATGGTCGCTGCACGTAGCGCTCCATCAGCCGCCTCTGGAGAAGCGCGATGGGATCACAATCGCGCTTCTTGAGTTGTAGATCGTCGTCGTCACACCTTGACGGCGGCAGCCCCCTGCAGCACCGGGATCATGTCATCCGGCTCGGGCCGGTGCGTGTAATCGGGGTTCACTTCGGAATAAAGGATCGTGCCGTCCTGGCCGATCACGTAGCGGGCCGGCATCGGCAGGGTCCAGCTCGGATCGTCGTTGAAGGTGGGCAGATCGTTGTTCAGCCCCTTGTAGAGCTCGATGAGGTAATCGGGCAGGTGAAAGCGCAGGCCGAATGCCTCGCCGACCTTGCCCTTCACATCCGACAGGATCGGGAAGGTGAGCTTGTTCTGGCGCATCGACTTGCGGCTGTTCGGCGCGGTCTGCGGCGAGATCGCTAGCAGCGAGGCGCCGTACTTGTCGAACGCCGGCTTGGCGGCCTCAAGTGCCTGCAACTCCATGTTACAATAGGGGCACCAGACACCGCGATAGAAGCTGACGACGAGCGGGTCCTTCTTCAAAAGATCGTTCGAGCTGACGATGTTGCCTTCGGGATCCTTCAGCGAGAAGGACGGGGCCACGTCGCCGGCTTTCTTGGCGCGCTGGGCGGCACCGGAAGCGACGAGCTCGGCGGTGGCGCGATGCATCGTCTCGATGACAGAGCGAGGGACGCTATAGGGTGGCTTGCCGGCTTCGAAATCGGCCTTGAACGCATCGAGTTTGGCTTGCAGTGACATGGTCGGTTCTCCTTTGGGTTTCGCGTGGGCTTGCGGATCGATCTCACGCGAAAGAACCTAAAGGAGACCGCCATGGAGGGTAGCGAGGCCGTCGGACTAGACCCTATTCCACTCAGGAATAGAGGCTTCAGCAGCCGCGGCAGATGATCAGCTTTCGATCGAGTTCGACATCGAGATCCTGTTGCTGGCGCTCCCAAGCCGACAGAACCTCGTTTTGGGAAACGTCCGCCCTTGTAGGCTGCCGATGACCGATCGGCGCAAGCCAGGGCGAATGCGAGGTTAGAACGGCTGGGTTGTCTTGATCGGATGCTGCCATTGCCGGTGAAAGCAGGCTGAACAGGACAACACCAGCCGCGACGGCCGCGGCAACACTCGTCGAATGCTTCTTTGATGCGGTGGACATGATGACACTCCTTCTCTCGCGGGCTCGGGATGAGCAATTCCGCTTCTGGTGTCACCTTGACGGATCGCGCCACGACGCTGAATGCCGGGCGGGATCGAATAGATGCTCGTTCGTCTCATCTGCGCCGGACACGGTGTCGTCTCGATTAAATCCTTGTCACGGGTTGAAGCTACGTTCGAAGAAATCAACAAAAGCCCGCGCTTTCGCTGTCGCGGCGCGCCCGGTCGGAAATACCGCCCACAGATCGAGAGGTGGAAGACTCCATTCCGACAGCACCGCGCGCACCGCGCCCGAGCGCAGTTCCGGGGTGAACATCCATTCGGATGCAATGGTGAGCCCGGCATGGGCAAGCACCGCGGCTCTAACTCCTTCGGCCGCGGTCACCTTCAACCTACTTTGGACCTTGACCGCCGCTTCGGAACTATCACGCCGAAACGACCACACGCTGCCTTCGCCTTGCAGATAAACGACAGCCTGATGCTTGCTGAGATCGGCTGGCGTTGCCGGGGTGCCGGCGCGCTCGAAATAGCCGGGCGTACCCAATACCAGTCGCTTGCATCGACCGACGCGACGGACTGTCAGCGCCGAATCCAACAGCTTTCCCATCCGCAGCGCCACATCGATGCCCTCCTGCACGAGATCGATCTGGCGGTCGTCGAGCACGACTTCCAAATCGAGGTCCGGGTGTTGTGCGAGGAATTGCGGCAGCAGCGGAATGAGGTGAATGCGAGCAAATGTGACGGCGGCGCAAACGCGCAATCGTCCCTTCAGCCCGGTGCCGGCGCCGCGCGCGGCGACTTCCGCCTCATCGGCCTCCTCGATCGCGCGCTTGGCGCGTTCGAAATAACCGAGTCCCGCCTCGGTTGGTGTCAGTCCGCGTGTCGAACGCGTGAGCAGCTTGACGCCCAGATAGTTTTCGAGCTGCGCGACCGTCTTCGAGACCGCCGGCTGCCCGACGCGNAGCTGCCGTGCGGCACCGGAAAAGGATCCCGTCTCGACCACCCGGATGAAAGTCTCCATTGAAGCCAGGCGATCCATCGTTGTTCTCCCCTATTCTCCCTGGGAATGAGCGATATTGCTCCCTCATGTCTGCCACGGTCGCGGATAATTGGCCATCTCTTCTCGCGACCCAAGCGTGCGCTTGGGTCAGGACGGAGACGCCCGATGACTCACCACAGACAATCCTACGCCGGCCGCTATGAGGCCCTGTCATCCGCTTTCCGTTCCAGGCGACCCACGAAGAGCTTTGTCGTCGGGGCGGTTCGCACCCTCAACCTGACTGTTGCCGATGCGCTCTATGCTTACGCTGTGACCGGCAGCGTCTTCCCGACCGTGATGGTGCTTGCCGCGCAGCACTTGGAGGTGTTCGTGCGCTGCATCTTCCACGGAAAGGGATGAGCCAGCGGCCCGGCATCGGTCAGCCCTGTCGGGACAAAAACGGGAGCTGATACAAGCGGCCCGTTGCATCGAGGTCCTCGACCTTCCATTCGCCGCCAATGCCCTGGATCATCCACCTCAGGAACGCCCAGAGATCGGTATCGACGTCTTCTTCGCTTAGGGGCTCCAGCGCGTCGACGAGCGCATAGATTTCGATCCCGTCGGGAAAAGGCTGTCCGCTGCGACCAACGAACACGAGCGAATAGATCGTTCCGGAGGGTCCGCGGATATAGCCAGACTTGGACAGGCCATTGGTCTCGAGCAAGAAACGCCGAATGAAGAATTCCCGAAATTCCGGGTAATGGCCGACGCGATCTTCCGCGAGGACGAGCGCTGTTCTCTTGCCGTCGTGGCTGGGCCTTTCGATGACTTCGATCTCGGTCATGGTTTGCTCCCATCAATACGGTCGAGAAAGTGGTTGATCTTCTCTGCGATCTCGGCGCCCGAATCCTCCTGAAGGAAATGACGGCCGGTGACGAGTTCAGGACCCACCGCGTGCGGCAACAGCTCCTTGAAGCGCGTCGCGAACGTCTTGTGGTCGAAGACCTCGTCCTCCCTTCCCCAGACCAGCAGTGTCGGGAATTTCGATTTCCTGAGCTCGCGCTCGAGCCATTCAAAACGCCGGAAGCCGCGTGCGGTGTCATCGAGCGGAATCCAGCGCGGCCAGGTCCAGGTGAGAAGCCGCGCAGCCGGATCTGGCAGGATGCCCTCATAAACGCTCTGCGCTTCATCTCGGAATCGCGTTCTGTCGACCACCGACAGGTACATTCCGCGACCGGCCAACGCATTGTGCCGGCCAAGAAGATAAGGCCCGATAAGGGGCGCGTGCATCATTCGCCAGGGAAATATCCGCTTGTGGAATTCGGCCGGGGGAAGCGGCCAAGCCCAGGTACTCATAATCACGAGTGCTCGGACGCGGTCGGGATTGGAGAGTGCAAAACCAAGACCGGTCGGGCCGCCCCAATCGTGGCAGACCATGGTCGCGTTCCGAATGTCGAGCTGCCGCAGCAAGCCCGTGAGATTTGCGATGTGGCCGTCGAGACTGTGCGCCTGTTCGCGGACAGGTTTTTCGGACAGACCAAACCCGATCATGTCAGGGACGATCACGCGCCGGCCCGCAGCCGTCAGCGGCTTTACGAATTTCCGATACAGGAATCCCCAGGCGGGATTGCCGTGCAAGAGAACGACGGGATCGCCGGCCCCCTCATCGATGTAGTGCATACGCCAGCCATTGACGCGCTTGAATCTCGGTTCGTATGGCCATTCCTCGTGGACAAAGGGCCCAGGCGGCACGGCCGTCGTTGCTGCATCGAGCTTCATCGCTCTTCTCCTTGGGAACCGTTCAACTCACGGAAAGAAAATCACGGCCTGGCCGTTCAGGCGGGGCAGCCTCGCAACTGCACCGAGACATTCTCCAGTCTCGAAATCGAAAACGACGACTTCGTCTCGAGCCACACAATAGAGCCGGGCATCCGGCCCGAAGCGCAAACCCCGTGGCTTCCGAAACCGCGCACCATATTTTGGAACAAGCACCCGCGCGAGACGCCCGTCAGCGTGGTCATATTCGCGGATCGTCGTCACCGCATTTGCCGCACCGAACGGATGCTCGCTGCTCACTACGATATTGCCGTTTGGCGCGATCGCAAGGTCAAGCGGACTGAGCTCGGGGTCTCTCACCTTCCATGACCGCAGCATCCGGCGATCGGAATCGAACGCCAGAATGCTGTTATCGCCTTCTCTGCCCGGTCCGATGCCGGAAGCGAGAAAGAGCCTACCATCATGCCCAAATGCAAAGCCGCGCGGGAACGGAACGACATGGGGCGGCAAGATATATTCGCCTGCCCTGTCGAGCTTTCTGGCGAAGGCCATGATCGTTCGCTCGCTGCGGAGGCCGATATAATATCTGCCGTCCGGCCCGAAATTGCCACCGCCCGGATTCAATCCGACGACGCTTCTGCTCGCGTGCACCACATGTCCGTTGCGGTCGAGCGCCAGAATCCGATCGGAGCCGCTGTTGACGAAGAGCAATCCGTCGTCCCGGCTGATCCCCAACCCACGAGGATCGACGATGCGCGGATCNCTGCCGAAAACGCCAATCGGCTTACCATCGTTGGTAAACGCGATAATTTTTCCATAGCCAGCGCCGTTNGCACCGGTCGCACTTGTGACGAGGAGAGTCATGTCAGTCTNGGTACATATTCGAAGCAAGACCTTTTGGCGCTTCAGCTATCAATGGCTGCGATCGGCGACTTTGCGGAGTCCATCCTCTCAAAGCGCGCTCAAGCCGCCGTCGACGACGAGATCGGCGCCGGCAACGTAGCTGCTCTCGTCGGAAGCCAGGAACAGCGCCGCGGCAGCAATCTCCTCGGGGCGGCCAAGGCGGTTTAGCGGAGTGGCGGCCCTAAAGCTCGACCGTATCGCGTCAGCGCCTTCTTTCGTTACCGCCTGCGCGTCGATGATGGGCGTGTCAATCGCGCCGGGGCTGATCGCGTTGACACGGATGCCACGGTCCTTGAGTTCCGCCGTCCACGTGCGCACAAACGAACGAACGCTGGCCTTGGTTGCGCTGTAAGCGGTGTAGCGCGGAACGCCCTTGAACGCGGCAATGGAGGAAATCAGGATGATGGAGCCGCCTTCGCGGAAAAGAGGAAGTGCCTTCTGGACGGTGAAGAGGAGTCCACGCACGTTGGTGCCAAAGGTCTTGTCGAAATTCTCTTCCGTCACGTCGACAAGCGGCTGCGGATCGATGAAGCCCGCGTTTGCAACCAGAATATCAATCTTTCCCTTCTCTTCCTTGATTCTTTCATAGAGCCGATCGAGATCACCGAGGTCCTGCACGTCTCCGCGAGCAGGCGCGACGCCCTCTCCAATGAGAGCAGCGGCCATGTCGAGGTCGCTCTGCCGGCGGCCGGTGAGATACACGAACGCACCTTCCTTCACAAAGCGCTGCGCCGTCGCAAGTCCGAGGCCGCTGCTGCCGCCTGTTATCACCGCCACTTTGCCCTGCAATCTGCGCATCATTCTCTTCCTTCCCGATTCAGGCATACCCGTGCCAATGGATACGTCAGGTCTGTGTGCATCGGATCATCGACTTCCCGATCGATGCGCTGCTTGCAACATCGTTCATTCCTGCCATCCAGGTAGCTCTCCTGTCGGCATTAGGCTTATTCCAGACCGGAATGGAAAAGGCGGCACAGCGGCATCGGTGAGAGCCGGGCATCCGGACTACTTCGCGGCTGGCGGCAGGAGCTTGTGGTCGATCAGAGACTGCAGTGCGTTGCGGAACGAGTCCTCGGTATCAATTGTCTTTGTGAACCCAGCCTGGCGCAGCTTGACGGTGCTCACAAAGGCTCGAGGTCCTTCCGGGGCGCCATAAGCGAACGCGAAGTCCGCATGCTGGTCCCCTTGGCCAACCAGCTCCCGCAGGTTCCGCGAGCGAAGATCGTACTTTGCGACGATCCGGGTCCAAACATCCGCGTTTTCATCGAGGTATGCTGCCACGCTCGTTGGCGTGTCCGGTCCGGTTTCGACGCCGAGGGTTTCGGCCATGGCCGGCCACACATTGCGCCACTCGAACACGTCGCCGTTAGTGATGTTGAACGCCTCGTTCGCTGCCTGGGTCGACTGCGCAGCCCAGACCATCACGTCCGCGACGAGGTCTGCATCAGCGGCTTCCCAGACGAACGACGGACCGCCAGGAAAGCCGAACGGTTCACCCTTCTCGCGGCGGATTGCCGCGTAGACTCCGATGGCGGGGACAACGTTCAACGCACCTGGGGTGGGACCGGTGACAAGCTGCGGGCGTAGAGCCGTATAGTTGAAGCCGTGCTGGGCGCCCATCTCACGCACATAGGCTTCCTGGTCGAAGAAGAAGTTTTGGTGATCCCTATGGGCATCACGTTCGCGGGCCGGGATAGGGATTGGGTGCAGGTGCACGCCGTAGATCTTCGTTCCCTGGAGAATGCTGACGTGCTGGAAATTGGAGGCGGTGCGCACGATCGGCGCCATCACGTTGCGCAGCATGGCGTTGTTGGTCTCGATCTGTTCCTTGCTCGACCAGCCAGCGACCAGCTCAGGCTTCTCGTGCAGAGCCGTGTAGGCGATGTGCGTGATGTCGGTCAGCGGCTCGAACGCGGCGCGGGCCCTTTCCTCGTCCCGCAAATCGACCGACAGAAAGTCAACGTCGCGGCCGCTAGGCAGCTCGGGCTTGCGGCGTGAGACGCCTACCACCTCCCAGCCCGCGGAAAGAAACTTCTCGATCGCGGCGACCCCCAGCAGGCCGCTTGCACCCGTGACCAGGACCTTATTCCGAACGATCTTTCCTTGGTTGCTCACGCTCATGATTCTTGGACCTCGTGTTGTGATGAGAAGGTTTGCTCGTCGCAGATGCCTATACGGACGTTGCGTTAACCTCGATCCATTTTGCGATGTTGGCCGCGGCGTCGCCGTAGAAGGTCCGATAAAGATCTTCGGTTACGTAGCCGATGTGAGGCGTCGCGAGGACGTTCTCCAGCTTCCGGAAGGGGTGATCTAGACCCAACGGCTCCACCTCGAATACGTCGACCGCGGCCCCGGCTATCCGGCGCGCCTGCAGCGCTTCGATCAGAGCCGCCTCGTCGACGATCGGAGCACGCGATGTGTTGACGAGTCTCGCCGTCGGCTTCATCAGCGCGAACTCGGGCGCCCCGATCAACCCTTTGGTACGACTACTCAGGACGAGATGGACGGTCACGATGTCAGCTTCGCGGAACAGCGTCTGCTTGTCGACGAGGATAGCACCCGCGGCGCCAGCCTTCTCCTCCGTGAGGTTCTGGCTCCAGGCGATGACTTTCATGCCGAAGGCGAGGCCGATGCGCGCCACTTCTCTTCCGATGTTTCCCAGCCCGACGACACCCAGGCTTCTACCTCTCAGGTTTGCGCCGAGGCCCATCTGCCACCCCCCGGCCTTGAGCGAAGCCGCTTCCCGGTCGATGCCTCGCGTGCTGGCCAGGATCAGTGACCAGGTGAACTCGATGGTCGGCGTGGAGTCGTAGCCGGTCGCGGTGACCGCGATGCCGAGATCGGCCGCGGTCTGGCTGTTGATGGAAGCGTTTCGCGGTCCTGTCGACGCAATCAGCTTGAGGTTCGGGAGCTGCTGCAGGATCTCCCTCGTAAGCGGCGTGCGTTCACGCATGACGCATATCGCGTCGAACGGGCGCAGGCGCTCGACCACTGCCGAGGGATCGGCGACATGGTCGTTGAACACAGTGATCTCGGCGTGCCGCCGGACGGCCGACCAGTCGGCAAGCCGCAGCGCAACGTTCTGGTAGTCGTCGAGGATCGCAACTTTCATGGGCTTCCTCCTTGTTTGGCGGCAAAGAATTCGGCTAGGGCCCCCGCTACGGCTTCGGGGTCGTTTTCCATCGGGATGTGGCCGGCCGACTTGATCCGAACGAGCCGCGTTTCCGGGATCTCCCGTGCGTAGCGTTCGGCATAATCCACCGTCTGGAAACCGTCCTCGACGCCCCACACCAGAAGCTTGGGCGTCTTTGACTGCAGAAGAGCCGGCAGCATCTCCATGGTGTAGCGGTGGTCGGCGGCGCCCGCGAGCGCCAACCAAGAGCGGGCAACCCTCGGGTCTGTCCAGGGATCGAGATATTCGGCGATCTCGGCTTCGCTTGCCGGACGCCCGAGCGCCTTTACGACGGACACGCGGCGCGCGGCCAGTACATCATCCCGCGTCGTCGCGGCGGCCACTTCCGGATCCCGAAAGCGGGCAACGCCGGGGACCGGCCATGAGTCGTACATAATGCCGTTCACCACGGCCACGCGCGGGACCTCCACTTCATTTGCGAGCATCAGATGCTGCGCGACGCCTCCGCCTATGTCGTGGCCGGCGACCATGACTGGTCCCCTATGGCCGAGCGCCTCGAGGAAACGTACCAGCCAGGCGGAGAGACGCGGGACCGAAGCCTCGCTCAGGGTGAGCTCGCCTCCGGAACGGCC
>JGI12053J15887_10001840_pt1 | contig 10084 bp, 8 predicted proteins | sample MedBloCAOM1_O3_FD_15887 | JGI IMG/M metagenome (IMG submission 15887) | reverse complement strand
TGCGCTCGGCGATCGCCATCACCGTCCGCGTGGCCGATCCGCCGCCGGGCCGGCACAACAACTCGATATAGGCTCGGCCGAACTCCCGCAGCGTTGTGGGGACATCGCGTTCGGGATCGAAATTGAACGCCACCTTGCCCTGTTCGAGGGCTTCCTCCTCGACGATGGCTTCGAACAAGCGGCTCTTGTCAGCAAAATAGACGTAGAGGGTGCCCTTGGAGACGCCGGCGGAGCGGGCGATTTCTCCCATGCTGGCCCCGTCAAATCCAAGGTCCATGAATACCTTGCGTGCACCATCGAGAATTTGGCGCCGCTTGGAGTTATCCTCGTCGCCGGCAAGGTGGAGGGAAGTGCCATCGGCTGCAACCATTGGTTTAGCTTTTCTGGAAAGATTCCGGTATTGCAAACAGCATGGAAGCAAGTCGCGCTGTATTCTGCCTCAAGGAATATACATTGACCGAACCGTTCGGTCAATGATAGCTTGAGACTGACGAGCGGGCAAAGTCTGTTTTTGGCTGGGCATGCTCGCTACTGTGCAATGGGGAGACCGTAATGGCCGTAGCGAGAGACCAGGCCGCGCGCATGCTTCGCTCGGAGCCGGATACGGCAGCAGGCGAATCCGCGCGCGATGCTTCCGCGGCTCTCGCTGAACAGCTTCGCGCGCATGTTTCGGAAGATCCGCGGCGGCCCGCGGACATGCCGGCCAACCCGTCGATCGACAAACCCGCAATCGACAAACCCGCAGTGGAGAAGCCGGCCGGTGCCGTGCAGGCGAATGCGCCCAAATCGGTAAAACGCAGACTGGTTTTGATGGGCATCGTCGCGCTGCTCGCCTTCGCCGCGGCGTCCTACGGCCTCTACTATGTTCTGGTCGGGCGCTTTTACGTCTCTACCGACGACGCCTATGTACGCGCCAACAACACCATGCTCGGCGCGCGGGTGTCCGGTCACATCGCGGCGATTCGTCCCGGCGACAATTCCCTGGTCCGGGCCGGCGACGTGATCTTTCGGATCGACGACGGCGACTATCGCATCGCGGTTGACGCAGCACGCACCAGGATCGCTACCCAGCAGGCCACCATCGACCGCATCGGCCGTCAGGTCACTGCTCAGGAAAGCGCGGTCGAGCAGGCAAAGGCGCAGCTTGCTTCCGCGGACGCCGCCCTGAGGCGGGCGGGACTCGACTTCGAACGTCAGCAGGCGCTGAACACCAAAGGATTTGCCTCGCGCGCGACCTTCGAGGTGTCTGAAGCCAGCCGCGATCAGGGCATGGCCGCGGTGAAATCCGCGCAGGCGGCCCATGATGCGGCGCGCGACAATGTCGAAGTGAGCAAGGCGCAGCAGGCTGAGGCCCGCGCGCAGCTTGCGGAATTGCAGACATCGCTGGCCAAGGCCGAACGCGACCTCGACTTTACGTCGGTGCGCGCGCCGGTCGATGGCATCTTTTCCAACCGCCTGGTCAATACCGGCGACTTCGTGCAGGTGGGCCAGCGGCTCGGCAACGTCGTGCCGCTCCATGACGTCTTCATCGACGCCAACTTCAAGGAGACGCAGCTCAAGCGCATCCGTCCGGGCCAGCCGGTAACGATCTCGGTCGATGCCTACGGCCATCGCAAGTTCGCGGGCGTCGTCGACAGCATATCGCCGGCGGCCGGCTCGGTGTTCACGCTGCTGCCGCCGGATAACGCCACCGGCAATTTCACCAAGATCGTGCAGCGGCTTCCGGTTCGCGTTCGCGTGCCGAAGGATGTCGCGAAACAGAACCTGCTGCGCGCGGGCATGTCGGTTTACGCCACGGTCGATACCCGGAGCGGTGCCAAGGATGCCGACAGCGAAGCCGACCTTGACGCGCCGGCCACGGTCCAACCGTAAATCTTTTTATCGGCGGCGCCCGACTGATGACCATGTTGAGCCGAGCAAATCATGGCTGATGCCGCTAGCGCCCCGCCGACAATGATGGATGCCTCCGAGCGCATCGCGCCGCGCCGGCTGTTTGCGTTTCTCATCATGGTGTTCGGCCTGTTCATGTCGATTCTGGACATCCAGGTCGTCTCGGCATCGCTCAGCGATATCCAGGCTGGTTTGTCGGCAAGTTCGAGCGAGGTATCGTGGGTCCAGACTTCGTACCTGATCGCGGAAGTGATCGCGATCCCGCTGTCCGGATTTCTTTCGCGCGCGCTCGGCACAAGGCTGCTGTTTGCGGCGTCCGCTGCCGGCTTCACCATCGCGAGTTTCTTCTGCGGATTCGCCTCCTCGATCGAGCAGATGATCTTCTGGCGCGCGATCCAGGGCTTTTTGGGCGCCGGCATGATCCCGACGGTGTTCGCATCGGCTTACACGGTCTTTCCGCGCTCGAAATTCTATATCGTCGGCCCGATCATCGGCCTGGTCGCGACGCTGGCCCCGACCATCGGCCCGACGGTGGGCGGGTTCATTACCGACTGGATGTCATGGCACTGGCTGTTCTTTATCAACATCGTTCCCGGCATCGGCATCACCGTTGGCGTGCTCGCACTGGTCGATTTCGATCAGCCGAATTTCAGACTGCTCGACCGTTTCGATTGGTTTGGCCTGATTGCGATGGCGGGATTTCTGGGTTCGCTCGAATACGTGCTCGAGGAGGGCCCGCAATACGAGTGGCTGCAGGATACTTCCGTGGCGGTCTGCGCCGCGATCTGCGGCATTTCCGCGATCGCCTTCTTCTACCGCGTGCTGACGGCGGAAGAACCGATCGTCGATATCAGGGCCTTCGCCGACCGCAATTTCGGCGTCGGCTGCCTGCTCTCGTTCTGCATCGGCATCGGCCTCTACGGCCTGACCTACATGTATCCGCGTTATCTCGCAGAAGTGCGCGGCTATAGCCCGCTGATGATCGGCGAGACCATGTTCGTCTCCGGCATCACCATGTTCCTCACCGCGCCGATCGTCGGGCGTCTGATGCAGAAGGTCGACATGCGCTACATCATCGCGACAGGTCTGGTCATCTTCGCGTTCGGCTCCTGGCAGATGACGTGGGTCACCCGCGAGTACGATTTCTATGAGTTGCTGCTGCCGCAAATCCTGCGCGGCATCGGCATGATGTTCGCGATGGTGCCGACCAACACCATCGCGCTTGGGACGCTGCCTCCCGATCGGGTGAAGAACGCCTCCGGGTTGTTCAACCTGACGCGTAATCTCGGCGGCGCGGTCGGGCTTGCGGTGATCAACCAGGTGCTCAATGAACGCACCGACCTCCACATCGCTCGGCTGCAGGAACGGGTGACCTGGGGCAACGCCACCGCGACCGAAACCCTCAATATGTTGGCCCAGCGCCTGCAGGGCATGGGGGACTCGGCGCTGATGGCGATGAAGCAATTGTCCCAGATCGTTCACCGCCAGGCCGTGGTAATGGGATATGGCGATGCCTTCGTCATGTTGACGCTGTTTTATTTTGGCCTCAGCCTGTTGGTCATGCTTTTGCAAAAGCCGGCCTCGGCGCCCACGGAGCCCGCACACTAAGATTTGGGCACGATCTGTTCCGGAACCGATGCCGGCTCTTCAGATCATGCCGGTGATATTGCCTGCCGCGGCGGTTCATGCTTGAACGCGGGACGATGCGCAGTCGCGATTTTTTCGCCGCCAAAAGCGTTTTTTGTGAATTGCCTGCTTCATCCTCAATCCGCGCCTGCATCAATCGTCGCTGAGTTCATCCACCCAGAATGCGCAAAACCCGGCAACGCGGGTATCCCTCCACGAGCTGATGGCATGTCCCACGATTCGCTTTTCCGGCTATGGTTGAAACGAGCGCTGGCCTATTTCACCCTGCGACGGACCCTAGTCCGCGCTGGACTCTTTTTCTATTGCCTGGTGCTGTTCCTGGTATTCGATTTCGCCTATTCGAACCTCACCAGGGGGGAGGAAAAACAGCGGCCGGCGCGGATCGCCAATGCGATATACGACCACGGCCTTGCGGCTAATTTCGACGGTTATGATGTTTGGGGCGAGGTCCGATATAGACTCATCACCGACAGCCTCGGGTTCAAGGACGCATCGGTTCGGGAAGTAGCGCTGAAATCGGCTTCGCGCCGTATCCTCCTGATCGGCGACTCGTTCACCGAGGGGATAGGTGTGAGTATCGAAGACTCGTTCGCCGGCATGCTTCAGCGTGCTGGCCAGGAGCGCAGCGAAAAAATTGAATTTCTCAATGCCGGCGTCGCATCATACTCTCCGAGCATCTACTACAAGAAGATCAAGTATCTTCTCGATGCCGGATTACAGTTCGACGAGGTCGTATTGTTTTCCGATACTTCCGACGTGACCGACGAAGCGACCTCCTATTTCTGCATCGACGACGATCCGAAATATCGCGTCCATTGCACCTCGGCGGAAGGCTCCGCACAACCGGGGGTGACGTCGCCGAAAAAGCCGAATTTCCTGATCGATAATTTCGTCGTGACAAATAAGGTGCGTATTTCCGTCAAGCGGTCGATTCAATCCTTTCTCGGCAACCGGAGAAAGTCGATCGATACCGATCACGCGCGGATCGGCTGGGCGGTGCCGGGCCTGCCCGTCGGCAATGACTATCTGCCGCTCGGCATTGACGGAGGTATCGCAAGGTCCCTGCAGAACATGCGGGCCCTTTCCGATCTGCTGGCCACCCGGAATATTCCCCTGACGATCGTCGTCTATCCCTGGGCGCAGCAGATCGCGCAGGAAGATCGCGACAGCCGGCAGGTAGCGCTCTGGAGCGAGTTCTGTCCGGGCCGGTGCAAGGCCTTCATAAACCTGTTTCCAGTCTTCTTCGCCGCCGCCGATGCGGACAAGGACTGGTACGAACACCTCTTCATTCTCGGAGACGATCATTTCTCGGCGGCCGGTCACCGGTTTATGTTCCGGGAAATTGCAAGAGGTCTGCTTTAGAAGAGATTCGTGCTGAATGTTCCGCGGCGCAATTTGACCGCGTGTCGGCAAGCGCGATAACAACGTCAGTTCTCGTGCAGATGCGCCCTTGCGGAATGATGCCAAGAGTTCCCTCGCGTTCTGTCAGCTGGTTACGGGATTGCGGCGGATTGGCTGCTTGGATAAGTCTCGTGATCTGAGCGAGGTGAACGCAATATGTCAGAGACCGTGCATAAGGAACCTGCCATTTCCGGACTCTCGCTGGTTCTTTCCGCCTGGCACAATCCGGCCGCGCGGATTCTAAATATCGACCTGCTAACGGTCCTCATTGCAATCCTGCTGCCGTGGTCGACGTCCGGCGTCGCGATTGCAGCCGTGCTCTGGGTTTTCGCGCTGATCCCCTCGCTTGAGCTCCGCCCATTCCTGCGATCACTGGCGCGGCCGATATCGGCGCTGCCGATCGCGATCTTTGCGTTGGCGTTGGTAGGAACGCTGTGGTCGGATGCGGCCTGGAGCGCGCGCCTCTACGCGATCAGCCCGACCGCGAAACTGCTGATGCTGCCATTGCTGCTCTATCATTCCGAACGCACCGACCGCGGCGTGTGGGTTTTCATCGCCTTTCTGGCGTCCTCCGTGCTGTTGATGGCAGTGTCCTGGGTCGTTTTTTTCAACCCCGATCTTTCACTGAAGCCGCAAATTTCGAGCGGGCTCTATGCTCCGACCAAGGGAATTTTCGTCAAAAACTATATCGATCAAAGCCAGGAATTTGCGCTAAGCGCGGTGGCGCTGGCCTATCCCATCATGATTTACCTTCGAAGCGGAAGAATTCCGCAGGCGGCGCTGCTAGGCGCGATCGCGCTCGGTTTCATCGCCAACATGGCGTTCGTCATTGTGTCGCGCACGGCACTGGTGACCATGCCGATCATGCTGGCGGCATTCGCGCTGCTTCATCTGAGATGGCGCACCAATGTGATCATCTTCTGCGCGGCAACCGTGCTGGCGGCGCTGGCATGGGCGGCATCGCCTCAGTTGCAATGGACGACCACAACGTTCGTCAGGGACTACCAGATTTACAAGGAGCTGGATCAACCGACGTCGATCGGGATGCGGCTGGAATTCTGGCAGAAATCTCTGCGCTTCTTTGCCGAGGCCCCGATCATCGGACACGGTACCGGATCGACGCGCGGCCTGTTCGAGCAGGCCGCCACCGGTCCCAAAGTTCTCGCCGGCGGCCAGGTCGTCAGCAATCCGCACAATCAGACCTTAAATGTAGCGATCCAGTGGGGCGTGATCGGGGTGATACTGCTCTATGCGATGTGGTTCGTCCATTTACGGCTGTTTCGCGGTGAGGGCCTAGCCAACTGGATCGGACTATTGGTGGTCGTGCAGAATATCTTCACCTCGCTGTTCAACTCGCATCTGTTCGATTTTCATGAAGGCTGGATGTATGTGCTGGGCGTGGGGGTCGCGGGCGGCATGACGCTGCGGGCGAGGCGGAAGGACGCGGCGTCTCGAGAGATTGCTGCGCGATGACGGCGCTAGTGCAAGCCGAGGCTGCTCCAGACCAGACGAGGCCCGACAGGAAGGACAGCAGGTCAAGCACGACATCGCTGAAATTTCGATCGCTCAATGCGTGATAGGAGCGCGCGCCAACCAGGCGCCCTCTATCGTCCCAGGCAGCGCGAGCGGCCCGGGACAGCAGCAGAAGCACGGGCATGGGTCACTAGCAGGCTGCCTCGCATTGCGCTAGATTGCCATCAGGCCGATCGCAACCTGAAAATGTATCGACAACTTATCTGTTAATTGCGGGCCGGCGCGGCCAGTTCGCAAGGCCGGCCTTTTACGCTAGACGATTTCGCAACCTGCGGGGGAGGGCAAACGCGATGGATCGGAAACACCGCTCGATCGGCAAATGGGTGCGTCGCGTGGCGACCTTGGCCGTGCTGGCCGTCATCACGGCCGCCCTTACGGAGGCTGCCCTTTCCCAGCTGTCCGGCCCGGCCAATATTTCCCCCAGCACCCAGGTCGACCAGATCTTTGCGCAGTGGAACAAGCCCGATTCTCCCGGCTGTGCTCTGGCGGTAAGCAAGGCCGGCAACATCATCTACAGCCGTGGCTACGGCATGGCCGACCTCGACCATAATATTCCGATCACGCCGGCCACGGTGTTTCACGCGGCTTCGCTTGCGAAGCAGTTCACGGCAATGTCCATCATGTTACTCGAAGGGCAGGGCAGGCTTTCGCTGACTGACGATGTGCACAAGTTTGTTCCCGAGCTGAGCAAGGCCATCCCGCCGATTACGATCGCCGAGATGCTTCACCATATTAGCGGCATCAGGGACCAATGGATCCTGGTCACGATGGCGGGGTGGCGCTTGTCCGACGATGTGGTGACCCGCAACGACGTGCTCAATCTGGTGAAACGGATGAAGACCCTGAACTTCCCTACCGGCACCGATTTTTCGTACAGCAACACCAATTACACGCTTGCGGGCTTGATTGTCGAACGGGTTTCCGGTCTGCCGCTCTCCGAATTTGCCCGCACGAATATATTTGCGCCGCTGGGGATGACGAGCACGAGCATTAGCAGCGCCCACGGCCAGGTCGTCAAGAACCGCGCCTATGGGTATCGGGGCACATACCCGACCTTCGAAATGAGGATGCCGAACTATGACCTCAACGGAGCGACCAATCTTCTCACCACAGTCGAGGACCTCGTTCGTTGGGATCACAACTTCGACTCCAAGGCTGTCGGCGGCGACCACGCGCTTAAAGAAATGCAGAAGACGGTGACAAATTCCAACAAGTACGGGCTCGGGTTGTTTATTAGAAAAGATGATCACGACCGCCGAACCGTCGAACATGACGGTCGAGACGCAGGATATCGCTCGCATCTGATCCGTTTCCCGGACCAGCAGTTAGCTGTAGCACTGCTCTGCAATATATTGCTGCCCCCTGATATTCAGACCGCGGACCTCGTGCGCGCGGTCGCCGCCGTTTATCTCCAGGACGAGCCCGCTGCAGCCCAGCAAGCTGCCGAGGCGACCCCCTCGGCCGCGTTGGCGCCGGCCAATCTCACAAGATACCTTGGCCGATACTACAGCGACGAGATCGACACGACCTACGATGTTACCCTGAAGGGATCGTCGCTTCAGATCACACGCAATAAATATGATTCGACCCCTCTCTATCCGACGCCGAGGCCCGGTGACAGCTTCAGGATGGACAAGAATTTCAGCAACGTGCTCACCTCGGGGACCCTGACGTTCAGCCGGGATGCAAAGGGAAAAACCAACGGGTTTCAGATCGACGACACCGGCCAAGACCAGCTTCGCAACTTCCGGTTTGTCAAGGTGCCGTAGGAAGCAAGGATCGGATTTACTTGCCGGGCGATCGTGGTTTCGTCGGCCGCTTTGCCAACAATTCAAATTCCTGTAGTGATGCGTGAACCGCAATGTCCCGTCCGTGCACGATCGGAGTCCGATGAAGAAGCGAAATATCCGGGCGCTGGTCACTGGCGCCGGGACCGGGTCAAGCGCGAATCTGATGCGCGCACTCCGGGCCATGACGCCGACACCGTATGTTGTCGGGGTGAATGACGACCGGTTCGTCCTGAAATTGTCTCTGGCCGACCGCAGCTACCTGAGCCCGGAGCCTGCCAGCGGCGAGTTCATCAACGAGGTGCTTGAAATTATCAGGCGCGAACGCATCAATGTCATTATGCCGACCGATGACAACGCCGTGAAGGCGCTGTCCGATGCCCGCGACCGGTTTTCAATCGAACTGTTGCTTCCCCTTCGGGAGACGATCGAGCGCTGCCAGGACAAGTATGCGCTGAGCGTGTTTCTGCGCCGCCGAAATATTCCGGCCCCGCGCACTTTCGAGGTCAAATCCCTTCGAAGTCTCGACCGGATCTTCGCCAATTTCTCGAAAGACGGGCTGCTCTGGTGTCGGGCCCGCCGCGGCTCCCGGTCGCTGGCCGCGGCTCCTGTCGCCACCGTCGAGCAGGCGCGGGCCTGGATTACGCAATGGCGGGACCTGCGCGGCTTGAAGGTTTCGGATTTTACTCTCGGCGAGTACCTGCCGGGAAAGCACTTCATCATTCAGAGCGTGTGGGCCAAGGGCAGCTTGCTGCGCGCGCAGGCGATCGAGGTGCTGAGCTATTTCGCCGCAGGCAACAACCCAAGCGGCACGTTCTCCCTGTCGTGTCTGGCAAAAACCGTGGTGGCGCCCGAGGCGCTCGAGGTGACCCTGAATGCCGTGCAGGCGCTCGAACAACATCCGTCCGGGGCATTTTTTGTCGAGCTTAAGGAAACCGCAGATGGTGTCCCAGCCATTACCGAGATCAACGCAGGGCGCTTCCCGTCCGGCGTAACCGCTCTGCTGGCGGTCGGGAAGGACAACATGATCGGGGCGTTTGCCTCAACCTGCGTCGGCCAACCTGTCAAGATTGCCGAGCCGCATGGATCCGCGCTGGAATACTACATGGTGCGGGATATCGACGCCGTGCCGGGGGTCTTTGCCGCGGCCGAGCTGTTGGAAGGATTTTCCCGTGCCGTGTTGCCCGCGGGGTTAAAATGAGAGTTCTTGCTTGACTTCTATTTTAGGTGTCATCATCCTCTTTACTATTAGAGAGTGAACGGCATTCATCGAACCCGATATCAGAAACATTTCCTGGGAAGGTCAAGCCAATGAGTGGGGGATATATCAAGCCGCAGAAGGCCGGTGATCATCAGATTGTACATTTCACTTTTGCCGGGCCGCTTAAGCCCGGGCATGTCAAAAAGTGGAATGAGGCAATCCTGGCCCTCAAGCAGCACTTCGGGCCCAATGTGATGGGCATCACGATGAAGGGCCATTCGACGCCCCCAAATCTGCGCCGCAAGAAAAAGTGACGGACTTCGAAACGGCAAATTCGAGAAATCGAAAAGCCGTAAACTCGAAAAGTCGAGGACGTCCGATGCGCGCCGTGACTAAAAAGAAGTCCGACGCGCCGATGCAGATGAGTGTCGACCTGACCGGCGACCAGCGATTGGCGGAAAACGTGATCCTGGAAGTTCGCGCGATCGCCAAACGTTACGGGCTCGAAACGCCGAATGTTGAGATCGTGCGCCAGCCGCGGGTTGGCCCGAAGGTAAAACGGACGTCAGGCCGCAAATCCAAATAGCACGCCGCCCACGGCTTGATTCGTCATGTTTTGAACCAT
>JGI12053J15887_10001839_pt1 | contig 10084 bp, 10 predicted proteins | sample MedBloCAOM1_O3_FD_15887 | JGI IMG/M metagenome (IMG submission 15887) | reverse complement strand
AACGCACGCGGCGCCGATCTGTCCCGCGTCGATCTCGAATTTGCTTCGCTGAAGGGCGCCGACCTGACGGGCGCTTCCCTCAGGAGCGCCCGGCTCGGGGGAGCCGACTTGACGGGCGCCACGGTCATCGGCACCGATTTCGACGGTGCTGATCTCGCTTCAGCAAAGTTGATCGCTCCAATTGGCCTCGACCAGGCGAAAAATTTCGACAAGGCGAAAAATCGCGATCGTCTGATAAAGGAGTGACGGCTTCAAGCGTTCCACTATGGGAGGATTGCCTGATGCGATGGATCCTGGCTTCAGTCGCGCTGTTGCTAGCGAGCGCCTACGAACTCGCTGCACAGGGCAAGGGCATCCGATTCTGGAACCTGACCACCGCGACTATTTCCAGTTTTCAACTTTCTCCTGTCGGCAAGAACACCTGGGGACCTAACCAGACTCTGAACGACAAGGACAAGGAAGTTGATCATGACGAAAGGCTGCGTATTACGGGCGTCGAACCGGGACTCTACGACGCCAAGATCAGCTATCGCGACAAGCGGCAATGCCTGGTGCGGGACATCGAGATCAAGGCAGATTCGGTGTTCTCGATCGCGGACAAGGATTTGAAGGACTGCGGCAAGTAACGCTCGCGGTAGCTTTTATGCCGCGAGGTCATCCTGTGGGGGTCGTCCCGCCGGCCTCAGCTTTATCATGGCTGTGCGGATACTCGCAGCGCCACCGCACGGCGTTCCATTTCGGATGCTCACCGACCCACTGGGCGATGTAGGGCGGCGCGCCCATCGCACACTGCTGCAGTGAGACGGCTCCGGAAAACGCCAGATGAGTCTCTTCGCAGATCGTCGGCGACAGCACCGCGCAGACCGTCACAATCAGATCGATTGGATTCATGCCGAATACCCTTTGTTCAGAGCCGCTATAGCACAAACAGAAACGGCGATGGCGGGGCGGAGTTTCAAAAAGCCGAGAAATCCTGCCTCGGATACCGTCAGCGCAATAGCGCGAGGATCTGAGGAAGTCAGAAATTTACCCCGAATATAAGCCGGGCCTGGTGCCGCTCGAAATTGACGAGATCCAGGGCTGCGGTCGATCCGGCCGCTCGCCCCCATGTCTGAGCGCTCCAAGCGATCGTGAGTCTGGAGCGCTCAGACAGTTGCAGGTATGCGGTCGGCCCGGCGAACAGCGCCTGCCCGGCAAACTCTTCCAAACCGATGCCATCGTATTTCCTGAGGTAGCGCACTTCGCCGCCGATGAGGAAGCCCGGGCGGATCTGCGCCATCACGGCGACGGCGGCCCCGACTGTCGATTCCTGCTCGGCCAACCCGGTACCGAGGAAGCGGGTCCATTCCGGCTCGTAAAAAAGATTGAACGCAGCGACCACGCGGTTTGGGATCAATTCGCGGTCGAGCGCCAGCGTCAGTTCGGTGCCGTATCTCCGGGCAGCGGCCGCCGTCCTGTCATCAATTCGATCGGCATGGGTCTCCAGCGCGAATGTCAGACCGAACGGCGCCACATCCCGGTCGAGAAACCTGTAGCGAAAATCAACGGAAACACCTTGCCAAGCCAGCTGGCGGCGATCCTCAAAACCGGCGACGCCGTTGATATCGTAAGACGCGAAGGCGCTTCCGATCTCGATCCTGAAATTATCAGCGGGCACGAACTCCAATTCAAGTTCGTGGTTGATCGCCCGATAGTTACCGCCAGTCTTGGAAAATCGTCCGGTCGTCTGGCTCTGGAATTCGCGTTCGCCGGCGCTGCCGACATCTGTACCAATCATGAAGCCAAACAGATGCTCGGTATCGATGCCTTCCGCGTACACACAGGCTGGGACCAGCGTCGAGAAACACACGATCGCAGTCCAAAACGCTGCAGGTCCAAAAGGCATCCGCAATCCGAGGGCCGCTGATGAATGAAAACGACAGCATCACTGACCGAGAATAAATCCTATCACAAGGCGAAGATCGCTGGCGAGGCGCACAGAAGCCCGCTCCACGGACACGCAGAGGATCGACGAAACCGGCCAATAACGAGCTTGAGTGAAACGCCAGCGCTTCGAAGAAGTCAGACAGGTCAAGTATTCTGACGTTCTGTTCGGGCGCCTGCCGCGGCTCGAAGCAAGATCGCTTCTGGAGCCGGGGCAGATCGCGCGGCTTATTTACGTACTGCGCAAGCGTACATGTTTATTTCCATGCCCACCTGCACTTCGACAATCTTCGGAGTTTTCCAGGTCATTTAAGCCTCCCATGGATCGTGCGCGTTGCTCGCGCGGGGCGAAAGGTAAAACCACCTTGCACGTTACGCAAGTATTCACATCGACACTGTAGCGCCGCGCGTTGCCCGATTGGCAACGCCATCCCTTCGACAAGGTGCAGATATGTTTTCGACAGCGAAGCCAACCGCCGGCCTGCTTCGAGCTTCGAATTGCAGACTACCTCAATAATCGCAAGAGAGCCCGCCCGGCGCTGGTGCTTAATTCCTTGGCATCCAGGGTTCCATCCTTGTCCGGATTTGCTGCATTGAAGCGTTGCTCGACCACGGCAAGATATTCGTTTTCCGTCAGCGTTCCATCGTGGTCGGGATCGGCATCGGCCAGCTCCTTGGCGGTCAATCTCCCTGCCAACTCGCGCTTGTCGAGAGTGCCGTCATGATCGCGATCCAGCCTCGCGAACAGGGCTGACGCCGCCTTCTTCACCTCCGCGAGATCAAGCGTTCCGTCATTGTCGGTGTCGAACATTTGGATCGGAGTGCGCTGGCGAGGACCCGCCAAGACCGGCGGGCTCCCACCGGCCAGTGTTGCCCCAGCCAGTGTCACCAGAACAGACCGGCGCGATATCATAACACTTCTCCTTCGTTGCCGCGGAACTGCGGATCTGGCGCGAACCAGAATTGTGGCCAGTGCGATGGCATGTCGAATGAGACGCGAACGGCATGTCCGTCGTCATAGCCGATGAGCTGACCGCGCTGTGCCGCGCGCCCGAATCCAGTAGTCGGCGTTCACGCAGTTCAACAGTCTTTATCGGCCGCTTGCGCGGAGGGCTCGGCACCCTGAGCTTGCTGCGCCGCCGTAGGTTGGCCCTGCATCTGTTTTTGGGCATCCTGCGAAGACGTTGCGACGTCTCCGGCTGCACGATTCATCGTGCTGGTCGGCGGATGCTCATTAATTTCTCTGCTGGTTCCCGTCGTCTGTCCGGTATAACCCGCAGTGGGTCCGGAACCTGCATCCTTTGTGCTCGCGGCCTTGCCCATGGTGTTGCAAGGGCCGGCCTGCGCGGTGGCAGCACTCAGAATCAAGATAGCGCAGCCTCCGAGAAGGAATCGTTTCGTGTTCATCTGCTCCTCCTTGGTTTCCGCCGCTGGAATGGGGTGCTCCCTCGGCTGATCCAGCACAGACGAGAAACGGACCCGTGCGCCGCAAGTTCCGTGCCGGGAAAGCTCAATCTCGATATAGTTCTATCAAGCGCTTTCTGCTCGCTCCAAGCAGCATCCATGCAGACCATTGCTCGCGCACTCTTTCTGATCTTACCTGCGTCCGCTCGGGACAGGGCGCCTGCTGGTGATCCGCGGACGCCGAATGCAGCGATCCAGCCTTCAAGCCTCCCTGAAGTGCTCACCGGAAGGGAGCAGCTCGGGAAGAAGCGGATGGATGAGCAGCGGATCGATAATTGCAAGGTGCCGATCGACAAACGCGGCTCCAAGCGGCGGCCGAGCACCTGCCCCCGGTTCCGACAGGTGATGGTTCCGATACACATGCATTGTGCCAGTCAATGGACCCTCTTCGGCCGGAGGCGGAGAATTCGCGTGCCCAAGATCCACCGGGTCGGTCCTTTTCAGGCTTGGCTGGTATCGACGTTACTCATCGCACTTGTTTGCCCTGGGGTTCGCGCCGACGGCTTTTTCATCACCCCTGCGAGCATGGCTCGCATTGCAACGATCGACGAACGTTTCCAATCCTATAACGTGGAAATGGTCGAAGTGACCGGCGGAAGATTTTGGAAACCCTATGGGCCGATCACTTCGGATGCGCATTCGGATTTGTACGAATACCGTGCGCCGATCGATCTTACCAATTCCCGATTACGAAGGCTCGCGGCAGCGCTGGCGCCTGCCTATGTACGGGTCAGCGGAACCTGGGCAAACACCACCTATTTTGCAGATTCGGATTCGGCGCCGTCTGCACCGCCGTCTGGATTCAATGGAGTTCTGACCCGGCAGCAATGGCGAGGAGTGGTCGATTTCTCGCAAGCCGTCGGGGCGCAGATCGTGACTTCATTTGCCGTAAGCCCACGCACCCGCGACGCGGCCGGCGTCTGGGCACCGGACCAGGCGCGCCGTTTTCTTGCCTATACCCGCTCGATCGGAGGCACGATAGCAGCCGCAGAGTTCATGAACGAGCCGAACCTCGCTGAGATGGGCGGTACACCAGCCGGCTATGATGCGGCCGGATACGGACGTGACTTCAAGGTATTCCATTCGTTTGTGAAGAAAAATTTTCCTGAGATAAAAGTCCTCGGTCCCGGCACAGTCGGTGAGACAGCGTATGCTTCGGACCTACTTGCTGCATCCGGTCCCGGCGGCGTCGATGCGTTTTCGTACCATCACTATGGAACGCTGTCGGAGCGGTGCAGCGGTACGAATGCACCCGAGGCAGCCCTTTCCGAAGAGTGGCTATCTCGGACCGATCAGACCCTGACCTTCTACCGGTTTCTTCGAGACAAGTTCGAATCTGGCAAGCCGATCTGGCTAACTGAAACCGCGGAAGCAGCATGTGGCGGAAACCGTTGGGCCGCAACCTTTCTGGATACCTTCAGATACCTTGATCAGCTTGGCCGACTGGCGAGGGCCGGCGTCCAGGTCGTGATGCACAATACACTCGCAGCAAGCGACTACGGCCTGCTCGACGAGAGGACATTCGCTCCCAGACCCAACTATTGGGGCGCACTTTTGTGGCGACAACTAATGGGAACCACCGTGCTCGATTCGGGTGTGCCAATTCAGACGGGCCTCCATGTCTATGCCCATTGCCAACGCGGGACGCCCGGCGGCGTGAGCCTTCTGATCATCAACACCGACCGCAACGCGCCCCGCTCGCTCATGCTCCCCACGCCCTCACTGCGTTACACCTTGGAAGCGGCGAGCTTGCGGGATGCCGAGGTTGGGCTGAACGGCCGCCCGCTGGCGCTGGACCCGGACGATAAGCTGCCGCCTATCGCAGGCGCCCCGACGACCGCCAATACTGTGATCTTCGGGCAAGCCACAATTACCTTCCTGGCCATTCCGGCGGCAGGAAACAACGCTTGCAGGTAACTGGGCGTAGTTCGCTCAGGGCGAGGTGCGGAATCTGTTCTATCTTGCTAACGCCCTCTCCTTTCTTGGCATAGGCTGGCGGTTGTGCCACCCTCATGGCATTGACCTGCTGCAACGAGCAAGCGCGCGCCAGGGAGAGACCGCTTTGTACCGCCAAATCCTTTTTCTATGCTCGATCTTGATTGCCGGGCTGAGCGCAGCCTCGGCTCCTCGCGCTGCGGACTCCGAACGGTGCCGGGAGCTAGCTGGCCGGTTTGAAATTACCAAGCCGCAGATCACTGCAATCGAAGTGTCGCTGACACTGTTTTCGGCTGTTGACGGGAACTGCATGGCTTTGGCGACCGAACTGCTCGACCATGGCGCGTCGGTCGACGCGCGCGACCGGTTTGGCGCCCGGCCACTCAGCCATGCTGCAAGGTTCGGCCATCTCGCAATGGTTGATCTTCTGCTGGCACGTAGCGCGCCGCTCAATGCCCGGAATCTCGCCGGCGCAACCGCGCTATTTTTTGCGGTTGAGGGCGACCATACGCCGGTCGCGCAACGGCTCATCGAATGTGGCGCCGACGTGAATCTCGCCGGGCGCAGTGGAGTCACCCCGATTGCCGCCGCCGCGTACAGGGGCAACAACACCATTGTCGAAGACCTGCTCACCCATGGCGCTGACGATGGAGTGCCCGATCAGACTGGCAAGCCGCCGATCGTCTACGCGGCGGCTGGCGCACGGTTTGACATCGTGAAGCGCTTGCTGGCGCGAAATCTCGATATAAATTCTCGCTACCCCAATGATCTCACCTTGCTGATGTGGGCGTCGGGTCCGGATGAAAAGGCCCCAGAAACGCAGGCGATCAAGGTTGTTTCATATCTGCTGGAAGCAGGCGCGCATATCGATGATCGGGACGCACGCGGCCGTACGGCTCTTATGATTGCGGCCGAAGGCGGCCGTGCGGAGATCGCCAATTTATTGCTTGCACGAGGCGCCGATCCATCTCTCAAGGATAAGACCGGAAAGACTGCCGCAGACCTTACAGTGCTATCTTCGCTGCGCGAACGGCTGACGCTACCCTAAAGCGGCTTAGAGACCCGACAGATATTCCGCCAGCGCCGCCAGGTCTTCGGGAGCGGTGGCTAGCATCAAGTCGGACATGCCGGGATTGTTGCCCCGCGCGCGTGTGCGGAAGTCCGCCATTGTTTTCGTCAGATATTCCCTGCTCATTCCTGCTAAGCGCGGCACAGTCCCGTCGCCCTGAAATTGATCCAGATGGCATCCCGTACAGCCAATCGAGCTGTTGGCGCGCAAGGCCCGATCTGCAATTTCCTTTGGCGCGCGGGGTTGGCCAAGATCAGGCCACGGCTTTTTCGAGAAATATTCCGCTATCGCCAGCATGTCCCCACGTTCCATCGATGAGGCGATAGGCTGCATGATGTCATTCTTGCGGTCGCCTCGCTTGAAGTCGCGCAGCTGTATGTAGATGTAGCCCAGTTGTTGCCCCCAGATGGCAGGAATCGTCTTATCGACCGGCTTGCCGTCCTTGCCGTGGCAGCCCGCGCAGGTCTGAACCTTTTCTTCAATGCTTTGGGCGCTCGCGGGCATGGCGCAGACGCCGAAAGCGATTGCAAGCGCAGCAGCGGCAGAAATGCACCAGTTCAGTTTGCCGTACATCAATCCATTCCAATGAAGACCACTAAAAAAGCGGGACCGCAACCGGTCCCGCTTCACTGTTCGATGATCNCTTAGCGTTCAATTGAGCGAGAAAGCGACGATATTGTTGCCGCGGCGGAAATCGATTTGCGTGTTGCCTCCCGCGCCCACCACGACATATTGCTTGCCGTCGACCATGTAGGTGGAGGGCGGCGCGTTGACGCCGGCTCCGGCGCGGAAATTCCACAATTCCTTGCCGTTGGACGAATTGTAAGCGGCGAACTTGCCGTTGCCTTCGCCCGCGAAAACAAGGCCGCCTGCGGTGGCGAGAATGCCGCCGATCATGGGTTCTGGCGTCTTCACCTGCCATTTGATCTTGCCGGTATTGTAATCGACCGCGGTAATATTGCCCGACTGCGCTTCGCCCGGGATAACCTTGAAGGCGCCGCCGAGCCACAACTTACCATTCGGATACGGCGTGTTCTCGACATGGTAGGTCATGGGCTGATGCAGGTTGATCGCATAAGCGAGTCCCTGCGATGGGTCAGTGGCGATCGGTGACCATTCGACACCGCCGTTTGCGCCGGGCAGCATTCGTGCACCTTCTTTTGTGGGCAAAACCCACATGTTCTCCTGCGCCACCATGGCCTCAGAGAAACGGATCAGGCTGCAATCCTTGCGGTCGTGAACATAGATGTGACCGGTTTTGCCGGCATGGATTACGCCCGGAATGGTTTTGCCATCCTTGCCCTTTACGTCCAGCAGCACTGGTGGGCTTGCCGCATCCAGGTCCCATACGTCATGGGCAATATACTGAAAGTGACATAGGTATTTGCCCGTGTCGAGATCAAGCGAAACCAACGAGTTTGTATAAAGGTTGTCGCCGGGACGATTCGATCCATCGAGATCGGGCGACGGATTGCCAACGACAAAATAGATTTTGTTCGTCGCTAAATCGATGGCGGGATTTTGCCACACACCGCCGCCCAGCCTCTGGTAGGGGTCGCCGGTTTTGGCGAGTTGATCCTTTTCAGCCTGGATATTGCGGTGCATGTCTCGTCCGGTGGCGTCTTTCGTCGCCCAGACGCCGACCGAATTCTCCGGTATTGTATTGAACGTCCAAAGCAGCTTGCCAGTCTTGGCATCGTAGGCTTTCACAAAGCCTCGGATGCCATATTCCCCGCCGTTCGTCCCAATTAGAACCTTATCCTTAATCACCGTTGGAGCCATCGTCTCGCTGTATCCGAGCTCCGGATCGGCGATGTCGCTTTGCCAGGCGACATCCCCGGTTTTTGCGTTCAGCGCCACAAGTTTGGAATCAAGCGTGCCGAGATAGACGAGGTCACCGAGAACCTGGACGCCGCGGTTATTGGGACCGCAGCAATAGGTCGTCACGGGTCCCATCTTGTGCTTGTAATGCCAGATTTCCGCGCCTGTCTTAGCGTCGAGTGCGTAAACATGACTGAACGACGTCGTCACAAACATCACCCCGTCGACGACAATGGGTGAAGTCTCAAGCGATTCCTTAACCTCGGTCTGGAAAATCCACGCAACGTGGAGGTTCTTCACATTGTCGCGCCCGATCTGCCGGGCCGGATGAAAGCGCGTCTGCGCATAATTACCGTTGGTTAGCAGAAAACTGTTGGCGTTCTTGTCTGCCGAATTAAGCCGATCCTGAGTCACCGGAGAAACCATCGCCTGGCCCGACGTCTTTTTGGTTTCTTGCTTGGTCTCCTGCGCGAACACGGGGCCCATCAAAAAACCGGCAATTCCGGCCAAAGCGGCGGCAAAAATGGCACGTTTACCCATTTATTCCTCCCCAATTTTTGTGTTTAATCTCAGCCAGCATTCCCGAATGCCAAGCCGGATCAACCCAATCTGACCGGAGGGAACAAATTTGACAAGANGAAAACGCCAAGCTTAGAGGGTATTGATGTTGCTTGCATTCGACAGAGCCGANCCAACGGTTGGCGAAAGCTGAAAACGCGCGCCGCCGTTTGCCAAAGACACCTCGGCAGCACAGTTTGAATGAAACCGAGGCTATCTAGGGAATTCGGTTGTATTTTTTGTGCGCGCGCTGTGGAAGCGCTTTGCGCGATGGCGCGCTGACGATCAAAAGTGTCGAAAGCTTTCGGGCGGTGCCGACCAACCGGAAACAACCTCAGCAGTAAACTCCCGAAACTGCTGATCGCGCAAGCAACTTCGCCCAAGCCCGATGAGGCGCCGCTTATGCAGCCCGCAAAACTTGCCCCACGTCATCGGGCAGCGGCTTGCGCTTTGTTATCGCCCTGATGAACCGAGACGTAAGGCGCGATACTCGATTAATCAGACACCCCCGGGCTGAACGTAACAGAATACGTAACCGCTGCGACTTAAGAATACGATGCCATGGCCGGTCGGATTCGATTTGTCCCACTTGAGTTTATTATTCGGGATTTCAATTTCCGTTCCGACGTCGACGTGCGGCCGGCCGCGCGGTTCGTCGGGCCGATCATCGGTGATTATCGCGTAGGTTTTGCCGTCTCTGACATGGATTTCATCAGCCCAGTAGGCGTCGGCTTCGCCGCAACACGACGCGTTCGGAACGTCCGGCTGCATCAGGGCCTGGTACCATTGCCGGATTGCGGGATCTACTGCCTCCCATTGTCCCAGATCGTGGGCGTTCACACCTCCAATCAGGCAACCAAAAATACCAAGACAAAGGATGATGTGCTTCATCCGCCCCGCTCCTGCGCCTCCGGCGAGATCGTCAAAGCAATGTTCGTGCCGAGAATCGCGGCCTGGCAACACCAGTAGCGGCCTGGTCGACCGGCAATGTCATCACACCGGCAACCTCGAGTATCTGCTGAAGCCCCGGGGTCATTNGCTTCTGNGTGATCACGAACAATTCAGTTCGCCCCATCAGGATTTCGCGTGCGCTGTGAGGCCGATGGATACAACCGNTCGAGCCAGCAGCTGTCCAATGCGGGTCTCCTTGGCTGCCCTATTCCCNAACTCAGACGTTTTGATCGCGTATCAACGCCCGCTTTGCGCCCCAACAGCGGACATTCGCCGAGCAGCCCGGGCGACAACGCAAGGCTCGCTGCCATGGCGAATACGACTGGAACGATCGCTGTCGCCGTACTGGCTGCCAATGCCGCG
>JGI12053J15887_10001837_pt1 | contig 10092 bp, 9 predicted proteins | sample MedBloCAOM1_O3_FD_15887 | JGI IMG/M metagenome (IMG submission 15887) | reverse complement strand
GCGCAGACGTTCGTCGACTATCTCGACGTCTGCCCCGACATTCTGGAGCTGGCGCCGCAGGTGCGTTGCCCGGTGCTGTTCCTGCGCGGCGATCGAGAGGTCAAGGACATCTATCCCGGCGAGACCTTTGTCGAGCGCGCCGGCGGCCCGGCGGAATTCGCGCTGGTGCCCGACTGCGACCATTTCTACGGCGAACGCGAGCAGGCAGCGGTCGACCTGATCGCCGCCTGGCTCGCCCGCTCCCGCATCAAGCCCTAGGTCCTCGCCTGGGGCTAATCAGACTGGAGCAGGCGCGGCAGCCACACGGAAATGACGGCACACTTGCCTTCGCGAACGCTCTTGAGGCCGCGCTGGATGGCGGGCCCCACTTCGTTGGGATCCGTCACGTTCTCCCCATATGCGCCGGCTGATCGGGCTTCATTGGCGAAATCGATTGGCGGCTCGAAATAGCCGCCGTGATAACCCGCCTTTGCAGCGTATCCATCCGGATAGGTCCGTGCGACGCGCAGCGTTCCGGTCGAATAGCTGCGGTTCTGATAGATGATGGTCAGATAGGGCGCATTGTACTGCGCCGCCGACCACAGCGCATGGATGGCGGTACCGAACATGTAAAAGCCGTCGCCGGTGATCGCGACGACGTCGCGATCGGGCGCCGCGAGCTTGCCGCCGAGCGCCGCCCCCGGGGCCCATCCGCCGCTGCTGCCGGGATTGTAGAAATAGGAGCNGGGCCGCGCGCATTGCAGGTAGTCGTGAACCTGGTTCACGACGATNGTGTCGTCGAAGACGATGCAATCGTCGCCGAGCGCCTGGCCGATCTGATAGGACAGCCATCGCCCATCGATCGGNGTCTTGCCGGCTTGGGCACGCGCATCCTCGGCGAGCGCCCGGTGGCGTTGCGCGGAAGCCTCGGCCCATCGCTTCGCGCGGGCGGCAAAGCGTTCCCGATCGGCCGCCGAGATCATGGATAGAACCTCGGCCTCGAGCGCCGCGAGGGTCAGGAGCGAGTCGGCGGTGAGCCTGAGGTCGGCGGTGAATTCCATGGTCGGGATGCGTCGCTTCGACGGCTCGACGTCGACCACCGCAACAAAGGCGTTGTCGGGCGGGCCGTCGGGGCCGATCCGCCAGGGAATGTCGACGTCGAGCGCGAGCACTGCATCGGCGTCCTTTAGGCTCGCGCCGCTCTGGTAGAGCGGATGGGTAAGCGGAAAGCAGTGATAGGCGCGCTTGGCCGACTGCGCGACCGGCAGCCCCAGCAACTCGGCAAAGCTCACCAGCGCGGCGACCGTTGCCGGATTTCGTCCGGACCGTGCAACGACGACGAACGGATTTTCCGCCGTCATCAGGCGTGCGGCGAGCTCGCGAATGCCGTCCGGGTCCGGCGCCGGCGGCCGCGCCACGCCGAGCTGCGCGAGCGTCGGAAAGCGTGCGCTCTTGGCCTGTGCGAGCGAGACTTCGCGCGGAATGCTCAGATAGACCGGGCCGCAGGGCTCGCTGCAGGCGACCTGCAGGGCACGCGATACCATCAGACCGGGATTGTCCTGAAATTCGAGATGGTGGTCCCACTTGGTGTATTGCCGCACGATGCCGTTCTGATCGAACGTTTGCTGCAGCCAGAGATGGCCTTCGGGGTCGCGCGCGCCGCGCATGCTGCCGGGATAGGCCACGGGCGGTATTCCGGCGGTGATCAGGACCGGAAGCCCGGCGTGCCAGGCGGTATGCACTGCGCCGCCGTAGTGCTGCGTGCCGCAGTCCACGTGTGCCGCGGTTGCAACCGGCTTGCCGCTGACCGCGGCACAGCCGAGCGCGGCGTTGAGGCTTGCATGCTCGTGCGTGACCGAGATGAGCCTCGGCGCCTTTCGACCCTGTGCCTCGGCCTTGGCAATGGCCTCCTGATAGAAGCCGATCTCCGAGCCCGAGGTGAAGAAGACGTATTCGACGCCGGCCTCGGTCATTGCCGCGACGATGGCTTCGCCATTGTCGGCGACGGGAAGCTCGATCCACGCGCGACTCTCGTTGCGACGGTTGTCGACGTAGTTCATGGCTTCATCCTCCACTCTGCTGCGCGGTCTGCTTTCGGTCGTCGCCCGCGGAGACTCTCGCCGATGTTGACACGCGCACGACGCGAACACTACGTAGATTGTGAGCGCGGCGCACGATGCGCCGAAAAAAACTTGTTTTGCGTAAACGGGAGCGGAAGCGATGTTGCGGGCGGCGATCGTGGGGCTGGGCTGGTGGGGCAAGAAACTGGTCGGCTCGGTACAGGGCAAGACCGACGACATCCGCTTTACGGTCGCCTGCACCGGCAATCGCAGCAAGGCGGTGGAATTCTGCCGCGAGAACACCATCACGCTGCTCGATGCCTACGCGTCCGTTCTCGCCGATCCCAACGTCGATGCCGTTGTCCTCGCGACCCCGCCGAGCAAGCACGGCGAGCAGGCGCAGCAGGCGGCCGCCGCGGGCAAGCATGTCTTTGTCGAGAAGCCGTTCACGCTGACGGCCGACGTCGCGCGCGAGACCCTCGCCGCTGCCAAGAAGGCCGGCATCGTCCTCGCCGTCGGGTTCAACCGGCGTTTTCACCCATCGATGACCGAGCTGCGCAACCGCGTGCGCGATGGGCGGCTCGGCATCATCGAGGGATGCGTCTTCGAGCAGACGGCAGGGGGCGGGGCCAACATCCGGCCGGATGAATGGCGCGCCAATCAACAGGAGACGCCGGCCGGCGCGATGACCGGGATCGGCATCCACATCGTCGACGGCATGATCGATCTGTTCGGCACGATCAGCGAAGTGCATTGCCTCGCGACCCGCCGGGTGGCGCCGCTGGTCGACGATACGACGGCGGTTCTCGTCAAATTCAAGAGTGGCCTGTCCGCGGTCTTTTTCTGCTCGTTCGTGACGGTGCCGAACTATCGGCTCGCGGTCTATGGGTCGAACGGCGTCGCCGAGATCCTGCGGCCGACGCTCGAGGAATTCCGGTTTGCGCCGTTGACCGACGCCAAGGCCGGGCATCTGGCGCTGTTCAAGCCGGAAGTCGTGGTCACGCCGGACTTCGATACGCTGCAGGCGGAATTGAAGGCGTTCGCGGCCGCCATCAAGGAGAAGCGGCCGTACCCGATATCCGCGGACGAGGTGCTGCATGGCGTCGAGGTCTTCGAGGCGATTGCGAAATCGGCGCGGACCGGCCAGCCGGTCGTGCCTGGCTAGCTATTTCACGAACGTCGCGGTGGCCTGACCCACGCCCTCGAACTCCGCGACGATCGCCTGGCCCACCTCCACGGGAAAGAACCCGCTGAACGAACCCGTGGCCACGACCTGACCGGCCTTCATGCCGGGGCCGCGGCGCAGCTGGTTCGCCATCACCACGACCGGCAGGAACGGGTCGACGAAGGCGTGCCCACCGACCGTCTCGACGATCGTCTTGTTGTCGGCGCTCATCCGCACGCGCACGGCGCCAAAGTCGATGTCGCGCCAATCCTTGACCCCCTTGCCGATGATGAAGGCGCCGTTGGTGATGTGGTCGGCATAGGCTTCCACCAGGGTGGCGCGCTCGTTCAGCCGCTGACGGATGGTGCGATGCTGCGTATCGAACCTGGTGTCGACTACCTCCATAGACGGGCAGGCTTCGACCACGCTCGCCACTTCCTCGGGCCGGTAGAGCTTGGCGCGCGGCGGAAGGTCCGCCAGCAGTCGAAACGTGATCTCGGGCTCGATGCAGAGGGAGGGCGTGAGCGACACTGGGATCTTCGCCGGACTGGCGAACACGCGGGAGGCGAACAGCTGGCATTGGAACGGAATTTCTCGCGGCTTGTAGAGAAACGTGATCTTCCAGCCCGCGACCTCCTCGCCGAGCATCTTGGTGATCTCGTTGATGATGGCATTGGAGTCCGCCGCCACCACCGGCCTGACCTCCTGGGGGAGCTCCTTGATCGGCTTTCCGGTCCGCCGCGCTTCGACGAGAAGTCGTGCAGCTTCAACTATCTTGGCTTGGTCCATGGTCATTCTCCGTGGGACAGGATCGATCTCGTGAGCATGAAGGGTTTCAGCGTGTGGAGGCGGCGCGGTCGTGCGCGAGCGCCGCCGCGTAGAGGTATTCGCGCGATTGCTCGAGCAGCTCGATCGCCCGGCGCGCGTCGCATCCGATCATGCGGCCATTCCATTTGACCGGACGACCCTCCACGATTACGGCTTCGGCGTTGCCGGCGTGGCCGCCGAGAACGAGGGCGCCGACCGGATCCCCCATCGGTGCCAAATTGAGCGCATGTCGCGGCACCAGGATGAGATCGGCTGACTTGCCGGGCGTGATCGTGCCGACCTTGTCGGCAAGCCCGACCGTCCGCGCGCCCTCGCGGGTGGCGAAAGCGAGGACATCCCGCGCCGTGATCGACGGCGGGCGTTGCGGCGGCTGCAGATGGTTGAGACAGAGCGCGCGCTCGATGCCCAGTGCGGCGCGCATCTCCGAGAACATGTCGCCGCTTGCCGACATCTCGCTGTCGACGCTGAGGCTCGGGCGCACGCCGTGCGCCAGCAACCGACCCGTGGCCGGCAGGCCGAAGCCGCCGCACAGCGAGGCGATCTGCGCCGACACGGACGCCGTGGTGCCGGTCTCGGCCATCAAGCGGAATTCGTGATCGCTCGAATTGCAGCAATGCACGAAGGTGATGTCGGGCCCGAGCAGACGGCGCTCGTGCATCCGTTCGATGCCGCGATATTTCGGCCCGTTGGCGCCAAGACCGATGTGGATGGTGACCCGCAGGCCGAGCTCGCGCGCGAGCCGCACGTCGTGCTCGACCGTCTCGATGGTGGTGAATTCGGGCCCGCGTGCGGCCATCGCGAGCGTGACCAGCGCGTCGTCGCCGACGAGAACGTTTTCGCGGAGACGGCGAATGTCGGCCGGATGCGGCAGCTTGCTCTCTTTCATCCAGCGCTCCGGCTCGATGCCGGGCTGGCCGTGGGCGTAGACCGTGCGGCCGCCGACCTCGCGCAGCGCACGGACCGCCTCGTCGGCGTGGCTCGGCGAATTCTGGATGTGCGCCCAGTCGAGGAGCGTGGTCACGCCGGCGTCGAGCGCGGCGAGGCGCCCGAACAGCGTGGCGGCATAGACGTCCTGCGGCCGGAAGCTCGGCCCGAAACGCTTGAACAGCTCCACGAACATGCGCGGCAGGTCCCAATCGATGCCGGTGTGACGGATCGGGCTCTGCCAGGTGTGGCGGTGCGAATCGACGAAGCCGGGGAGGACGAGGTACTCAGCGACATCGATCGTTTCGATGTCGCTGGCGTCGATCCGGCGCGCGACCTCCTGGATTTTGCCTTCGACGACGAGCACATCGCCGGCGAATTCGCCGAGCCGGTCATCGACCGTGACGATGAACCCGCCACGCAGTACAAAACTGCTTCCGCGTGGTGCCGATATCGTTTGCTGCGCCGCCATTGCGTGCCTTGCGTTTGCGTATTTTGCGTTCACGAGCCGAGATAGGCCTTCACGAGCCGGTCATCTGCGAGGAATGTTCCCCAGTCTCCGATCTTGATTTCATGGGCGATCCTGCCGAGCGTGAGGACGTAGGCGCGGTCGGTGATGTCGGCCGCGATGCCGACGTTCTGCTCGACCAGCAGCAGCGCGATGCCGCGGCCGCGCAGATCCTTGATCACATGCAGGATGTCCTTGACCACCTTGGGCGCGAGGCCGGTCGAGGGCTCGTCCATGATCAGCAGGTCGGGCTGCAGAAGCAGCGCGCGCGCGATCGCGACCATCTGTTGCTGGCCGCCGCTCAGAAGATTGACCGGGGTCTCGCGGCGCTCCTCGATCATCGGGAACAGGGCGTAGATGTCGCGCCATTCGAATACGACCCTTCGGTGGCGTCCGCTGCGTCCCGCCTTGTCGGCCAGCAGCAGGTTCTCGCGTACGGTCAGCTCGCCGAACAAGCGGCGGTTTTCCAGCACGACGGCGATCCGATGTTGTACGAGGTCATGCGCCGGTGTTCGGCTGATGTCGGCGCCGTCCTTGACGATGCGACCCGATTGCGCACGCAAAAGGCCGCAAATCGCCCGCACCAGCGTGCTCTTCCCCGCGCCGTTGGCGCCGACGATCGCCACCGCCTCGCGGTCGCCGACTGAAAGCGACACGTCGTGCAGCACGGTGAGCGCGCCATAACCGGCAACGAGGGATTGGACCTGCAGCATCGTCATATCCCGAGATACACTTCGCGCACGCCGGCGTTCTGCTGGATCGCCGCCATGTTGCCGCGGGCGATGATCTCGCCGAAGTTGAGCACGTGGACGGTCTCGGCGACGGCCATCAATACCATGTCGTGCGAGACCAGCAGGATTGCGAGCCCGGCATCGTTGAGTCGCTCGATCGTTGCGATGAGCTGCCGCATTTCCTCGTGGTTCAGGCCGGCCGACGGCTCGTCGAGCATCAGCAGCCGCGGCTGCGCGACCAGCACGCGGGCGATCTCGAGGATGCGCCGCTGGCCGGCGGTGAGGGTGGCGGCGGGCAGATTGCCCTCGAGCCCGAGTTCTTCGCCGACGCGTTCGGCCAGCATCCGGATCTGGCGCAGCTCGCTCTGCGCGTGCGGGGAGCGGACGAGGTCCTGCAGGATGCCGGTGCGGGTGATCTTGCAGGCACCGACCATGATGTTCTCGAGCACGGTCATCCGCTCGAAGATCTTTGGGGTCTGGAACGTGCGGACCATGCCGGCGCGGCTGCGATCCTGGACCGATTGCGTCGTCAGCGCGCGGCCACCATACGTGATGCTGCCGGCCTGGAGCGCCAGGTAGCCACTGATGATGTTGAACAGCGTGGTCTTGCCCGAGCCGTTGGGGCCGATCAGTCCCACGATCCCGCCTTCGGGAACGGAAAAAGTGACGCTGCGCAGCACGGTGAAGCCGCCGAAGCGGTGTCCGACCTGATCGAGCACAAGGATATCCCGGTCATGCGTCATGCCCGCACCCGCGACCAACCGAGCTTGCGTCCGGCGGTTGCCAGCAGGCCGACCAGCCCTTCCGGCAGCAGGACGACCACGGCGACCAGCGCCAGCCCGAACAGAATTTGATGGATATCGCCGATCCGGCTCAGCAGCTCCGGCATGACGGTCACGAACAGCGCGCCGAGGACCACGCCCCACAGCGAGCGCACTCCGCCCAACACCGGAATCAGCAGGAAGCCTATCGACTTGTCGACGGTGAAGCTCTGCACGCTGGTGAACGAGACGTAGTGCGCGAACAAACTCCCTGCGACGCTGCCCAGCAGCGCGCTCAGCATGAACACGCGGGTTCGCAGCCATTGCATATCGATGCCGAGGCTGGCGGCGGCTTCGCTCGAATCGCGCATTGCGCGCAGCATCAGTCCGGTACGGCTGGCGATCAGGTTGCCCACCAGCAGCATGCAGATGAAGGCGATGCTCCAGGCCAGGTAATAGTAGCGCCCGGGCGTATCGAGCTTGAAGCCGAAGATATCGAGCTTCGGGATGCCGCCGATGCCGAGCTCGCCGCCGGTGAGCCAGTCCCATTCGTAGAACAGCGAGCTGCCGATGATGCTGAGCGCGAGCGTGGCGAGCGCCAGGAAATAGCCGGTCAGGCGCAACACCGGCCAGCCCACGACCAGCGCGATCGTCATCGAGATCAGAGCGCCGACGATGAAGCCGGCGACGTTCGGATAGCCTAACTCGACCGTCAGATAGGCGCAGGAATAGGCGCCGATGCCGTAGAACGTCGCCTGTCCGAGATTGACGATGCCGCATTGACCGAGCAGCAGCCCGACGCCGATGCCGGCAATGGTGTAGATCGCGGTGAAGACCAGCAGATCGATCATGTAGCGCGAGAGGATATGAGGCAGCAGCGCCCACAGGACGATGCCGAGCAATCCGACGAGCAGTCGCGCCCGCATCACCCGCCTCCGCGGCCGCCGCGTCCGAGGATGCCGTGCGGCATGAAGATCATGATCACGATCAGGACCGAGAAAGTCAGTGCGTCCTTGTAGCCCGACGATACGCCGACGATGACGAGCGACTCGACCATTCCGAGCGTGAGCCCGCCGACCACCGCGCCGAGCGGGTTGGTGAAGCCGCCAAGAATGGCGGCCGCGATCCCCTTGAGGGTGATCGGAAGTCCGGTCTGGTAGTCGACGGCGATCAGTGGCGTGATCAGTATCCCGGCGATGGCACCGAGCAGCCCGCCGAGCACGAAAGTCAGCGTCCGCATGCGGGCCACGTTGATCCCCGTCGTTGCCGCGCCGTCGGCGTCGATCGAGGCGGCCGTCATGGCGAGGCCGAGCGTGGTGTGCCGGAAGAATTCACGCAGGGCCACCACTACGAACGTCGCGATCGCGATCAGCCACAGCGCGTGCTCGCGGATCACGACGTCGAACACGATGAAGACGTGGTCGCCGCCGAATGCGGGCAACAGATAGCCGTCGCGACCGATGAAGAACAGGACTGCGGCCGCGATCGCCCGTTCGAGCCCGATCGTCAACAGGACGAACTGGTCCTCGGTCGCCCGCTGCCGGATCATCGGGCGCACCAGCGTGAGCTCGATCAGGGCGCCAATCAGTGGGCCGGTCGAGACGCCGGCGAGGATGGCGATCCAATAGGGGTAGCGCGCCGACGTGAGCATCAGGACGGTGACCATCGCGCCGACCACGCTGAATTCGCCGTGCATCACGTTGATGACGCGGCTGCCGCGAAAGATCACCGCCAGGCCCATGCCGACCAGCGCATAGATGAAGCCGTTGGTGATGCCGGCTTGCGCGGCCTGGAGGATCAGACTGAGCGACATGCCGGCAGCACGGCGTTACTTGGCGATGCGGAACGGTGTGCGCGTGAATTGCCCGTTCACCAGCTTCGAGAACACGAAGCTCGACAGTCCGATCCCGGTCATGTCGTCGGCGGTGAAATTGTAGTTGGCCATGACCCCCGCATACGGTTCGCGCATGGCCTCGCACAGCTTCGAGCCGCCCGCATCCGGCCCGACCTTCGCGAGCGCCAGCATGGCGACGTGCACCGCGTCCCAGGCCGCCGCCTCGAAGTTCTTCGCGCGCCCGTTCATTTCCTTCCGGAACAGCTCGACGAACTCCTTCTGGTTCGGCAGCGGATCCTCGTTGACGATGAATTCCGGGAAGACGATGTCGTTGGCGACGACGTTGCCCATGGCGTTGAGCACTTCGTAGCTCGAAGCGCCGTTGACCGCGACGATCGGCTGCTTCATCTGCAACTGCCGGATCGCGCGGAACGGGGTCGCGGTGGTGCCGATCACGAAGATCGCGTCCGGCTGCGCCGCCCTGAGCTTGGCGGCCTGCGCGGTCGCGTCGGTAGCGGCCATCTCGTATTTCTCCAGGCCGACGAACTGGATGTCCTTGTAGTCGCCGGCGACATTGTTGAGCTCGCGCATCACCACGTTGCCGTAGCCGGTGTCGTGCAGCACGCCCACCTTCTTGGCGCCGATCGATCTCGCGTATTCGAACAGCGCGCGTGCGTTGAGCTCATGCGGCGGCAGCATGTGGAACACGCATTTGCGATTGCGCTCGACCGCCGGGCCGAGGCCGGTGAAGGTCAATTGCGGGATCTTGGCGGTATCGGTGATCCCGCCCAAGGCGACCGCAGGTCCGAGCAGCGAGCCGCCGAACACGGTGATGACCTTCTGATTGAAGATCAGGTCGTTCACCTTGGTGACTGCGGTATCCGGGTTCGAGGTGTCGTCCTCGATGATGATCCGGATCGGCCGGCCATTGAGGCCGCCTTTGGCGTTGATCGTCTTCTCCGAAAGNATCAGTCCGTTGCGTTCATTGACGCCGAGCCCCGCGCCGACGCCCGTGACGGACAGGACCGCGCCGAACTTGATCGGCTCACCCGACGTCGCCTGGGCGAATGCGGCCGTGTCGTATCCAACGACGCTCGCGGCAGTGCCGATCGCAAGCGCGGCACCTAGCAACCTGCTGGTCATGGTGTCGTTCCTTCCCTCGATGCATCTTTTGCTTCTTGTNGTCTGTCTTCGATCCGCTAGTGCGGCGGATTTGACGTTCCTATCAGCATTGCCGCGAGTCCGTCATAGGAACGTCAAATCCAAAGCCGCACTAGAATCATAGAGTTGCTAGTGTCCCTT
>JGI12053J15887_10001835_pt1 | contig 10092 bp, 7 predicted proteins | sample MedBloCAOM1_O3_FD_15887 | JGI IMG/M metagenome (IMG submission 15887) | reverse complement strand
GCGCCCGCGCCGGCCCTGCCACCTGTTCGTAGCCCGCCTCGCCTCCGATCGGATCCGCCCTGCCGATGAAATTCCAGGGGCTGACGACATAATAGAGAAACACCCCAATGACGAAGGCGATGCCGGCGACGATCGCAGCCTTGGCCCATGCCACCGTCGATTTGATGATCCACTCGGGAAAGTTTTCGCGCGGCAGCATGGCGATGTTGATAGCGGCGGCGGCGAAGCCGGCCGGCCAGATGAACATTGGCCAGGTGTCGCCGACCCGCAAGCTCAGCGATTTCCAGAAGAAATAGAAGAAGGGAACGAGCACCGCGGTCGACAGCAATATGGCGACCGCATCGCCCCGGCGATATCCGCGCCAGGCCGTCATTGCCACGCCCGACAACACCACCGGCAGCAGGATGAACCCGACCAGCCCGAACTGCAGCCCGATATAATCCCCGACGGTGCGAAACGACCATTCGTGGGTCGCGGTGGCCCGCACCAACTGGAATTTGAACGACGCCCAATCGTGTTGATAATTCCAGATCAGGACCGGCAGGAATACCACCAAGGCGATCAGCGCCGCGGCCCAGGGATAGGGGCTGAACAGCCAGCGCCGGCGCGAGGCCGGCACCAGCATGAAGGCCAGCACCGCCGGTGCCAGCATGACCGCGGTGAATTTCGACAGCATAGCCAGTCCAGCGAATAAGCCTGCGGCCAGCCACCAGCGCGCATCATTGCTCTCCTGAAGCCGGACCAGCGCCCACACCATCGCGACCGCGAACGGGATCAACGCCACGTCAGGCGACACCTTGGCCATCAGCAGTCCGTAATAAAGTGCGGCTTCCGGCATCAGCACTGCGATTACGATCGCACGGACATCATGCGTCACGCGCCGGACGATGTCCGCGAGCAACAATTGCGTGACCAGCATCGCCAATATGCCGGCGAATCTTACACCAAGATTGGTGTCACCGAAGATGGCGGTGCCGAACCGGATGAACCACGCAATCATGGGCGGATGATCGAGGAAGGAAAGCACGTTCTCCTTCGACCAGGTCCAGTAATAGGCCTCGTCGGTGCGCAGATCGATCACGCTGGCATAGATCACCCGCAGCGCCGTCAGCGCGGCGATCAACGCGGCGACGGCGAGCCATTGCCTGATGGCAGAGCTGTCCGGCTTTGTTCTGCTGCTGTTGGGCGGGGCAATCGTCACGGCGCTTTCTCCCCGACTCCCAAGGGGGTGTCAACGTGCCGCGGCGGAAGAGCGGTCATGCGAGGATCAGGATCGCGCGGCCATCCGGCGCGATAAGAACACTCTCACTGTCGTCCCGGCGAACGCCGGGACCCATAATCCCGGGCGTTGATTGTTGTAAAAGGTATCGCGCCGGTCTTCGCATCGATAGATCACGCGGTATGGGTCCCGGCGTTCGCCGGGACGACGAGGGGAATAGTGGTCACTTCCTGAATTAGGCTCTATCATTGCGAAAGCCCAACCGACCGGAATCGCATGGCCGAAGCCATCCCAGTCTCACTGACAAAATCCATCCGCGGCATCAGCGTGCGGCAGATCCGTCTCGTCTGCGGGCTGGTGTTGTTTGCCTATCTGGTCAGCCATTTTCTCAATCACGCGCTCGGCAACATCTCGATGGATGCCCTTGCCGCCGGCGTCTATTATCACACCGCGTTCTGGCAGTTTCTCCCGGTCGCGATCGCATTCTATACCGCGGCGCTGCTCCATGCCGGTCTCGGCATCTGGGCGCTGTACGAGCGCCGGCAATTTCGCTGGAAGGCGATCGAGCCGCTGCAGCTCGTGCTCGGTCTCAGCATCCCCGCGCTCATCATCACCCACATTGCCGGCGTGCGGCTCGGCCATACCCTGTTCGGGCACGAAAAGCTCTATCCGCAGGTGTTTTTCGCGTACTGGATCGTCTGGCCTTACAAGATGTGGCTGATGTTCGCGGTCCTGATCGTCTCCTGGGTCCATGGCTGCATCGGGCTTTATTTCTGGCTGCGGATGAAAGCGTTCTACCAACGCGCAGCGCCATTTCTTCTTGCTGCAGCGGTGCTGGTTCCGACGCTCGCCATGCTCGGCCTCTATCAGGGCGGACGCGGCGTCGTTGACAATGACAGCGCCGAATGGAGGGCGGAGAATCTTTCGCGCGATAAGGTCGGTACGCCGGCCGAGCAAGCCGTACTGGGCACCATCGAGAATTACTTCCTGATCGGCTATCTCGGCCTGATCGGATTTGTCCTGCTGGCAAAGGGCGCCCGCGCCCTGAACGAGCGGCGGGGCGGCATGGTCAGCCTGTCCTATGGCAATGGCAGGGTAGTCCGGGTGCCGAAGGGCCTCAGCGTGCTCGAGGCCAGCCTGCGCAACAATGTCCCGCATGCCAGCGTGTGCGGCGGCCGCGCCCGCTGCTCGACCTGCCGCATTCGGGTGATCGGCGACTGCGCGTCGCTGCCGGCGCCGTCGAAGCGGGAAGCGTTCGTGCTCAACCGCGTCGGGGCCGGCGCCGATCCGGCGATCCGCCTCGCCTGCCAGCTCAGGCCCGAGACCGATCTGTCGTTCTTCCAGATCTTCCTGCCGCAGATCACGGCAGCCAGCTTGCGCACCTCCAGCCCCGCGCGCATCGGCGAGGAACGCTATCTGGTCAGCATGTTCGTCGACATGCGCGGCTCGACCAAGCTCGCGGAGAAACGGCTGCCGTTCGATACGGTGTTCATCGTCAACCGTTTTCTGGGCGCGGTGTCGCAGGCGGTGGTCGAATGCGGCGGTCAACCCAACCAGTTCGTCGGCGACGGCCAATTGGCGCTGTTCGGCGTTTCGACCAGTCCGCAAACCGCCTGCCGCCAGGCGCTCAGGGCCGCCGCCATGATATCAGCCAATGTCGACGAATTGAATCAATTCCTGAGCCACGATCTGCGCGAGCCGATCCGCTTCGGCATCGGCATCCATGGCGGCGAGGTGATCATCGGCGACATCGGCTACCGCGATCACATGGTGTTCACCGCGCTCGGCGACGCGGTCAATGTCGCGGCACGGCTGCAGGACATGACCAAGAGCCTCGCCTGCGAGGCGGTTGTTTCGGAAGAAGTTCGCGTCACCGCCGGCCTTGCGGATAACGACCTGCCGCAGCAGGAAGTCGCGATCCGCGGACGTGCCGAGCCGATGATTGTCCGCTCCGTCACCCATGCGAAGACGCTGTCCGCATTGGTTAACGCCGTGGATGTCGCCGCGGCGTAAGCCTCGTCACGCAATACGTACAGCTGTCATACCGGCGAAGGCGGGTATCCCGGTAATTACCGCCATGCATTGAGTCCCGGGCGGCACGGCGTACTGGGTCATCCGCCTTCGCGGATGACGACATGAGTGCGCTGTCGCGATCAATGTGATCCAGCGCACACCTGAATAATCATTCAGCAAATTGTCCCCGAACTGCGGACCGCTTTCTCGAACCGCCTCCTTGAGCGGTGCGACTGATGGGCGATGGGTAAGACTGAAACGATCAACCCGCGCCACGGCGCACATTCAAGGAGAACGACCATGTTTCGCAAACTGACTCTCGCACTGGTTGCCGCAGCTTCCCTCAGCGCGATGGCGCTGGCTCCCAGCGCCGCTTCGGCGGGGTGGAAGGGCGGCGGATGGGGTGGCGGCTGGCATCATCACCACCACGGCCATGGCTTCGGCATCGGCTTCATCGGTGGCGGCTATGGCGGCGACGGATGCTATCAGACCCGGCGCGTGCTGACCGACTTCGGCTATCGCTTCCGCACCGTCAACGTCTGCGCCTACTGATCGAACCTTCGGGTCCTTTCAACCAAAAGCCCCGGTCGCCTCCAGCGGCCGGGATTTCTCTTTTGTCGGTCTGGTCCAACTCGCTTGATTGCTGTCCAATGTGCACCCCTCGGCATTTTTGCATCGCAAGGTCGTGTCCCGCTCCGAAAGCGTAATTGACTTAAGTCTTGCCGATGTGACACTTGCACGGCTGAGTCCGGTGGCGACCGGTCTCGACAAGATTAGCTTCGGAGGAAGCCCTATGCTCGACAGACGAGAAATGATGAAGCGTGCCGGAACAGCGGCGCTTGGCGCCGCGGCCGGGTTAACCTCGGTCAGGGCATTCGCGCTCGATACGGTGACCCTGCCCTTCGACAACGGCGAACGGCCGCTTGTAAAATATCCGCAGAAGCGGCCGATGATCGGCCTGACCAGCCGGCCGCCGCAGCTCGAGACGCCGTTCTCGATCTTCAACGACGGCGCGATCACGCCCAACAACGCCTTTTTCGTCCGCTATCATCTGGCGGATGTGCCGCTCGGCATCGATCCCGACAAATTCACGCTGGAGATCAAGGGCAAGGTCGACCGGCCCCTCAAACTATCGCTGAAGGAAATCAGAAAGCTTCCCGCGATCGAACTCGTCGCCGTCAATCAATGCTCCGGCAACAGCCGCGGATTTTTCAATCCGCGCGTCGCCGGCGGTCAATTAGCAAATGGCGCGATGGGCAATGCGCGCTGGCGCGGCGTGGCGCTGAAAACCGTACTGGAAAAGGCCGGCGTGCAGCAGGGCGCCAAACAAGTCACCTTCAACGGCATGGACGGACCGGTCAGCGACAAGACGCCGGATTTCGTCAAGGCGCTGGATATCGATCACGCCCGCGACGGCGAGGTGATGCTGGCCTATGGCATGAACGGCGCGGAGCTGCCGGTACTCAACGGCTTTCCGCTTCGTCTTGTCGTGCCCGGCTACTACGGCACCTATTGGGTAAAGCACCTCAACGAAATCACGGTCATCGATGACGTCTTCGACGGCTTCTGGATGAAATCCGCTTACCGGATTCCGGACACGCCCAACAACAGCGTCGAGCCCGGCACCGCGCCCAAGGCGACGATCCCGATCAACCGTTTTACGGTGCGCTCGTTCATCACCAATGTGATCGACGGCGCGAAACTGAAGCCAGGCGCGACGAAGCTGAAGGGCATCGCGTTCGACGGCGGCAAGGGCATCAAGGAAGTCGCGGTCTCGATCGACGGCGGCAAGACCTGGACCGCGGCGAGGCTTGGCAAGGATCTCGGCAAATACTCGTTCCGCGAATGGACGCTTCCCGTAAAACTTGCGGCGGGCAGCCACGAACTCAAGGTTCGCGCCACCAACAATGCCGGCGACACCCAGCCGATGGATCCGCTGTGGAATCCCGCCGGCTACTTGCGCAACGTCGTCGAAACCGTTCGCGTCACCGCAGCGTGAGGAGAACCATCATGACACGTCCGCCTTTCCTTGCATTTTTCCTCGCGCTTCTCTCCGCGCTTGCCGCCGTCGCAGCCTTGAATCTTGGTGCGGCCAACGCGGCGCCGGTCTCCTACACGCTTCCGGACGAAACCGCAGTGTTCAAGCCGGGACCGAACCTCGAAGTGGTGCAGAACAATTGCACCGCCTGTCACTCCGCCGACTATATCAACACCCAGCCGCGCGGGCCGAAATTCAAAAAGGATTTTTGGCAGGCCGAAGTGACCAAGATGATCAAGGTCTATGGCGCGCCGATCGATGATGCTGACGTTGGCAAGATCGTCGATTATCTCGCTGCGACGTACTGAGTTTCGTTTCGGGACCGGAGCCCGCGCGCGTGCGCCGGCGGGTGGCAATGTCGCCGCGTTTCGATTCAATCAAAATGGAACCAGTCGCGTTTTGGCGACGTCTGGTTGCCTTAAGTGATGGCGGAATCGCCAAAAGGCGCTAATACGCCGCGATATTGAGCGTTTTCCGCCAAATCCCCGTTGTGGTTTGCGCTATCAAGCGTGCCCCATACCGCGTATCGTGCCCCCGTCGGGCGTGCCGGTTTGCGGGGACCGACAGTTCGTTTATCGATTTTTGATCCCGCGGAGACGACGTGATGGCTAAAGGTACTGTGAAGTGGTTTAACGCGACCAAGGGTTTTGGGTTTATCCAGCCTTCAAGTGGCGGCAAGGACGTTTTCGTTCATATTTCGGCGGTCGAGAAAGCTGGCCTTTCATCGCTCAACGAGGGACAGACGGTCGAATACGAAGAGGTTGCCAACCGCGGCAAGACCTCGGCCGAGAACCTCAAGGTTTAACGCCCAGCGATCCGGAACTGCGCACTCTCGGATGCATCCGGGGGTGGGGCCTTCCAAGAAGATCAAAAAAAGAGCGCATTGAGCAAGAGTGGATCCCGCTCTTGCGCGTATCGCATTGGCGCATAATGCGCTGGTACGACCGCTCAGTCTTCTTTGACCCATTTTTCAACCGTCATGACATCCGGTGGCTGCAGATAGCTACGCGGCCACATGTCCACGACCCACTCGACCTTGGTTGCGCGCTCGACCAGCACCGCGGTGTTGTGCGGCGTCTGAAGCACCAGCGCATTGCCGCGATAATGCGGGTCGCCCACCACATGGTATTTCAACAGGCCCCATTGCTGCAGCACCAAAAAGAGACTTGTGGTGTTGCGGGTGGTGTCCCAGCAATCGTAATTGTGCTTGTCGTCGAAGTAGCGGAAATCCGCTTTCGCCACGCGTTTGTTGGTGCCGATGATCGGCCCCATGCGGCGATCGAACCAGACCACGGCTTTCTGCAGCGCCGCCCGCTCGGCCGCGGCCGAGCCGTGGCCGGCGCTGAGGATCTGCGTCAGCGCGCTGCGGTCGCCTTGGGTGAAATCGAGAATCTCGCGGCGCCGGCAGACGAAGCCGTAACACACCGTCATGGATTTCGCCGACGGCGGAAAGATCGACACCGTGCTGTAGAGGGCTGCGACCGGCGCGCTCAGTTCGACCGCGGACGCCGGCGAGGCCACCAAAGTCCATCCGGCCAGGGACAGGACAAAGCCGCAGATTGTAGCTGACTTGCCCGGCCTGCCGGATCGTGGCCACCTGCCCGTGAGCGCCATTGGTTGCCCCACTCATGCCTGGAAGAATCGCTGCGAAAATTATCGTAGCAGTTTCGCGATGCCAAGACCGGCGGCATGATAGAAATACGGGAACCCGAAGCATGCCATGATGTCCGATCCTTCGTCTTTTATCCCGTTCACGGCGCCCTATGCGCCGGACGACCGCGTCATGGCGGGCCGGCTGCTCGACAGCGCGGGATTGAGCCCAGCGCAGGAGGCGCAGATCGACCGCACGGCGACGCGCCTGATCGGCGCCATCAGGGCCAAGGACGACCGGTTCGGCGGCGTCGAGGACATGCTTCGCGAGTTCGCGCTCTCCACCAAGGAGGGTCTGGCGCTGATGGTGCTGGCGGAAGCCCTGCTGCGCGTNCCGGATGCCCGCACCGCCGANCAGTTCATCGANGACAAGCTCGGCCATGGCGATTTTGTGCATCACGAGACCAAATCCAGCGCGTTCCTGGTCAATGCTTCCGCCTGGGCGCTGGGAATGTCCGCGCGGGTGATTCAACCCGGCGAAACCCCGCAAGGCACCATCGGGCGGCTGACAAAGCGGCTCGGCGTCCCGGCGGTGCGCGCCGCCACGCGGCAGGCGATGCGGCTGATGGGCAGCCATTTTGTGCTGGGCGAGACCATCGAAGCCGCGCTGGCGCGGGCGGCGCCACGGTTCGAGCGTGCGCCACGCTATTCCTTCGACATGCTCGGCGAAGGCGCGCGCACCGCCGCCGATGCGGAGCGCTATTTCAATTCCTACGCCTATGCGATCGAAGCCATCGGCCGCGCCGCCGACCATCGTGCCCTGCCCGACCGGCCCGGCATCTCCGTCAAGCTCTCCGCGCTGCATCCGCGCTTCGAGGCGTTGAGCCACGGCAGGGTGATGACCGAACTGGTACCGCGGCTGATCGATCTCGCACGGCGGGCCAAGGCCTTTGATCTGAATTTTACTGTCGATGCCGAGGAAGCCGACCAGCTGGAGCTGTCGCTCGACGTGATCGCGGCCGCATTCGGTGACGCATCGCTCAAAGGCTGGGACGGCTTCGGGCTGGCGATCCAGGCCTACCAGAAGCGCGCCGAAGCCGTGATCGGCTACACCGACGACCTCGCGCGGGCGTTGAACCGGCGCATGATGGTGCGCCTTGTCAAAGGCGCCTATTGGGACACCGAGATCAAGCGCGCGCAGGAGCGCGGCCTCGACGACTATCCCGTGTTCACCCGCAAGGCGATGACCGACCTGAACTACGTCGCCTGCGTACAAAAGCTGCTGGCGCTGCGGCCCCGCCTCTTCCCGCAATTCGCCACCCATAACGCGCTGACGGTCGCGACCGTTTTGGAACTTGCTGGCGGCGAAAACGGATTCGAATTTCAGCGCCTGCACGGCATGGGCGACGCGCTCTATGCGCAACTGAGCGAAGACCGGCCCGCGCTCGCCTACCGGACCTATGCACCAGTCGGCAGTCACCGCGATCTCCTGGCCTATCTGGTGCGGCGCCTTCTGGAGAACGGCGCCAATTCATCTTTCGTGGCGGTCGCCGCCGACGATGCGGTACCGCTCGCCACGCTGTTGAGACGGCCGGCCGAGATCATTGGAACTGCCGGCCACGCGCGGCATCCAAACATCCGCCTGCCGCGCGATCTTTTTCAACCACAGCGCCAAAATTCGCGCGGCATCGAATTCGGCGAGCGCGCGGCATTGAGCGAGCTGGTCTCGGCCATTGCCGCGGAGGCGACCCCTGCGGCGGGAAGCATCATCGATGCGACGCCGGCCGACGCCAATGCGGCTATCGCCGCCGCGCGCGAGGGATTCAAGCACTGGAGCCGAATGCCCGCCAATCGCCGCGCCGAAATCCTGCAGCGCGCATCGGATCTGCTGGAGCAGCGGCGCGCACATTTCATCGCGCTGTTGCAACGCGAGGGCGGCAAGACACTCGATGACGCGCTGTCGGAAGTCCGCGAGGCCACCGATTTCTGCCGCTACTACGCCGCGGAGGGCCGCGAACTGTTCGGCGAAGACAAGCCGTTGCCGGGGCCGACCGGCGAGAGCAATAGCTTGCGGCTGCGCGGCCGCGGCGTGTTCGTCGCGATATCGCCGTGGAATTTTCCGCTGGCGATCTTTTTGGGCCAGGTTACGGCGGCTTTGATGGCGGGCAACGCGGTCGTGGCAAAACCCGCCGAACAGACGCCGTTGATCGCGGCGGAGGCGGTCCGGTTGCTGCATGAAGCCGGTGTGCCCACCTCGGCGCTGCATCTGCTGCCCGGCGACGGCAGCATCGGCGCGGCCTTGGTTGCGCACGCTGACGTCGCCGGCGTCGTCTTCACCGGCTCGACCGAGGTCGCGCGGTCGATCAACCGGACACTGGCCGCCAAGGACGGCCCGATCGTGCCGCTGATCGCGGAAACCGGCGGCATCAATGCCATGATCGTCGACGCCACTGCGCTGCCCGAGCAGGTCGCCGACGACGTCGTGACCTCGGCGNTCCGCTCCGCCGGCCAGCGCTGCTCGGCGCTGCGNCTGCTGCTGGTCCAGGACGACGTCGCCGACCGCATGATCGAGATGATATCGGGCGCNGCNCGCGAGTTGAGNATNGGCGATCCGCGCGATTTGGCCACCCAGATCGGGCCGGTGATCGACGCCGAGGCGAAGCAGCGGCTCGAGGCCCATATCGCGCGAATGAAACGCGAATCCCGCGTGCATTTTTCGGGCGCCGCGCCCGCCGGCAATTACGTCGCGCCGCACATTTTCGAGCTGTCGAGCGCGGATCAATTGACCGAAGAAGTTTTCGGACCGGTCCTGCATGTGGTGCGCTACCCTGCCGACCAACTCGACCGCGTGCTGCAATCGATCGAACGCTTGGGCTATGGGCTGACGCTCGGCATTCACTCGCGCATCGACGATACCATCGAGGCCGTGATCGACCGGCTTTCGGTCGGTAACATCTATGTCAACCGCAACATGATCGGCGCCGTGGTCGGCGTGCAGCCATTCGGTGGCCATGGGCTGTCGGGCACAGGCCCCAAGGCCGGCGGGCCGCATTACCTTGCGCGCTTTGCGACCGAACAGACCGTGACCGTCAATACGGCGGCGGCAGGTGGCAATGCAGCGCTGATGTCGGGTGTGGAATAGAGTCCCGTCATTGCGAGTTCTGTACCGGCCTTAGGGCCGACCCTGATGGATGAAACAAACAACGCTGTCATCGCCCGGCTTGACCGGGCG
>JGI12053J15887_10001834_pt1 | contig 10094 bp, 12 predicted proteins | sample MedBloCAOM1_O3_FD_15887 | JGI IMG/M metagenome (IMG submission 15887) | reverse complement strand
CTTCATCAGGGAATCCGCTACATCGAGCAAGGCATCGAATCCGAACCAAAGCTCCTCATCTATCGTGCCAAATACCTCGCGAAACAACTTCGTAAATTTGGCTACAACGTCCAGATCACTCCTGCAAACGGAACTCCAGCATAAAACTCGCGGATCCAACTCTGGAGGAGGTGATTTTCGACGGAGTTGCCGACCAACCACCCCGGAACTTGAAGGCCACAGAGATAGAACGCGGCTCACTGAGCGCTATGGCCTGTTCGCAACAGTGGAGAACAATCCGTGCCTCATGCAATCGGGCGATTCGGCGTTAAGCAGCGTTAATCGGCACGACTTTGCCGTCTCGCAGGGCTTTGATATCGCGAATTGGTGGCAGGCCGAAGACACGGCTGTACTCGCGGTTAAACTGGCTTACGCTCTCGTAGCCGACTTCGTATGCCGCGCTCGTTGCGTCAATTCCGTCCATGAGCATGCGCTGCCTTGCTGTCTGCAGCCGGAGTCGCTTCTGGTATTGGAGCGGGCTCATTGTCGTTAATGCACGGAACTGATGATGGAGCGTCGAGACTCCCATCCGCGCGACTGTCGCGAGTTCCTCCATGTGCAACGGCCTCGCGTAGTTGGCCCTAAGCCAGGCGATCGCTCTGGCCGTTCTGTGACTGAGATCGCCTGTCGTCGCGATGGCGCGGAGGCGTTCCCCTTGTGGAGTTCGGAGGATGCGGTAGACGATTTCACGCTTGATCAAGTGGCTGAGAAACGAGATATCCTCAGGAGTCTCGAGGAGTTCGATTAGCCGCGAACAGGCGCCAAGCATACCGACCGTCGTTTCACCAACAGCAAGTCCCCGAGATTGAACGGAGGTTTCGGGTTCGGGCAACTCTTCCCGGCTAATCACCTCCCGCACTGTCGGCATATCCAGCCGGAGAAACATCGAGAGCAGGGGGACCTGTTCTGAGGCTTCGACGATTTGACTCTCAGCAGGAACGTCAATCGACGACAGCAGAAAGGACGATCCATCGCAGAAGTAGACGGTCCCTCCGAGGTTGACGCGCTTTCGTCCCTGCACAAAGACAGTAACGCTAGGCTCGTATGTGGCCAGAAAGCATGCCGTAGGCTTTGTTCGACGGTAAAGCGAAAGACCCGGGACGGCAGTTGGATTCTCTCCCAGCGATTGCGCATGCGCCGCAATCGTAGAGGCCAACTCCTTCCGCATTTCAATCACCGCCACGTTCAGATTCTTGTTTTTTTCCGTCTTTCTCGCCACGTTGCCCTCTGGTTCTTCTTCTTAAGGGTACTGCGGGAGTGCGGCCTGTGTGCACAAAATCTGAGTTCCGGACAGGATTAGGCAAAAGATTGGCAGGATCAGGAAAGCGCGAACTGTACGTGCCCCTCTATCGTTCGAATTGGGCGGATACATGCGGACAAGTCCGCGAGGTCTGCAGAGAAAATCGGGAGGAAAGCAATGCAAAAACGCAAACTTGGAAAACGCAACTTGGAAGTCTCGGCCATTGGACTCGCTGCATGGGAATGAGCTTTGGCTATGGTCCTGCCGCTGACAAGAGGGAGATGATCTCCCTAATACAAGCCGTAGTCGAGCGTGGCGTCACATTCTTCGACACCGCCGAAGTTTACGGTCCGTTCACCAATGAAGAACTTGTGGGTGAAGCTCTTGCTCCGTTCCGTGGTCGGGTAGTGATCGCAACGAAGTTCGGCTGGGAAGCCAATCCCGATGACGGCGGCAAGTGGAACGCTCTCAACAGTCGGCCAGAACACATCAAACAGGTCGCAGAGGGGTCGCTGAAGCGATTGAAGGTCGATGCGATCGATTTGTTCTACCAGCATCGTGTTGACCTGAACGTCCCCATAGAGGATGTTGCAGGTGCGGTAAAGGAGTTGATTCAGGAAAGGCAAGGTGAAGTACTTCGGTCTATCAGAAGCGAGCGCAAAGACGATTCGCCGAGCCCACGCAGTTCAGCCCGTCGCTGCGCTCCAGAGCGAGTACTCGCTGTTCTGGTGAGAGCCCGAAGAGACGGTGATGCCCACGCTGGAAGAGCTTGGGATTGGCTTCATTCCGTTTAGCCCACTTGGCAAAGGCTTTTTGACCGGCAAGATCGATGCGGATACGAAGTTCGATAGTACGGACTTTCGCACCAGCGTCCCGAGGTTCAGCCCGGAGAACCGCAAAGCGAACCAGGCTTTGGTCGATGTGATCAGTTCCTTCGCAGAACGGAAGAAGGTAACCCCTGCGCAAATTGCACTTGCCTGGCTCCTTTCGAAGAAGCCGTGGATCGTTCCGATCCCGGGCACAACGAAGCTGGCTCGACTGGAAGAGAATCTCGGAGCGGCGGAAGTTGAACTGACCCCTGACGATGTGCGCGTTCTCGAAGACACTTCCTCAAAGATCAAGCTTCAAGGGGCTCGTTACCCAAAGTTCCATGAACAGCTGGTAGGCCGGTAAACGGCAATCGGAGGAACTCTGAATGAAAGTTCTGTATTGTGGCACATTAGCTGCAGTTGTAGGAATTGCCGGTTTCACCCAGGCTCAATCTGCAAAGAAGCAAGTAGCAGGCCATAACTCGGCACGGGAAAAGCTGATCGGAGCGTGGCATCTGGTGCGCATAGATTCGCCAGGGCCGGATGGCAAGCCCAGCCCGATCCCTCAGCCGAAAGGCATGCCGATCTATACGCGCGACGGCCATATGGCCGTGCAACTTATGTACCCCGAGTCGGCAATTGCTCAGTCGAACGAGTACGCCAAGGATGGGTACGAGGCGTCCTTCGGGAGCTACGACGTGGATGAAGCGACGCATACTTTGACGCATCACGTGCAGGGATCGGTAACGCGGGATCTCCTCGTCGGCAAGAACCTCCCGCGCGTTTACCAGTTCACCGGAGATGGACACCTGATCATCAAGTCGGCTCGGCCGGATGAACACTGGTCCGTCACCTGGGAGCACTACTAAGCGACCTCGAAGATCGAAGTCCCGAGCGAGCGGTACACCGAACAGGTCGAGAAGATGAGCGTAGTCGAGTGCTCTCGAAAGGAAAAGCATGAAACAAGCCATACGAAAAGCGTTGTTGCTCTTCGTCGCGGGAACCTTGGCCACTGCGTCCCAATCGACGTGGACTACGGCTGCGGCCCAGTCGTTATCAAGCAGCGCTGAAAGCACGCAGATCTCAATCACGCCAACGACCGCCCAAAAGGTCATTACAGGCGCTCCAGAACGCTTCACGGGCTCGGTGCGCGTTCAGTCTCTCTTCGACGCGAATAAACCAGCTCGGTCGACGGGCGGCCTGGTCACATTCCAGCCTGGTGCGAGATCGGCTTGGCACACCCATCCGCTCGGCCAGACCTTGATTGTGACAGATGGTGTTGGCTGGATTCAGCAATCGGGCGGCCCTGTTCAGGTGATTCGCAAAGGGGACGTTGTCTGGATTCCGGCTGGCGTCAAGCACTGGCATGGAGCGACACCCACCACAACCATGACCCACATCGCGCTCCAAGAGGAACTAGACGGCAGGTTGGTTGACTGGCTGGAACATGTCACCGACGAACAATACCGGCTTGCGAAATAACAGAGGTGCATCATCAGCGTGAAAGTCGTGGAAGGAGAAGGACTATGCCGCATGTAGTCGTGAAGCTGTGGCCCGGCAAATCGGAACAGCAAAAGACTCGGCTCGCTCAGGAAATTACCGACAGTGTTACGTCCGTTCTTAATTATGGAGCGGAGTCAGTTTCGGTTGGGTTTGAGGAAGTCGAATCGCAGGAGTGGACGGAGAAGGTGTACCGCCCCGATATCAAAGCCAAATGGGACCAGCTCTACAAGAAACCGGGATACAACCCGCTCGAAAAGTGAGGAACTCGTTGTGAACATAACTTTTGAAAACAAGGTTGCACTCGTTACAGGCGCAGCGTCTGGATTGGGTCTTGCGACCGCGAAGGCTTTTGCTGAATCAGGTGCGTCCGTCGTGTTGGCGGATTGGAATGAGAAGGCGGTGCAGTCTGCCGCCGAGGAACTGGCGGCCAAGGGTCACAAGACATTGGCGATTCGTTGTGACGTGGCTGATGACGCACAGGTGGAAGCAATGGTCCAGAAGACCATCGCGACTTTCGGACAGCTCGATGCCGCCTACAACAATGCCGGCATTCAAAATGTCCTTGCAGAAACGGCTGACTCCACCCGTGACGATTACGACCGGGTGATGGCCATCAATCTCCGCGGGGTATGGAGTTGCATGAAGTTCGAGCTGCAACAGATGCGCAAGCAAGGAAGTGGAGCCATCGTCAATTGCTCTTCGCTTGGAGGACTTGTGGGAGGCGCCGAACGGGGGATCTACCATGCTGCCAAGCATGGAGTCATTGGATTTACCAAGAGCGCGGCTCTTGAGTATGCTGCGCGGGGGATCCGAATCAACGCTGTATGTCCGGGCCTCATTCAGACACCGATGTCCGACCAAATGATCGCCTCGGGACAAGGTGAGGCGCTCGCCGCGATGGTGAAGACGGTGCCCATGGGACGGGTTGGCCGCCCTGAGGAGATCGCCGACGCTGTTCTGTGGCTCTGCAGCTCAGCCGCTAGCTATGTCACGGGCCAGTCGATCTCGGTCGACGGCGGCTTCATCATGCGCTGAAGGATATCCATTATGCACTCACGGCGCGAGCTACTGAAATCGACTCCGGCACTTATGGCTGCTGCGCTGTGGGGAGCAGGCCCGGCCCTTACTGAGGAGAAGAAGATGATCGATACGAAGAAGCCGAACGCTCCGCCTTCCTTGTTGACCTATAACGAGCTGAGAGCGGTTTCACCAGCGTTGGAGCACTACACGAAAGGACCGCTGCTGGATGGTCTATGGAAGCGACCCGAGCTTTCACGACGCGACCGCAGCGTCGTCACTGTGGCGGCTCTCATCGCTCGTATCCAGACGATCGAGATGCCTTTTCACTTTGCACTGGCGCTGGACAACGGTGTGAAGCCGAGTGAACTCTCCGAGATCATCACACATCTTGCGTTTTACTCCGGATGGGCGAACGCCATGTCTGCTGTTGCCATAACGAAGGATATCTTTCACCAACGCGGAATCGGCATCGATCAACTGGCACCTGCAAAGGACAAGCTGCTTCCACTGAATGAAGAAGCCGAGACTCAGCGAGCCACGCAGGTCAACAAGAACTTCGGCCAGGTTTCACCGGGACTCGTGCAGAATACAACGGACCTGCTCTTCCATGATTTGTGGCTTCGGCCAGCGCTGGCACCTCGTGACCGCAGCCTCGTGACGGTAAGCTCTCTGATCGCTTCGGGGCAAGTGGCACAAATCACGTATCATCTGAACCGCGCCATGGACAACGGTTTGACGCAGGCACAGGCGTCCGAAGTGCTGGCACACATTGCCTTCTACGCTGGCTGGTCGAATGCGTTTTCCGCCCTTCCCGTCGTCACGGAAGTCTTTGAGAAGCGGCAGAATTAGTCATCGTGGCCGAGAGGCAAGGAGATTATGAAATGAGTTCATGGTCGAAAGATGAATTGCGCAAGATCGCCGAAACCGACGATCTGCATATATCACCCTTTCGTGAGGATGGAGTGACGTATGGAACTCCGACGTTGATGCCCTCGAGCACGATGAGGTAACGCACGCCTGCCTGGGCCAGCACGTCGCGATCGAAGCGCGCGAGCGCGTTCGGCCCGAGCCCATCCGTCAGAGGTGATTGCCTCCGACGCCCTGGTTGAGAACGCCCGCTCCGGGGGTGTCGGCATTTGCCTGGAGCCGTTGCGCAAGCACATCGGTCCAACGGTCATTGCCGTTGGTGGTGGTGGCATGTCCATCGGTGATGGAGTCTCCTAGAGCAACGATCGAGTAGGAATCTGATGACGCCTGCACGTCGACTCCAGACAGCACATCCCAATGCTCGACCTTCTTGGCCGAGGGCATGTCCGCTACTGCCGTCAGGTCGCCGTGCGTGTAGAACGTTGTCTGTCGCGAGCCGGGATGGCCGGTCTGCTGTCCGGGGTCCGCTTCGAGATGCATCGAGACTGTAAGCTCAGAAAGCGGAGCGAGAGGATACGCGATGGAGTCGGATACGTATTCCGCAGCCGGCGGGATGATCACGTCTGCGCTTCCATTGAAGAGCAACACGTGGTCTGAAGCCGGATCGATGAACTGGAACCAGATTCTGCCGGTCGCGCCAAGTGCACCGAAGTAAGATGGAGTGCTCGCGTGCCGAATGCACAGGCGCACACGGATATTCGAGCCACCCAGCGACACGTGCACGGTCTCGCGCAGGGTCAAGTCTGTCAGGTCCGCGGATGGCAACGCGTTCTGCGGCTCAGGAACCTGCTGCGAAGCGGCCCACGTGCCGACCCAACCCTGCGGAGACGCGCCCTCCATCTTTGTCAACGACGCAAGGGCGATACTGAGGAGCAGGAGCTTCAAAACGCATAACACATCCTTATTGCTGCGAGGGCATTTGGCGATAAGACGTCTATCGTGCTGCCTCGACGCCAGTTTGCCATCCAGCAAGCCTACATTTACCGGCGGCATCTTCTTCCAAGCTGCTCCATCATGTTTTTCTGATCTTGCTCCTGAGTCCAGTACACTGCAGGAGCAGGCAGTTGCGTGGATCGTTCATTGCCGAATTGAGCGCGAACCGGCGTTTCACACGCCAAGGAGAAGAGAGTTGCAATGGACAACAAGCCGGATCGCTCTCATCCCTCACCTCTCCCGCCAGTTGGTGCGACTTCAGAATACAAACCTTCGCGACAATTCTTAGAATCTCATTTGTTGCCCTATTGGTAACGGTAAAGCCGAACTCTGTAGATTTTGCCCTGAGCTAGATCACTGGCATATAGCCTCAACGCTTGCCCCTGGGAGCTCTCGTCGCCATTGAGCCTCCTTCTCGGCATCCAAGCTCCATTCTCGAAAAACTCCTCATCGACACTCCTTCTGGCCGCGCCCGAAGGGGAGATTGACGATCGTCCACCATTGGAAGTTGTGCTTGCGGTCGTACCCCGCGAGCGCCCAATTGCGATTCCAGTATGTGGGGTAGGCAAACGTGAGACCACTAGCCTGGCTGTTGTCAGACGCGTCCATTGACTTGGAAAAGGTGTAAATGACGCCGCTGGAGATACCTTTTGGGCTCACGTGAGTCAGTTGCGTCTGGAGGCCGTTGTATACGGAACCCTGGAACGGCTGAAGAGAATTAAGATCAGTGTTGTTGGTGTTGGCGCCATAAGTTGTATTCAGCAGACGTCCCGCTATACCTCCGCCAGGAGGCGCAGCGTTGATGTTGACGCTGCTTTGTTGGCGAATCGCATGCGTGCCAACATACGCGATTGTCGTTGTGAACTGAGCAGGCAGTTCGCGCTGAACGGCGAGGTTATAGCTTTCTATGTAACCGCGACGGAAGTTCTCTGGAATCGTTACGGTAGACAGGTTAGAAGGCAGCGGCAGATATCCCTGCGTGAAGTCAGGCAGCACGATAGCCGGAATTCCTACCTGAGTAATGGGACTCGGAAGACCGGCGTTAAGGTTTGTGGCGGCGACGTAGCCATTCGGTCCGTTGATGTTGGTGGCTACTCCGGCGGGGTATGCCTGCAGAAGACCACGCAACGTGTCCGGATCATCTGTGATGCCGAAGCCTGAGCGCACCACCGTCTTGCCATTCACTCGGTAGGAAACGCCGAACCTCGGTACGATCAGACCCCAACCGTTTGACGTGTTCGCGTGATTGGGAATACCGTGCTCCCCTCCGACAAGCACTGTGCCCACCGTGTGCGTACCGTTTACATCCGTAATCGTACTTGAGACCGATGGGTCATATCGGACCGTTCCGAAGTGATCTCCTACAGGAAGTGGATAGTACTCGTAACGCAGGCCATAGTTCAGCGTCAGTTTCGGCGACACCTGGTAGGTATCCTGAGCATAGAAGGAGAACGTCGAATAACGCAGTGGCTCCGGATTGAAGGTTTGAACGCTCTTCTGGTAGTTGTCGGCCTCTCCTATAAGGAAATCGGCGAAGGCATTAACCGCGGTTGTTGAACCACCCGATCGAGTGGTTGCGCCGCCGTTGAAGACGAAAGATCCTCGCGGTGTAGCCTGGATTCCCGAGCCTGGCTGGACGTGATTGATCGCTGCATGCAGATATTCTCCGCCAAAGCGAATGGTATGGGTACTATGGACCCAGGTTGCGTTTGGCATTTCCCGTGTACTGGTTGTCGCGAAAAGTAAAAGGGCTGCCGGTGTCGGCATTTCCCAGGCCAGCATAGGTGGTGAAATAAAAAGCGGGGATGCCGCCGTACAGAGGCAAGCCATTGAAGTTCGTGCCAGGAATGCCCAGTACATTCACACCGTAGTCCCCCAGCCCTATATCGCCCGCCTGCGCTCCCAGACTCTGGCGAGTGTAACCTCCGTTCCAGTCGGTGGAAAAATGGGGAGTAAAGGCGTGCGTGAACCCGAGTCCGACGTTTTGAATGCGGCCTGTCGCTACTCCGGGCTGCCCACCGTCAAAGGTGCCTCCACCTGGATTGGAGCCGAATACCTGCGGGTCGGAGATTGTGTCGGGCGAGATGCTGTAGTGCCCGAAGATGCTGGTGCTCTCATTTGGAATGTAGGTGATTTTGGCGTCGTAGTTCTGCCGGTTGAAAGCGTTGGTCGCTGAACCAAAGTAGTTGTTGGTTAGAGCTCCCGCGGCACCGATATTAGGAGCGGGAAGGTTCTTCAGCATGGTGGCCGCAGCCGGCGCGATTCGATTAGGCTGCACCATGTTGCCGTTGAAAGCCGTCTTACCCGTACCGGTAGCCGTGCCGCTCGCCGGATCGTAGATCGTCGTACCGGTCGACGAAAAGTCACCGTTCCGCATGGCCAGGGTAGCTATGGAAAGAGTGCCGTTGATTGCTTTGTTCACCGTTACGCGGTTGTAATCGAAAAAGAAAAACAGCTTGTTCTTCACGATAGGTCCACCAATTGCACCTCCAGTTTCGTTGTAGATGTTCTTTTGCCGTATGCTGGTCCGATTCGACCATGCCTGGCATTGAATTGCGCAATCGAGTTGTACTCCCATGCACTCCCATGAATCCTGTTCGTACCGCTCTTGATGGTGACGTTAATGGAGGAGCCGCCGGCGGCGCCCTGTTCGGCATTGAAGCTGCCGGTCACCACATTCACGCTCTCAATGCCGTCCGTCGGTGGCAGGTATGCGACGAGATAAGGAAGCCACGGGTATGCGTCCACTGCCCCGTCGATACGAGTCGTGTTCGTGGCGTTTGAAACACCATTCACGTTCACTGCCTGCGCGCGCTGCGGATTGCCGCCGGCGGAGTTCTGCTCAGCCGGTGGGGTCGAGCCAGGAACAAGCTTGTACAGGCTTTGGAAATTCCTACCCGTCGTCGAAGTGGTAGGCAGTTCCGCTACCTGTTGGGATGAAATGTTATAGTCCGTCTGAGCGGTTTCGGTCTGCAACATCGGTGGCGCGTCACTGACCGTCACTTCTTGGTCACTCGAGCCAACCGCCAACTGAACGTTGACGCGCTGTGCCGTGTTCGTCAGGATTGCGACGTTGTCTTGCCTAGTCGCGGTAAAGCCCTGCGCGGCAATGATGAGCTGGTAGGTGCCCGGATTGAGATCCGTGAACGTGTACAACCCTTGACCATTTGTAGTAGATTCGCGCTCAATTCCGGTATCCACATTGAGAGCCTTCACCGAAGCGGAGGGGATCGCGGCACCCGAAGGATCGGTCACGTTTCCGGTCAGCGTTCCATAGAGTACCTGGGCTTTCAGGAACGTTGTGGAAGAGAAGAAGAGAGTAAGCGCCAGTGCGATTCGGCCTACCAGCCCTATGCAGGAGCGGCCGGTGCCAGCAAGGATCATCGGATATTGTGTCTTCTCCATCCGCGAGTCGGTATTGGAGAATGTTCCATCTGTGGGTTTCTTCTGCGCCAGCTTGGGAAGATTTGGTTGCAACACCGGGTGTGCCGCAGGCAGTCTGCTGCGCAACCAAGGTATCGGCGCCGCCGGTCGGAGCGGACAGACCAATGCGGGCGGAGCCGTCTTCGGCCATGCCCTTTCCACGCACCACTCCCCCAACTGATACCTCGACCGTCGCTCCC
>JGI12053J15887_10001832_pt1 | contig 10097 bp, 10 predicted proteins | sample MedBloCAOM1_O3_FD_15887 | JGI IMG/M metagenome (IMG submission 15887) | reverse complement strand
CGTTCAGCGTCCGGCCATGGGCCGGACCAACACCGATTGCTGGATCGCCCCAACGGCTCCGCGCTCGTCGAACAGCGTGCCGATCGTCGTTCCGATTCCGTCAGGACCGTAGTTCGTTTCCGCGCGGATGCCGATCCACTCGCCGTCGGGTATGCGGTGGACGTGCACGACCAGGTCGGTGTTCATGAAGGTCCACTTCCTGATGTCGAGCTTCGTGCCGATGCCGTTGGCGTCATCGGCTACCGCGAACAGCCGCTGCAGCGCAGTCATCGTCTCGCCCTTGACCAGGTCGACCTCCGGACGGATCCAGGACTCGCCCGGTCCTTCGCTCATCGGTTTGGTCAACCACCGCCAGTCCAGGCTGTGCACGTAGTTGGGGTCCCAGTCCTTCTTCATGTCACGGCTTTTGGCCTCCGCGACGGGGCGCAGGGGAGGGGCAGGCGCATGGACCACCTCGGCGGTGTCGATGGTCTTCAGCCGCCATCCGCTGGCCCGGGCGACCGGTCGGGGGTCTCCGTCCCGTCCTGGGGCGAGCATCTCCGCGCTGACCAACTCAATCTGCTTGCCGGAGCGCTCGATTCGGGAGCGCACCCACAGGTCGCCTTCGGCGGGGACGGCGCCCAGCAGGTCGATCATCACCCGGCTGAGCCTCGTGTCGTCGCGGGCCTCACAACGTTCGAGGGCGCGCACCAGCAGCGCTGAGACCGGTGCCCCGTGTTGTATCGCCGCCGACCACGTGCTTCGCACCAGGTCGGTAGCGGCGAACTTCTCGCCGAGTGTGTCTGTGCCGTCGATCAATTCGTAGTAGGAGTCGCTCATGGCAGACCCGCTCCCGGCACGTCGACTGTCACCGCGTCGAGGCTCGACAGCTTCGTCCCGATCAACCGCTGCGGGTAGGCGTCGGTGGTGGACAACAGGAACAGCGTGCGGCGCTCGGGTCCGCCCAGTGTGCAGGCGATCGCGGTTCGGTCGCCCATGTCGACGCGGTCGGTGACCACACCGCCCTCGACGATCCGCTGGAACTGATGAGCCAGCGTCATCGACGTCCAGACTCCGCCCTCGGCGTCGAGCGCAATGCCGTCGGGCGGGCCGTCGAGACCGNNGGCGAAGATCCGGCGATCGGACAGCGATCCGTCCGCGCCGANCGTGAACGCGGTCAGCCGTCGGCCGATGGACTCGGCGACGATCAATGTGGTTCGGTCGGGTGTGATCACCATCCCGTTGGGGAAGTCGACGTCATCGGCGACGACGGTGGCCGTGTCATCGGGGTCGACCCGCACAATCACACCGCCTTCNCGCGCCTGGGATCCGACATACGCGCGTCCGAGGTCGTCGACGACCATGTCACCGAGATTCGCGGGCGCCNTATCGGACAGGTCGACGAGCGTGGTCACGCTGTCGCCGTCGTACCGCAAAACCTGGCGATTCTCGGTGGACGCGATCAGCAGCGAGCCGTCGGGGCGGAAACCAAGGCCGGACGGCGCGTGACCCGGCAACGGCAGCGTGGTCATCGCTCCCTGCAGGTTGACGGTGTGCACCGCCTCGCCCAGCATGTCGGAGAACCACAGCAGCCCCTCGAACCACCGGGGTCCCTCGCCGAAGCAGAAACCATTGGCGAGCGGCGTCAGCGTCGCACCTTTACAAATCACGGCCTAAGTGTCACGCTCGCTTGGTGCCACTGTCAACTACCGGCGGCCCGTCGTGAACATGAAGCGCTACCACGGCCACACCCTCCTCTACCTGCACGAGACGATCGCGCTGGGGTCGGGACGGAGCGACCGCTTCACCGAGGTGTTCAGCGACGTCTACCACCCGATGATGGAGACGCTCGGCGTACGACTGTTTGCCATCTGGGAGACCACGCCCTTCAACGGGCATTGGCCGCAGGTCACGATCGTCTGGGAGATCGACGCTTTCGCCGACTACGCCCGCATCGGTAGGGCACAGGCCCGCGGTGGCAGCCACGAGGAAACCGCCGCGAAATGGTCGACGTATCTATCCGAGATCGGCGCCAAGGGTGAAGGCCGGATCATGTACGCCGGTAAGAGCAACAAGACCCTCGCGCAGCTGAAGGAGTCGAACTTCTCGGCCGGGCTGGTCATCCAGGAGATCATGGAGACCAAACCGGGTCGCCAGGACGACTACATTCGCGAGCTCGAGCGGCTGTATGTCCCGTGGTCGGAGCGGACGGGCAAGCGGTGGCTGGGTTCGTTCATCACGACGTTCCGGTTCAACGAGGTGATCCACTACTGGGCACTGGACGGCGGCTGGGACTGCTTCGAGAACCACTACCCATCCTGGAAAGACAGCCCGCCCGCGGAGATCGTCACCTGGATGAGCGTCGCGCCAGCGCTTCGCGACGGCTGGGAGGACTCGATCCTGCAGGCCCTGCCCCCGTCGCCGCTGCAATGAACATGCCAGTGCTTCAAGACTTTTCATACGATCCGTTCGATCCGGCGGTGATGGCCGATCCGCTGCCGTACTACCGCGTGCTGCGCGATGAGCACCCTGTGTACTACATCGACAAGTGGGACACCTACGCGTTGTCGCGCTTCGCCGACATCTGGGGTGTGCTGGAGATCAACGACGGGACGTTCGTCGCATCGGAGGGAACCCTGCCCGCCGCAACGGTTCTGGCGGCGCACAACGACGGGCCGGTACCGGATCCGCCATTGCATCCGATGCCCTTTCATGCGAACTTCGACGCCCCGATCTACGAGAACGTCCGTCGCTGCACTTCGAGCCAGTTCCGGCCGAAGTCGGTCTCCCACTTCGCAGACCGAATCCGCACTCTCGCGAACGAGCGGCTCGACGAGTTGCTGCCGCGCGGCACCTTCGACCTGACCCAGGAGTACGGCGGCATTGTGGCCGCATCCGTGGTCTGCGAATTGGTCGGGCTGCCAGCCGATCTGGCGCCGGACGTGCTGGCCACCGTCAACACGGGAAGCCTGGCCGAGCCGGGAAGCGGTGTCGAGGTGGCCAACGCGCGGCCCGGATATCTGGAGTACCTCACACCGATCGTGCAACGCAGGCGCGCCGAGGCGTCCGAAGGCGGGCTGCCGATCGTCGACGGCCTGCTCGGGTACCGCATGCCGGACGGGTCTGCCTTCACCGACGTGGAAGCCGCGGTCCAGATGCTCGGCGTTTTCATCGGCGGAACGGAGACCGTGCCGAAGATAGTGGCGCACGGGCTGTGGGAGTTGGGTCGGCGGCCCGACCAGATGGCCGCGGTGCGTGCGGATCTCGATGCCAATGTGCCCGTCGCGCGCGAGGAGATGATCCGCTACTGTGCGCCCGCGCAGTGGTTCGCCCGCACCGTGCGCAGGCCGTTCACCATTCACGGCACGACGATCGAGCCGGGTCAGCGGATCATCACGCTGCTGGGGTCGGCCAACCGCGACGAGCGCGAATACCCCGACTCGGACGAATTCATCTGGGACCGGCCCATCGAGCGGCTGCTGGCATTCGGCAGGGGACAACACTTCTGCCTCGGCGTGCACCTCGCCCGTCTCGAGATCGCCATCATGGTGACGGAGTGGCTCAAGAGGGTGCCGGACTGGCGGGTCGTCAGTGAGTCCGCATCGCGGCCGCCGTCGAGTTTCCAGTGGGGCTGGAACAACATCCCGGTGGAGGTCTGACGGTGTGGTCCTATCGACTCGTCGCGCCGTACACGTTCGAACGAACGGAATTGCCTGAGCCATTGCCGGATTCGCTCGTCGACGGGCAGGTTCTGCTGCGCTTCCTCGCGGCGGGCATCTGCGGTAGTGACCTTCCCGGCTTCCGGGGTGCCAAGGGTCGGCTGCCCGGCGACACCGGTATGTACGCCGCGGAGATGCATGGCTTTCCCATCCACGAGGTGGTGGGCGAAGTCCTNGCAAGCCGCCATCCGGCCCACCGGCAGGGCGATCGTGTCGTCGGCTGGGCGTCGGGGTTTGACGGGCTGATGGAACGGGTGGTCGCCGACGGCAACGGGTTGGCACCGTACGACCCCGCGCTCAGCCCACAACTGGCGGTCGGACTGCAGCCGCTGGCCTGCGTTCTGTATGCGGTCGAGCAGTTGCCAGACCTACGGGGACGGCGCGTCGCGATCCTCGGTCAAGGTTCGATCGGGTTGCTGTTCTCGTATGTCNCGAAGGCGGCAGGGGCCGAACATGTCACCGGCGTCGATCCCGTCGACCGCGACGAGATCGGCAAGGCGTTCGGTGTCGACACCGTGGTCCGCGCGAGCAGCGACCGGTGGGTGAGCCATCTGAAGCCGGATGACCGCCCGGACATCGTTATTGAGGCCGTCGGCCATCAAGTCGCCACGCTGAACCATGCGATCGAGGCGGCGGCGTTCGGCGGCACGGTCTTTTATTTCGGCGTAGCCGATGACCATAGCTATCCGATCAGCATGCGCACCATGCTGCGCAACAACCTCACCCTGAAATCGGGTGTGACGCTTGACCGGCGGCGAGTTCTGGATGCCGCCGACGAGTACGCCCGTGCCCATCCCGAGTTGCTCACGAACTACCTCACCCACACCTTCGGCGTCGACGAGGTGCAAGCCGCGTTCGAGTTGGCCTGCAGGCCGGTGCCCGAGCGCATCAAGATAGCGATCGTCGAATGACGACACCAAGCAGACTGCAGGAAGCCCTCGCCGCCAAGGAGCAGATCTGGGGCGGCTGGGTGGTGGGTCCGACCGTCATCGGTCCGGAAGAGTTCGCCCAAGCCGGCTATGACTACGTCGGATTCGATGTGCAGCATGGCTATCTGGACGACGCCGACGTCGCACTGCTGCTGCGCCGGCTCGAGCATGTTCCCATCGCGACCGCAGTGCGGCTGCCCTCGACCGATCCCGCGCCCATAGGCCGGGTGCTGGACGCGGGTGCAGACTCCGTCATCATCGCGATGATCGAATCGGCCGAACAAGCGGCCGCCGCGGTCGCCGCCACCAGATATGCCCCAGCAGGGGTGCGCAGCTTCGGGCCGCTTCGTGCCAGCCTCGGCCACGACCCGGCGGCACTGGAAGCGCGAGTCAGCGTGTTCGCGATGGTCGAAACCGCGCAGGGGCTCTTGGCGCTCGACGACATCTGCGCCGTCCCGGGGCTGACGGGCGTCTACGTCGGGCCTGCGGATCTCGCGATCTCGATGGGTTACACCCTCGCCGAAGCATGGACCGAACCTGCCGTCCGCGACGCGATGGCACGTGTTCGGGCCTCTGTCTCGGCANCGGGCCTGGTCACGGGCATCCACGCCGGGACAGGGAAGCTCGGGAAGACCATGGCCGACATGGGGTTCCGGATGATCACGCTGACGTCGGAATCCCAGGCCCTGCGTCGGGGCGCGGCCGAACATCTCAAGGAGGTCCAGTGACGTCGACGGACCGCGTCGCACTGGTCACCGGCGCCGCGCGTGGACAGGGTGCCGCGATCGTGAAGCGACTGCACAAGGACGGATTCCGCGTCGCCGCGTGCGATCTGCTGGTGGACGACCTGGCGGCGACGGTCGAGTCCGTCGGTGGCGACGCGGCGATCGCGATTCCACTCGACGTGACGTCGGACGATCAATGGCAGGCCGCGGTCGCGGCGGTAGTCGACCGATTCGGCTCGCTGACCACCTTGGTCAACAACGCAGGCGTGCTGCATCGGGCCTCGCTCGCCGACGAAACGGCTACTGGCTTCGAAAGCAGCTGGCGTGTCAACTGTTTTGGCCCATTCCTGGGTATTCNCGCCTGCCTTGAGCATCTTCGAAGCGCCGACGGCGCCGCCATCGTCAACACCTGCAGCACGGGAGCGATTCGGCCTTTCCCGAACCACGCCGCATACGGCTCGTCCAAGTGGGCGCTTCGGGGACTCACTCAGGCCGCCGCCGTCGAACTCGCTCCGTCCGGAATCAGGGTGAACGCGGTGTTTCCCGGGCCGGTCGAGACCCCGATGCTCGACGAGGCGACACAGGCGCGGCTTGCCGAGCGTGCACTCCTTGGCCGGTTGGGTAAACCGATGGAGATCGCCGACGCGGTGGCGTTCCTGGTCTCCGAGCACGCGTCGTTCATCACGGGTTCAGAGCTTGTCGTGGACGGGGGACAATGCCTGCAAATCGGCTGAACGGCAACGGTTTGTCGGTCTGCATCATCGGTGCAGGCCCGGGCGGGCTGGCACTGGGAATCTTTCTGCGCAAGGCCGGCTTTCACGACTTCACGATCTTCGACCGGGAGGACGGCGTCGGCGGCACCTGGCGGATCAACACGTATCCCGGCCTAGCCTGCGACGTGAAATCGCACCTGTACTCCTACTCGTTCGATCTCAACGCGAACTGGTCGCGGCTCTGGTCNGGGCAGCGGGAGATCCTTGCGTACTTCGAGCGGTGCGCCGAGCNCTATGAGCTTGGCCCCAACCTGAAGCTGCNCACCGAAATCGTGTCGGCCCAATGGGATCCCCATTCGACAACATGGCAGCTGACGACCGCGTCCGGTGAGCGCTACACCTTCGACGTCGTCGTCTCGGCGGTGGGTCTGTTCACCCAGCCGGTGCTTCCGGATCTCGTCGAGGAAGAGAAGTTCACTGGGACGCTGATGCACACGGCGCGCTGGGATCACTCGGTCGACCTGCTCGATGCGCGAGTCGCCGTCCTTGGCACGGGATCGACTGCGTCGCAGCTGATTCCCGAGGTGGCAAGGGAGGCCAAGAAGGTCTACTCCGTGCAGCGCTCACCGACGTGGATTCTGCCCAAGCCGGACCGGGCCTACACCGACAGGGAGAAGTGGCTGTTCGCCCATGTCCCGTTCGCCAAGAAGTTCTATCGAACCAGGCTGTGGCTGCGCAGCGAGTCGAACATCTCGGTGATCGAGAACGGCAGCGACAAGACGCAGGAGTTCAAGGGAATCGCTCTGCGCGCGCTCGAGTCGACGGTCGCCGACGAAGAGCTGCGCCGCAGGCTGACNCCGGATCACCCGTTCGGCTGCAAGCGACTGGTGTTCGCCACCGACTACCTGCAGACGCTGACACAGCCGCACGTTGAGGTGGTGTCCAGCCCGGCCCGGTCGCTTCGGTCTCGGTCGCTGGTCACCGCGGATGGCTCCGAACTCGACGTGGACGTCGTGCTGTGTGCCACTGGGTATTCGGCCGCTGACTATCTCGGGCAGATCAACGTCGTCGGTGAGGGCGGCACATCGCTGCGGGAGAAATGGCGCGATGGTGCATACGCATACCTCGGCATGACCGTTCCGGATTTTCCGAACTTCTTCATGCTTTACGGGCCGAACACCAACGTCGGCTCCAACAGCGTCATCTTCATGCTGGAGACACAGGCCCGCTACATCGTGCGCGCGTTGAAACACATGCGGCGCAAGCGCAAGGCGTATGTGGCTGTGCGGCCCAAGACCATGGCCGACTTCATCGCCAAGATCGACGGGTGGATGGAGGGCACCGTGTGGCTCACGCGCTGCAGCAACTACTTCCGAGCTCCTAACGGCCGGGTGGTCACTCAGTGGCCGCGCAGTGCGCGGGCGTTCTGGGGGATGACCCGCCGGTTCAGGCCTGCTGACTACACCTTCGAACTGCCGTCTGAGCACGCCGCCGTCGAGGCCGGTTCACCTTCAGCGGTGTGCAGCTCATGATCACGGACCGGCTTGACCCGGCATTGCGGGATTTCGCGTCGGCCCGCACGGATTTGTCGGCCAGCGTGCTGTGGGTCGTCCGCGATTCGTTGAATCAACGCCGCGCCGTAACGGCCCGCGATGTCAACACCGTCGACGTCGATATCGAGAACCGCGAGGTGCTGTCGGTTCCGGTGCGCATCTACCGCTGCGGACCGTCGCGTGCACCGGCGGTGATCTATTGCCACTCAGGGGCCTTCGTGCTCGGCAATCTCGACACCGACCACCGCCAGTGCGTGGAGTTGGCCCGACGCGGCCGCTGCACGGTGATCTCGGTCGACTACCGGTTGGCCCCAGAAGATCCCTATCCCGCAGGACTCGACGACGCGGCTGCCGTGCTGGCGTGGGTGGCCGACAATGGGACGAACCTGGGCATCGACACCACCCGGCTGGCGGTCGCGGGCAGTAGCGCAGGAGCAGCGTTTGCGGCGCTGCTCGCTCAGCGCGCCGCCGAAGGAACGGCACCGCCTGTCGTGTTTCAGCTGCTGCACCAGCCGGTGCTCGATGATCGCCCGATGCCGTCGAAGGACGAGTTCGCGACGACCCCAGGGTTCGATGGACCCGCCGTCAAACTGATGTGGCACCACTACCTGGCAGGAGAGCTCGTACCGGCCGACGCTGTTCCGGCCCGCTCCGGTGAATTGACAGGCGTGGCAAGCACGTTGATCACATGCTCGGAGCTGGATCCGCTACGCGACGAATCCGTCGACTACGCGCTGCGACTCATGTGGGCGGGCGTCGCGACGGAGTTGCATGTCTTCCCAGGCACATGCCATGGGTTCGATTCACTGCTTCCCGAGTGGGACACCAGCCAGCGCCTGTTCGAGCTCCAGGGAGTGGCGCTGCGCCGGGCGCTTCATGAGCAGGAAGGTCAGCCGAGCTCGCGCGCGATGGCGGCGTGGTAGGCGTCGATGTTGGCGGGATTGACCATTCGGAAGAAGCCGTCGGGCATCGGGGCGTCTTTGTAGGCCTCGACCGTCATCGTGCGGGTAAACAGCGTGATGCCTTCGCCCGGCTGGGTGAAGTGGTATTGCACGGATATCCGGCCTTGCATGCCGCCGTTGCCGTCGGGATCGTGGCCTAGGCGCCCAACCGAGTTGAAGACCCACATCTTGGGGCGCATCGCGATGGCCAGATGCCACGTGAAGATCTTCTCGGCGTCCGGGCCGGACTCCGTCCAGGTGTCGCCGACCTTCAATGGCAGCGTCTCGGGTAGACCGCCGACCTGTGTGCTGTGGGGATAGGTCTTGGTCCAGTTGGCCGGGTTCGTAACGAAGTCGTAGATCACCTCCGGTGAGTGGCTGAATGCGGTTTCCGAACTCGTGGTGACGATGCCCAACGTCCTGCCCTTCTGCGGTCCCTACCTGCCCTCACTTTACAGATAGCTGGAAAAGTGTCACGGTGTCAGACGTGGACTTCTCACTGGTGGAGCTGTCGGACGAGGACAAGGAGTTCCGCGACGAGCTCCGGGCTTTCTTGAAGACGGTCGTGACCGACGAGGTGATCGATCGCGATCGCCGGACAGGTGAGAACTTCGACGAAGGTGTTCATCTCGCGCTCGGCGCCAGGGGCTATCTGGCTTCCGACTGGAAGGACGAGCTCGACGGGGGTTTCAGCCCGCTCCGTCGGCGCATCTGGGACCTGGAGGTCGGGCGCGCACACACACCGTGGTTCCACTGGGGCACAACCGCGATGGTTGCGCACACCGTGGACCAGTTCGGCTCAGCCGAGCTCAAAGACGAGGTGTTGGCGCACGTGCTGTCGGGTCAGTACCGACTGTGTCTGGGCTATACCGAGCCAGAGGGCGGCTCCGACGTCGCGACGTGCAAGACGCGCGCGGTGCGCGACGGCGACGGCTGGATTATCAACGGCTCCAAGATGTTCACGTCCAATGCGCACAACGCGCAATATGTCTTCCTCGTCACCAACACCGATCCGGAGGCACCGAAACACCAGAGCTTGACGATGTTTCTCGTTCCGATGGATGCACCGGGTGTGGAGATTCAGCCGATCCGCACCGTCGACGGTGACCGCACCAACATCACGTACTACAGCGATGTCCGTGTCGACGACAAGTACAGAGTGGGTGAGGTCAACGGAGGCTGGGTGGTGCTGCGGGAGGCGCTTAACTTCGAGCACGGCACGGTCGAGCGCGACGCCAGCGGACTGCAGAAAATCGCGGTGATGTCCGAACATCTCACGCTCTTGGCCGAGGCGGTCGACAGGATCGCGGCAGTGGCGTCCCTCGACGACGACTCGGTGAAGTACCGCCTTGGCCGCAGCGTCGCGCGGATGGAGGCGGCGTTCAGCACCCCGGAGATGTTCGGCCGGGTTGCGAACGCGCAAACCATGCGCGACGTCACCCCAGATCTGATGGACATCCTCGGTGCCGCGTCGAGCCTTCCGGTCGGTGCCGATGGGGCCGCCGATGACGGCGGTGCCGAGTATGTCTTCCGGCTGG
>JGI12053J15887_10001831_pt1 | contig 10098 bp, 12 predicted proteins | sample MedBloCAOM1_O3_FD_15887 | JGI IMG/M metagenome (IMG submission 15887) | reverse complement strand
CCCGAACCTTCGCTCCCCTTTTGTTTATCTGCCGGCAGTTCTTGTGGCGGCAATGCTGGGACTATTTTTCTGGAAACGCAAGAGCTGGGGACGACCGCTTCTTTTCGCATACGGCTATTATGTTTTGATGCTGCTGCCAATTCTTGGTTTCATCTGGATGGCATTGCAGCAGGAGACGCCGTGCGCCGACTGGTGGCAATATCTTGCCGCTCCCGGAATATTTGCCTGCATCGCCGGAGGTTTTGTCACGGCTTCACGTGCCGCAACCAAAAGGACCCGGCTCTGGTTACATGCTCTGCTCTATGTTGTGGTAGCGCTACTGTTCGTCCAGACATGGCGGCGAAGCGCAACGTATCTTTCCATGGAAACCTATTGTCGTGCAGGCATCGCGGAGAATCCGCACGCGTGGAGTCTCCAAAATAATCTTGGCGTGGCTCTAAAAGAACGCGGAGAATTTGAGCAAGCCATTTCCCACCATCGTCAAGCGTTACGCGATAATCCGCGATTCATGGAGGCCCATAATAATCTCGGCAACGCCCTAAACGCGACGGGCCATTGGCAAGAGGCGGAAGCGGAATTCCTCGCGGCCTTGCAGCTTAGTTCCTCCAATTCCGAAGTTCTGGGGAACCTCGCGGACAGCTATTTTCGACAGGGGAAAATACACGAGGCGCTCGCGGCCGACGCTGAGGCCATCAAGGCCGATCGCTATAATCCCCGACGCTATATCCAATTTGGGATCAAGCTCGCTTCGAACAAGCAGTTTGAACAGGCGGCAGTTTGCTTCAAAAACGCGCTGCTACTGGCTCCAGGGGACATCGCCATCCAGGCTAATCTTGTTCGCGCATTAATTGCGGCAGGCCATGACGAGGAGGCATCGGTCGCTTGCGAGCGGGCTTTGCAAACGGCAAAAAAATCTGGAAATGAACAACTGATTCAAACGATCGCGTCGTTGTGCAATGAGTGCCATCCTCCTGCGCAAAAATAAATTTCGCAAACCGAGCCTAACGCCAATCGGGTTACGGAGTGCAACTGCGGCCGACAATGGAAAGGCCACCGGCCCGGGCAAGATCGATAATCGCATCTCGCTCGAGCAGCAAAGTCTTGCCCGCTTCGACCGCGATGACGCGGATGTGCGCGTCGCTCGCCACGCGAATTGTCTCAACCCCAATCACCGGCACATCGAAGCGCATGTCCTGGTTGGGTTTCGCAACCTTGACCACGACCGCGCCTTCGCGCGCCAGCTTTCCGCCACGCTTGATCGCTTCGTTCGTGCCTTCGAACCCTTCAAGTGCCAGGACCGTTCCGTCTTTCACAACGACGGTCTGGCCAACGTCCATGCGCGCAATCTCCTTCGCCGTCTTCCAGCCAAGATCGATATCTTCCTCTTCGCGGCGCGATAATCTCGATCCGACCATCAGCCCGGCCGGCGCCAGATAATCTTCGAGGAAGCTTGTCGCGGGCAAAAGTTCGATGTCGATCTTGCGCAGCTCATCCGCAATGGCGGCGAAAATCGATTCGGCGTTGCGCTCCTTTAGTCGTGCCAGCATGAGCAACGCTTTCCAGTCAGGACGAAGATCGAAAAGATTTTTCGGCGCAATCTGTCCAGCCATGATGGCATGACGGATCTTTTGTTGCTGAAAGAATTTCAGCAGCCGACTCAATTGACCAACGCGCATCCATTCGACAAGATCGACATGTTGTTCAAGCGATCGATCGGTTTCGCCCGTAAAAGCCGCCGCGGTAATTTTCTTTACGCCGGCTTTGTGCGCCGAATCAGCCAGCAGCCGCGGATAAACGCCGTTTCCCGCGATGATCCCGAGAATGTGTAGCGGTGCTTGTGCCAAGCACCGAATCTAACACACGGGCGCTCGCCGCGGCGAGCGCCTCTACAATTGCGTGCGCTACCCACGCCGGCGGCGACGCTTGACGTGCAACTGCGCGAGCGCTTTTTGCAGCGACGCCTGAATGGCCGCGACTTGCTCGCCGGTGTGATCTTCCTTCATGGCTGCTTTCGCGCGTTCCACCGCCGCTTCCGCAGCGGCCGTATCGATTTGCTCCGGTTCCAGCGCCATGTCGGTCAAAACTGAAACCGCGTCCGCTCTGATCTCGGCAAAACCCTCGCCGATGGCCAGGAAAGTTTCCTGGCCGTTCTTCAAAATTCGAAGTTCACCCGGTTTGATCGCGGTCAAAAGTGGAACGTGTTTCGGGTAAACGCCGAACTCGCCTTCCGTTCCCGGCAGAGTGACAAAATCGACATCCTCCGAGTATGCGGTGGTCTCGGGCGTGACGATTTCTAGACGGAGGGTGGCCATTACGATTGGTTACTTGTTCTCGTCGGTCGCGGTTACACTGTCGATGTTGCCCTTCATGTAGAAATCCTGCTCGGGAACTTCATCATGCTTGCCATCGAGGATTTCCTTAAAGCCGCGCACTGTTTCAGCGATCGGAACATACTCTCCCTTTGTCCCGGTAAAGACTTCGGCGACATGGAACGGCTGGCTGAGGAAGCGTTGAATCTTGCGCGCGCGCAAAACGGAAAGTTTGTCTTCAGGGCTTAGTTCATCCATTCCCAGAATTGCGATGATGTCCTGAAGATCGCGATAGCGTTGGAGCACTTTTTGCACACCACGCGCCACGGCGTAATGCTCTTCGCCGACGATTTCCGGCGCGAGCGACTTGGAAGTCGAGGCCAGCGGATCAACCGCAGGATAAATTCCGAGCTCGGCGATGGAACGCTCGAGCACGATGGTCGAATCCAAATGCGCGAAGGTGTTGGCCGGCGCCGGATCCGTCAGATCGTCCGCCGGCACGTAAACCGCCTGCACGGAAGTGATGGAGCCTTTCTTGGTCGACGTGATGCGCTCTTGCAGATCGCCCATCTCCGCGGCCAGCGTCGGCTGATAACCGACGGCCGACGGCGTGCGTCCGAGCAACGCCGAAACTTCCGAGCCGGCTTGCGAGAAACGAAAGATGTTGTCGATGAAAAGCAGAACGTCCTGATTGCGTTCGTCGCGAAAGTATTCTGTCATGGCGAGCGCGGAGAGGGCGACACGCAGACGCGCGCCGGGTGGTTCGTTCATCTGGCCGTAGACGAGCGCGACTTTCGATTTGCTCAAATCCTTCTGATCGATAACGCCTGCTTCGCTCATCTCGGTATAAAGATCGTTTCCCTCGCGCGTGCGTTCGCCCACCCCGCCGAAAACGGAGAAACCGCCGTGGCCTTTCGCGATGTTGTTGATCAACTCGAGGATGACGACGGTCTTGCCGACACCGGCGCCGCCGAACGCGCCAACTTTCCCGCCCTTGGTGAACGGACAGATGAGATCGATGACTTTAATGCCGGTTTCGAGAATCTGGAATTTGACATCTTGCTCCATGAGCGAAGGAGCCGGCCGATGAATCGGATAGCGCTTCGTGAATTTGACGGGACCTTTGTTATCCACCGGATCGCCGGTAACATTAAAAATGCGACCGAGTGTCCCCTCGCCCACCGGGACGGTGATCGGCCCGCCGGTATCGTTCACGTTCATTCCGCGCTTGAGGCCCTCGGTGGAGGACATCGCGATCGTGCGCACCCAGTTCTCGCCAAGATGCTGCTGCACTTCGAGAGTGAGTTTGGTCGGGTTGCCGTTGACCTCAAACTCGATTTCGAGCGCGTTATAGATTCCCGGCAAGTCGCCTTCTTGCGGGAATTCAACGTCCACTACGGGACCAATCACCTGAACAATATTTCCTTTATTCATAAATCGTAATTAAGAGCCGAGCGCCATTTGCGCGGTCGCGATCTCGAGCAACTCGGTGGTGATGCTGGCCTGGCGCATCTTGTTGTATTCGAGGGTGAGATCCTTGATGAACTGGTTGGCGTTGTCGGTCGCGTTCTTCATCGCCACCATGCGGGCACTGTGTTCGGACGCGCGCGCATCGAGAATCATCTGAAAAACCTGATACTGAATGTAGTACGGCAGCATGACGTCGAGCACCGCTTCCGCGTTCGGCTCGAAAGTGTAGGTCGCCATAAGATCGACATCTTCATTCGCGCCCTCGGCCTCGCCTTTCGGTAAATCGAAACTGCTGATCGGGAGCAATGTTCGCAGGACGGGCTTCTGATTGACCGTGTTGATGAATTGCGTGTAGAGCACCGAAACTTTGTCCACTTCGAGGCTCAGAAATTTCTCCGTGACGAACTTTGCGATCGGTTTCGTCTCAACGAAGGAGGGCGCATCTTTTAATTCGAAGTCGGCGAGCAACTCTCGTTTCGTGCGCGTAACAAACTGCCGCGCCTTGCGTCCCGTGACTACGTAGACACTTTTCGACGCCTCAAAATGCGACGCCTCGCGAAAAAGGTTCGTGTTGAGCGCGCCGGCCAATCCTTTGTCCGTGCTGATAATCAACACGAGCTCCTTGTTTATCGGTCGAATATGCAGAAGCGGGTGCGTTGTCGGGTCGGTGCGCTTCTGCAACGAGACAAGAACTTTGTTCATCAATGTGGCGTAAGGCCGGCCAGCCAGCGCGTGCTGCTGCGCCTTGCGCATTTTCGACGCGGCGACCATCTGCATCGCCTTTGTCAGCTGGCCAATGTTGCGGATCGATTTGATCCGCCGCCGTATATCCTTTGTGTTTGCCATTTAAATTATTGCCAGGTCGCCTTGAAATCCTCGAGCGCGTCTTTCAGTTGCGATTCCAGCTCCTGATCGAGCTGTTTCTTCTCCCGAATGCCGCGGAGCAATCCTTCCTTCCGCGTTTGTAAATAATCCTGCAGCCTGGTTTGAAATTCTTTCACGCGATCGACCGGGACAGGATCGATATAACCATTCTGCATCGCCCACATGATGGCGACCTGCTCTTCCACCGGGATCGGGTTGTATTGAACCTGTTTGAACAGTTCGACGATGCGCTGGCCACGATCGAGACGCGCTTTCGTCGCGGCATCGAGATCGGAACCAAACTGCGCAAATGCAGCAAGCTCGCGGAATTGGGCAAGGTCGAGCTTCACTTTGCCGGCCACTTGCTTGATCGCCTTGATCTGCGCGGCCGAACCGACACGGCTCACGGAAAGTCCGACCGAAATGGCCGGCCGAACACCCTGGTAGAATAGATCCGTCTCGAGATAAATCTGACCGTCGGTGATAGAAATCACATTTGTCGGAATGTAGGCGGAAACATCGCCAGCCTGAGTCTCGATAATCGGCAATGCCGTTACAGATCCGCCTCCGAATTCTTTTTTCACGCGCGCGGAACGCTCCAGCAACCGCGAGTGCAAATAGAAAACGTCACCCGGGTACGCTTCGCGACCAGAGGGCCGCTTGAGCACGAGCGAAACCTGCCGATAAGCCACCGCGTGCTTCGACAAGTCGTCATAGATAATGAGCGCGTCCATGTCGTTATCCATGAACCACTCGCCCATGGCGGCGCCGGCGAATGGCGCCAGATATTGATTCGTCGCCGTGTCGGAAGCGGGCGCGGAGATAATTGTGGTGTAAGGCATTGCACCTTCTTTTTCGAGAACGGAGAGCGCGCGCGCCACGTTCGAATTTTTCTGCCCGATCGCGACGTAGATGCAATAGAGCGGCCGATAAACCTTGCCGCCCTGATTCCTCGGCGGCTTTGTTGAGACGCGCCTGGCTGATAATCGTGTCGATGGCGATTGTAGTTTTGCCGGTCGCGCGATCCCCAATGATCAACTCACGCTGGCCGCGTCCAATCGGAATCATGGCGTCGATCGCCATGATGCCGGTTTGCACCGGTTGGCTCACGCTCTGTCGCTTGATCACGCCGGGCGCGATCTTCTCGAGCGGATAAAAAGTTTCGGTTTTGATCGGACCTTTGTCGTCAAGCGGCTGGCCGAGAGTGTTGACGACGCGGCCGAGGAGGGCCTTGCCCACGGGAACCTGCAAAAGCTTGCCCGTGGTTTTGACTTCGTCGCCTTCCGAAATCTTCGTGTTATCACCAAGCAAAATCGCGCCGACCTCGGTTTCCTCGAGGTTCAAGGCAAGTCCGTAAACACCGTTCGGAAACTCAATCATTTCGTTGAGCATGACGTCGCTCAAGCCTTCGATGCGCGCCACGCCGTCGCCGGTTTCACGCACGACACCGACGTTGCTCTTCGTGGTCGATGTTTTCAGTCCCGCGATTTTCGTTTCGATCTCTTCGAGTATGCTGCTCATAGTTCTGGTTGGTTAAAGTTGTTGCTTAAGACGCTCGAGCCGGCTGCGCACCGTGCCGTCCCACACATCGCTGCCGATGCGAACGCGCATGCCGCCAAGCAGCTGTGGATTCACGACAAACTCTGTCGTCAGATCCTTGCTATATTTCTTCTGCAGGTTGCCGAGAACACGCGACTTGACCTCGGATACAAGTTCGGCGGCGCTTTCAATCCTGGCGTGACGCTTCTCTACCTCGAGCCGGATCAGCCGTTTGTAATTCTCCAGGATGGCGAGGTAATGACGCGGCCTTTTTGTGACCAACGATTGCACGAGTGACGAGATCTTGCCGCGGTCGAGCTGACCGTCGGTGAAGCTCGCGCGCAGAAGTTGTCGAGAAAGTTGCCGGATCTCTTTATTAATTTTCATCAGGCCACCTGTCGCGCGGCCTCTTCCTGCAGCCGCTTTTGATCCTCCGGGGTCAGGACCTTGCCCGTGACTTTCGCAGTGGTCTCGACAACCAGTCGCCCCAGTTCGTGCTTCAACTGCGCCATGGTTCGCTCGCGCTCGAGCGCAGCAGCCTCGCGCGCTTTGGTGATAATTTGCTCCGCGGCCGTGACTGCTTCCTGTTGTTTGCGCTCGCTGAGATGCGCGCTGCTTTCGCGCGCCTCGTCGATCATCTTCTGCGCCTGTGCATTGGCTTTTGCCAAAATCTCGGCGTAACGCTTCTCCGCTTCGGCCAGCTCCTGTTTGATCTTCTCCGCGTTGAGCAGACCCTCTTCGATACGACGGCGCCGTTCTTCCAAGATTCCGAGAATCGGTTTGTAAGCAAAACGACGCAGCAGCAAAGCGACAATCGTGAAGCTGATTACCTGCGAGAGAAATAACTGCCAATTCCAACCAAAGGTCTCAGCCAGATCTCTGGCCGTATCGGTGAAGCCGCTCGCGGCGAGAAGCGCGGAGTACATATCGATCTTGGGTTTGGCTATTCCTTCTGCTCCTTATTTCGGAACGAGGAAGAGCGCGTAAAAGACGATCGCTTCGGTGAAGGCGATTGCCAGAATCGCTTGCACGAGAATCGGTGTGGCCGCGCCCGGATTTCGACCGACGGCCGAAGCCGCGCCCAAGCCGGTGAGGCCCACGCCAATTCCGCAGCCCGCGGCGGCGAGTCCCACGTGAATGTTTCCGCTTATCTCTGCCAGTAGTGGTAGTATCATATTTGTCTCTTTGGTTGGTTTAACGATCCGTTTGGATCGCTGAAATCTCTAATGCGCCGCTTCGTGCCCCGGTTGATGTTGCGCAATCAAAAGTGTAAAGACGGCCGTGAGCAGCATAAAAACGAGGGCCTGCACAAGGCCCACGAGCACTTCCATGAAATAAAACGGAATCGGGATGAGCCAGGAAAGCGCGGGCACAATCGTAGCCATCGCCTCGAGCATGTTTTCCCCCGCGTAAATATTTCCGAAGAGCCGGAAGCTGAGCGAGATCGGCCGGAACAAGATGGAAACGATTTCCAGCCAGCCGACCATGAAGAAGATGAAGTACATCGCTACTTTCAAGATACCCGATGTCTCACCCTTCGGACCAAAAATGTGCAAGAGAACGCCACCGACTCCGTTAGCTTGAATTGCCCAGACGATCCAGAGCACAAAAAATATCACGGCCATGGCCGAGGTCATGTTAAGATCGGCATTACCGCCGCGCAGGAGCGGTTCATCGACGTGGAAGACGCCCGTGACCGGATCGTAATGTCCCCAGCCGATCGTTCCAACACCGGGGATTAACCCGAACCAGTTCACGAACAAGATGAAAATGAAAATGGTCGCAAAGAACCAGAACGTCTTTTGCACGAGCTCGCGGCCGATGATGCTCTCGAGAAAATTGTGAAGGCTTTCGACGAGCCATTCCCAAAAATTCTGAATGCCGTCCGGAACCGGTTTTACTTTTCGCGTGGCGACCTGCGCGAAAACAATCAGACCTGCTGCTACGATCCAGGTAACGAACATCGAGTTCGTGACCGAAAATTTCCCGATCTGAAATATCGGCGCGGGCTTGAGCGGCACAGCTTCATGCTCCTCCTTCTCCGGCGCGTAGGCCGGCTCAGCCGCGATTGTCGATGTTGCGAGGGCGCATCCGCAAACCACCGCCAGGATCGACAATAGAATATAAGAATAACGTTTTTGCATTCGGTTGGCGGCAAGCAAGCTCGCCTCACTGATGCGCCGGCCGCGCAGGCCATGCACTCAAACGCTTGCGCCGCGCATAGCAAAGCCGGTTTTGCGCGGATGACAAGAAACAAAATTCTATTTTACGGGACCTGTTCGGCCAATCGTGGAGCCGATGCGCGCGCGTCCTGCATGGACATCTCTTGCTTCGCCGCGCGCAACGCGATCGCTTCCTCGTAAAACGATTCGAGGAGACGGGCTTGCGCTTCCTGCTCGAAACGCGCGCTCACCGCCATACGGGCGCTCATTCCCATTTGGCAAAGCCCGCTCGGATTGTTCGCGATCTCTTTCATCGATTGCGCCAACCCAAGGTAATCTTCCTCCTGCACAAGAACTCCGCTCTGGCCATGTTCGACCGCTTCCGGAATCCCGCCGTGTCGCGTTGCCAGAACGGGAAGACCCGTGGCCATCGCTTCCAGGATTGAGTTTGGAATCCCTTCCTGGTTTTCGTCCGGCGGTGTTTCGCTAGGATGCAAAAAAAGATGCGAACTCAGGTACAATCCGAGCAACTTCGATTGCGAAAGGAACCCGACGAAATGCACGTCGTTGGAAACGCCGAGCCCGGCCGCAAGCATCTCCAGCTCGGATTGCAACGGGCCCTTGCCGGCAATGAAGAATTCGGCATTTGGAAAATCTCTTTTGAAAACCGCGAAGGCGCGCAGACTCGTGGCCACGCCTTTTTTTGGAATCAACCGGCACGCCTGCATGATTCGCCAGCGGCCATTTGGTGGTGCTTGTCGTTCCACCAGCGGAAATTCATCCAGCGGAACACCGGTGCGGTTGACTCTCAATTTTTCGCGCGGACAACCAAATTGCATGAGTCGATTGGCGAGCGACTGCGAGCGGGCGAGCACGAGCGGCACCGCGTTGAATAAAGAACGAAGCTTCGTCGGATAGTTGGCAATGTCTTGCTTCACAGCCACGTCGGCGCCGTGAAAAGAAACCAGGCATGGCTTTTTCCATTGTTTGATGAACGGCAGCAGATGCACGCCGGTGTGACCAAAGTAAATGTGCATCAAGTCCGCGCCGCGCCGCTGCAGCAAAGACGAGAGCATTTGAAACTCGCCGCGATACACGATCGGGGGGCGCCGTCTCACAAACTTGAGCCAGCCGTGCCGCAATAGATTCATGTGCGGTTGCGGAATCAATTCGATATCGCGAAATGGAAAACGCTCCGGATTTTGCACCGCCTTTGTCATGACAAAGGTGTCGACGCCCCGGAGCGCGCACACCTGCCGGTAAATATGCAGCATCTCCGACTTCAGAAAGGAGGTGCAGTAGCTGGCTACGACGCGCTTGTCCATCGCGAATTCCCTGAGTGTTCTTGGAGGTTGTTGTTAACTCTTAATCGGCGCCCACTAGGCGATTGGTTTGGTCGATTCTAGATGTCGATCTTGTGTTTGTCGATTTTGTTCGTGCGCGTCGCCCAGCCATTTTGCCAGCGTGGCTTTTAGCTCCTCGATCCCCTCACCTTTCATGGCCGAGACCGGCACGATTTCGATCGACGGAAAGCGGTTTTGCAGCGCTGACAGATTTTCCGGCGCGCCGGGCAGATCCATTTTGTTGGCCACAATAAACCAGGCACGCTGCGACAGGGTCGGATCGTAGAGATCGATTTCGCGGCGAAGATTCTGCACATCCTCAATTGGATTACGGCCTTCGCTGCCCGCCGCATCGACCACGAAGATCAACAAGCGGCAGCGCGTGATGTGTCGCAGAAAGTCGTGGCCCAA
>JGI12053J15887_10001829_pt1 | contig 10100 bp, 9 predicted proteins | sample MedBloCAOM1_O3_FD_15887 | JGI IMG/M metagenome (IMG submission 15887) | reverse complement strand
GCCCATACTGCTGGCATTCTCCGGGATCAGCTCGATGCCGGCCGCCTCGAGCGCGCCGACCAGCTTCATCAGCGAATCGACATTGCCCCGGATGACGCCGTCGCTCGCCTCCATGCGCTGGATGGTGGGCAGCGACAGCCCGGAAAGCTCCGCAAGCTTGCGCTGGTCGATCCCGAGGAGCGCGCGCGACGCGCGAAGCTGGGCGCTGGAGATCATGTCTGGGACATCAGAATTGGCGTCTGAAGTGTCGAATATGGCCGATAACTTATCCAAATTGATATTTCAAGTGCCAGCCGGTGCGCGCTCACCGGTCATGCACATTCTGACGGGCTGTATAGGCGGAGAAGTCGAATCGAGCGTTCGGAGGAGGTGCTCAGAAAATTGGCGCGATGGGACAATTTAGCCCGTCAGCACGATCTAGGAACCGCCACCTCGCCCAACGCGTTGACGTTGGTGCTCCGCTTCAAGGTTCCTAATGCCCCCCAAGAAGCGGGGTGGCCTCGACTAGCCTCCAGGGTGGTCGGGGCCTTTTTTCGTGCTTGCAGCGGACCGGCGGCTTCAAGCGTTCGAGCGAGGGAAGGGTGACCGCTGGGCGGCTGCGGGCGGAGGGAGCAACAGGTTCAACTCCTCCGCCCAGGCGATAAACGCCGCCGCTGCCGCCTGCCGCTCCTGATCGGTCCGCGCGCGTTCGAGCAGGTGGAGCACCTCGTCGCGAACGTCGACGCCAGGTCGCGATTCATGCTCGCGGACAAGCGCAATCGCGTCCGCCAAAGAGCGGACGATCCGGCCGTCGCGCATGTAGAGCTTGAGCTGAAGTTGGGCAGCGTCGACCATGCTCTCGTAACCTTGTTTTCCGGTCCTGGTTCCGTGCCGGAAAAAATACCGGGTCGAGCATGAATCAACTCTTCGAGATGCCCCAAAAAATGCTGCACCGCTCATTCGAGAGCGGTGCAGCAGCACTCCGACGTTCACGATACGGGATCAATCCCAATCGTAGCGATAGCGGTAGCGGCGTTGCTCCACATACGGGCGACCGTAGTACGACCTTCCGTAGGAGTACGCAGAGGGCTGGTCATAGTCGTAGTAGCGGTAATAGCGCTCGCGATAGGCCGGACGGCCGATGCCGAACTCGACGCCTGGTCCCTGGAAGTAGAGCCCTTGCGCCAAAGTTGCGCTCGGAGTGCCGATCGCCATCGCGCCCGCGAAGCCAAGCGCGGCGATCGCTGTCGTGATCATTCGCATGATGACGTCCTCTGTTGTTCCCATCTTCGGGCCCCCGCCTAGGTCAACTCGTGGCGGATTTCTCCGTTCCCGATGAAACCGAGTTCCCGGAACCGGGCTTCACGCCCGCAGGCGCGGCAGCGAGATCGCCGCTCCCCGAGCAGCGCAATGGCCTCGCGACGCGATCACCTCGTCGATGATCGCAAGGAACGACGACGGCACGGGTGAGGTAGGCGCACCCTACCGCGATTGACTCAGATGTTGCAGGTGGGACGGGAGGCGCCGATAATCGGCCTCAAATGGAAGCGCCAAGATGCGCCGGCACGGGAGGAAGTCCATGGCAGACGAGAGCATTCCACGACGCCGTTTTTTGCAAGGCGCCGGCGCAGTCGGTACTGCGGTTGCGACCGCGCTGAGCACTGCGCTTGATACCGAAGCTCAAACTGTTCCGCCGACGGAACGTGCGTCTAATTCACAATCCGGCGTCGAGCCGCTGCTAACTTTAACCGCGACCGAGGCCGCATTCCTCGGCGCCGCCTACGACGCGATCATCCCCTCGGACCGACTGTCACCGTCTGGCTCTGATTGCGGCCTCGTCAATTACATCGACCGACAGCTCGCGGGCGCATGGGGTGGCGGTGCACGGCTTTATCGCAGCGGTCCATTCGTCCCAGGCAAACCCGAACAGGGCTATCAGCTCCCACTCACCCCGCGAGAATTCTTTGCGGCCGGCATAAAGGCCGCGAACGAATGGTCAAAAAAGACGCACGGAAAAGAGTTCGACCACCTGTCGTCGGCCGATCGCGAGGCGGCCCTCAAGACCATGGAGGCTGGCAAGGCTGAATTTGTAGGCTTCAATGGCAAGCTGTTCTTTGAGGCGGTGTTGCAGTCGGCGATGGAGGGCTTTTTCTCCGACCCCATTTATGGCGGCAATCGTAACAAAGTTTCTTGGCGGATGGTTGGATATCCCGGATTACCCGCGGCATATGCCGACAAGGCGCTGGAGTATCGCGGCAAGAAGGTCGTCATCGAGCCAAAATCAATCGCCGACTTCTCCTGAGGAGAACCATCATGGCCAGGACAATGAAAGCCGTCGACGCCGTGATGGTCGGCATGGGATGGTCCGGCAGCATCATGGCGCGCGAACTTACCAAAGCCGGCCTCACGGTAGTGGGGCTCGAGCGTGGCGCCGATCGTTTGCCACACGAAGACTTCGCGTTGCCACGCATCCGGGACGAGCTCAAGTATCGATTGCGACTGGAACTCATGCTTGATACGGCGGTCGAGACTCATTCGTTCCGCAACAACCCCTCCGAGCTCGCGCTGCCGATGCGGCGCTGGGAGGTCCCGCCACTCGGTGATGGCGTCGGCGGAGCCGGTGCGCACTGGAACGGGATCACATGGCGCTTCAGCCCGAGTGAATTCGTGCTGCGGAGCCATCTGACGGCGCGCTATGGCCGCAATGCGATCCCGGAAGACATGACGATTCAGGACTGGGGGATCACCTACGACGATCTCGAACCGCACTACGATCGCTTCGAGAAACTCTGCGGTACGTCCGGCAAGGCCGGCAATCTGCGCGGGCAGAAGATCGAGGGCGGCAATGTCTTCGAAGGTCCGCGCAACAACGATTATCCCAACAAGCCGCTGATCATGGCGCAGGCAGGCTTGATCTTCACCAAGGCTGCGCAAAGTCTCGGCCATCATCCGTTTCCAACACCCGCATCTAATTCGAGCGCGCCCTATACCAATCCCGAGGGGCTGACGATCGGTCAGTGCCAATATTGCGGCCACTGCGAATTCTTCGGCTGCGAGGCCAATGCCAAAGCCAGCCCGCTCGCCTGCATCCTGCCGGTATTGCGGGAGGACAAGAAATTCGAGCTGCGGTCTCAGGCCTACGTTAGCCGTCTCATCTACGACAAACAGGCGAAGAAGGTCGGGGGTGTAGTGTATATCGACCGACGCACTGGTGAAGAGGTCGAACAGCCGGCTGATCTCGTCGTGCTGTGCGCCTATCCTTTCAACAACACGCTGCTTCTACTAACCGCCGGCATCGGCGAACCGTACGATCCGTCGACCGGAAAGGGCGTTGTCGGCAAGAACTACTGCCAGCAAACCAATTCGAGCGTTACCGTATTCGTCGATGACGAGATCAATCCATTCATCGGTACTGGCTCATCACCCGCTGCGATCGATGATTTCCAAGGCGACAACTTCGACCATGGGGGATTGGGCTTCTTTGGGGGCGGCTTCATCTCTCCGGTGATCAGCGGCGGACGTCCGATCCAGATTCGCGCTGTGCCTCCCGGCACTCCGCGATGGGGCTCGGCATGGAAGGAGGAAACCAAGCGCTGGTACAACCATTCTTTCCCGATCACCACGCACGGCGTCAACTACGCGCACCGCAACCACTATCTCGATCTCGATCCGACCTACAAGGACGCCATCGGCCGCCCGCTGGTACGCATGACCTTCAACTACACCGAGAACGACTACAAGATGTCAGCCTTTCTCACTGAGAAGGCCACGGCGATCGCGCGTGCTGCCAATGCCAGGATCGTCGGAACTCCGCAACCTCGTCGGGGCAATTACGGCATCAACAATGGCCTCTCTTCGCATCACACCGGCGGCGCGATCATGGGAGTCGACCCAAAGACAAGCGTGATCAATCGCTATCTCCAATGCTGGGACGCGAGCAACCTGTTCGTCATGGGTGGCGCGGCCTTCCCGCAAAACGCCGGCCACAATCCCACCGGAACAATCGGCGCGCTAACCTACTGGTCTGCNCAGGCAATCATTTCGCAATATCTGAAATCACCGAGGCAACTCGTGCCCGTGTAGCNTGGCTTGCCGCACGCGGCTATTCGCAAATGCAGGATCGCAGGCCGGAGTCCGTTGCGACGAGTCATGGACAGCACTTGTCAATCCATCGGCTCAATCTTCACGATCGACGCGCCCAGATTATTGCCGATCCAGACCGTCACCGGGCCTGAACGATCGTCCACGAACACACGCCGGAAGTTGCTGCTGCGCGGCATAAGATAATTGGTGATCTCGGCGGTGCGCGGATCGAGCCGGCCGATCCGATCAGAGGTTTCATTGACTTCCCACACATCGCCATTGCGGTCGGCAACCACGTCGTAGGGTGCTTCCCACCGAAACGGATTGCGGTACTCGAGGATCTTCTCGGTCTCGGGATCGAACATGCCGATGGCGTTGCCGCCAAATTCTGCGAACCAAAGTCGATTCTGCGCATCGACCCGCCCGCGCCTCGCCCGAGCATAGGGCGTCGGCGTCGGATAGAACGCGAACTTGCCGGTCTTGGCGTCGATCTTGCCGATGCCGCCAGCCGGGAATTCGAGGATGTAGCAGTTGTTTTGCTGGTCGGCGTAGATGCCGTAGATGCCGAGCGGCCTTTGGGTCGTGGGATTGTGGAATGTGCCGAGGTTCTCATATTCGCCGGTCGCGATATCGAGCCGCATGATCTGCGAGCGGTCGGAGTTCTTTACCCAGACCTTGCCGTCGACCTTCGACGCGGCAACCGAGAAGTGCGATTGCTGCGTGGCGTCGCGNTGCCACTCCTTGGGCAGCGGNTAGACCCGGAAGGCCTCGGTCTTGCGATCGAACNTCGCAACTCCGGTCTGGTACATGAGGCCTACCCAGATATCGCCGTCCTGATCGACCTCGAGGTCGAGAGTNCCTTTCGGATGATCCGGCTTTTGTACCGGGATCGGATAGTCGGTGGTCTTGCCGGTCTTCGGGTCCATCCTGGACAGGAACTGCTCGCCAAAATGCGAAAACCAGACCATTCCGTCCGGATCGATGACGACGTCATGCGGCTGGATTTCTCGCCGCGGCAGATCGTATTCAGTGACGACGACCTTGGTCGCGCGGCCTTTCGGCCGCTCCAGCATCTTGATGTCGAAAGGATGCGTAGACCGTCCGTTGAGGTTGATGCTTGCAAGATACTCCGCGAATTTCTGCTGCAAGCCAGCCGGCACCGCCGGGCGCCGGTGCTCGCCGACCAGCCGTTGCGGCTGCATGTCGGACGCGCCCGGATAGTAGCCGCCCATACGCTCGAACACCTTGAGGAAGGCGGCTTCGTCGTGCCGGGATTCGAATACCCGCTGCAAAGTGTGACAGTCCGTGCAGTTGAGCATCAACCGTTTGATCTCATCGGCGCCCGGCGCACTCATGAGCCATTCAGCATTAGCGATTTGGTCAGGGCGCGGTTGCGCAGGGCTAAGCTTGAGGTTCGCAATCGATATGTTGCCGTGCGTGAGGTTGACTTTCGGCGCGACGTCGAGTGCGTAACCGGCCGCACGGATGGTCAGGGTGTATTGACCAGGCTCCAGGCGAGACGCGGGGAAACTGTATTCGCCCTTCGAGTTGGTTACGACGGTCACTGTAATGGTCGAGCCATCTTTCTTGGCGCTGACCAGAACGCCTTCCATCGGGCCCTCGCGATCGGAGACGATCGTGCCAATGAGCGCGGCACTTTGAGCCAGCGCCGGCTTCTGAACCATCGACAACAGGACCACAAGTAAGGCGATCGCCCATCGCATCGCTGCAAGCGCCCTCATGCGTTCCCTCCAACGTCGAAATCGAATTGCTTGCCAACCGGCGAAAATCCCGCCGTCGTTTCTCCAGTAACAGGTCCCCTCAGCGAAGAAGTCGACTGGAGGTCAAAGCCGGCAGATTACCTGGAGGGTAGGTAAGCCCGCTCGAAATGTCGAGTTGTGTTCCGAATATGAATGCTGTTCTTGCTGCTCGGCCGCACAGTCGACGGTAGTGAGCATGAGCGACAGCATCCGGTACGACCCGGATTCAGAGCTCAAGCCGGATGTCTTCCCGGCAGGCCCAGCGGGTCTTATCGAACGGGATCTATGGGGTCTCCTGCCGAATCCGCGATCAGTTCGGTTTGATGTTGGCTGCGCGGATCACCTTGCCCCACTTGTCGGTTTCCTCGGCGATGAGCTTTCCGAAATCAGCCGCTGAGAGCAAAAGTGGAGCGCCTCCCAGCTCGGCCAGCCGCGTCTTGATCTTGTGGTCGGCAACGGCCGCACTGATCTCCCTGTTGAGCTTGTCGATAATTTCGGTGGGTGTGTTCCTGGGCGCGCCGATGCCGAGCCACCCGCTTGCCTCGTATCCGGGAACTGTTTCAGCAATTGTCGGGACATCCGGCAGCAGCTCCGATCGCTTCTCGGTCGTTACTCCCAGGGCTCGCAGCTTGCCAGCCTTGATGTGCTCGACCGAGGTTGCCAGGGCGTCGAACATGACCTGGACCTGCCCCGCAAAGAGGTCGGCAAACGCGAGCGGTGAGCCGGTATAAGGCACGTTGACCAGGTTGACGCCGGTCATCGCCTTGAACAGCTCGCCTGACAGATGCGTCCCGCTTCCGACAGCTGCAACGGCGATATTGAGCTTGCCGGGATTTGACTTGGCGTAGGCGATCAGCTCGGAAACCGTGTTGGCCGAAACCGATGGGTTGACGACCATGACGTAGGTCAAGCGGTCGGTGCTGGCGACCGGAGCGATGTCGCGGATGAAGTCGAAGTTGAGCTTGTCATAGAGCGTCGTGTTGATCGCGTTGGACACCGAAACGAACAGCAGCGTGTGGCCGTCGGGAGCTGCCCTGACCACCGCCTCGGTCGCGACGTTGGTGCCGGCGCCCGGCCGGTTCTCGATGACGAATGGCTGGCCTAAACGGTCCGAGAGCCATTGGGCTATGACGCGCGCCACGATGTCGGCCGCCCCGCCGGGCGGGAAGCCGACGATGATACGCACCGGCCGGGACGGATAGGCTTGCGCCTTGGCGATGCGCACGACCGCCGGTAGCACGACAGCGCCCGCGCTCAGACGCAGAAATGCCCTGCGGGGAAGCTTGATCATGACTTGCTCCTTCGAGGTAGCCGAGAGCATGATCCCGAAAAGTTGCAGAATTTTCGGATATGATCATGCGACCAAACAAATAAGCACCGCGGTGGCCTGAATTCCCTGATCCTGCGCTTGCGCCAGCTGATGAAACCCAGCTCATGAAACGATGGCCGACTGCGACGAATATTTCACACGCACGGTGTAGGACCCCTCGCTCACGCGCCACCGGTGAATCGTGTGGTCCCACAGCCCTGATGAGCGGTGCGGGTCCGAATCGACAATCTGCCTCGCCTCCTCGAACGAATTGGCGCGCAGAATGATGAGTCCGCCGATGCGCTTGCCCTGCTCGTCCAGCAGCGGTCCGGCTGCGAACAAGTGTCCCGACTCCTCCAGCCTGAGCTGGTGTGCGATGTGCTCGTCAAAAATGCGCTTGTGCTCTTTCTCGTCGAGGTGGGGGAGGGGCCTGTCGCCGCTCTTGGTCCGCGGCTCGGCAAACACGACGTAATAGTCCTTCAGCAGGAAGCCGGTCGTGCGCTCCCGGCCATAATCCTGCATCTTGGCGTCCAATGCACTTCGATCGTCAGTCATCTTGCCCCCGCCCTGCGATCGAGGCCTCAGTCCCTCCGCAGGCGTCGCGATCGACCAATCGTGCCTCCCGGAGTCATCCGCTCACAAGGCTATGTATCGGGCCAACATGAATCAAATGAATTATGATATGATCTAATTGAGTTTCATTCATGGACCTGAAGTGAGCAGCCCGCCATGGAACTACGACAACTGCGATCCTTCCGTGCCATCGTGGCGACCGGCAGCTTCGGCTTCGCCGCCGAGCAATTGAAGCTCACCCAGTCCGCGCTCAGCCACCAGATCAAGCAACTCGAGGACGAATTGGGGACAACCCTGCTCGTGCGCGCGCGCCCGCAGGTCTATCTGACCGATGCCGGGCACGTCGTGTTGGCCGCAGCTGACCGTGTCATGGCCGAGCTGGACGAGCTGCGCCAGCAGTTCGGGGTCGGCGCGGAAGCGGGACAGATCGAGGTGGTTCGGGTCGCCGCAACCACGGCCGGCTTCGCCTATCTCTACGGCGACCTGTGCCAGGCCTTCATCGACCGCCACAAGAACGTGAAGCTGGACTTCACCGCGACCGATACGCCGGATAACGCGGTGTCGAAGGTAGCGATGCGGGCAGCAGATGTGGCCTTCACGCCGCTTCCGATCGATCTGCCGACGTTGCAAACCGTCGTTCTCGGCGAAGTCGAGCACGTCTTCATCGTCGGCCGACGGCATGAGTTGGGTAAGGTCCGCACTGCGCGGATGCGCGATATCCGGCGCTTTCCATTTGTCCGCTACCACCGCGGCAGCGGCAGCCGAATGGTCTCCGACAGCCTGTTTGCATCGCACGGAGGATATCCGCCGATTCTGACAGAATCGAACGACACCGGCTTCGTGAAGCGCATCATCAGCATTGGGCTCGGCGTTGCATTGGCGCCGGTGTTTGCCGTGGTCGATGAGCTGCGAAACGGATTGCTGCACGCGTTCCGCTTGCCGAACCAGCGGATCACGGACCAGTTCGGGCTGGTGACGCACAAAAGGCAGTCGCAGCGGATGCTGCGGAGATTCGTCGATGTCTGCCTGGAATGCCGCGGACCTAGGCCACGAAAACTGACGCTTGAGACGCTCGAGAACATGAAGCTGTGGCGCGCCCAAGACCCGTCACGAGACGCGTCACATGAGAAGTCACGTTCTAGGACAACTCGTCGGCGCATTGCGCGCGCCAAGTAGTCCCAGCAACCTCTCGCGCATATGAAATATCCTCAACTTCGCGTCGTCCCAATTCATTTGTCTAATGCAGCCGACATCGCATAGGATATTTGCGATGAGCGAACAGACGGACAATTCAGCTTGCGCACGGTTCATAGGAATCGATTCGATCGTTTACGGGATCGAAGACATGGACCTGTGCCATCGTTTCTTCGACGATTGGGGCTTGCGCACGACCAAGCGTACCGACGAAGAGAGCATTTTGGAAACCCGTCAGGGTCCCTCAATCGTATTGCGCAACTTGACGGCGTCGGAATTTGCGTTCCCTGCGCGCGAGGCCGGTTCGGCCATGCGTGAGGTCGTGTGGGGCGTCGAGTCGAAGCGGGACCTCGACATTATCGCCAAGGAGCTCGCGCGGGACCGCGCAGTCGAGCGTTCCGCCGACGGTTCGGTCCATAGCCTGGATCCGTTCGGATACGGGATCGGCTTCAAGCTGTGGCAGCACGCGAGCGTGCAAGCGACGCACAACATTGATCCGGGATCGACACGGGTCAATTTTGTCGGCAGCCGCACCCGCATCAATGAACCGGCCATTCACTATTCGCGCGCCGAGCCCACGCGCATCGGCCATGTCGTATTCGAGATCTCGGGACCGGACGATCTGGCCAGAGGAGAAGAGTTCTATCTCAACCGCCTCAAGTTCTCCGTCTCGGACCGCTACACCGAGTCCGGCCTGTTCTGCCGCTGCGCCGAGGAAAGCGACCATCACAATGTCGCCCTGCTGACGACGCGCAACAGGCAAACTCAGTTTGAGCACGTCGCCTTCGAGGTCCGCGACATTCACGAGGTGTTCGGCGGGGGCCTGCATTTCGCGGAGCACGGCTGGGAGACCATCGTGGGTCCTGGCCGCCACAAGGTGTCCTCGGCCTATTTCTGGTATTTCCGCAGTCCAGCGGGTGGCCAGGTTGAATATTTTTCCGATACCGATTTCCTGGACAAGGGCTGGAAGCCGCGGAGCCTGCCGCCGCGCCCGGACACGATCGCCGAATGGGCGATGTTCGACGGCGTTCAGCGGTTCAAGGGCTTCCGCCGGTGATGACCATGTTCGAGCTTTTTCCCGGCAACTATCGCTGGTCTTACAACACATGGGCAGCTTTGGCGGCAGGCGGGGAATTCGGCGACCTCGGCCTGATCCTGGATCGATTGCGCGCAAGCGGGGGGCGCGACGAGACGTGGTACGA
>JGI12053J15887_10001828_pt1 | contig 10110 bp, 15 predicted proteins | sample MedBloCAOM1_O3_FD_15887 | JGI IMG/M metagenome (IMG submission 15887) | reverse complement strand
AACCGTTTGTTCGTGCCGGATCAGGAGCGAAAGTAGTTTGGGGCTTTGCAGCGCCGCGGTTTTCAATGCGTCGATGTCACACACGATGATTTCGCCGGGCAGCTGGATGACGCCCCGGCTGAGCGATACTTTTCCATCGAGCGCCGCGGAGGCGCCGACTACGCCGTCCATGCCCACCATGGCAGCTTCGACCATCTCGCCGGTGGAGAGAGTGACGATCAGGGACACAACCCCGCCGGCCGGAAAATAGACATGGCGGATTTTTTCATCGGCTCAAACAACACATGATGCTGCTTGAAGTACGCCGGCCTCAAATGCGGCTGCAGAAGTTTCAGGTCCGAAAGCGAAACCAGATCGAGCAAAAGGTTCTTCATCAAACGCGGCTCCCTGGGGGACAGGCGGGAGCGCATGAACTCTCAGCTATCGGTTGTTTGATACGGTAATATCTCCAGAAAGTAGGTCGGCCACCGGACGCAGTAACGAAATAAATTCATTATGTTAGCCACCGAACAGACGGCGCGACGTTGCGGGGGATTAGCTGCCCAGACCCGCAGGCGAGCAAACTACGATCCAGACCGTCCTGCTGCTTGCGCCGACGACCCGATCAAGTTGCGCGGTGCAGCAATGAGCCGGCCCGACGAGAAAGCGATGTTCAAATCCTCATTGACCGACGTTGCGCTTACAGCCATCGAGAGGCCCCGATGCGACCGCTGCAGTTCGCGGATGATATTGGCCCGCGCGGCCCCTCTGCCGAACGGATCGGAGAAACGAATGTTCGAGTGCCCAAAATGCCATTTCATGGAGACGAGAACGGTGGCCGATCCGATGAAGCCGGACGCCGTGGAACGGCTCACGAGCCATGTCAAACCGCCCGTTTGAATGGGATCTCAGTCTGGCTCAGCTCGCGATCGGCGTCGGCTTCTGCTGCGCCCTCACCACGGTAATGGCGCTCGGCATCTTCTTCGTCATCCGATTTGTAGTGGGATGAACCAGCGGCGGTATATCTCGGCGAATTGAATTCTTGCCTGTTCGCGAAAATCGGACTGGCCTGATCGCAGTTCACTTTGACGCCTGGGCCCGGACACGTTCCCGGAGATATTGAATGAGAACGACGGTCTTGGCGTCGATGATGTCGCCGGACGCGACCATGGCGGCCGCCTGCTCCAGCGTCATCTCGATCACCTCGATATCCTCGCCTTCCTCGGGTAGGCCGCCGCCTTCCGAAACCTTGTCCGCCGGCGAGTAGACGCAGGTGAAGTATGTGATCTTCTCCATGATCGCGGCCGGACTGACGTAGAGTTCGAACAACCGTTCCACCGGTTCAATGCGATAGCCGAGTTCCTCCTCCATCTCCTTTACGATGCGCCGCTCGGCGGTCTCGCCATCGAGCTTGCCGGCACAGGCCTCGACCGATCTCTCGATGCCATCTTGCAAATAGATCGGCAGCCGCAATTGGCCGGTCAGCAGCACCGTGTTGCGGTCGGGGTCATAGGGCAGAACGACGGCTGAATTGCCATTGTCGTAGATTTCCCGTTTGCGCTGCTGCCAATTGCCGTCGCGCCGGCGCTGCTCGAACGACACGCTCATCAGCCTGCCCTTGCCTTGAGCGAGGGTCTGGATATCCTTGATGCGTACGTTTGGACTATCTTTCTTCATGGCAACCCACGCCGTGGGCGGCAGTCAGGCCAAGCTGTAAATCAGCGACACCGATAACCCGGCAGCGGCAAAGGCTACCACCATGCACCGGATCATGATGGCCCGCTCCGTCTCACCGGCGCCGGCCCCGCGCTGCTGATTTCGACCTTTCATCCGCAATCCTCCGCTTACCTCCGGTCTGAAAAAACGTTCGGCCTGTTGCTGTGGTTCCGGCGGTCCCTCGCGCAGAGCGAGGCCCCGCACGCCGGAACGTCACCATCGTTTATGCGTTGACCGGCGATGGAGGAGCGCGCCATGGTCCTGAACGCCCATACCGATCCGATGACCGATGAGCAGCGGGCAGAGATCAAGCGTCTGTGTCACGAGGCGGAGATTCCCGATAAGTCCGGTGAGCTGCTGACCCGCCCGGGTGCGCAGCAAATCATCGACGAACTGCGCCACAAGGCTGCAGAGCATAAGGCCGGGTAAAAATCTAATCGTGTTCCAAGCACGGCCCCGCCTTGGGGCTAGGGGGGCTTAGGGGGCAAGGCCGTGCCGGCCACGCATCCACTCGTGACCTGAAAACCAATCCAAAGTTTGAGCGACAGTTCCCACTTTTGAAATTCGCGCCGTAATTTTTACGCTAGTGGGTATTGCTGTCGTGCCATTTTTCAAGATCTTCTTGCTTAGCTCCGCCCTGTTGTTCCTTCTCGACCGGCGCCTTCCACGGCTCGTCGGTTTGCTTGGTCGTTTTCCAATCCGTCCGCTGCCGCGGATCGTCGGTGGGTTTCTCTTTGCTCATGGGACACCTCGTAAAGGGAAAATCCGCGACGCTCGCAGCCGTTCCGCACTTCCCTCCGGGCAAGTTCCTCACGCGGAAGAGAACAGGCCGCCTGAATAGCTCCAATGCGGACTGTGGAGGAACTCTCACGCCCGTTGAAAGTTGCAGTCCGCATCATCCAGCCACGAGGAGACGATCCATGATGAAGACCAGACTGTTGATCGGTGCGCTCGCAATCGCAGGGCTCGTCGGTTCGACCTTCGCCGCAGATGCGAAGTCGAACAAGCACAGCAGGCACCATTCGTCTATGACCACCGGCGCGAACATGACGACCGGCGCCAACATGAAGTCAAACAAGGGCCTGTCGGCGAACCCGTCAGGTCAGGGCAACGTCGGGCCCGGCACCAACAATAACGCTGGCCCGGCGAGCGGCGGAAGGTAAGTCGACAGTTAGTTCCCCGGACAAATAAAGCCCCGCGAACCGCGGGGCTTTATCGTTGTGGGTCTAACGTCCGTTCGATCCGTTCTTGACCGCGCCCGGTTCGGTCCGCGAACCCTCGCTGTTCGCGCCCGCCGCAGTCGGAGCACCCGAATTGCTGGCGTCGCCGGAGGCCGGCATCGATCCCGAACCCATCGCCGTGCCTGTCGTGCCGTTGTTTACAGCCGCACCGTTGTTCATTCCGTCTGTCGTGCTGCCGTTCATGGAACTGCCGGTCGTGGTCTGGCTGCCGGCGGATCCTCCGGCTTGCGAACTTCCACCGGCCGAGCCTCCGGAGCTTTGCGCAAATGCGGATGTGCCTGCGAGGGCGACTGCCGTCGCCAATGCGATCGTCGTGAGTTTCATGGTCGCTTCCTTCTGTTGACGGCGAGACAAATCGTGCCGGCAGTTGGCGTTCCGGCGCGCATCGATCAGCTATTGCTTTTCAGCATTCACTTTTCTCTGACGACGGAGAGCGTCGACAGGCGGTCAGGGACGCGGCTTGCTTCCTTGGGGGGCGTTTGGAACGCATCGTGAACTCCTTCGTTTTAATCGCAAACGGAGAAGCATGATGAAGAAGCCAAAGGCCAATCCCGCCGGCAACACCGAGAAAGATCCGGACGACTGGGTGTCCGGCGACGAACCGATGACCGGGGCTCAAGCCTCGTATCTGAAAACCTTATGCGAGCAGGCGCACAGCGACGCCTTCGACGAGAATCTGACGAAGGCGCAAGCATCGAAACTGATCGACGAGATGCGCGAGAAGGCCGGAGTGAGCGATCGCGACACTCGCCGATAATCGCGACACTCGCCGATAAATGACTCGCGGCCGCATCGTGCCATGCCGACAAAAGGAACTTCGCAGTTCGCCAATCGTTTTGCCCTGGAATCAAAGCGGAGGACATCGCATGGCGTCCACATCTCCCCGCCAGCGGCGGATCACCGGCAGGGTCATGCATGAATTCAAGCACGGCGAACTCAAGAGCGGTCGCGGCGGCAAGGGCGGCAAGGTCAAGAACCGCCGCCAAGCCATCGCGATTGCGCTGGAGGAAGCCGGCAGCTCCAAATATGAAAGCGAGCGCCGCAACAAGCGCAATCTTCACCGCACCGAACGCAAGGAAGCGGCGGGCCGTACCGCGCAGCAGGAACGCGAGGGCAAGTCGCATGTCGGCGCGCGCCGCAAGCGCGAAAGCACCCGCGCCATGGGTGGACGCAACGCCCGCAAAACGACCGCGAGAGGCCGCAAGGCCGCCACAGCCCGTTCCCGCAAGAGCGACGGTCACACCCGGCAGGAGCTCTATGCCAAGGCAAAGACGCGCCACATTGAGGGCCGCTCAAAAATGAGCAAGCGTCAGCTGGAGAACGCGCTCGGCCTGCGTTGATGCTGCGGGGCGGGGCGTCCCTTCGCACGTTGATCTGGCTTGCGAGTTCGGCTTGGTCGCTGCGTTTGGCCGGGGCGATCACCGAACGAAATTTCCCTTCAGGAAAGACAGGCCGCTGACGGTCAGTCGATCCTCGTTGGTCTCGCCGTCGGCAACCAGCGCCTCAAGGTGGGTTTCAAGCTCGGGCAGCTTTCGTTCGAAATCGTCAGCGATTCCCATCAGGTCGCAAGTCTCCCTGATCCGCCCGATCGGCTTTTCGAAAACGTTAATTTGCGTATGCATGCGCAGTTCCCTCCAACCGATGGAACGCGGTCCGGCGAATTTCGTTCCCCTTTCGGTTAATGGAGGATTCCGATGCCGTATGCGCTGTTCGAAAATGACGCCAAGCTCAGCCGCGCCTTTCCTACCGAGATCGATGTCTGGCGGTGTGCCGAAGATAGCGGCCTTGTGATCCCGGGCGTTCACGGTGAAAAGCGGCTCGACGACAACTACGCCATAAAACCCTGCCCGCCCGACGCTGAGGAAACGACGTCGCCCGGCATCGATTTGTTCGGCCTCAACAAGCTGACCTAGCCAGGCCTCCGACCGGCGCTTTCCGCAGGGCTGGCCCGCTTGCGCGCCATCGGAACGGGAGCCTTTTCTCCCTGTTAATCGAAAAGGCGCTGGGGCCTCTTACTTGAAGCGGCGGAGACCGTTATGACCGACAAACCCGAGCCCCGCGCGACATCAGGATTCAATCGTCGCTCCTTCATCACCGGCGCGGCTGGAACCGCGGTCACGCCGCTGGTCGCCAAAGCGGCTGCTCCCGTGACGGCGACTGCTGCCGCACAAGACCCTTCCCTGCCCGTCAGCGTGACCTTGCGCGTCAATGGCGATAGCAAATCGCTCAGGATCGACGCGCGCACGACCGTGCTCGATGCACTCCGCGAGCACATCGGTCTCACCGGCGCCAAGAAGGGCTGCGACCACGGTCAGTGCGGCGCCTGCACCGTGCTGATCGATGGCCGGCGAGTGGTATCGTGCCTGACACTGGCGGTCGTCGCCGAAGGGCACCAAATCGTCACGATCGAGGGACTCGCAAAGGGCACCGAACTGCATCCGATGCAGCAGGCCTTTATCGACCAGGACGCCTTCCAGTGCGGCTACTGCACCCCGGGACAAATCATGTCGGCGGTGGCTTGCGTGAAAGAAGGTCATGCCAACAGCGATGAAGACATCCGTGAATACATGAGCGGCAACATCTGCCGTTGCGCCGCCTATCCGAACATCGTGGCGGCGGTGAAACAGGCCGCCCCCGCCCTCTCATCCGAACAGAAAGGTTGAGCAGCATGCGACCTTTTGCATATCAGAGGGCAGCGAATGCTTCGGCGGCGGTACAGGCGCTCGCCGCCGGTGGAATCGGCAACGACCCGCTGACCGAAAGCGCGGTCCAGCCGCTCGCCGGCGGCACCACGCTGATCGACCTGATGAAGCTCGACGTGATGCGCCCGAGCACCCTGGTGGACATCAATCCGCTCGCGGGCGCATGGTCCACGATCAACCTTGAAGGCGGCAACCTTCGGCTCGGCGCGCTGGCGCGAATGTCGGATGTCGCGGCCAATCCGGAAGTCCAGCACAACTATCCCGTGGTGGCGGATGCCCTGAGGCTCGCCGCCAGCCAGCAGTTGCGCAACATGGCGACGCTCGGCGGCAATGTCCTGCAACGCACGCGCTGCACCTATTTCCGCGACGTCAGCTATGAGAATTGCAACAAGCGCCATCCGGGGTCCGGTTGCGCAGCGCTGGAAGGCTTCAACCGTACCCATGCGGTGCTCGGCATCTCAGAGCAATGCATCGCGACCTATCCCGGCGACTTTGCACAGGCCTTGATCGCGCTCGATGCGACGGTTGAGATCACCGGCAGATCGGGCGTTCGAAACATGCCGTTCGCCCAGCTGCACAAGCCGCCGGGAAATTCGCCGCAGATAGAGACGACTCTCGCCCCGGGCGAACTAATCTCCGGCTTTAGCATTCCCGGACGCTGGCCGCGTTCGGTTTATCTGAAGGCGCGCGACCGTCAGTCCTACGAGTTTGCGCTGGCTTCGGCGGCAGTCGCGCTCGACGTCCAGGACGGCCTCGTGCGCGACGCGCGCCTCGCGCTTGGCGGCGTTGCAACCGTCCCATGGCGGGCCCGCGAAGCGGAGGCCCTGATCAAGGGACAAAGATTCGATGACGGGCTCGCACAGCGCGTAGCCGAGGCGGCGTTTGCCGGCGCCAGGGGCAGCAAGCACAACGAATTCAAGATCGCGCTCGGCCAGCGCGTGGTTGCCCGGGCCCTGCATCAGGCCGCAGCGATGGAGGTTTGATCATGTCGATGGCAGCTCCAGACCCGAAAGCCAATATGGGCCAGCCGGTCCCGCGCTATGACGCGGTCGCCAAAGTGACCGGCAGGGCGCAATACGCGGCGGACGTCCCGCTAGCCAATCCGGCCTATGCATACCTCGTCACCAGTTCGATCGCGAAGGGCCGCATCGACAGTTTTGATTTAGGCGAGGCAAGGCAGGTGAGCGGCGTGATCGATATCGTCACGCATGAAAATGCGGAAAAGCTCAGGGACCCAAAACTGTTCAGCAATGGCGGCTATGCCGCGACGACGATCCAGCCGCTGAAATCACCTGAGATCGCACAGGACGGCCAGATCATCGCGGTTGTTCTGGCGGAAACCTTCGAGGCCGCGCGCGAGGCGGCGCATCGGGTCAAAGTGACCTACACCGCGGCCGTTCCGAGCACGACGTTCGATTCGCCGGGAACGACGTCCGCGCCGGCAAAGGGACAGCTTGCCTCATACAAGGAAGATCCGAAAGTCGGCGACTTTGGCAAGGCTTTTAACGAGGCCGAAGTCAAGATCAACGCTGTCTATGAGACGCCGACGCAGCACCATAACCCGATGGAGCTGTTCGCCACCAGTTGCGTGTGGAACGGCGACAGCCTGACGATCTATGAGCCCAGCCAATATGTCTACGGGCTCAAGAACGGCGTGGCCGAACAACTCGGCATCGACGCCGACAAAGTCAGAGTGATCAACGCCTATGTCGGAGGCGCCTTCGGTTCGAAGGGCTCGTTGACGCCGCGCACGCCCATCATCGCCAGCATCGCGCGGCGGCTCGGCCGCCCGGTAAAACTGGTCGCGACCCGCGACCAGGGTTTTACCATCGCGACCTATCGCGCCGAGACCCGCCACCAGATCCAGATCGGCGCCGGCCGCGACGGCAAGTTGACCGCGCTGCGTCACGACGGCTGGGAGATTTCATCGCGCGCCGACCCCTACGCCGTCGGCGGCACCAAGACCACCACGCGGCTCTATGCCTGCCCGAACGTTGCAAGCCTGGTATCCATCGTGCGCGCGGACCGCAACACACCCGGCTTCATGCGTTCGCCGGCGGAAGTGCCCTATCTGTTTGCGCTCGAGAGCGCGATGGATGAACTTGCCGTTCAGCTCAACATGGATCCCGTGGAGCTGCGCCGGGTCAACGAAACCACCAAGGAGCCGATCGAGGGCAAACCCTATACGTCGCGCTCGCTGATGGCCTGCTATGACGAGGCCGCAAAGTCATTCGGATGGGCGCAGCGCAGCGGCCGGCCGAAATCGATGTCGGACGGCGACTGGCTGATCGGATATGGCTGCGCCACCACCTGCTATCCGACACAGATGGCCCCCGCCGCGGCGCGGGTCCGCTTGCAGCGCGACGGCCGCACCAAGGTCGAGATCGCCGGCCATGAGATCGGCAATGGCGCCTATACCGTGATCGCCCAGGCGGCCGCCGAAAGACTGGGCGTGCCGATCGAGAAAGTCTCGGTGTTGATCGGCGACAGTGACCTGCCGCCCGCACCGGTGGCCGGCGGCTCCAACTCCACCGCAAGCACCTGTTCTACCGTGATGATGGTGTGTGACCAGATCAGGCAACGCCTGTTCAAGGCGCTGATGCCGAACGAAAGCCTGGTCGACAAGGCCAAGGAAACGGTCGGCGTGAGCCAGACCCCGATCACGCAGGCCGCGAAGAGCAATCGGCCGATCGACTTCGAACGGGCGTTCGACGCGCTCGGCGCCAGCGCCGTCGAGGAGTACGGCGAGTGGAAGCCTGAGGGCGGGCCGATGGATTCATTTCGCGCCATGTACAAAGGCCAGGTGCGGATCTACGGCGGCGACAAGATGACCGACAAGATCGCCTATGCCTTCGGGGCCGAATTTGTCGAGATTCGCATCAACAGATGGACCCACGAGATTCGCGTGCCGCGCCTGGTCGGCGCGTTTGCCGCCGGTCATATCATGAACCCGCGCACGGCCCGCAGCCAGCTGCTGGGCGGCCTGATCTGGGGCATGTCGTCCGCGTTGCACGAAGCGACCGAGCTCGACGAGCGCTACGCGCGCTATGTCAACGACAACCTCGCGGACTATCTGGTGCCGGTGAATGCGGATGTCCCGAGCGTCGAGGTGATCATGATCTCCGAGCAGGACGATCATATCAATCCGGCCGGCGTCAAGGGACTCGGTGAATTGGCCAACGTCGGCACCAATGCGGCGGTCTGCAACGCGATTTACCATGCCACGGGCCAGCGCATTCGCAAGCTGCCGGTGCGGCTGGAGGATCTGGAGATATAAGACCTCTCGTGTTTGAATCCGTGCCTGGTCGTTTCTGTTTCCGGCCGCCGGCTACCATTTGAGGACCGCTATCAGTGTTCTTGATCCAGGTGAGACGGAACAGGCCGACCTGCGCGGCGGCCGCTCACCGTGGTTTGCGGCCCACCGGCGTGCCATCAGTCCCGAGGTCGCCGAAAACATAAGATGCGATGCGCTGATCGTGGGCGGGGGCATTACCGGATCGCTGATCGCCGAGCGCCTTACCCGCCAGGGGCTGGATGTTGTCATCATCGATCGCGAGCTGCCGGGCCGCGGCAGTACCACCGCGAGCACCTCGATGCTGCTGTGGGAAATCGACCGTCCGCTCACGCGCCTGACGGAAGCTTACGGTTTTGAGCGGGCGGCGCGCGCCTATCATGCCAGCCTGCAGGCCGTGATCGGGCTAAAATCGCTCGTTCTTCAGCTCGGCGTTTCCTGCGAGATGCGCGACAAGAATTCGCTTTATCTCGCCGCCGGCAGCAGCAGCGAAGAGTTGCTCAGCGAGCACCGGTTACGCAAACGCGCCGGCCTGCCCGGCGAATTCCTCGATCATTCGAGGCTGCTCGATGGGTTCGGGATCACTCGCGCCGGCGCTATCGTGTCGCCAAGCGCCGCGGATGCCGACCCGATGCAATTGGCCGGCGGACTGCTCGGCATTGCCGCCGCCCGCGGCGCGCGCATCTTCGAGGGCGAAGCCGTTGCATTTGACGCTGCCGCGCGCTCGGTCGGCGTGCTCTTGAAGAACGATCGCCAGATCGAGGCCCGCTCGGTGGTCCTCGCGACCGGCTANGTNATGCCCGACATNATTCATTCGACAATTCACAAGGTGTCGTCGAGCTGGGCCATCGCGACCATTCCGCAGCCGCAAAAGATCTGGAAAGGAGGCGCGCTGATCTGGGAAGACAGCACCAACTATCTCTATGCGAGGACGACANGCGCGGGACGCATCATCATTGGCGGCGAGGACAGCGAGCAGATCGTCGAGGCCGATGCGCGCGACCGTTTGATCCCGGAGAAAGCAGAGGTGCTGGCGCAAAAGCTCGCCGCGCTCTGGCCTCCCGCAAGCGAGGACATCGAGTTCCGCTGGTCCGGGACGTTCGACAATACGGCCGACGGCTTGCCTCTGATCGGTCCCGTCCCCGGCGCGAAGGGCATCTACGCGGCCTACGGTTACGGC
>JGI12053J15887_10001827_pt1 | contig 10110 bp, 8 predicted proteins | sample MedBloCAOM1_O3_FD_15887 | JGI IMG/M metagenome (IMG submission 15887) | reverse complement strand
CGTTCGCAATGACGAGGTCGGCGGTTCGATCCCGCCTGGCTCCACCACGCTTCGCCCTTCGGGCTACGCGTGGCGCAGCCACGCACTGAAAGGGCGAAGCGTGCCCGGCATAGCCCGAAGGGCGACGACGGGCCGGAGACGCCACTTTCAACATACTCCCCTACTTCCCCGTAAACCGCGGCGGCCGCTTCTCCATGAAGCTCGCCACTCCCTCGCGAAAATCGCTGCCGCGCAACGCAATCCCCATCTCCCGGTTGGCGTCGATGGTGGCTTCGGCCAAGGTCTGGAACGGCACGTCGTAAAGTTGCCGCTTGATCACGGCGATCGCGCTCGGCGAAACGAAGTCGGCAAGCTCGCGCGCGTAAGCATAAGTCTGCTCACGCAGTTGATCGGGTGGATACAGCCGATTGACGAGGCCGATGCGCAGCGCTTCGTCGCTCTGGACCCGGCGCGCGGACATCAGGAGATCCAGTGCATTGGCATGACCGACGATGCGCGGCAGCATCCAGCTAATGCCATGCTCGGCGATCAGCCCGCGGCGCGAGAACGCTGTCGTGAACACGGTGTTGTCGGCGGCGAAACGTAAGTCGCAATACAGCGCGTGTACCAGCCCAATGCCGGCGGTGGCGCCGTTCAGCATGCCGATGACAGGTTTGGGAATCGACGGATAATACGCGTAGCGCGTCTGCCAGTCGGGTCTGCGGTTCATATCGAAAGGCGGCACGTTCTCGGCGCCCCTGATGTCGTTGGGATCGAGCCCTTTCAGCGCATCCATGTCGGCGCCGGCGCAAAAGGCGCGCCCCGAGCCGGTGAGCACAATAACCCGCACATTGTCATCCGCGGCCGCGGCTTCCATGGCGTGGCGCACATCGCGCTCCATGATCGGCGTCCACGCATTCATGCGGTCGGGCCTGTGAAGCGTGATGGTCGCGATCTTCTCGCTGACTTCGTAGAGAATATGCTGATAGGTCACCGCGATCTCCCTGTGTTCGCTGTCTTTCGAGACAACGCGTTATTGTTGATTCACGCCTTCAGATACCCGCCATCGCGCGCGAACCCTTTGGCCGCGCCAGATAGTCCAGCGTTTCGGGCCGCTCTTTAAGCCATCCGGTCCAGCGTTTGAATACTTTCGCCATGCGATCCGGCTCAACGCCGAGCTGCGCCATTGCGACGCCGCCGTTGACGGATTCACGGTATTCGGCGATCAGGCCGTCGCGCATGATGAAGCGACTCATGCCATCGATCACGACGGGTTGGCCTTTGAACTGCTCTATCTTCGAAGTGAAACTTGATAGCGACCACGCATATCCTTTTATGCCGTCGAACACCGGATCGAACATCTCCCAGCGATAATCCGCCGCATCTCGATGAAACAGATCCTGCATCATATGCGCGATTTCGGCACGACCCTTATGCGCGCCATAGACGTAGTCGTAATAAATCGCGTCATCGGTGAAATAGCCGGCGAAGCGCGCGCCGTCGCCGGATTCCGCCGACAGTGTGAACTCGTTCAGCAGGCCTGCGAATTCGTCGCCGGTCATGTCGCCTCCCCTTTCCCGCTGGCTGATAGCCGCAAGTTGTTGAGGCCCGACACTATCACATTTGCGAATTTGAAAAGGCTGTCAGGAACGAGATGGAACACACAGCCACGTTGCCCTGCGCGCTATTCCGCGGCTTCCGACATCAACGGCAACGGCACTCTGGCCAGCCAGCCGTCGAGAAATGCCTTCAGCCAGGCGCGTTCGGTCACGTCATGGACCGCGCGATCGGCGAAGTGATGATGGCGCGCCCGCGCGCCCGGCAATTCGAGACGCGCGTGGCCGCGCGTGGTCCAGCGATGCATCATCGCGTAGGTCACATCGGGATGAAACTGAAAGCCGAAACAATGCTCTGTCCGGAACGCTTCCACCGGGAAATCGCTGCCCTCGGCCAGCAATTCGGCATTAGCGGGAAGTTCAAACCCCTCGCGGTGCCAGTGGTAGACGCGATCTGGCCAGTCTGGGCAGATCGCGAGCCCCGCAGGCGTGGGGCGGATCGGGTAATATCCAATCTGCGCGCGGCCTTCCGGATGGGGTGCTACCCGCGCGCCGAGCTGCATGGCGAGCATCTGCGCGCCCAGGCAAATTCCCAAGAACGGTCGCTGCTCCCTGAGCGGCACGGCGATCCAGTCGATCTCCCGACGAACGAAATCATCCGGATCGTTTGCGCTCATCGGGCCGCCGAATATGACCGCGCCGGCATGGCCATCCAGCGTTTCGGGAAGCGGATCGCCAAACCGCGGACGCCTGATATCCAGCCTGTGCCCGAGCGCCCGCAACACATTGCCGACACGGCCCGGGCTCGAGGTTTCCTGGTGCAGGACGATCAGCACCGGCAGCAAAGCTTTGGCGGATGAAGGCGCGACATGTGAAGACANNACTTGTGAAGACAGNACTTGTGAAGANAGGACTTGTGGAGACAAGATTTGGGCTGCGGACACGCCGCCGGGAAAGCGCAGCACGGTTTCGGGGTTGATTTTGCTCGACTGAAACGACATCGATTTTCTTTTTGGCGGCTATCAAGCCGGAAGCATACCTAAGTAATCGTTAATTTCTTGTGAGTTCACCTGAATTCAAATGAGTTGAAAGCAAATCGCGGGCCAATCAGGCTGCCGATGCGCCTTATTGGCGCTTGCGCAGCTGAAGAAGCCCGACCGCAGCCAGGATAAACCCGCGCGGAAACAGCCGGAGCAGAAACGGCACGAACTTGATGCCGAGGCCGGGCAGCACGGCGCGCTTGTCGGCCATCAGCCCGCGATACCCTGCCAGCGCGACATCCGAGGCGCGGACATTGAGGACCGCCGAATCAAATCCAGGTTCAAATCCCGCCCGCGCCTGAAATTCCGACGGCACGGGGCCGGGACAAAGTGCTGTCACGCGCACGCCGCGAGGTGCGAGTTCCCGGCGCAATGCTTCCGAAAACGACAGCACATAGGCCTTGGATGCATAATACACCGCCATTCCGGGCCCCGGCAGAAAGCCGGCAATCGAGCCGACATTGAGGATGCCACCGCGATGCCGGATCAGATGATCGGAAAACCGCAACGATAATTCGGTCATCGCGCGAACGTTGACGTCGATAATGCCGAGCTGGTCGGCACGGTCCAGTTCGATCGCATTGCCGAACAAGCCGAAGCCTGCGTTGTTGACGACGTATTCGACCTCCACCCCTTCAGCGGCCAAGGCCGCGGCAATCTTGTCACCGGCATCGGGTTGCCGCAGATCGCAGGGAATCAGAATCGGCGCTGCGCCGCCTGCGGCGGTGATTTCGCCGGACAGCGTCGTCAGGCGATCCGCGCGTCGCGCAACCAAAACTACACGATGCCCGTTCGATGCGAAAACGCGCGCCAGTTCGGCGCCTATTCCCGCCGAGGCACCGGTAATCAGCGTCACACGCTCAGTCACGATTCAATGCTCTTAAATCAATTGTACGATATGCGGCTAACGCTGGACGAGAGCATACGCTCTTAGGCGGGATGCAAGCCACCCGCAAGCCACCTGCGAGCCACCTGCAAGCCACCTGCGAGCCACCGGCAAGCATAGCGGCGCACTGAAACGCGCAGTGCTGCGAGCCGGATAGCAACAATTTAGGGCTTTATCGCGGGCACCAGCGGCCGGTTATCACTTACATTAAAAATTCGTCATGTCCGGTACCGCGCATCGACGGCTCCAGGCGGCTCGGCCGCAGCGCGTCACATTGCCGGGTCGGTGATATCTGAATTGCCTGTAGTCGGCGCCGGTTGCCGGCCCGCGACACCATGTTTGAGATCGATCCGATCGCGCGAAGACACGCCTAGCAGATCGGCGGCGCGCCAGACGACGTTGTCCTCGAACTCGCTGACCTGGCCGTCGGCGTAAACCAACTCCCACATCATTTCGACGATGCGCAGCCTGCCTTCCTCATTTACCGAGCGCATGATGACGCTGGTGAAATGATAGAGGTCGACCGCCTCACCCTCGACCAGCGTCGCAGCGGCGATCAATTGATCCGCCGTGCCGGGATCAAGCCCAAAGCGGCTTTCGAGCAGGCTGTGAAGCTTGCGCTTCTCAATTTCGGAAGGTTCGCCGTCGAGCGAAATGACGTGAATCAGCAACGCCGTCGCCGCCAGGCGATACCCGGTATCGTCGAACGATCGAGTTTCATGCGCGGTCGGAGAAATAACGTCGGCAATGAAATGGCGTAGTGCGTCCAGCATCATCAATCTTCCAACCAAAATGTTCGAGATCTACTTGCCTTCGCGATGGCATCCATCGCTGAAATATGGGTCGAGAATCAAACGCACGCAATCCACCGCAGTTCCGCAGCCGCATTACAGTTCGGCAATCTGACCGCGCTGGCGCGAAATTCATCACGGAATTTCATAAACCACCATCTTGTCGGCAATGCCGCGCAACGCCGCCTGCTTTTGAATAGGCGTAATCGCTTCCCTGTCCAGGATTGCGGCTACCGCGGGCGCGTCGATCACCGGCCCGGTGATATGGATCGCCTGCGAGGTCGACAGGCCCTGGACCCTTGCGGCGATGTTGACGGTCTGGCCGAAATAGTCCTGCCGCTCGTTGAGCATCACCGCGAGGCACGGCCCTTCGTGGATGCCGATCTTGACCACGAGATCGGCGGTCCCGCGCTCGGCGTTAAGCGCGTCCATGGCGGCGCGTATCCGCAGGCCCGCGACAATCGCATGCTCGGGCCTGATGAAGGTCGCCATCACGGCATCGCCGATCGTCTTCACGACCGCGCCTTTCTCCGAGGAGATAATCTCCAGCAGCGCATGGAAATGCGCACGCACCAGATCGAATGCGGCGAGGTCTCCAACCCGCTCATACAGCGCGGTAGAGCCCTTGAGGTCGGTGAACAGGAACGTCAGCGAGGTAATCTTGAGGCGCTGATCGATATTGAGATTGTCGGCCTTGAAGACGTCGCGGAAGGTCTGGTTGGTCAGCATCCGCTTGGCCGTGAGGAACGGCTTGCGCTTGCCTATCAGATGGTGAAGCGCGTCGCCGGCAATGAAAACCGACGGCAGCACGCGGACGCCGGCCTGATTGTCGAGCGCCAATCGCAATGGGCCCGGACGCAACGTCACGGTTCCTCCGGTCGGCGACTTCACCTTGCTGTAGATCAGCGATAGCTGCTGACGTTCTTTCGTGGGCTCACCCTGAACGTCGATGAACTGAGCGGTGTGCGTCACCGGCTCGAACACGATGACGAATTCGCTCGGCAACTGCAGCGACAGCACCGCTTTCTCGCCTGCCGGCAGTTCAAGCGTATCCAGCGTCACCTCGTCGGTCAGCGACGCGAAGGATTCCTTGTTGAGATCGACGCCCGAACTCCAGAACACCTGCTTGAAATATTCCCACACCGGCAGTGTGTTCGGGTCATGCGCCGCGATGCGTCTAACTCGAGGACTGACGGTGAAGGCGACCTCAACCTGCTCATCGACCGAGGCCTCGTAGCCGCAGGCGCATAGTCCGCAATGATAGTCGTCATGGCGCAGCGATTTCAGGGTGCTGTGGGCGTCGAGCACGCCGCCACAGCCAGGGCACAGCACGTTCCAGGTCAGATCGAACAATCCCAGCCGCGATGCATGGAGAAAGCCGGAAATCACCCGCTCTTCATCAAGCCCGGTCCGCGCCGAAAAATCCAGCACGTTGATACGGTTGAGCTCGTGGTCCTCGCCCTTCTCGATCAGCTCCCGGATCGCATCGGCCACCGATGGGTCGGCGGTCTGCTTCAGCACGGAAAACTGGGCTTCGCTATCGCTCATGACACGAGTTTAGAGCAGATTACGCGTGCGTCCAAGCAATGCCTTGTCACCGACGCGTGATGAGGAACATCGGCGAGCGATCAGGCTGCGTCGTCACCACACCGACGGGAATCACCGGCTCCTTGTCGAGAAGCTCGATCCGGAATGCGCCGATCATCTTGGCCAGCGCCAACGTGGCTTCCACCAGCGCAAAATGCGCGCCGATGCAGACCCGCGCGCCGACGCCGAACGGCAGATAGGCGAAACGATCGGGCGGCGGCGTGCCCGGCATGAACCGAGCGGGGACGAACGCGTTCGGATCACGCCAGAGTTTTTCATGCCGGTGCAATAGCCACGGCGCGATCAGGATCACATCCCTGTTCTTGACCGGGATGCCCGCGATCGCATCGGGGCCGGCGGCAGCGCGCGCGATCAAAAAGGCCGGCGGATAGAGCCGCATGGTCTCATCGACCACCGCGCGGGTGAACTTTAGCCGCTCGATATCGAGCGCGCCGTTCACGGTTGCGCCCAGCACCTCGGCGGCCAATTCGTCCTGGCTCGCCGGATCTAGCGCGAGCAGATAGAGCGACCAGAACAGCGCGGTCGCGGTCGTCTCATGACCGGCGAGAATCATCGTCGCAACCTCATCGCCAAGCTGTTCGTCGGTGAAGGGTTCGCCGGACTCGGGATCGCGCGCGGCGCCCATCAGATCGAACAGATCGCGCGGCGGCGCGCCTTCGTGTTTGCCGGCGGCACGGCGCTCCGCCATCAGCATGGCCACGAAACTTGTCCATCGCTTGCGGAAGCGGGCGCGGGAGAAATCCTGCGGGCTCGGCCAGCCCAGCGGCAACAGCAGGTCGAGAAAATGCGGCCGCGCCAGCCGCGCTCCATACTCCATGACGAAATCGCGCAACGCCGGACCGTGGCGGCCCATCTCGAACGAGAACATCGTGCGTCCGGCAATCTCAAGCGTCATCCGCTGCATCGCCTCGCGCAGATCGACCGGCCCGCCACAAGCCGCCTGCAGCTTCGCGATCGTCTCGTCGGTCGCCGCGATCATGTGCGGAACCAGCGTCGAAACGGCGCGCGGCGTGAAGGCCGGCGCCAGCGTTCTTCGCTGATGCTTCCAGGCACGTCCCTCGGCGATCAGCAGGCCTTCGCCAAGCACCGGACGCAACACCCGGAAGCCGGCCGGGGTCCGCGTGTAGTTCTCGTAATTGTCGACCAGCACATGCCGGATCGCATCCGGTGTGTTGAGAATAAAACTGCTGCGGCCCAGGAAGCGGCCTTGAATGATATCTTCTTCGTAAGCGCGCTGCCCCCAGGTTGCGATCATGCTGTCGCGCATCGCCGCGATCCGTCCGAAGACGGTCATGCTTTCGGGCGCGCGCGGCGGGCTCGGAGGCACCAGCGGCTGACGCGTGACGGGTCTGTCCCAGGTTTCGGCTATGCTCACTTCCGGTCTCGTGATCTCGAACCTAGATATGATGCGAACGGCGCCTCGCAATCATATCAGGTCCCGGATGCCGGCGCCACGAAGGCGCGCGGATCGAGAAAAGAGCTAAAGAGCTAATAAGTCAGCTCCGCGACCGCAATTCTGTTTTCCGAGGCCGGCCATGTCCGCGCCACGATCCGTTCCTGATTGAACAGCGCCGTCACGGGACGGCCGGTCTCTGCGGCTGCGAGCCGCAGAGTGGTGACCGAATCGGTCGGCACGCCGGACTTCACATCCGCCGGCTCCTTGCCATCGAACAGCACGACATCGCGCGGCATGCCGAAATATCCCGGCGACCGCGACATCAAGACGATCGCGCCTGCTCCGGCATCGGCAGGTCCCAGCGGGCGCGCGGCGCGAAGATGCATGATGTCCGACGAGCGCGGAAACGGCGAACGATAGAAATGCGTGGTGGTCGAACCGGCTGATGTGAGGACGATTTCGAGATACCAGGATGGATCGACCTCAGCCGGGCCCCAGCGTCCATCCTCAGCGGATTTCGAGGCGTGGATGGCACCGCCGATGCGTTCGCCATTATCTGGAGATACGCGGTAGATCTCGACCGACGCACCCGCAACCGGACGATTGGTTTGAACGCCGCCCGGCGTAGCCGTCACAAGGCCGCTGAGTTTGACTTGCGCTTCCGGCGTGATTGCGATCCGGCCCGGTTCGCGGCCCGCGATGAATTTATAGATCTCGCGGAATGCGCGGGGAGAAAACGCCGTCTCGCGATGATCGACCGCGCCGAGCACCAGATTGGTCGCGCCCTTCAGCGCGGGTCCTTCGGTGGTGATTCCGGTTGGCGTGCCGGGCTTGCCGACGAAGCGGCCATCTGCTTGCGCATATTTGTCGATGCCGTCACTGCGCAGCGTCAGGAACGACGTGCCCGGCGTCACTTCGCTCTCGCCCTCGTTCAGCCCGCGCAGGAACGCCCCCCGGCCGTTGAACTCGTTGCCGAGATTGTCGTCCCAATCGAACGCGCCGTGGTTGGGCACGCCGCACAGCACGGCGTGGCTGATATCGCCGCTACCGCCGGCCCTGATATAGCTGCGAATGGAATAGCCGCCGCGCGAACTGCCGACCAGGGCCACGCGTGCCGCACCGGTGCGGCGTTTCAATTCCCTGATGGCGTCGCCGAGTTCGCGGCGCTGATCCTCGGTCGAGGATTTGTTCGGCTCTGGCTTGCTATCGTCGGCGCGAGCCAGCGGGTCGGTGAAATTGATCGCGAACATGCGGTCGCGCGGAACTCCGTTGGATTCCATTCGCCACAAGGTGGTGATCCACAACGCCGCATGGTCGCCATTGCCATGCACGAATAGAACAGGCGGAACTTCCGCCGCACCCGGAGCGGTAACGGGTGCTTGCGCAAAGGCCGAAAAACCGAAGCCTCCGGCCGCCAAAGGCAGGATTCCGGCGCCTTTCAAGATGGTCCGCCGCGATATGCTCATTTTAGTGGCCTCCCGGTATTTTCGGCAATTTAGCTGGCTTATGTGACCGCTGATAGCGGCCTAACCACTGGACAGCCAAGGACTTTCGCGGGCATCACTTCAGCTCGCAGGGAATCAAGGGCCGGCCCATAACCGGCGCCAACGGAACCGGTTATGACCGACGAGCCGAAACGCAAAATATTTGCCGCGGACAGCGTCATGGCGCCGCTGCGGCATTCGGTGTTCCGGCGCATCTGGCTGGCGAGCCTGCTCTCCAATTTCGGGCTGTTGATCCAGGGAGTTGGCGCCGCGTGGGCCATGACCCAGATGACGTCATCGGCCGACAAGGTCGCGCTGGTGCAGACCGCGTTGATGCTGCCGATCATGCTGATCTCGATGCCGGCCGGCGCCATCGCCGACATGTATGACCGGCGCATCGTGGCGCTGGTCTCGCTGGGTATCGCGCTTTCGGGCGCAAGCGCGCTGACCGTGATGGCGTGGCTCGGCCTCGTCACCCCGCCGATCCTGCTGGCGTTCTGCTTTGTGGTCGGCAGCGGCATGGCGCTGTTCGGGCCGGCCTGGCAATCCTCGGTCAGTGAACAGGTGCCGGCCGAAACCTTGCCGTCCGCTGTGGCGCTGAACGGCATCAGCTACAACATCGCGCGAAGTTTCGGTCCCGCCATCGGCGGCATCGTCGTTGCGACCGCCGGCGCGGTCGCGGCCTTTGCCGCCAATGCGGTGCTGTATATCCCTCTGCTGATCGTATTGTTTCTGTGGCGCCGCAGCAGCGAGCCGTCGCGCCTGCCGCGCGAGCGTCTCAACCGCGCCATCGTGTCGGGCGTGCGCTACATCGCCAACTCGCCGTCGATCCGCATCGTGCTGGGGCGCACGCTGGTGACGGGCGTGATCGGCGGCTCGGTATCGGCGTTGATGCCGCTGGTGGCGCGCGACCTGCTGCATGGCGGCGCGCAAACTTACGGCATCATGCTCGGCGCCTTCGGCATGGGCGCGGTGATCGGCGCGCTGAACATCGCCGAAGTGCGCAAGCGAATGAGCGGCGAGGCCGCGGTGCGCGCCTGCGCGTTGTGCATGGGCGGCGCCATCGCAGCCGTGGCTCTGAGCCGGCAGCCGGTGCTGACGGCGGCGGCGCTGGTGGTTGCGGGTGCGGTGTGGATGCTGGCGGTGGCGCTGTTCAACATCGGCGTGCAGCTTTCGGCACCGCGCTGGGTCGCCGGCCGATCCCTGGCGGCATTCCAGGCCTCCATTGCCGGCGGTATCGCGATGGGAAGCTGGGGCTGGGGACGCCTGACCGATGCGGCCGGCGTGGAAACCGCGCTGCTGGTTTCAGCCGCCATGATGTTCGCCTCGCCGCTGCTGGGCCTGTGGCTGGGCATGCCGCCGGTCGGCGC
>JGI12053J15887_10001826_pt1 | contig 10111 bp, 4 predicted proteins | sample MedBloCAOM1_O3_FD_15887 | JGI IMG/M metagenome (IMG submission 15887) | reverse complement strand
ATGTAATATCGATGCATCTGCCGAGTGTATGATAGTCGAGGGATATGTATGTGGAAATAAATCTAGAATCTTAATAGACAGTGGTGCTAAGATGTCTCATATATCTTCAGCATTTGTCAATAAGCATCAGCTGCGTACTGTAACATCAGAAGTACCAACTGTGCTTGTCATGGCTGATGGTCATAAGCAAGTGATAGACCACGTAGTGCCTAATGCTGAGTTGCAGTTACATGATAATATTGAAAACATTGATATGTTAGTCATGGACATGACACATTATGATGCAATATTGGGAATGAATTGGCATTATGCCCATTACCCAGTCACTTATGATTATGGTACCATAGCGTACACCCATCATGATAATACACACGTACTGAAAAGAGATGACAATGCTTACCAAAGCATAAAATCTAAGTACTTTGTGTCTGCTGTTGCCCTCAGCCGTATGATGCGTCCACGTAGAATACGAGCTGCAGGAGGTGTTGAGGGTGATCGCCCATCGATTCAGCTATACGCTATGTATGATGTATCGTCTGTTAATGCTAAGCATGCAGACAGCAGTCAATCTGATGAAGAGTACAGATCGTACTTCATGAAGCACTATGCTTGTGTATGTGGTGACCCACCAATCGAGTTACCACCAGAGCGTGAGTTCGATCATCATATCGAGTTGCTACCAGGTTCTGAGCCAATAGCCAAACCTGCGTATAGAGAGAGTGCAGTACATAATGACGAGTTAAGACGTCAGTTAGATGAGTTACTGAAAGCCGGATATATACGTCCGAGCAACTCCGAGTTTGCATCGCCTATTTTGTTCGTCAAGAAGGCCGATGGCACCCTACGTATGTGTATTGATTACAGAGGATTGAATAAGATAACGAAGAAAAACAAGTATCCACTACCACATACCGATGATCTCATTGAGCGTCTAAAGGATGCTAATTATCTGACTAAGCTTGATCTCCGTAGCGGGTACCATCAGTTAAGGATGGCAGATGATAGTATTGACAAGACAGCATTCATCACCAGATATGGGTTATATGAATTTCTAGTGATGCCCTTTGGATTGTGTAATGCTCCATCTACATTCATGCGAATGATGAATGATATACTACGACCACTGATCGACACATGCGTGATAGTCTTCCTCGATGATATATTGATATATAGCCCCACAATAGAACAGCATTACAAGGATGTATCAGCTGTATTTGACCTGTTGAAAGAAAACAAGCTGTATGTTAAGATGGGTAAATGTGAGTTCTTCAAGGACGAATTAGAATTCCTAGGTCACATAGTAGGCAAGGGCAGCGTGAAGATGTGTCCAGACAAGTTAGATGCTATACGTACCTGGCCAGTACCCACCAATGTACATGAGCTGAGATCATTCCTAGGGATGTGCGGATATTATCGTAAATTCGTAAAAGGATTTAGCGATATAGCTGCACCTCTATTCGACTTAACTAAGAATGATCAGCTTGACTACATATGGAAGGAGGAGCATCAACAATCATTTGAGCAGCTAAGAGATGCATTGCTTACTGGGCCAGTGTTGAAGCTGCCTGATCATAAGAAAGATTGGATCATGTATTGTGATGCAAGTGGCAAGAGCATAGGTGGTGTGTTAGCACAACACGATGATAAAGGTGACTTGAGACCAGTGCTGTTCATGTCTCATAAGCTTGGCGGAGCTGAATTGAATTGGCCAGTACATGACAAAGAAATGTATGCTATAGTGTATATGTTCAAGCTATGTCGCATGTACGTACAAGGTAAACATGTAACAGTGTACACAGACCATAGAGCACTCCAACATTTCACGACACAGCCATCTTTATCCCCACGACAGACTAGATGGATGGAGTACTTAGCATCCTATGATTGGACTATATTATATAAGGAGGGTAAATACAATGTGGTAGCTGATGCCCTATCGCGTAGGCCTAGTGGTAATGACAGTAATGGAATGGATGAGGAACTGAAGGATGAGGGCATTGTCTTTAGTGTATCATGCCCCATGGTAGTTGATAACTTCCTAGACCTCGTGAAAGAGGGATATCAGGAGGATGATGCTTGCAAAACCATATTAGACAGCCACGGCACAGCTATATTATCTTTGAGTGAGGATGGTTTCATATATAAAGGCAAAAGGTTGTATATTCCGTGCATTGATTCATTGAAGAAAACCTTGCTGGCTGAGTACCATGATGCCCAGTGTAGTGGTGGGCATAGAGGCATAGCCGCTACCCATCATAAGCTTATACAACACTACTACTGGCCACATATGTATGAGGATGTCGTCACCTATGTTAAGGAATGTCATACATGTCAACAGAGTAAGAGTGTTAATCAACGTCCGGGTGGATTACTACAGCCTCTAGAGTTACCAGAGCAACCACTGACTGATATTAGCCTGGACTTCATTACACACTTACCTAAGACTATCAATGGTAATAATGGTATACTAGTAATCGTGGATCGCTTCTCTAAATATGTGCGGCTGATACCAACTACTAGTGATGATGAAAGCGGGATACCAGCAGCTGAACGTACTGCTGAGCTATTCTTCCGTCAATGGTGTAGCATATATGGTATCCCAAAGTCCATTGTCAGTGATAGGGATCCACAGTTCACATCGAACTTCTGGACGTATCTCTTCCAACTGTATACTACTACACTAAAGTTCAGCTCGTCCTATCACCCCGAGACAGATGGACAGACAGAGCGTACTAATCGTACACTGGAGGAAGTGCTGAGAGCTTATGTAGGTGAAGGTCAGCTTGACTGGGATGATCACTTGTGGCATGCACAGGTTGCTATTAATACGGCGAGACAGGAGTCGACAGGCGAGGCGCCACACACATTGCTATTCGGTCGACCTATGCGTCTACCTGTATCACTCATAAGCGATGATTCGTCTGATGCACCTGCAGTGAATGAAGTAGTAATAACACAACAAGAGAGGATAGAGAAGGTACGTCAGCATCTATTGAAAGCACAAGAGAAGCAAAAGAAATATGCTGATAAGGATAGACGTGATCTCTCCTTCAACGTTGGTGATTATGTATGGGTGTCTACCAGAAATATGAAAGCTCAGGGTGATAACAGTGAAAAGCTAAAGAGCAAGTACGCTGGGCCATATAAGATATTGAGAAAGATCAATCAGGTCAGCTATGAGCTGCAGTTACCCGAGGAGCAGCGTGCTCATGGCGTTCACCCAGTGTACCATGTGAGCAAACTTCGAAAGTTTATTCCTAGGCTCGAGTCATTTGCTGATGATAATGGCAATGAACTGCCTCCGCCACCAGCCTTGATAGATGATGAAGGATATGATCAATGGGAGGTAGAAGCTGTATTGAATAAGAAGCGTGTAGGTAATAACGTCAAATATCTTATTAAGTGGAAAGGATATAGTGCATATAATAATACTTGGGAGCCNGTCGAGCATCTGATGAATGCTAGGGAGTATATTGAGGAGTTCGAGGCAGCACAGGCAGAAAATAAAAGGATAGTGGATGAACTCCATGCTAGGCAGCGAGCTAAAGGCAAACACAGAGGAAGGATACCTACACTACGTAGCACACGTACACGGGGTGGCCTGCCCACTGCCAGCGCATATATCCATCCACTTAATGTATTACTACAGTCACTTACTATCGCTGATATAGAAGAGTGATCGAAGTACACATATGCAACTATAATGCATATGTATATATATATAAGTAATAAATATAGTAAGAAATGTATGTAGGTTAGTGATATAACACACTAAGTATGTTCAGAGCATGAGAGTTGATGTTGATCATCACGTACACTGCTAATATTATACTGCTAATCAGGCAGGTACAATCTTCTTCAGAAGATATCGTCATGAAATCATCATTACATACCTAGAAATCATCAACACGTAGCACACCTACATCATATATTCGAATATAAACATATAGATATAAAAGTATAAATATGAGTATACATGTCAGCATCATATCATGATACAATATCTACCACGGTGGTAGCATATAATCAGCAACTTGATAACCATCCTAGTTGCCCATCCGCATGTAGACTCATATGAGGTAAAAGGTATAGAGTTTGTTGGTTTTCGATTTCCTCATATATACTTACCGTATCCACAACACCTGACATATGGCGCATCAGCATATATCAGTCCTATAGTTAGAAGCGTGCCCGCTACACTCCTATCTTCATCCAAGTACATGTAGTATGGTAGTAGCATCCATTAGTAATGCAAACACCTAGTGATTGGTGCCAGCGAGGGGTATGCCATTAGTAGAAGCTACTAATCGTTAAAGATGCTCGCAGTCTTTACAGTATCTCTCTGTAAGCTCCTCGTATGGCTTTCTTCAATGTACTAATGACGAAGGTCCCCCATACGAGTCAACCGCTTCGACCTACATCCCACTCCTTGAATCAGGTTGATACCCCAGCCGAATATTCGGTTTGGGATGAAATATTTGTATAGCGAATCGGTAGAGTGATATACATATACAGATGGATGCCCACTACATACATGGTGTACTGGATGAAGACGGAGCAGTAGGAGCACTGCTTCTACTACGTATCAAACATACAATCGATAACGACGAACACCTTCGTCATATTCGAGCTATAGAGTACATCGATATGATAATATATCCTGGAACTGTAAGAAGCGTTGTATCTTATTGTATGTACATGACGTGCGACGCATAGTAAGTATGTACAGCATGTGTTAGCCTTCCGGTGTCCACTGCTGATATGAAGCAGAGGATATACGTGATGGTATATGATGTACCATACATACCATATACATACATATATATGAATCCAATATGACTACAATAGAAAAATTTTACATTGCTTGATAACTCATACAATCTATGTCATGTGCTGTGTCTAGACACATAATAGCATAATGATATACTAATGTATCGTGTAGTTATATATAAATAAGTTTTCATAATATAGGTGAAATGTTAGATACGGTACCCTATGTTGCACGACCTATAGTGGGCGAACCCACATCGATGATGCCCATATATCATGTGTGAGTTCTGTATGTCTACACATGCTCTGTGCACTGTTAGAATAGGAGCTCCTCATACGAACCCCCACCTATGATACATCAATCATATATGGCTTACTATAGGTTATCATGGGTAGATCGATGACTTTGATCATATATGTATAGGGAGTAATAGCGATAATATACGGTACTGAGCACTGCAGTCGTTAGGACTAGAGACAGGTTAAATATTGCCAGAAGCTCAGTCCATGCATGCATCATTGTGACTAGGCAAGACCATTACCCACACTGCTAGGACAGATTTTCACTAACATAATCGATATCCCAGCTGGGGCAGGAAAAGCTAGGAGCGGATCTGGCATGCCCATTGTATAGACCTGTGTACCTAGTGTACACATATAGTAGCCATATGGGTTGCGGGCAGCAGCCTGGGGCTCCACGTCTGGGAGGTGGCCCTTCAAGTACATGTCTTAGAATGGGGTTGACTTAGAGAAATTCCTATGCGAAAAAAATGTCATAATATATATGTCAGTATCTCGTCCATAGGGTGGAATTAGAAGTTAGGAGTACCATATCTGGGGTACCCTCGGTGAACATGTTGAGGCCAGATAGGTAGTCCTCTGGCATGTTGGTGTCAGTATATGCTCAAATATGACAATAGGAAGCGAAAATACGCACGTTTAGGCCTCCAAATCTTTAATTCTTTGTAACACACACGATTTTTCATGTACCAATCCATCCTATACCTGCCTCTCCACCATGGATGCTCCAATAGTCTTCATATTGCATCAGTACATGTTTATGCATACAAGGATGGATATTATTGTGTTCATTACCCTCCAGGACCCTCTAAGGCTATCATCCTATATATTGTGACCACGTGTATCCTTTCCGATAATCCAAAATAGCCGATGAGGTAAAAGCAGCATAAGAGTAGTGGCATTATGACTGTTAGCCCAAATCATCATGATATGCCTAAGGACACATGATTCGGGGCTTCCAGCTACATATTGACATCTCCATATACATCCTGTATACCACTATCCACCCTAAAGCACCCTTAAACTACTGTACCTTGACCCTAGAATATCACCAGAAGAGTGCATCATGACCATATCATATTATGATGTAGTTATGGAGTATAAATGGTATACTCACATATTATGAGGCCTGTTCACCTCTATTCCCTATATCCAGTATACTACTACATCCTGATGATATAGCTGCATTTCATGCTGCTTTGCAACATAGAAATGAACTTGATGCTATGTGCTATAGGTGAATATCCATGATAGGTCTATGTAGTGTAGGTAGTATATGGATAGTAATAGATCATAGGGTATATGCTATATGGATAGCATACAGCTATAGGAGGATATAGGTATAGAGGTGTACGTGATGATATGAAATCAGCTGCCTTGAGAGCAGAGGGGTGAAGCGGAGTAAGGCGGAGTGTGCTACTATGGTGCCTTATGTATCATACATATTAGGCATATAGTTGGTGTATCTACTGGATATGGTTGTAGTACAGTACTGTGATATATCATAGTAGGGGGGTGGTATAAAGTCTATCCACCCTTATCTACCTCCATACAGCTATGGTGTCTGATAGGGGAGAGCAGTCATTTCACTATAGTTTTCGTGTGGAATATTGATGATATGATGAATAATGAATAATCATTATGAGAGATGATGATCTCATACCATGCTGATGGTGTATAGATAGGATGATGGTAGTACCAGTGGTGCACTCGATAATCACTCCACTGTACTGGCTTAGGGTGAACAGTAGCGATGAATGACATGCAGAAAATGACTAAGGATGGAATATCTTTGAGTGCAAATATCTTTTGATACATAATACTTTCATTAGGACTGAATTCTCAAGAAGTGCAAAATATTGGGGGAGAACAGAGTGATGATGGTTTGGTGCTGACGTCAACATACTTTTTTCAAGGCATCTCCACTACTTTCACAGTGAAAAATCAACTTTTCTGTATACAAGTCCTCAGTCACAGCACAAATCAGATACCCTCTATATGACACAATGTCCTACTCAACAAGGGCTATCTACTGGTATAACTGTTGCATCATATGGTTCCCATTCAGCGGAGATATAGAGCCTGACAAGGGAAAATTTCATCAGTCAGACATCATTTTTCATGCATATTTCAAAGTCAGACTTCGTAGCACTACCACCCGTAGCCAGTATCCTACCATACTACTACTGTGGTCAACTCATGAGACTGAGTTGCAGATAAAATGGGGGGGATGTAACGTAGTAGCTCCCCTAGGCACCGTTGTGCGATCCCATTTCAACCTTCTCTCTCGTTGCACTTTTTATAACATAACATATAGCAATGCGCAATAGCAATACAATATATATTGTTCATTCTTATACACAACAATTAAGCAACACATATACATTCATAAGCACACATTGATCTCTCTCATATTGCAGCGCTAGACTCTGTTATATTGGTCCGGGCCTGGCAGATCAAAAATACACTGTATACACACAGTACATTTCTACACAGTGAAGTTTGAAGTACCTCTTGACCTGTACTGTACTGCACTATACTGTACACACACTCTCACACTCACCACAATAACCACAATAAATTTACATTTATCATGTCTGGGAGCAACCAACCACAACCACAGCAACAACAAGAAGAAGTAGAAGCACCACAGCAAAATAATAACAATGGTGGTGTCCCAGCAGCATTGTTACAACAGCTGCTTGAAGCTGTTAGACCACCAAGCAGCAGTATTAAAGTACCTGAACCTACTAAATATACATCTGACTCTACACAACATGCTGGTGCTTTCATTAGAACAATGGAAACATACTTTGAATTAACTTCAAATGGTGACAACAACAGATACAGTGACAGTAAGAAAATCGGTACTGTACTGTTACAAACAGGTGGTTTAGCACAAGTATGGGTGCAAACATTTATTGATACATATCCACAAAGCACATGGGATAATTTCAAGTCCAATTTTCTACAACGCTTTGTACCTGCTAATCAATCGTCAGAAGCGTTGAAGTTTCTACAACAGCATATTAGAGTATTATCTAGACCAGATCTGAAGATGGCTATCGATCAATACACTGAGATGTTTCTTCAAAAGAAACAATTAATCAATGGTGTTAGTGATCAGACGTTTGCACTACTATATCAACAACATCTCCCGCGTACGTTGCTAGGATATGTAGAGAACAAAGTGAGAGAATGGCAGGCTGCTCATCCGGGTGCTATGATAACCAATGAGGGACAGCCAGCACTGGTTGATATTATAGCATATACTAATCAATCTGTGCCCTTATGTCAATCGGTATGGACATCCACAGAGCGCAGATATGCTACTAAGAAAGAGTCGTCTAGTCGTTCAGCACCAATTAGTGCTGTACAAGCTGTAGCTGACACCGCCGATATGACATATGGCAATTCACGTGATATGGTAGACAATAATGCTATGACAGCATTCAATGGTAATCGTAATGGTAATATGAGAGGTGGCAATCGATTCAGAGGTGGTGCACGTCAAAGCAGTGTGCCTCAATGGGTAATGGATCATTGTAGACAGAATCGCTTATGCTATAGGTGTAAAGAAGCATTCCCAGGCACTCATACACCTGGACAGCCATGTAGACGTCCTGCTAAGAAATTGGATGATAAATTACGCCCCCAGTCAAACTAGTTGGATCAGTGAGTGTGACTGCTATCACTGATCATCCAATCCCTATGCAGTTAACATCAACTAGCGTAGGTGCAGCTGCCAAAAGGTGTGCTGTACCGCCCAAGTTGAATAGTGATGCTTCCGGAGATAGTACGGACAGCATATCATCAGTATGTAATATCGATGCATCTGCCGAGTGTATGATAGTCGAGGGATATGTATGTGGAAATAAATCTAGAATCTTAATAGACAGTGGTGCTAAGATGTCTCATATATCTTCAGCATTTGTCAATAAGCATCAGCTGCGTACTGTAACATCAGAAGTACCAACTGTGCTTGTCATGGCTGATGGTCATAAGCAAGTGATAGACCACGTAGTGCCTAATGCTGAGTTGCAGTTACATGATAATATTGAAAACATTGATATGTTAGTCATGGACATGACACATTATGATGCAATATTGGGAATGAATTGGCATTATGCCCATTACCCAGTCACTTATGATTATGGTACCATAGCGTACACCCATCATGATAATACACACGTACTGAAAAGAGATGACAATGCTTACCAAAGCATAAAATCTAAGTACTTTGTGTCTGCTGTTGCCCTCAGCCGTATGATGCGTCCACGTAGAATACGAGCTGCAGGAGGTGTTGAGGGTGATCGCCCATCGATTCAGCTATACGCTATGTATGATGTATCGTCTGTTAATGCTAAGCATGCAGACAGCAGTCAATCTGATGAAGAGTACAGATCGTACTTCATGAAGCACTATGCTTGTGTATGTGGTGACCCACCAATCGAGTTACCACCAGAGCGTGAGTTCGATCATCATATCGAGTTGCTACCAGGTTCTGAGCCAATAGCCAAACCTGCGTATAGAGAGAGTGCAGTACATAATGACGAGTTGAGGCGTCAGTTAGATGAGTTACTGAAAGCCGGATATATACGTCCGAGCAACTCCGAGTTTGCATCGCCTATCTTGTTCGTCAAGAAGGCTGATGGCAGCCTGCGAATGTGCATTGATTACAGAGGATTAAATAAGATAACCAAGAAGAACAAGTATCCACTGCCACATACCGATGATCTCATCGAGCGTCTAAAGGATGCTAATCATCTGACTAAGCTTGATCTCCGTAGCGGGTATCATCAGTTAAGGATGGCAGAGGATAGTATCGACAAGACGGCATTCATCACCAGATATGGATTATATGAATTTTTAGTGATGCCCTTTGGATTGTGTAATGCTCCATCTACATTCATGCGAATGATGAATGATATACTACGACCTCTGATCGACACATGCGTGATAGTCTTCCTAGATGATATATTGATATATAGCCCCACGATAGAGCAGCATTACAAGGATGTATCAGCTGTATTTGACCTAT
>JGI12053J15887_10001825_pt1 | contig 10114 bp, 9 predicted proteins | sample MedBloCAOM1_O3_FD_15887 | JGI IMG/M metagenome (IMG submission 15887) | reverse complement strand
GAGGCCCGCCAGGCGGGGGCGCTGGCAGCGGCTCGCGGTAGGGGTAGCAGCCAGTAGGGCCGGGCAGCGCCAAGCCGGGTAGACCGCACCCCTGATCGCCGGGGTTGCCGGTGATCGCGTCGGGCAGATTCAAATGTGGCTCTCCGCCTTGCCCGGTACGCGGGAAAGGCACCGGCAGTGCCGGGGTGCCGGGCTGGCCAACCCCCGGGTCGACCAGTTCCGACGGCAACAGCACATTGGGGTCCAGACCCAGATCGGAGAACGCGGCGTCGATGAACGGCTGGGCGAACTGGCCAGGAGCGAGGTTGACCAGTGAGGCCTTGAAGAACGGCCCGGCTCCAAGTACTTCGCCGAACGACATCGCGTACCGCCGAAGCAGATACAGGGTGCGCTGCAGTTCCTTCTTGCGGTTGTCCAGGATCGAGAGCACACCGTTGAGTTTGTCGACGGCCGGTTTGAGTTGTGTCCGGTTGTCGTTGACGACGCCCGATATCTGGTGTGACACCGCTGTGAGGTTGTTCATCAACGCGTCGACGGAATCACGTTGCGACAGAANCTCGGCCANCAGGGCGTTGGTGTTGACGACCAAGCTCGCGATCTGATCGCTGCGCTTCGCGAGCACCGCGGTGACCTTGTTCGCATTGCCAAGCAAGTCACGAAGCTTTGCGTCGCGGTTGTTGAGCGTGTCGGAGAACCGGGCCACGCCCTCCAGCGCGATCTTCAGGTCAGGCGGGGTGTCCTTGAAGGTGTCCGCCAAAGTCGTGAGCGCCGACGACAACTGCGTGGTGTCCAGAGCGCTGATCGTGGTGGTCAGGTCGCCCAAAGCGTCCGGCAGGTCATAGGGAGACTTGGTGCGCTCAATCGGGATAGTCCCGGTGAGGTTCCCGCCGCCGCGCGGGGTCAGTTCGAGAAACTTGGTGCCGAGAACGGTTTCGGTCTTGATCGCGGCCTCGGTCCGGTCACCCAGTTCGACGCCATCGCGGACCGTGAAGTCCACGAGCACCTTCGTCCCTTCCAAACGGATGTCGGAGACCCTGCCGACGCCGAGGCCCGACACCCGCACGTCGCTGCCGGGCTTGATGCCACCGGCCTCGGCGAAGTAGGCAGAGTAGTCGGAGGTGCCGTTGATGAACGGAATCTTGTCGTAGGAGAAGACGGCGATGACCAGGGCGACCAAGATCAGCGTTCCAACCGCGCCCACAGTGACCCGATTGCGCTCGCCCAGCGGTTTGATTCTGGGTCGCTTGACCGTGATTCGCGTCATTTCGGTGTGCACCGCCCCGAGTCTTGACCGGCGAGTTTGACGAACACAGGCTGACCGCCCTTACCGTTGACCTTGAGAATCGCGTCGCAGAGATAGAAGCCGAAGTAGTCGCCGTAGAGGCCGTTGCGGGCCAGCACCTGATAGGCGTCCGGAAGCGTCCTGACCAACTCGTCGACGTAGTCGTGATCGGCCATGATCTGACCCGCGAATCGGTCGGTCTGCTGGACGGTGTCCTTGATGGGTTGGCGCGCGGCCGTCAAGAGGTCGGCAACAGAGCCGGCCGCGGCGTTGATGTACGCCGTCCCGGTCGCGATATCGCTCTTGCGCTCGGCCAGTCCCTGCACGAGTTGTGACAGCTTGTCCAAGCCCTCCGAGAACTGATCGTCACGGGCGGCGAAGGTGCCAAGCACGGTGTCCAGGTTGGAGATGACCTGGCCGATGAGCTCATCGCGGCCTGCGAGCGTCGTTGTCAGTGCAGAGGTCTGGGACAACACCGACGAGATGGTGCCGCCTTGACCCTGGAACACCTTCAACAGTTGACCGGACAGGGCGTTGACCTGGTCGGGATCCAACGCCCGGAACAGCGGACGGAAGCCGCCGATGAGTGCGTCGACGTCAAGCGCGGGCGACGTCCGTGCCAATGGAATCGTTTGTCCCGGTTGAAGTTTCCGCACCGACCCCGGCCCTTCTTCGAGAGACAGGTAACGGTCACCGATGAGGTTCTCGTAACGCACGGCCGCCTTGGTGCCCTCGGTGAGCGTCAGTCCCTTGTCGATGGCGAAGTCGACCGTGACGGTGCCGTCCTTGTGCAGGCTCAGGTCTTTGACCTTTCCGACCTCCACACCGGCAATGCGGACGAAGTTCCCGCCTTTGAGGCCCGATACATTCGTGAACACCGCGCTGTAGGAGGCACGCGAGTCGAATCGAAACTGGCCGAACACCGTCACCAGAACGAACATGGAGACCAAGGACAGCACGGTGAACAACGCCACGCGCGTCGCGTTGCGGAGTGTTCTCCTTCTCATGGCCGTCCCTCCGGCGGCGGCGGCACGCCTGGCGGCGGTGGGTAGAGCGGTGTTCCGTCCGGCGCGTATTCCGGTGCGCCATAAGCAGGTGCGCCGGGATAGGCGGGCCACGGGCCCGGTGCAGGGCCACCGGGATACCGGATCTTCGGCGGCTCAGGTATTGCCTTGGTGACCGGGAAGTAGTTGGCAATGCCGGGGAAGCCGATGCCGGGATTGGGCCGGATGTCGAGGCCGGTGCCGAACCCGGTGTCGGTGACGAGGTACTTCACCGGGAAGTTCTTGCTGACATCGGGTAGCGAGCCGCAACTCGGCTTGCCGCCTGGGCCGCCCTTTGCGTTGACGATCGGCAGGTTGTCCGGATAGCGGTAGGGATCGTCACCCATCAGCAGACCGGCATCCATGATCACGGATTTGCCGTTGCCGCCCAATGCATCTCGGCCGCCGTGGTCCAGGAACCACTGGGCGCCCTGGAACAGGCAATTGTAGGTCGGCGAGTATTTCATGAACAGGGCGGTCGTGGGATCGAGGATGTTGATCGCGCGCACCAGGTTCGGCTGGTTTCCACCGATCGTGTTGATACCCGATTGGGAGAACCCGACCGCTGACAGGAGCAGCGCATCGAGCGACTTCGCATTGGTGCTGATCGTCGCGCTCGTCGTCGAGAACGAGTCCAGGATCGACAGAATGTCCTGCGCAGCATCCGAATACGCCTCTGCGGTCTTGCCGAACAACTGCCAGTCCTGCCGAACGGTCGGCATCCTCGGGTTCACGGCGAGCAGCACATTGTTCGCATCGGTGATCGCCTGTCCGATGCGTTCGCCCTTGCCGCGCACCGATTCGGCGACCGCCGACAACACCGAGTTCAGCTTGGCCGGGTCTATGGAGTGCACTACTGCCTGCAGGTTCTGAAACACGGTGTTGACTTCGACGGTCACATTGCGTGAATGCAGTACGGCGCCCGGCTTGAGTCGCTCGGAACTTCCGCCACCTTCGGGCACGATGAGATCGACGTACTTGGCGCCAAAAGCGGTGCTGGACTTGATCTCTGCCTCGACGTTGCTCGGTAGGTACTGAAACGGCCCCGGGTCCATCTTCAAATTCAGCTTCGAACGATCGGTCACGGCTGCGGCGTCGGCGCCGATGGACGTGACCTCGCCTACCTGGACCCCGCGCAACTTCACCTTTGCGCCGTTCTCCATGACCAGACCTGCCCGGTCGGAGACCAGGGTGAGCGGAACGGTCTTGCGCAGAGTGCCGTTGAACAGCAGGACAGTCACCGTGGACATCACCGCGATCACCAAGATCAGCACTGGTGCCCACCAGATGGGATCGATCTTCCCCCGCCTAGGTGCGTTGTCCATTCTCGTCACCCCGACAGGTGGAAGTTGCCGGACTGTCCGTACACCGACAGCGTGATGGTCAAGAGGATGAAGACTCCCGCGGTGATCGAGGTGCGCACCGCTCGGCCGACCGCCTCGCCGACCCCTGCCGGACCGCCGGTCGCCGTGTACCCGTAGTAGGTGTGCACCGCCATCACGGCGGCCGCCATCGACAGCGCCTCGACGAAGGACCACAACAGGTCCGTCGGCTGCAGGAACGTCGTGAAGTAGTGGTCATAGACGCCCCGGGACTGCCCGTAGACGATCGTCGTCCCGAACCGGGTCGCCAGGAACGACATCAAGACGGAAACGGTGTAGATCGGGATGACCGCCGCCACCCCCGCCACGATGCGGGTGGAGGCCAGGTAGGTGATCGGCCGGATGCCCATCACCTCCAGCGCGTCGATCTCCTCGTTGATGCGCATGGCGCCGAGCTGCGCGGTCGCGCCCGCGCCGATGGTCGCGGCCAGCGCCACACCCGCGGTCGCCGGTGCGATGAACCGGACATTGAGAAACGCCCCAAGGAAACCGGTGAGGGCTTCGATGCCGACGTTGGACAAGGTGTTGTACCCCTGCGCGGCGATCAACGCGCCGGTGCACAGCGTCAGGAAGCCGATGATCGCGACCGTGCCGCCGATCACCGCCAGCGCGCCGGTGCCCATCCCCATGCCTGCGATCAACCGCAGCACTTCGGCCGGATAGCGCCGGACGGCATCGACGGTGGCCCCGAGCGCCTGGCCGTAGAAGGCGGTCTGCTCCCCCAGCCTGCGGGTCGCGTCGACGAATCCCGTGTCTGTCATGGCGCGACCTTCACGCCGAACGCGGTGGCCAGAATGTTGATGACGAACAGCGCCATGAACGCGAACACCACGGTCTCGTTGACAGCGTTTCCGACCGCCGTCGGCCCGCCGCCGACGTGCAACCCCTTGTAGCAGGCGATGAGGCCGGCCGAGAGGCCAAACAGAAGCGCCTTGACCAGGGAAACGACCACCTGCGGCAGGCCTGTCAGCAGTGTCATCCCTGCGACGAACGCCCCCGGCGTGACGTGCTGGACGAACACCACGAAGAAATAGCTTCCGAACAGTCCGACGACTGCGACCACCGAGTAGAGCATCAGCGCGACGAACGTCGCGGCGATCACCCGCGGCACCACAAGCGCCTGAATGGGATTGACTCCGATGACCTTCATCGCGTCGATTTCTTCGCGGATCGTCCTGGCGCCCAGATCAGCGCACATCGCGGTGGAGCCCGCGCCGGAGACGACGATCGCGGTCACCACGGGACCGACCTGCGTGACCGATGCCAGTGCCGCGCCCGCACCGGACAGGTCGCCAGCGCCCACCTCGATCAGCACGATGTTGAGGGTGAAGACGATGAGCACCGTGTACGGAATCGAGAGCACGAGCGTCGGAACGATCGACACCCTGGCCACGAACCAGATCTGTTCCAGAAGCTCGCGCCAGGCGAAAGGTGGACGGAACATCGCGGCGAAGGTCTCGCCCGCGAGGACGACAAAATCTCCGATCGCGAAAGCGGGCTTAGACCAGGCGGTCCCCGTCACGGTCGACCGCCGAAAGACTGCGGCACCGGGGTTACCCCGATCGCCGAGCGGTGCACACGCATGCCGACGAGCGGCACTCGTCTACAGATCCCACACGCAGTCCAATCGTCGTCAGGCTTGAGCCGCACGCTAAGAGACCAATGGTTAGCTGTCAACGCGGCATTATGCCCACACGAGACCGTCAATTACTACAATTGGCTGGTTGCCCCAACGCATTTGGTTTTGCTCATCTTGATTGAATCGGCTTGATTTAAAGTCTTGATCGACGCTGCTCCGGGCACCGGTAGGCTCGCCCGCATGAGTACAGCCGTCGATCCCAGCGTTCCGCCGAGCGGCACCGGGTGTGCGGAATGCGACGCGGTCGGTGGCTGGTGGGTGCATCTGCGCCGCTGCGCGGCGTGCGGGCACATCGGATGTTGCGACGATTCACTGGCCCGGCACGCGTCGGCACATTGGCGTGAGACCGGACATCCCATCATCCGGTCGTTCGAACCGGGCGAGGATTGGTTCTGGAACTACGACGAGAACGAGTATTACGACGGGCCGGAACTCGCTTCGCCGGAATGCCATCCCGAGGACCAGTCAGTTCCAGGCCCCGCCGATAGAGTGCCGCGTGACTGGGTCAGCCGGCTGCGTGCCCGCAGCGACTGAGCGCTCGTGGTGAAGGCCGGCGGCGAAAGCACCCTCACCGTACTGGTCGCGTTCGGAGCGAATCTGGCGATCGCCGTAGCAAAGACAGCCGCCGCGGTGGCATCGGGTTCGGCGTCGATGCTGGCAGAGGCGGCGCATTCGTGGTCCGACACCGGCAACGAAGTGTTCTTGTTGATCGCCAATCGGCGCAGCTCCCGACCCCCCGATCGCCGACGCCCACTCGGCTACGGACGCGAGGCATACGTGTGGTCGCTACTCGCGGCCGTCGGCCTCTTCGTAGTCGGTGCGTCGGTGTCGATCTGGCATGGTGTCAGCCAGCTGATCGGAGGCGAACAGACCGAAGGTCGGGACTACGCGCTCGCCTACGCGGTCTTGGCTATTTCCTTTGTACTGGAGGGAATCTCGTTCTTCCAGGCGGTCAGGCAACTGCGCGCCGAAGCGGACCGCCTCGACCGTGATCTGCTCACGCATGCTGTGGAGACGTCGGACCCCACCGTTCGGGCGGTCTTTGCCGAAGACGCCGCCGCACTGATCGGCATCGTGATCGCCGTCGCCGGTATCGGACTGCACGAATTGACCGGTGTGGCGGCGTGGGACGCGGTCGGGTCGATCCTTGTCGGTGTCCTGTTGGGTGTTGTCGCGGTGTTGTTGATCGACCGCAATCGCCGGTTCTTGACCGGCGAACCCGGTTCGGAACGGCTGCGCGACGCCGCGATATCGCGGCTCCAACAACTACCCGACGTAGCCGAGGTGCGGTATCTGCGGCTGGAATTCATTGGTCCTAAACAGCTTTTCCTCGTCGCCAGTGTGGACCTCACCGGTGACGAAGCCGAATCGTCGGTGGCGCGCAGACTCCGCCGTTTGGAGCGGGAACTCGAAACCGATCCGTATGTGGTCGATGCCGTGTTGACGGTTTCCGAGCCCGACGACACGGACAGTCAACGCGAGCGCTAGCGGGCGTCCGCGAGCGCTTGCTGCGCGGCGTTGTAGCCCGGAATGAAGGTGATACCAGGCCCGCCGTGACACCCCGCGCTGGCCAGGTACAGCCCGTCGATCGGAATCGGTTGATCAACATAGCCTTTCGGCCCAGGCCGGTTGACGCCGATCTGGTCCGGATGAATCAGCCCGTGGCAGTAGTCGCCACCGGGTGCACCGAACATTGTGCCCATGTGCTTGGGGGTGAACGTGGTGTGCCGGATGATGAGGCTTTCGAAATTCGGCGCGAGTCGCGTGATCTTGTCTATCACTCGCTGTCCCATCTCCACCTTCATCTCGCCGTAGCTCGACTGGGTCTCCTCGATGGGGAACCACAGCGAGAACGCAGAGACCGCGTGCTTCCCCGGCGGCGCGAGGTCCGGATCGTTGACCGACGGAATCTGCAGCGCTATCGCGGGATCGGCGGGCACGATCCCGCGCCTGCAGTCTTCCCATTGCTGCTGCAGTTCCTCCGGCGTGCTGAAAATGCCGATGTTCGACTGCATCGCGGGATCGTTGAGCAGTTCGTACGGCGGCGCGAATTCCGGGATGCCATCGAGCGCGAAGTGCATCTGCAGATAGCTGCCGCGGTGATCGACGCGGGAGAACCGTTCCCGGATGTCGGTGGGCACCGCGCTACCGTCGACGAGCCCGTTGACCGTGAGATCCGGTGCGACACCGGAGATGACGATCGGCGCGGTCAGCGTGGAACCGTCCTCGAGGCGGACACCGGTGACCCTGCCGTCGGCGACGGTGATCTCCTCGACCTTGCTTCGCAGCCGCAGTTCGCCACCGTTGGAAGTGAATACGTCGCACAAATGTGAAGTGAGTGCCCCGATGCCGCCGCGCAACTTCTTGACCAGAAGCGCGTTCTCGTCCGGGACGGCAAACCCGTATGCGAGCGCCGCAGCGGTGCCGGGAGTCGCGGGCCCGCGGTAGGTGGTGTTGCACGCGAGGAGCGAAAGCATTCCCCGCAGCGCACCGTTCTTCTCCTTGTCCGGCAGGTAACGGTCCAGCACATCGGTGACGGACCCGAACAGCAGGTCGGTGATCGTCGACCGTTCGAATTCGTTTGTGGCGCAGGCATACATCTCATCGATTGTCTTCGGTGGCTTGCCCGCGTCGAAACGGCCAAGCGCGCGGGTCGGCGCCTGACACCAGGCCATTAGACCGGCCATCCCGTTGACAGCCTCAGCGCCGTGCACCTCGTTGATGTGCGTCAACAGCTTCATCGGGTCGGTGTAATAGACGAGGGGTTCGTCGCCGACGCCGCGCAGCGATACCGACATCACGTCGAGGTCGACATTGGGCAGATCGTCGAGCCCGAGTTCGCGGCTCACCGTTGCCGACGTCGGAATCTGGACCGAGCCGGCGATCTCGAATTTGAAGCCGTCGAACAGTTCCACCGTCGACGCCATGCCGCCGGCATACAGCTTGGAGTCGAGGCACAGGGTACGCAGCCCGGCTTTCTGGAGGAGTACGGCGGAGGTCAGCCCGTTGTGCCCCGCGCCAACGACAATCGCGTCAAAGTCGGTCATCGGCTGAGGCTGACACGGGTAGCGCAGTTTTGTCAATATTGACGAAACTTTGGTTTCAGCATTAGTCGCCGATCCCCTTGCTCAACGTCTCGAGGGCCTCGCGGCACAGCCGAGAGAGCTCGGGCAGCGACCGTTCCTCGCTGAGCATCCAGACCTCCATCGCACCGAAGACGGCTGCCGCGATGCAGCGGGCGGTGACGGTGATGTGCATCCGTTCGTCGGTGCCGGGCTTCGGCGGGTTCTCCGCCGTGAGGTGTTCCTGGATGGCCTCGGCGAAGTCGGCCTCGACCTGGCGGATGTGCCGGACGATGCGGCTCGGGTCGAGCTCTTGGGCACGCAGCGAGGCGATCTGCGTGACAGCCCAATCGTCATATGGCCTCGCCATGATCGCCGACTGCACGGACTCGATGATCGACTCGTCGGGCGACCGGGCCGCCAGCGCGCTGCGGAACCAATGCGCGCCTGCGTCGTAGTCTGCGAACAATAGATCGTGCTTCGAGGCGAAGTGCCGATAGAACGTCCGCAGCGATACGCCTGCGTCGGCCGCGATCTCCTCGGCCGACGTGTCCTCCACCCCCTGCGCGGTGAACCGAACCACGGCCGCCCGCCGCAGTGCATCGCGCGTGCGCTCGCTGCGCGCCGTTTGGGCAGGCCGGACCATGTGCAGAAAGTACCGCACCCCGGTTATGTCAATATTGACAAAACTAAATTTGGCCGAGAGACTCCGGCTATGGTCTCGCTACTCGTGCACGCGATCCTCGGCATCGTCGTCATTGCGATCATCGTCAAAACCAATCCGGGCATCTTCAAACGCGCTCCGGAGGGGCCGCAGCTGTCGACTTTGGAACTCGTGTTCTACATCGTCGGCATCGCTTCACTGCCCCTGTGCTGGTACTTCAACATCCGCTACGTGTACGGGTACGCCGACAACCCCTTCTGGGGTCAGGGTGACTGGTCGGAGTTCATCAAACTCGGGTATGCGAACCCAGCGGCCAGTTCGCAGGTTGCCGACTACACGATCGCCAATGTGATCCTGTTGCCCCTGTTCACGATCATCGACGGGCGCAGGCGCGGTATCCGCCATCCGTGGCTGTTCTTCGTGGCGAGCCTGTTCACCAGCTTCGCGTTCGCCTGGGCCTTCTATCTGGCGACCGTCGAACGGCAGCGCCGACTCCAACCCGTAGCGGTGACCGCCAACTCCCCCGCGTAAGGAGCAGCGGTCCAGCAGACTGCACACGTGAAGGTTCACCACCTCAACTGCGGAACCTTGTACCCGCTCGGGTGCGGTGAGTTGGTGTGCCACGTCCTGCTCGTCGAGACCGGCAACGGGTTGGTATTGATCGACACCGGCTTCGGGCCGAAGGACTGCCTGGAGCCTGCGAAGCGCGTTGGACCGTCCCGATACCTCATCCGCCCGGTGCTCAAACCTGAGGAAGCCGCCGTCAATCAGGTCGAGCGGCTCGGGTTTCGCCGGGACGACGTGCGCCACATCGTCATCACCCATTTCGACGGTGACCACATCGGCGGCCTATCCGACTTCCCCGAGGCCCAGATACATGTCACAGCCGCGGAGGCGTTCGGCGCGATGCGGGCACCATCGCGCAGCGAGCGGTTCCGCTACCGCGCCGTCCAGTGGGCACACGGCCCCAAGATCATCGAGCACACGCCGGACGGTGAGAAGTGGCGGGGATTCGCGGCGGCGAGGGAACTCGACGACGTGT
>JGI12053J15887_10001824_pt1 | contig 10114 bp, 15 predicted proteins | sample MedBloCAOM1_O3_FD_15887 | JGI IMG/M metagenome (IMG submission 15887) | reverse complement strand
CCTGCCACAAGCACGGCGGCTTCTATCTCGCCTCGATCGGCGGGGCCGCGGCGAACCTCGCCGAGCACTGCATCAAGAAGGTCGAGACCGTGGAATATCCCGAACTCGGCATGGAGGCGATCTGGAAGATCGAGGTGGAGAATTTCCCGGCCTTCATCGTGATCGACGACAAGGGCAACGATTTTTTCAAGGAATTGAATTTGGGCTGAGCATGCGCCAGACTCGTCCGACACCGATCCAACACGGGTAACGATCATGGCCCATATCAAAGTCTCAGACATCGCCTATGGCCGCCTGCGGGCGCCCGATCTCGACGTGATGGAGGAGTTTCTCACGCGCTTCGGCATGATACGCGCCGATCGCACCGCCACCGCGCTATACATGCGCGGCACCGATCCCGCCCACCACCTCCACGTGACCGAGAAGGGCGAGCCGAAATTCGTGGGCCTTGCCTATTACGCGGCGAGCGAGGACGACCTCGCGCGGCTCGCCAAGGCACCCGGCGCGTCCGCGGTCGAGACGATCGAAGAGCCCGGTGGCGGCAAGCGCGTGCGGCTGACCGAGCCGAACGGTTATCAGATCGAGGTCGTCCACGGCATTGCCGCGCTGCCTGCGATCGAAACCAGGCGGCAGAAGCTCAACACCGGCGAGGCGCCGCTGTCGCGCGCGGGCGAGCTGATGCGGTTGCCCAAAGGCCCGTCGCATGTGAAGCGGATCGGGCACGGGGTGCTGATGACGCCGAAGTTTCACGAGACGGTGAGCTGGTTCCGCGAGATGCTGGGCTTTGTCTGCTCGGACGACGTCTATGCCGGCGAAAAGAACAATCTGATCGGTTCGTTCAATCGCTGCGACCGCGGCGATGCCTATGTCGACCACCACGTGTTCTTCTGTCTCAATCACGCCAAGACCGGGCTGAACCACCTGTCGTTCGAAGTGCCCGACATCGATGACGTCGCCATGGGCCACGACTATCTGGCGCAGTTCGGCAAGTACGAGCACATGTGGGGCATCGGCCGGCACGTGCTCGGCAGCCAGGTGTACGATTACTGGGCCGATCCCTGGGGCCGCGTGCATGAGCACTGGGCCGACAGCGACCGCCTGAACCTCGCCAACGGTTCCAACCTGGTGGCGGCGGAAGAAGCGCTGACCTCGCAATGGGGCGAAGCGCCGCCGGCGAAATTCATCGATCACGCCAGCCCGTAGGATCGTGCGGCGGCCGCTGGCATCGCGCGATGGCGATGCCATACGGAGCCTGGAGTCCTAAAATTTACGCGCGGGTTACGCCGGCATGCCTGCGGCGTGACACTCACGCGCGCGCTCTGTAGTCTGGCCTTCGACCGGGCTGAGGAGACACCATGATCACCAGTAATCCCATGCGGGCGTTGGCCTTGACTGCGGCGGTGTTCGGCTGCGCCGTTGCCGCGGCGCAGGCCGACGAGTGCGAGACCATGACCAAGACCGTCCAGGTGATGATCGACAAGGTGGACCCCACCGCTAAGGCCGGCAACAATCCGGCCGGCCTGTGTGCGGCTTATGGCGAGGGCCTCGGACTGATCAAATCCTTTCGCATCGTCGCCGACGAATGTCTCGATGAGGGCGATCCGCGCACGCAGACGCTTGCCAACCTCGACCGCTCGATCCGGCAATTGCAGAGCCAGGTCGACAAGAATTGCGAATGAGTCCCCAGTTCGCGTCGGCGATCGGGCGAGCGACGAACGAACGCGCGGACAGCACGAGCGAAAGGGTACAGCCATGAAGGCGTCGACGATGGCGGCCGCTGCAACCGTGCTGCTCGGCATCTTGGCAGCGGGCACCCCGGTGCGCGCCGATGAGGACTGCGACAACGTGGTCAAGGCGCTCGAGGATGCCCAGTTGGTCGCGACCAAGACCGTCGACCAGACCATGGACGACATCAAGAAGTCGACCACGCAGCCCGCCGACGACAAGAAGAAGGCCTCGGTCAAGAACACCTTCTGCAGCGTGAGCGGGGAATATCTCGGAACGACGAGGGCGTTTCGCGCGGTCGCGGCCGAATGCCTCGAGGGCGACAAGAAGAGCACGACCCTCGCGTCGCTCGACAAGTCGATCAAGGAAATGGAAACGGCGATCGAAGGCACCTGCAAGTGATGCCGCTCCCGCCCTCGGTCTCGCGTCATGTACTTGTCTGCGCGCCTTCGCGTGGCGACTGCCGTCGAAACCGAACAATAAGATTGTCAGGCACCCGAGATTTGGTGCCGCTCCTTAGCCGGTCTTCACCAGCAGCGCCAGACCGCTCACGATCAGCGCCCCGCTGACCATGCGCCGGAATGCGAGCTCGCTCAGCCCGGTGTGAACGCGATTGCCGATGAAGATGCCGACCAGCATCATCGGCAGCGCGATGGCCGTGGTGATGAACACCTCGCGCGTGTATTCCCCGACCGCCCAGTAGCCTGCTCCGCGCAGCACCACGAGCGCCAGGAGGATCGCGTTCATGGTGGCGCGGAATTGTTCCTTGGCCCTGCGCAGGGCATCGAAATACATCGCGAAGAATACGCTCGCCATGGTGCCGAACGTGGTGCCGACGATGCCGCCGAACAGGCCGACGATCGGCGCCGCGACCTTTGCCGATACGTTCCAGTTCGCCCGCGGCTGCCAGCTCCTCCACAGCGAATAGAGACCGTAGAGCAGCACCAGCACGCCGAGTCCCTTGGCCAGGGCCGCGGAATCCAGCGTTTTGAACAGGTAAAGCCCGACCAGAATGCCGATCACGCAGGTGGGCACGAGCTTCGCAATATCACCCCAGCCGACATGCTGGCGATCGCGGCCGAACAGCGTGACGCTGGCGACCAGCCCGATCAGCGTCCACGCCGGGATCAGCACCTTGAGGGGGATCACGAGGCCGAGGAGCGGCATAGCTGCGGCGGCGCCGAAGCCGGTCGAGCCGCGCAATGCGTAGGAGACCACCATCACGATGCAGCAATAGGCGATCTCGAGCGGCGACAGGAATTGGATGACGGGGGACTCCGGCGGCGAGGACAACCGACCGCGGCGAGGGTCGGGCCTGCCAGCATAGCTCGCATGCGTCGGCGAAGCGACGTGGCAGAGGATTGGCTGAATCGGCTTGCGGCCGCGCTGCGGCGGCGCGATAACTCGTTCAGGAGGTGCGGCGATGATCACCACCCTCGTGCAGTTCCAGCTCCCGACGGCCATCACGCTCGAAGAGGCCACGCACCGTTTCGAAGCGAGCGCGCCGAAATACCAAAACCTCGCCGGGCTGATCCGCAAATACTACATCCGCTCCGAGGACGGGCGCATCGCTGGGGGCATCTACCTCTGGGAGTCCCGGCGCGCGGCGGAGCGCGTCTACAATGGCGAGTGGCGCGAGCGCGTGGAGCAACTCTACGGCGCGAGCCCCACGATCACCTGGTTCGACAGTCCGGTCATTGTCGACAATCTCACCGGCGGCACCATCACGAAGGCAGCATAGCGATGCAACACGATGACAATACCACGCGGCGTACGGTCTTGGCGGTGGCGGCAGGCGGCGCGGCCGTGGCCGCGAGCGGTGCCGCGCGGGCGCAGCCGGGCGCAAAGGGGCCGCTGGTCTGGCTCGACATGGACCAGCAGGCGCTCGATGACGCTTATGACCAGGTGGTTTATGCGCCCAATCGCGAGCAGGTCGCCAAACGCCGAATCGCCAACAGCGACAAGGCGCGTGCGGTCATCGGTGCGCCCGAGCGCCTCGCCTACGGGCCGAGCGAGATCGAGAAGCTCGATATCTATCGCACCAAGCAGGCGAATGCGCCGGTGAACATCTTCGTCCACGGCGGGGCGTGGCGCGCCAACCGCGCCGCCGACTATGCGTGCCTCGCCGAACCGTTCGTGAAGGCGGGCGCGCATTACGTCATTCTCGACTTCACCAATGTCGACGATGCCGGCGGCAGCCTGTTCCCCATGATCGAGCAGGTGCGGCGCGCCGTCGGCTGGGTCTACAACAATGCCGCCAGCTTCGGCGGCGATCCGAACCGGCTCTATCTGAGCTCGCATTCCTCCGGCTCGCACATCGGCGGCTGCGTGGTGACCCACGACTGGCGCAAGGACAACCTGCCGGTCGACATTCTCAAGGGCGCGACGCTCAGCAGCGGCATGTACGATCTCAAGCCGGTGCGGCTCTCGAAGCGTTCGAAGTATGTCAAGTTCACCGACGAGATGGAGGAGGCGCTGAGCGCGCAGCGGCACCTCGACCGGCTCAACCTGCCGCTCATCCTGGCCTACGGGACCTACGAGACGCCGGAATTCCAGCGTCAGACCCGCGATTTCTACGCCGCGGTCAAGGCGGCCGGCAAACCCATCGAGCTCCTGGTCGGCGAAGGCTACAACCATTTCGAGATGCTGGAGACGCTGGCAAATCCCTACGGCCTTCTCGGCCGTGCCGCGCTGGCGCAGATGGGGTTGACGCCGGCGGCGTAAAGGAGGGGGACGACATGCCGTCGAACGACGAACCATCTGGTAGCCGGGTCACGCGGCGCACGCTGGTCGGCGGCGGTGCCGTCGTGCTCGGCGCGGGCGGACCCGCACTGGCGCAGCGGGCGGTGCAGCCGCCGCGGGCCAAGGGGCCACTGGTCTGGCTCGACATGGACCAGCAGGAGCTCGACGACGCCTACGATCAGCTCGTCTATGCGCCCAATCGCGATCACATCCTCAAGCGCTGCATCCGCAACAGCGAGATCGTTCGCGAGCGCCTCGGCGCGCCCAAGCGCTTCGCCTACGGCGCGGGACCGATGGAGGCCCTCGACGTCTTCACCACCAAGGCCGCGAATGCTCCCGTCAACGTGTTCGTGCATGGCGGCGCGTGGCGCACCGGGCTCGCCGCGAACTACGCCTACGCGGCCGAGATGTTCGTCAATGCCAGCGCCCACCACGTGGTGCTCGATTTCAACAATGTGCTGGAGACCAACGGCGATCTGATGGTGATGGCCGAGCAGGTGCGCCGCGGCGTTGCCTGGGTCTACCGCAACGCCGCGAGCTTCGGCGGGGATTCCGAGCGGCTCTATGTCTGCGGCCATTCATCCGGCGGCCACCTCGCCGGCGTGCTGCTGACCACGGATTGGCAGAAGGAGTTCGGCTTGCCGCCGACCTTGATCAAGGGCGGCGTGTGCGGCAGCGGCATGTTCGATCTCAAGCCGGCGCGGCTGTCGAAGCGTTCGTCATACGTGAAGTTCACCGACGAGACCGAAGACAAGCTCAGCCCGCAGCGTCATCTCGACCAGCTGGTGGCGCCAGTGCACTTGGTCTACGGCACGCTTGAAACGCCGGAATTCCCAGCGCCAGAGCCGCGATTTCGCTGCCGCGGCAAAAGCGGGCGGCAAGCAGGTGGCGCTGTCGGTGATGGAAAGCTGCAACCACTTCGAGGTGATGGAGCAGCTCGGCAATCCCTACAGCCTTTTCGGCCGGGCGGTTCTGGAGCAGATGCGGCTCGCGCCGGCCTGACTTTCCCTCAGCGCGCAGATTCATCTCTCCCGCCAACGCGGACGCTCCGGCATTCCAGAAGCGTCGAGCTGTCACATGATCGCGTCACCCAGCCGGTATGACGATCGCTTGACAACGTCTTACCCGGATGGGCAGATCCAAGATCACCGTCGAGCGCGCTGTATCCGCTCGAATGCCGGCGGCGATGACGGAGATTGCGTCGATGAAGCTCACATCTTGCGTCGCGCTCCTCGCTGTCGTGGGCGGATCGCTGGCGTTGTCTGTTGGCCACGCCGAGACGCCGGAGGAGTGGATCAAGCTCGGTGCCCGCGTGCACGGCGGGTTTGGCGCCTTCATCCCGGCCGGCATTCGCATCGGGCTCGACGCGCTCGAGCGGCTCAAGGCCGAGCCGCGGGGCGTGACCGTCACCTTCTACACCGGCGAGAAGTCGCCCTGTCCCTGCATCGCCGACGGCGTGATGCTCGCGACCCAAGCGAGTCCTGGGCAGGGGACTCTGCAGGTCGCCGCCGAAAAAGCGCCCCCTGGACTGCTCGCGGTGGTGATCCTCCGCGATCGCAAGAGTGGCGCGAGCGTGCGCTACAGCATCTCGGACGAATGGATGGGTAAGATCGCAGACTGGAATAAGGCGCTCGATCCGGCCGCGCGCTACGCGGCGGTCATGGCGGCGCCTGGACTATTCGATGTCACGGCCGTCCCGTGAACAATGTGGCGCAGAGGCAACACCTCTTTGGGAGAATGCGCAGGACGCTGGCTTGGGGGTTGGCAAACGGTGATGGTTTGATAGCCTTTCGTTGCCTGTCATGGGCGTTTCCTCCTTAAGACTTGAACCCCGCCCAGCGGGGTTTTTTCTTGTCTGTCGCGCTCCCTGGAGGCGCAGCCAGGCCCTGAATGTCGACGACATCACCGCGAGGCGGACCGCATCTACCCGATCGCTAAGCATGGGATTTTCGGGAACCATCCCTCTGCCGCTCCGTTAGTGCGCTAGCGTACAAAGTAGGGCAGGGGTCATGGCTGTTGTTCTCATCGTCGAAGACGAAGAGCAGGTGCGGGTTTTGGCCGAGGCCATCATCCAAGAGTTGGGCCACGAAACATTGACGGCTGGCACAGCTGAACAGGCCCTTGCCCTGGTGCAGGAACGTCCTGATGTGGATCTGCTGTTCACCGACATCGGGTTGCAGCATGATCTGGAAGCCGGTCTGCAGCTTGCAAAGGGCATTGCCGCCCAGAAGCCGGGATTGCCCGTGCTCTATACGACGGGCCAAGGCGTGACCGACGGGATGCGGGCGATGTTCGCCGACCCGTTCGGCTTCCTGCCGAAGCCGTATACGCCCGACGACCTCATGACCGCGCTTGGAAACCTCCTGGCGGTCGAGGCCAGCGGCCTCAGGTCGGGCAGGAAGGATCGCGGCGGGTCGCCCTAAGCGCCATCAGCTTTCGGATCGCAGATCACGACGTGCGCGAACGGCTTTTGCGGCAAAGGCGGCTGGGGTGCCACCCTTGTGCCTCCTGTCCAGGCATTACGGTCCTTAGACGAGGGCGGGGCTGCGCCGGTGGGATTGCGCGGATCGCTTGGACGGCTGCGCCGCCGATTGCTGGCTCTCAAACACTTCGGCGCAATGCCGCCATCGGTCGGCCATCCGGCTCCACGTCGCCTTGCTCGCGGGGTCACGCGTAAATTTGGCCATCTGCTGACAGTCGGCGGCATGTCGAAGGAATTCGTCGGAGGGATTGATGGGAGATGGGTTCATGGGCGGGTCTTCCTAACCGATTGTCAGGCCCGCGCGGATGCCGTCTGAATGCGTCGCCTTGCGGCGAAACTGCTCGGCGTGATCGGAAAGCCGCAGCCAGCACAATGCCAGCTCGCGCCACGTCGTCCTCTCCTCCACGTCGCGCGAGCGCTCCACCAATTGTAGGCACTCGCTCGCACGCTGCTGATATGCATCCAAACGGATCATGGCGCTTGCCTGACCTGCCCCCTGCCTGAATGTGTTCAACGGCAATCTCAGCGGAAGGTTCCTTGGACAAGCGCAGCACGGTTTTAGAGCTCTGGTTCCAAGCCGAGTTCCCCTGGCGTCGCTGGCACAACGGTGCGAGTTTGCTGGCCGCGCGAATTTGCCTGGCGGCAACTCCGATGCTCTCGGCCGCCCGGCTGGGGCCATGCAGCGGGCGGGACGTGGCGCTTTACGTGGATGATGCGATTTGGCGCTGGCAGGGCCTGCAATGGGCGCACCTGCTGGCCGACGACATCGACGAATTGCATCGCTTTGCCTCGGCGCTCGGCATCAACTTGCTATCGTATCAAGGACCGCCACGGACCTCGGTTCCCCATTACGATGTCACGGCATACGAGCGGCGCCGCGCCATCGCGCGAGGGGCCATTGCATGTAGTCGCGACGAGATCGTCGCGGTGTTGCGCCGGGCACGATCCAATTGCCGCTGCCCACGGGAGTCTGACAATGGCCGGATCTGCACAGGAAACCCTATCCACGANGGAACTCCGTGCAATTAACGGCATTATGCAGTCCGACGAATGGAACTTGGAGGGAGCAAGCCCATGTCGACCGGGACCGCAAAGGAATTTGGAGATTACGCTCGGGACTGTGTGAAGCTGGCAGAGCAAGTAGCCAGCCCGGAGCTTCGTGAAAAGCTTCTCCAACAGACCCGCGAATGGATGCGGGCCGTCATGGACGATGAGGACCAGGCCACCGAGCGGCGAGGTTGATGGTTCGATGCTGGAGGCGCTCGAAGACTACGTGAAGCGCCAAAAGAAGCGGCTCGGGATAGACCCACGTCGTGCTCAGACCGATGAGGCAGCGGCTCGTGCGATGGGCGGCCGGAAAGACGAGGCCGCCAACTGATGGGGTGGATGGCCCCCTAACGGCATCGACGTGCCAAGATGGTGGTCGTCAGCTATCCACACATGAGGCGACCTAGGTGGAGAGCTTCTCCACCTGCCCAAATTCGATCTCCATCGGCTTTGGTCGCCCAAAGATTGAGACCGCGATCTTCATGCTCGAGCGGGCGTCGTCAATCTCCTCGACCACGCCACTGAACGAGGCGAAGGGTCCGCCCGAAATCCGCACCTGCTCGCCAACTTTGAACGATACTGGGGGCGCGTCTTGAGGAAGCATCGTAGGTCAAGCTCCCGCGTAGGTCCCCGAATACTGCCCGAAATTAGGACACTACGAAATTCAAATTAGGACAGAAAGCCTCGGAATTAGGACAGCACCCACTTTTGTGCAAGAACATATTGCGAACTGAGAACAAATGGAGTACATTGCTCAGAGTGCTGTTCGTTGTTGGTTTTTCGAATCACGGTCATAAGGAGTGGGAGCAATGGCTACGGCTGCGCTACGTCTCGTCGAAGGTTCCGCGATGGATAAATCGAAGGCCCTGGATGCCGCGCTCTCCCAGATCGAGCGCAATTTCGGCAAGGGCTCGATCATGCGGCTCGGCAAGAACGACAGGTCTATGGATGTGGACACCGTGTCCACGGGCTCGCTCGGGCTCGACATCGCGCTCGGGATCGGCGGGTTGCCGCGCGGCCGCGTGGTCGAGATCTACGGGCCGGAGTCCTCGGGCAAGACCACGCTGGCGCTGCATTGCCTGGCGGAAGCGCAGAAGAAGGGCGGCATCTGCGCCTTTATCGATGCCGAGCACGCGCTCGATCCGATCTATGCGCGCAAGCTCGGCGTCAACGTCGACGATCTGCTGATCTCCCAGCCCGACGCCGGTGAGCAGGCGCTCGAGATCGCCGATACGCTAGTACGCTCGGGTGCTGTCGATGTGCTCGTCATCGATTCGGTGGCGGCATTGGTTCCGCGCGCCGAGCTGGAAGGCGAAATGGGCGACAGCCAGCCCGGCCTGCAGGCGCGGTTGATGAGCCAGGCACTGCGCAAGCTGACCGCCTCGATCAACCGCTCCAACACCATGGTGATCTTCATCAACCAGATCCGCATGAAGATCGGCGTGATGTATGGCTCGCCCGAGACCACCACCGGCGGTCATGCACTCAAATTCTACGCGTCGGTGCGTCTCGACATCCGCCGGATCGGCGCGATCAAGGAGCGCGACGAAGTGGTCGGCAACCAGACCCGCGTCAAGGTGGTCAAGAACAAGCTCGCACCGCCGTTCAAGCAAGTCGAGTTCGACATCATGTATGGCGAAGGCGTGTCGAAGAACGGCGAACTCATCGACCTTGGGGTGAAAGCCGGCGTGGTGGAAAAGTCCGGCTCCTGGTTCTCCTATGACAGCCAGCGCATCGGCCAGGGCCGCGAGAATGCCAAGGGGTTTCTCAAGGAGAACCCCGACATCGCTGCCAAGATCGAGACTGCGATCCGGCAGAACTCCGGCCTCATCGCCGAAAAAATCCTCGCCGGCGAAGAGAGCAAAGACGACGACGACGCGGCGGAAGAATAAGCGCGTCCCAGGCCGTCCTCTGCTGAGCTCTTTCCTCTGCTGAGCTCCCCCGACCGTCATTGCCGGATTTGCCTCCGGCAATCCATCGCTTTGCAAAGAACGTGTTTGAGTGTTGCAAGGAAGATGGACCCGCGGGCGCCCTAACCCCGCGGGTGACGGGGGATAGGCCGGGGCAAAGGCCTCGCCTAGCTAGGCGGTCCGGCGCTGCGGCAGCCGCTTGCGCGCC
>JGI12053J15887_10001822_pt1 | contig 10116 bp, 5 predicted proteins | sample MedBloCAOM1_O3_FD_15887 | JGI IMG/M metagenome (IMG submission 15887) | reverse complement strand
GTGAAGTTCACGATGATAGGTGTTGTGAAGCCTATCAAAAAAAAATCAGATATTTTCTTTTTTGAATGGGCGTTTTATCTTACCTTCCATTTTTTCTTACAGAAAAAATGATTTGATGTGGTAATTTGTTGAATGTTTTTTTTTGATAATTTAAAAATTGAAAGTGTGTGGTTAAGAGTTTGTTGAATTGAAAGATAGAGGTTTTCAAGTAGCACACAGAGCTACATCTAAGATAGATCTTAGCAAATTTAGATATTAGACAAGTTATGCTATCTAATACAGGTAATCCTGAGTTTGTAGAAGCTATTAATAATGATAAAAAAAATTAATGCAGCTTAAGGTAACCGATGATTTTATTAATGCCTTTAAAAATGCAAAAGTAAATCCAATTATTTATAAATCTTAAACAAATAAAAAAAATATATAATTTATACCTATTTATATATATATATATATATTAAAAATAAAGGGTTTTTGTAAAAAAAATATTTCTAAACTCAATGGTAGAGTTACGTACAAGGTTGTGTAAATTCGAGTATTGTATGTCAGTTAATTAACATAAAATATAAAACTATATATTTTATAATCTTTTTTTTAGAAAAAAAAGCCTTTTCTAAATTCCTATCGTTTCATAATTTATAAATCTTGTGATTATTAAAGTAAGTAATTGTTTAATATATTAAGTGATTTTTTATTTAATGATAAGGTATTAGGAATATAAAAAAGAATTACATTATTTAAACTAGTAATAAAAAATATGAATTTATCGATAATACTCTTTTTAATAGGAATATTAGGTTTTGTTTTAAATAGAAAAAATATAATTTTAATGCTTATTTCTATAGAAATAATGCTATTAGCTATTACATATCTAATATTAATAAGTTCATTAAACTTTGATGATATATTAGGTCAAACTTTTGCAATATATATAATAGCAATAGCTGGAGCAGAATCAGCCATAGGTTTAGGTATATTAGTAGCATTTTATAGATTAAGAGGAAGTGTTGCAATAGAATTTAAATAATGTATTTAGTTTTAATAGTATTACCTTTATTAGGATCAATAGTTTCAGGATTTTTTGGTAGAAAAGTAGGAGTAAGCGGAGCACAATTAATAACATGTTCTAGTCTTATTATTATAACAATTATAGCTATAATTGGTTTTTTTGAAGTAGGTTTTAATAATATACCTGTGTCAATTCAACTATTTAGATGAATTGATTCAGAATCACTAAATGTATCATGGGGTTTTAATTTTGATTCCTTAACAGTATCTATGTTAATACCTGTATTAATAGTTTCTTGTTTAGTACATATATATTCTATAGGTTATATGAGTCACGATCCACATAATCAAAGATTCTTCAGTTATTTGAATTTATTTACTTTTATGATGATTATTCTTGTAACAGCAAACAACTTTTTACTTATGTTTGTAGGATGAGAAGGTGTGGGTGTTTGTTCATATCTTTTAGTAAGCTTCTGATTTACTAGAATAGCAGCAAATCAAAGTTCTATTTCAGCTTTTTTAACTAATAGAGTTGGTGATACCTTTTTAACTATAGGTATGTTTGCTATATTATGATCTTTTGGTAATGTAGATTATTCTACTGTGTTTTCATTAGCTCCTTATATAAACGAGAATATTGTAACCATAATAGGAATTTGTTTATTAATAGGTGCTATGGCCAAAAGTTCTCAAATAGGATTACATGTTTGATTACCAATGGCAATGGAAGGACCTACACCTGTTTCTGCGTTAATTCATGCTGCAACAATGGTAACAGCAGGTGTATATTTATTAATGCGTACATCACCTTTAATAGAATATAGTTCAACAGTATTATTATTATCTTTATGAGTAGGAGCTATTACTACTGTATTTAGTTCACTTATAGGGTTATTTCAACAAGATATTAAAAAAGTTATAGCTTATTCTACAATGAGTCAATTGGGTATGATGGTTATAGCAGTAGGTTTATCAAGCTATAATATAGCTTTATTTCATTTAGTAAATCATGCATTTTACAAAGCACTTCTTTTCTTAGGTGCTGGTGCAGTTATACACTCTGTAGCGGATAATCAAGATTTTAGAAAATATGGGGGATTAAGACAATTTTTACCTTTAACTTACTCAGTAATGTTAATAGCTTCTCTTAGTTTAGTAGCTTTCCCATTTATGACAGGATTTTATTCTAAAGATTTTATATTAGAATCTGCATATGGGCAATTTTATTTTTCTAGTACTGTTGTATATTTTATAGCTACTATAGCTGCTATGTTTACTACTCTATATTCAGTTAAAGTTTTATATTTAACTTTTTTAACTAATCCTAATGGACCTTTAATTAATTATAAAAAAGCTCATGAAGGAGATATTTTTATGAGTTTACCTTTAATAATTTTAGCAATTTTCTCTATATTTTTTGGGTTTATAAGTAAAGATATTTTCATTGGATTAGGTTCAGGATTTTTTTCTGACAATAGTTTATTTATTCATCCTTCACATGAAATAATGTTAGATACTGAATTTGCTGTACCTACTTTGTTTAAATTATTACCTTTAGTCTTTACTATTATATTAAGTATATTATCTATAGTTTTATCTGAATTTTTACCTAAATCATTAATACATTTTAAACTTTCTAGGTTTGGATATAATGTATTTGGATTTTTCAATCAACGTTTTTTAATTGAACTTTTTTATAACATATATATTACTGATGTTGTATTAAAATTGGGAGGTCAAACTACAAAAGTTCTTGATAAAGGTTCTGTAGAATTATTAGGTCCTTTTGGTTTAGAAAAAGGATTGATTAATTTAAGTAAGAATATTTCATTATTAGATACTGGAGTTATTACATCTTATGCATTATATATATTAGTAGGATTAGTTTTTTATATTATAATACCTTATATATCAATAGTTGATAGTTGTATTTTAATTATAGTTATTTTTGGGCTTTTTAATGCCAAAACATATTAAAATTTAATTTTAATCTATTTAAACTTAATGTGTTTAACACTTATTTTTATTTTTTTATATACAGGTTTTTATTATACAAAATTCCAAAGTTATTAAAAATAATTTTTAATAAAAGATTTTAAGTATATAAAATAAAAAATATAAAACCTTTAATTTTAATTTTTTTAAATTATAAGAATTTAAATCCAAAATATTAAAAAAATTAAAAATATAAAAAAAATTTTTTTTTATTTTATGTATAATGATTCCTGAACAAATTACTAAAATTATAGGAGCCGGTGTAGCTATAAGATTAGTATTTATTATATTTTTAAGCTTAGGTATAATTTAGCATATACATTACAGTACAAGTGCATAAGTTTTCGACTTTAACTTAAAAGGGCATACTGTGTGGTAGTTCCTTTGTAAAAGCCAATTAATAAATAAAAAACCTTTTTTTTATTATAATATCTAGATAATGGTTTATATTTTATTTGTGTTTTTGTTTTTATAATACAAAAGAATATTATAATATAATACAAAAGAATGTTAATATAATTTTGTATTATGTTAAAAAGTATTATATTAAAAAGTATTATGTAGAATAATAGGATATGGACTGAAATAGGTTTTTTATTTTAAGCTAAGACTATTGTTTTATATATTTAAGTCTTAGCGGAAAATACTTACCTATGTTTCATTTAGCTTATGTTATTATTGCTTTTATTGTTAATACCTTTAACAGGTATATTAGTTATATCCACAGACATTTTAAAACACAATACTGACGAAGATGCAATAATAATACAAAAATAAAATTAAACTATAACATTATTAATATTTTTATACGTAAAAATAAGAAGAAAAAGTAGGTTAAATATTTTTCTATCTTCCGTATCGTTTAAGAATTTATTTATATAATATCTAAAAGTGGATTTATATTATGAATATTGGTAGATTTATTTCTTCTGAAGAAATAAATATTAAGAAATCTTCAATATCTCTTTGAACAGAAAGATGATTTTTATCATCAAATGCTAAAGATATAGGTACACTATATTTAATGTTTGCATTATTTTCTGGATTAATTGGAACTGCTTTTTCCGTACTTATTAGATTAGAATTATCTGGGCCAGGTGTACAATATATAGCAGACAATCAATTATATAATAGTATAATAACTGCACATGCTATAATTATGATATTCTTCATGGTTATGCCTGCTTTAATTGGAGGTTTTGGAAATTTTTTACTACCTTTAATGGTAGGAGGACCTGACATGGCATTTCCTAGACTTAACAATATAAGTTTTTGATTATTGCCTCCTAGTTTAATTCTTTTTTTATTTGCTAGTGGTATAGAAAATGGAGCAGGTACAGGTTGAACTCTTTATCCTCCATTATCAGGAATACAAAGTCATAGTGGACCTAGTGTAGATTTAGCGATATTTGGTTTACACTTATCAGGTATAAGTAGTCTTTTAGGGGCTATAAATTTTATTACAACTATTTTAAATATGAGAAGTCCTGGTATAAGATTACATAAATTAGCATTATTTGGTTGATCTGTTCTAGTTACAGCTGTTCTTCTTTTATTATCTCTGCCTGTACTTGCGGGTGGAATAACAATGATTTTAACAGATAGAAATTTTAATACTTCATTCTTTGAACCAGCTGGGGGTGGGGATCCTATATTGTATCAACATCTTTTCTGATTTTTTGGTCATCCAGAAGTTTATATTTTAATTATACCAGGTTTTGGTATAATAAGTACTACTATATCAGCTGCATCAAATAAAAGTATTTTTGGTTATCTTGGTATGGTTTATGCCATGATGTCTATAGGTGTTTTAGGTTTTGTTGTTTGAAGTCACCATATGTATACAGTAGGATTAGATGTGGATACACGTGCATATTTCACAGCTGCTACATTAATAATAGCAGTACCTACAGGTATTAAAATATTTAGTTGATTAGCTACATGTTATGGAGGATCTATTCATATGACACCTTTTATGCTTTTTGCTTTAGGTTTTGTATTTTTATTCACTATAGGTGGATTAAGTGGAGTTGTTTTAGCTAATGCTTCATTAGATATTGCTTTCCATGATACTTATTATGTGGTTGCTCATTTCCATTATGTATTAAGTATGGGTGCGGTATTTGCATTATTTAGTGCATGATATTTTTGAATTCCTAAAATATTAGGATTAGATTATAATATTTTATTAGGTAAAGTTCATTTCTGAATATTATTTATAGGAGTTAATTTAACATTCTTCCCTCAACATTTTTTAGGTTTACAGGGTATGCCTAGAAGAATTAGTGATTACCCTGATGCATTTGCAGGATGAAATTTAATTAGTAGTTTTGGATCTATAATCTCTGTAGTGGCTACTTGAATATTCTTATATATATTATATATACAATTAGTTGAAGGAAAAGCTAGTTCAAGATACCCTTGATTTGTTCCTCAATTTTTCAGTGATTTCTTACAAATCTTATTAAGTAGAGTGTATAATAGTTTAGAATGATGTTTAAATAGTCCTCCTAAACCTCATGCTTTTGTAAGTTTACCTGTTATGTCAGGAGTGTTCAGCATAAATTTTATTATTTCTTTAATATCTTTAACACTGAGTTTATTATTTTCTCAAAAGATTTTCTATTGTGATGCACCTAAACCTTGAGGATTATATTTCCAAGATAGTGCTAGCCCTCAAATGGAGGCTATAGTAGAATTACATAATAGTATAATGTTTTATTTATTTATTATATTACTTAGTGTAGGATGAATATTATTATCTATCATAAGAAATTTTTCAAAAAATAAATCTTTAATAAGTAATAAATATTTAAATCATGGTACTTTAATAGAATTAATTTGAACCATAACTCCTGCTTTAATTATTATATTAATAGCATTTCCATCTTTTAAATTATTATATTTAATGGATGAAGTTACAGACCCTAGTATATCTATAGGTATTAATGGTCATCAATGATATTGAAGTTATGAATACTCAGAATTCTTTAATAGTGAAGATGAAAATATAGAATTTGATTCATATTTAATACCTGAATCAGATTTAGAAAATGGAGGATTGAGAATGTTAGATGTAGATAATAAATTGATATTACCTGAATTAACACATACTCGTTTAATGATTAGATCAGGAGATGTAATACATGCTTTTGCTTGTCCATCTCTAGGTATTAAATGTGATGCATATCCTGGTAGATTAAATCAAGTTTCCGTACATATTAATAGACAAGGTACATTTTATGGACAATGTTCAGAATTATGTGGTATACTACATAGTTCTATGCCTATTGCAATAGAGTCAGTATCTTTAGAAAAATATTTAATTTGATTAAGAAATCAATAAAAATATATATAAAAATTTAATGTATTATATGTAAAGCATAAATGTATAAAATTTAAAGTTTTATTAAAAATATTTAGATTACGTACGGAAGTAGTATAAATAAACTTTTTAAATAAAGGTTAAATATGGAAAATACAAATTTTTTGATGTTTATGCTTCAAACCTTACTTAACATATTAATGATTTAATACAATTAAATGCTTTTTTTTAAACATATTTTTAATAAAAGTAATTTTTTACATGATTTCTAATATATTTTTAATAAAAATATGTTAGAAAATTTAAATTTGAAAAAAAAAATTATTTTAATATGTTAAAATAAAAAAAAATTTTTGTAGAATAGTATTTTATTTTTTTCAAATACGTCCCATATGAGTATTATTTTTATTGATTTTATATAAATATTTATTCTTTTATATTTAATTAATTTGAAATATTAATAAAATAATATATAGTTTTATTTTTTTTTACAATAGATTTTCTTTTTTTTATAATAGTTTTTTTACAATAGGTTTTAAGTTTTTTTTTACAATAGGTATTAAATATATAATTTTATATCTTTTTTTTTAGTGTTCAATATATAATAATAGGTATTATTTTTTATTTTTCAAAATAAATGTATATATACCATTATCTTCTGATTTATATTTATTTTACATAAATTTTTTATATTATTTAGCGTTTTTTAATATTTATATAAAATCAGGATTTGGCGTTATCGCCTTTATTTATAATAATATGTTATACATACCTACATTTATTTCTATTCTTGAAGTTTTAATAGTTACAGTTCCCGTTTTATTAACTGTAGCCTTTGTTACAATAGCAGAAAGGAAAACAATGGCGAGCATGCAAAGAAGATTAGGGCCTAATATAGTAGGGTATTATGGTCTTTTACAAGCATTTGCAGATGCTCTAAAACTATTATTAAAAGAGTATGTATCACCTACACAAGCTAATTTGATTCTATTTTTTATAGGACCTATAATAACACTGGTTTTCTCATTATTGGGATATGCCGTTATACCTTATGCACCAGGTTTATCTATAGCAGATTTTAACTTAGGTATACTATATCTATTAGCTGTATCTTCATTATCGACTTATGGTATTTTATTAGCAGGTTGATCGGCTAATTCCAAATATGCTTTTTTAGGGTCTCTTAGAAGTACAGCTCAATTGATTAGCTATGAATTAATTTTAAGTTCTGCTATCTTATTAGTTATTTTACTAACAGGTAGTTTGAATTTAACTGTGAATATAGAAGCACAAAAAGCTATTTGATTCATAATGCCTTTATTTCCTATATTCATTATTTTTTTTATAGGATCTATAGCAGAAACTAATAGAGCTCCTTTTGATTTAGCTGAGGCAGAATCAGAGTTAGTTAGTGGATTTATGACAGAGCATGCTGCAGTCATATTTGTGTTTTTCTTTTTAGCTGAGTATGCAAGTATAGTTCTTATTTGTACATTAACTAGTATTTTATTTATAGGAGGATATTTATTAAATTTAGACCNTATATTAAATTTAATTGCATATTTTGATTATGAATACTTTGAATATTATAATAGTGCTAATTTTTTATTTAATCCTTTANTTGAAGGAATACTGTGCAGTATAATTTTAGGCTTTAAATCTTGTGTAATGATTTTTATTTTTATTTGAGCTAGAGCTTCTTTCCCGAGAATCCGGTTTGATCAATTAATGTCATTTTGTTGAACAATTTTATTACCAATTGTTATTGCCTTTATAATATTAGTGCCTTGTATCTTATATAGTTTTGAAATTATACCCACTAATATTACTTTATTCTAATAACTTTTTTTTCGAATAGATAATTAATCAAATATACATAATAGAAAAGAAGAAAATTAACTTCTATTTTTATAATACAAATATAATTTATGAAGGTAAACTATCTTTTCAAACATAATTATCATTACAATTATAATTTACAATTTTAATTTACAAATTTAATTTACCCATATATACAAAGATAATACGTACATTACAAAAAAAATATATTTAAAATGAAAATTTATATAATAGCAAGTCCTTTAGATCAATTTGAAATTAGAAATTTAATTAGTTTAGATGCACCTATCTTAGNTAATTTACATTTAGCAATTACAAATATAGCTNTATATTTAACTATAGGTACTTTTATAATATTCATATTAAGTTTANTGTCTACTAATTATCAAAAACTTGTGTCTAATAGATGAAGTATAGGACAGGAGNCAATTTATGCAACAATACATAGTATAGTAATAAATCAGATTAATTCAAAAAAAGGACAAGTTTACTTTCCATTTATATATACCTTATTTNTTTTTATTTTAGTTAATAATTTAATGGGTATGGTTCCATACAGCTTTGCTTCAACTAGCCATTTTATATTAACATTTNCACTTAGTTTTACTATAGTATTAGGTNCTACGATTTTAGGTTTTCAAAAACATGGTTTAAAATTTTTTTCTTTATTCGTTCCTGCAGGTTGCCCATTAGGATTATTACCTCTTTTAGTTTTAATAGAATTTATTTCTTATTTAGCACGAAATGTGTCACTAGGTTTAAGATTAGCCGCAAATATATTATCAGGTCATATGTTACTTAACATATTAAGTGGTTTCACTTATAATATAATGACTTCGGGTATTTTCTTCTTTTTTTTAGGACTACTACCATTAACATTTATTATTGCTTTTTCTGGTTTAGAATTAGCTATAGCTTTTATACAAGCTCAAGTATTTGTAGTTTTATCGTGTAGTTATATAAAAGATGCTTTAGAATTACACTAATATTAAGACAGTAACCCAAAATATAGCAATAGTAACAATTTGTATAAACTTTTAAGTATTGGCAAAAAAGTTGATTTTTTCAAAACGACATGAGGTTTGTTATCTTTCGGTGTGACGTGGCCAGGTAATGTGACCAGATGTTGTAACATGTAACATGATGGCGTGACATGGTGGCATGACCTGATGACGTAGTATTTCAAGATTACGTGGCCTGATATCGTGTATGGTGACGTGACCTAGGATCAGATTGTAGATGGTTCTGCATTTTGATTGCAAATCATAAATTTGGAGTTCGATTCTCCCTGATCCTTTAATAAATTAAAATTTATTTAATAAAAATTTTTTAGTTTTTAAAATTTTGTGATACAAATTGTATAATATATAATTTTTGAAAATTTTTGGAAAATCTGGAGCTAGATATATAGATATTTAATATAAATAGAGGAAAAATCTTATATTAGGTAAGTAGAAAATAAAAAACATAAAACTTTTGTATTATTTGTGAAACGAGCTATCAAGTATTCTATTTAGCTTTTTTTAGAGTAATTTTTCATTAACAGGAACCAGGTTAATTGTATCCTTAATTTTTTTTTTCATTTATATTTAAAATTTTTATTAAATATATAAATAAAGAGTTTAATAATCCTAATGGGCAACCTGCAGGAACGAATAAAGAAAAAAATATATAAAGTAATATATTGAAATAATATTTAAATACTTTGAATATATTACTTTATATTATTTTTAATATATACTTAAATTTTAAATATATATTACAAATAAACAGCCAGGAGAGAAAATCGAATTCTCATTCTTAATGCATGAAATTAATGTTCTAACCAATTGAACTACCCTGGTTTATATATAACTTATATAATATTAACAAAAACGATAATATTTTTTTATAAAAAATGAGGGAGGATACCTTGTCTCGATCAAGGAACCTACTGTGCCACATAC
>JGI12053J15887_10001821_pt1 | contig 10119 bp, 9 predicted proteins | sample MedBloCAOM1_O3_FD_15887 | JGI IMG/M metagenome (IMG submission 15887) | reverse complement strand
ATTGTCGGTGAATTCACCATCGGGGGTGAACAGCGCGATCCAGCCTTCGAGGTCTTTGCGTTCGGCGACCTGGTATGCGTTGCGAACAGCTGACACGTAGTCGATAGCCATGGGAATCCTGTCCTTTCAGACACGTTGCGATGTCGATGAACTGCGGTCGTACGGGCGTCTGAGTGCCTGGGATGCGTGCCACTATGCGTGATACATCACCTAGCGTAGCGGCAATAGGTGGTGTGTCAACTGAGTCCCCATCGGGCATCCTGTCGCATCTGCGCGTTGGCTTCCGTCTCCTGACGGTCATCGAACGAATCGCCGCTGCGTTGGCCCCCTGGCCGCCACCACTGGCTTACCGTGCCGATATCGCCGTCAGTGCAGACACGCATAAAGGACGGCGGACGCCACCGAAATCGTGTGTGATCTGGCATTCTCAGGAGATGCGTCGGCCCCGCGTCGCCGAACGCATCCTGTCCCTGATGACGCCGCCACCGTGAGAAAGCCACACCATGTCCGGTACTCAGCCGTCGAAGCGGCGGGGTGAGCCGCGGTGGCTCACGCCGGTACAGCAGCGGGCCTGGCTTGCCTACATCCGTGTGCAACTTCGAATGAATTACGAGATGCATCGCCAATTGTTGGCCGACAGCGGCCTGTCATTGTCCGATTACCATGTACTTGTCGCGCTGAGCAACGCGCCGCACGCGCGGATGCGGGTCGCCGATCTGGCCGCCCAGATCGGCTGGGAGCGTAGCCGCGTATCGCACCATTTGCGGCGTATGTGCGAGCGTGGCCTGACTGAACGGCAGCCCTCCCCCGACGACGGCCGGGCCACCGATGCGTGGCTGACCGCCTCTGGCCGCGAAGCCATTACACAAGCGGCGCCGGGGCATGTCGAGCTTGTGCAGCGCCTGTTCTTCGATGCGGTGCCCGACGAACTGCTGGCTCCGCTGACCGCGGCGTTGGAACACGTCAACGTCAACCTCAATCTCAACAGCTCGCTGCCCCCGATTCCGAACTAGCCGGCCTGCCGGGCAGAAGAACCCGACAACGCGTCCACAGTGGACAGCGCGGCTATTGGTGATGTATCACTTAATTGTGAGCGTAACTACCGCACTTCCAACTCACGCCCGGGAAGGGAGACGTTCGTCATGGACCTGACTGAAACCGCTCGCCTCATGGAGGCCAACCTTCTGCAGGTGTTCAATGAGCGCGACCCCGCCCGGCGCCGCGAGGTCATTGCCCGCACCTACGCCGCCGACGTCCGGTGGACCGANGACGACGGCACGACCGTGGGTCACGACGCATTGAACACCAAAGCCCAGCAATTACTGGACGGTCCGCTCGCCGGCCTCGTGTTCGTCAAGAAGGGCGCGGTGTACGGCACGACCGGCCTGGGATTTATGGCCTTTGACCTGATCGCCGACGGTGGGGACACTCCGGTCGTGTCGGGTTTCGACGTCGCGGCCATCAACGATCACCGCATCAGCGAACTGTGGACCGTCCTGACCAAACCCCCAGCCTGAGGGCCCAGCGTTTCGGGTTGCGGAGCGTCGACGCCCAACTCGACGGCATTGCAGGGCTGACCATGCCGGCCCGGCAGCTGACCGTGGTGTTTGACTGCACAGACCACCACACTGGCCCCCGCGTCAGTACCTTCGGGTTTCTCGCACGGGAACGCCGCCTAGGAGACGTCAACCCCGCTTCGCACCCTTCACGACGTCGCCGACTTGCCCGCGTCGGCTCCCGGGGCGTGCTGATCGCGCTACTCGTCGTCGGTGGGCCGGACCTCGGGTGGGTTGGCTTGCCCTCGGCGGCGGCTCATCCGATGTTCTGCGGTAACCACGAGGAATACCGCACGCCTCCACACGTCGAAGGCGACATTTACAAGACCGCCTGCGCGATACCCCGGCGGCTGTGTCAGAGCCCGTTGGTGGAAGCAGCTCGCCCACACGAGCCGCACCTGGTGCCGCGCACGATACGCAGCACCGCGTGGATGACCCCCTGCGACTTCGAGCAGGGCCGGGGATCCTCCGACCTGGCCGCGGGACAACACCGGATCAGCTCACCGCCCGGTCATTGACACCGTCGCACCGACTTCCCGACGCTGGTTGTCGCGCGTGAAAAGCCCGCGCTAGCACCCGATGTGGCACACGAAGGTTCGTCAGTTGCAAGCGCGGCGGTCCGCGGTACGCCGCGTGTGGGCAGCATCGTCACGGTAGCTTGCGTGAGATTCACAACAGAGGGTAGACACTCATCGCGGCCGCCGAATCGAAGGATCACAGCAGGATCTGCAACGGATTTTCGACGATGCCCACAAAGGTGCGCATCCACTCCGCGGCGATCGACCCGTCAATGGGGCGGTGGTCCACCGACAGCGTGACTCGCATGACGGTGGCGACGGCCAGTTCGCCGTCCTGCACTACAGGTTCACTAAGGGCCGCTCCTACGGCCAGGATCGCAGACTGCGGCGGATTGATGATGGCCGAGAATTCCTCGGTGCCATACATTCCCAGGTTCGAGATGCAGAACGACCCACCCTCGATTTCACGCTGAGCCAGCGTGCCTAACCGGGCTCGCTCGGCGAGCTCGCTCACGTCAGCCGACACGGCACTAAGACTGCGTCGGGCGGCGTCACGCACCACTGGGGTAAGCAAGCCGCGATTGGTCGCAACGGCGACGGCGATGTCGACGGCATCGAACCGGCGAACGGCATCCTGGGTCCACACGACGTTCATCGCCGGAACGATTGTGTGCGCGCGGGCGGCGGCTTTGATGATCAGATCATTGACGGAAACCTTGGTGCCGTCGGCATTTTCGGCTGCGGCGTTCAGTTCGGCGCGCATCTTCAGCAGCTTGTCGACCCGACACGTGCCACGCAGATAGAAGTGCGGCGTGTCGCGTTTGCTCCCGGTCAATCGCGCTGCGATGACGGCCCGGATGCGGGTATGCGGGATGTCTTTGAAGGCGCGGTCGCCTTTATCATCGGTGGCGGGCGGGTGCACTTCCGCCAGCTCGTCCGGCGTGGCGTCGGGGCTGGGCGCCAAGGTCTGGGTGAGGAGCATTTCGACGTCGCGGCGAACGATGCGACCATTGGGCCCGGTTCCCGAAACGACCCCCAGATCCAGGTCGGCGTCGCGTGCCAGGCGACGAACCAGTGGAGTCGCAAAGACCCGACCTCCGTGTGTCGAGGGGACCGTCGTGGGTGCATCATTCGAATTCGGCTTCTCCGACGACGGCTGTGAACCGTTCGAGGACGGCGACGCCGCTTGCACCCCCAGTTCGCGAAGTGCGGCTTCGATGTCGTCGACGGCTTCCCCGGGGGTGCAGCTGAGGGCGATCACCGCGCCGACTTCCACTTGTTCACCTGAACCTACGAGGAACCGGAGGATGACCCCGGCTTCCTCGGCCTCCATGTCCACCATGGCTTTGTCGGTTTCGACGGTGGCGATGGCGTCCGACTTGTTAAACGGAATCCCCTCTTGCACTTGCCATTCAGACAGGACCGCGGTCTCGGCCCCCGCGGCGATGGCGGGCATTCGCAGCAGCGTCGGCATGTCAGGCCTCCAGGATCTCGGTGAGTTTGGCGGCGACTTCCTCCGTCTTGGCGATGGCGGCGCGTTCAAGCACCTTGCTGATGCTGGGTGAGGCCTCCCCACCGGTGACCCGTTCGACGGGGTGGTCGAGCCAATCGAAATAGCGGCGCTGAATCTCGTCGGCCAGCCAACCGCCGTAGGAGGTGCCGCGCGCTCCCTGTTCGGCAATCAGGACACGATTCGTCTTTTTGATGCTGGCGCCGATCGTGTCCCAGTCCACGCTGGCGCGATCCAGCCAGCGCAGGTCAATGACGTCGGCGTCGACATGGCCGGCGTCGACGGCCTCCAGGCAGTAGTTGACCATCGCGAGATAGGTGATGACGGTTACGGCCGAACCTGAACGGCGCAGCGCGGCCTTCCCGACCGGTAGCACGTAGTCCAGGTCGTCGACCGGGGCGTCACCGGTGCTGGCGTAGAGGTCCACGTGCTCGAGGACCACCACTGGGTCTTTGCATGTCAGTGCGGCGTTCATCAGACCGACGTAGTCGAACGGCGTTGAGGGGGCCACGATGCGCCAACCCGCCGAGGTGGCGAACACGCCGGCGGGATCCATGGAATGCTGCGACCCGTAGCCGGTGCCCATCGCCACCTTGCTGCGCAGCACGAGTGGCACGTCGTTGTCGCCGCCGAACATGTGGCGTGCCTTGGCGACCTGATTGAAGAGCTGATCGGCGGCGACCCACATAAAGTCCGCGTACATGAACTCGACGATGGGCTTGTAGCGGCCATCGAGAGCGATCCCTCCGGCGAGGCCGGTGAATGCGTTCTCACTGATGGGAGTGCCGAGCACGCGGTCGGGGAACTTATCGCTCAAGCCGCGGGTGGCGCCGTTGGTCCCGCCGTTGAGACGATGAATGTCCTCACCGAGGATGACAACAGAGGGGTCTTCGGCCATCCGGCGGTACAGCACCGCGGCGATCGTCTCAACGAATTTGCGGTTCTCGAGCGCACCGGTGAAGGAGTCGGTGTCGCAGACCCGAGCGTCGGCGAACTCGGAGAGGTCGCCGCGGACGCCGACATCTCGGAAGTCGGGATCGGGCCATTCGGCCGGTTTGATCCGGCGCTGTCCGGGTTTGCCACCGGGCAGGGGTTCAAGGATCTCGCCGGCGACGTCGGTCATGATCGCTTTCGATCGGGCGGTGAAGTCGTCCGCCTGATCACTGGTGAGGATGTCGCGCCTGATCAAGTGCGAGCTGAGCTGGGTGATGGGGTCGCGGTCGCGCCACGATTTCTCTTCGTCCTTGGAGCGATAGCCGAAAGCGCTGCCGGGGAACGGGCCATTCTGATGGAAATAGCGATAGGTGTCGGCTTCGATCATCGTTGGGCCCAGACCGCTGCGCATGTGCTCGACGGCTTCGGTCATGGCCAGATGTACGGCCAGGACGTCCATCCCGTCGACTTTCCAGCTGGGAATGTTGAACCCCAGCCCTCGCGCCGACAGTCGCGGTTCGGCCGTAACCTCGTCGATCGTCGTGGCGACCGCGTACCGGTTGTTCTCAATAAAAAAGCAGACGGGCAGCTTCCAGGCGGCGGCCAGATTGAACGACTCCAATGTGGAGCCAATGTTGGTGGCCCCGTCGCCGAAGTAGGTGACCGCCACCGCGTCAGAACCTGCGTAACGGTGCGCCCAAGCCTGGCCGACTGCCAGCGGCACACCTCCGCCGACGATCGCGTTGGTGCCGATCGCGCCGGCTTCGCGCCACTGCAGATGCATGGATCCGCCGCGCCCCCGGCAGTATCCGCGCGACAACCCGCAGATTTCGGCCAGGCTCCGCAACAGCACGGTGCGTACCTCGTCGGACACGTCCGCCGTCGGATCGATGCCCTTAGGGGCGACATGACCCAGCGCCTTGGCTAGAAATTGGTGATGCCCTCGGTGGGATCCATTGACGGAGTCGTCGCTCGTTAGCGACATCACCGAACCCACGGCGGCGCCCTCCTGGCCGATGCTTGAATGTGCCGGGCCGTGCACCAGGCCCTCGCCGGCCAAAGTGAGTACGAACTCTTCGAACGCTCTGATCAGGCTGAGCTGGCTGAACATGCTGATCAGAAGGTCGGCCTCGGCAGCGTCCCAGTCCTCAGTTGTGGCGGTGATCTGTACCCACGGCGAGGCGGGTTCCAGGGCGGCGCGTGTGCTCATAACACTCTCCGGTCAGTCAGCGGTCAAACACACTCTAGACAGAGTATGGATCCAAAACAACGTCATAGCTCTCATAACGGCGGATCAATTGCCTATACTAGACAGATAATGGCGCCATAACTGGAAGGGGAATGATGTCCACCAACGGGCTGCCCGGCCTGCGCCGCCTCGATCACATCGGCATCACCGTGCCGGATCTGCACCAGGCGACCATGTTCTTCATCGACGTCCTGGGATGCGAGTACATGTACAGCCTCGGACCCTTCCGTGACGACACCGGCGACTGGATGCGCGTGCATCTCAACGTCGACCCGCGCACGGTGATGCACCAGTTGCACTTCTTCCGCTGCGGAGGCCAGGCAATCTTCGAAGTCTTCGAATACGGCGCTGTCGACCAGTGCTCGACGCCTCCGCGCAACAGCGATGTCGGCGGCCACCACATCGCGCTCTACGTCGACGATCTCGATGCGGCCGTCGCCCATCTGCGTGAACGTGGGGTTGAAGTCCTCGGCGAGCCCACCGCAAGCAAGGGCCCGAGTGAGGGTCAACGATGGGTCTATTTCCTTGCCCCGTGGGGTATGCAGTTTGAGCTGGTGTCCTACCCCGGCGGCAAGGCGTTCGACCGATGACACCAGCCAATTCCAGAGAATAGGGGCGGCAGTCTGCTCGACGACCCTGGGTGGCGGCGTAATTCGGACTTAGCCGAAGCCCTGTCCGCGCAGCGAAGCCGATGTCTAACAACGACATTCAATATCTCCTCGACTTCGGTCGGAAATTCCACCTGCACCGCTGCGGCTGAACCACCGGTGGGCGGAATGGAGATCTCGGGTTCAGCCCTTGGACTGTGCCTTGGTGAGCATCACCACTGAACTGAGCTCGACCAGCCCGACGAGAAGCAGTGGCCAGAGAGCACCGGCGACCACGCTCACACAGAGCGGATGCGGTGAAGGTTCACATCGGTCGTGCAGGTGCCGCGCCGCGGTGTAAGCAGCGATAGTGCCTATCAGCCAGCCGCTCAGGTAGATAAGCACCATCGCGGTTGCGCTTCCGTCAGCCACTCAGTGGGACCGTGTTGAGATGCGACTGCGAATCCCGTTGGGTGCTCAACGGTCCGGAGACGGTGTAGTACCGCTGCCCGGCCACCAGAAGTTCCTCGGCGGGGAATTTGGTGATCACCTCGCAACCGTCCTTGGTGACAACCAATTCCTCTTCGATCCGTGCCGCGCCCCATCCGTCGCTAGCGGGCCAGTACGTCTCGAGCGCGAAAACCATTCCCTCCTCGAGGGTTTCGGGGTGCTCAAGGGAGACCAGCCGCGAGAAGACCGGCTTTTCCCAGATCGACAACCCGACGCCGTGTCCGTACTGCAGCGCGAAGGCGGCCTCCTCATCGGGGAAACCGAACTCTTGGGCGGTTGGCCAGACCGACACGATGTCGGCCGTCGTCGCGCCGGGCCGGACCAGCCGTATCGCCTCGTCCATGTACTCGCGGCAACGGGTGTAGGCGTCGCGTTGGGCCGAGGAGGCACTGCCTACCGCGAATGTGCGGTAGTAGCAGGTGCGGTAGCCGTTGTAGCTGTGCAGGATGTCGAAGAACGCCGGATCGCCGGGACGGACGATGCGGTCGGAGAATACGTGCGGGTGGGGAGCGCATCGCTCTCCGGAGATCGCGTTGACGCCCTCGACGAACTCCGAGCCCAGATCGTAGAGCGTCTTGGCCACGACACCCACGCATTCGTTTTCCCGCACCCCGGGCCGCAGGAACTGGTAGAGGTTGTCGTAGGCGGCATCGACCATCGAGCAGGCGTGGGTGAGCAACCGGATCTCGTCGGTGGTCTTGATGCGCCGGGCTTCGAGGAAGACCTGCTGGCCGTCAACTACGGTGACGCCCGCAGCCTGTAGTGCGGCCAACACGGGCAGTTCGATGACGTCCACGCCCAACGGTTCGTCGGCCAGACCGTAGAGGTCGAGCTCCCGCTTGATCTTGGTGGCGACATTCTCGCCCATGCCCACCAACGGATTGATGGCGCCGCGCAGCGTGGAGATGCCGGCACGGGCGCCGCTGGGGTTGCGGGTGTCGGCGCCGTGATGCGCTGCGTGCGGATCTCCGTCGGAGTGCGCATTGGAGTAGTCCAGCCACGGGTTGTACAGCTGATGGTGTTTGGCCGCCGAACCGAAGTCCCACACAATCGGTTCGCCTCCGCGCACCAGCAGCGCGAACCGGATCATCTTGTCGACGGCCCAGGTTCCGATGTGGGTGGCGGTCATGTACCGGATGTTGCTGAAGTCGAAGGCGAGCACAGCGCCGAGCTCGGAGCGTTCGAGCTGNGCGCGCAGCCGGGCGAGCCGCTGCGTGCGCAGCCGGTCCATGTCGATGCGCGTCTCCCAATCAACGGTGTTGGGTCCAAACGTCGGAATCCCCATCAGAGCGTTCCTTTCGTCCTGACCCGACCGGTCACGGGAGCCGGGGCCATCCACCTCAGTGCGTTAACTATTACTTAACACCGCGGCCGTCCGCTCCGTCAACCACTCCGTTCAGGACGGTCATCCGCCTCGCCAGAAATCCAGCCGGGAAATGCCGGCGCCGGCTGTGCGTCCTGCGACGGGCTGGCGCTGCGGCCGACGACGTGCCACAACCCACGGGCCGGCTCGGCGCCCTCGTTGATGTAGGCGTGCGGAATCGCCGAATCGAAGCTCACCGACGAGCCGGCCTCGATCACAAAGGTGTCGAATCCCAAATGCACGGTGAGGCGCCCGGACAGCAGGAAGCCGTACTCCCGCCCCGCGTGACTCATCAATCCGCCGCCGGATGACGAGCTGCTGCCCGGCGGATAGGTGACCAACAGCGCATCGACCATCGGGTCAGGACCCGGAGTGAGGCGTTCCCAGGTAACCCCGGTGTCCATCACGAGCGTGGCGCGGTCATCCTCAGTGACCACCGGTGTTACCGGTCGGTGGCCGTGCGCAGGGCTCCCGGTCAGCAGCTCGTCCAGGGATAACGACAAAGTCGATACCAGCGCGTACAGCGTCGCGACCGACGGTTGGGCGTGCCCGTTCTCGATTTGGCTCAGCATGCTCGCCGAGATTCCGACCCGCCGGCTCACCTCACGCAGGCTCAGATTCGCCGCCACCCTGGCGGCGCGCAACCGTGCACAGGCGTCGGGGTCCACGTCGTTTGTCCTTCCTCGGTCCGCGCAGCCGACGCGATCCGATCCCTCGTATGTTGATTGTCACTGAACGGCTTCACTGTCGGCAACGCCGCGCCGATCGGCCAGCGGCCAAGCACAAGGGCCCCCGCGGCGAGCGTCAGCCGATGTTCGCGTGCCCCGCCCAGTCGTTGTGGAATGTGAAACCGTCGCTGGCTGGCGGAAGGGGTGACTGGACCTCCACCCAGCACAGCGGCTCCTCGCTGATCGGGGCAAACCCGTGCGACGCCCCGACCGGTGCGAAGATCAAGTCCCCCACACCCGCCCGGTCGGTCTCGCCGTCGCAGAAGCTCTGTGTCTGACCGGAGATGAGGTAGTAGATCTCCTCGAACGGGTGGAAGTGCTCCTTGGCGGTCTTGGCGACGACCCCGTCAGGGTTCGGTTTGAACTGCACGATGAACATCGCGTGGTGCCGCGCACCGAGCAACTCGTCCACCATCATGCGGATCTGCACGTTCTGGACGTTGGCCCCGTGGTAGCCGGGCATGGATATGGACCCCGGCGGCGCCATGTCGGACTGATCGAAATGACCTGCAAACGGCTTGGCCGGGTCGAGCTCGTCGACGGGATGACCGTCGACCGGGACCGCGGTCTCGGCTGCACCGAACACTCCCCAGTTGCCGCGGCCACCGATCGGGCGGGGCTGCGGGGCGTGCACCCGTAGCACCCGCGCCGGTCCGTTCGACGGGTTGCGCCAGGCGTGCCCGGCACCGAACGGTACGAGCCCGAAATCGTGCGGCTTCAACGCATAACGCTTATCGGCGATCGCGACCACCGGGTTGCCCTCGAGGACAAAGAACGACTCCTCAAACGGGTGCCGATGGCCCGACACCTGCCCACCGGGCGCGAACTCGACGAGCGCGACCGAGAGATTGACCGCGTCGTGCTCGGGTGAGAGGAATGGCGCGACGCGCACCCCCTGACCCGGCTCGCTGGGGTGTTCGACGAGCTGTCGGTCGCGGCCTCGGTAGATGCTCAACGCCCGGGGCGCACGCGAGTTCTCGGTTAATTCGGTCATGGTTTCACCTTGACTTATCCCACCCCTGTTAATCAATACTGAACATGGAACGGGTGCTTGCCGGTCCAACCGGACCAGCTCCGGGTGAGCATGCCAACGTCGCGGTGAGCCCGGACACGAGGAGAAGGAGGCGGTCGTGAAAGTCAGCGTGTTGGGGCTTGGCCAAATGGG
>JGI12053J15887_10001820_pt1 | contig 10128 bp, 11 predicted proteins | sample MedBloCAOM1_O3_FD_15887 | JGI IMG/M metagenome (IMG submission 15887) | reverse complement strand
GTCCCGAGGTCACATAAAAGCAAGCCATGCAACTCCAGGATCGCGCTAGCCAAGGTGATGGCTTCCATATCCGATAACATCGGCTCCCTGACAGCCATCTTCATGGCACCTCTCCAATCGAGCTAGTGAAAGCTTAGTTTCCCGATGCAGATGTGCTTGCTCGACCTTGCCGCCTCTTGTTCGTATTTGCGCTGATCTCCGTTAAGGCCGAAGATCCGCGGTTAGAGGTGCTTCCCTTTTGCGGCACCATACTTTCTATTGCCGAGAATGGCGCTTGCTTGCTCTGATCTCGCCCAGGTCGAGGTCGGGTGCTGCTGGCCAAGGGGTGCGGCTGGTGCCGCTGTCTTTAATCCCCCAGTGATTTCGGTGGCGTGCCAATCGAGCTGGTCCGCTCGCATCAGACAATGACTACCGCCTCGGCAGCTCACCGCGAAATCACACAAAGCCTTGACACATACGCACACGCGCGCGCGAGCGCTATCTTTCTCCCGTCATCCGTTGCTGCCGTCACCAACCTTTGCGAATAGCTTGCCAGCCCTCGCAATAGACCTTTTGCTCATCTGTACTATCCGCCTGCGGGGGTACGCAGTACTGGGACGGATAGCCGTTTTCCACTTCTGTTCCCGTTCCGATTTGCGCGAACGAGGGGGTCGCTCCGGTTAGGGCGAGCACACCAGCCAGCCCAGCCGTCACCGCAATTTGCATCGCCAGAGTTTTCATGGTGGCACCTCAATGTTCGGGCGCGCTACCTTCGCCCGTCTGTATGCCGACGGTCTTCGCAAGTGGCGCGTCTTCTCCGGCGGCGTCGATTGCATCGATGCTTCGCGCGCGGCCGCTTCCATCATCCACTCGCGCGCCATCTTGAGCAGCATCTCAGAATCTTTAGGGTCATCCGTCCGCTTAGCGGCACGAACGCAATCCTTTGCGAAGTATTCGTAGAACTTGGCTTGTGACTGCATTGGCGTCTCTCATCCATCCCAAGCGGGGAACGCTTCCTGATTACGGATACGGCCTCTCCTCGGTGCGTGAGTTGAAGTAAGTCACCGGCCAGACGCAGCAAGTCTGACGGTTCGTAGGGCAAGCGCACAGGAGCAATTTAGAGAAATTTAGAGCAATTTTTCTGGGGCGCGGTCGCCGCCGGGGCACCTCGCAATCCTTGGCTAAATCTACCGTCGAGAGAATGCAGTGCATCTCGACCGCGGGATGCCTCGATGGATGGTCGGGTGCGTTTGGACGACCAGATGGTTTTGAGCGACATCCGATTGCGATCAAGCGAGCGCTCAATCCACCGGACTAATACACTCAATCAAAATCATTCTGTATCGGATGTCTTCGGGTCGCATTAGCTCTCCTCCATCAATCACGATGTGAAAAAGGACTGCAGGATGCTTCCAAACAAACACGCAGCAGATATCAAACGGCGTCGTCCGACGGAACAAAAATCTCTTAAAGAACAGCTCATTGGCGCTTGGACTCTCAGCACCTATGTTGCACGCGACATTGGCAGCGGTGTCGAAAGTTATCCGCTAGGCGAGCATCCTTTGGGTCTCATCCTGTATACCCCGGATGGATACATGTCTGCCCAACTGCAGCGTCCGGAGCGTCATTCGTTTTCTGGCGGAGATCTTCTGCACGCCACTCCGGAGGAATATGCTGCAGCGGGAAGCTCCTACATTGGCTACTCAGGCCGGTTTTTCGTCGATGAGATCAAGAAGTCATTGTCCCATGAAATGGCTGTTAGCTTCTTCCCCAACTGGTTTGGGCAAAGGCAGGTCCGGCTAGTCGACGTGAATGACGAATGGCTGCAGTTAAGCACCGATGGGCCAATACATTTTGAGGGCGCGCAGAAAACGGCCGCGCTGAGGTGGCGGCGCGCCGCGCCGAATTGAGAGAAGCCAGTGATACTGTGGATCTGAGGAGTTAAATCATGAGCTTGATCAAGCCACCCGGTAAAATCGGCATTGTCGGGACCGGCGTAATTGGCGCCAGTTGGGCGGCATATTTTTTGGCGAAAGGGTTCGATGTCACCGCGAGCGATCCAGCCGATGGGGCTGAGGTTCGTCTGCGGACCCTTGTTGACACGTTCTGGCCTGCGCTCCAGCGGGTCGGTCTTGTTGATGGTGCCTCGCGAGAACGTCTGGCCTTTGATGCAGACGCTGCGCGCGTGGTCGAATCTTGTGTGTTCATCCAAGAGAACGGGCCGGAACGGGTCGATATAAAACGTGACCTTCTGGCCAACATCTCTGTTGCCGCCCCGGCCGATTGCCTGATCGCGACAAGTTCGTCTGGTATCCTGATCAGCGACATTCAGGATGCCGCCGTTCACCCGGAGCGGGTATTGCTCGGACACCCGTTCAATCCACCCCACCTAATTCCTTTGGTGGAGGTGGTCGGCGGGCGACTAACGTCAGAAAACGCGATCAAGAGCGGGTTGGCCTTCTACCGCTCGATTGGGAAGAAGCCGATACACATTCGACGCGAGACGAAGGGTCACGTCGCCAATCGCCTTCAGGCCGCACTCTGGCGCGAAGCTTTTTATCTGGTCGAACAGGGTGTCGCATCGGTCGAAGATATCGATACGGCGATTGCTCATGGACCGGGCCTGCGGTGGGCATTACTCGGACCATTTCTCAATTTGCATCTATCCGGAGGTTCGGGCGGAATCGCTCATGTGCTGGAGCATTTGGGACCACCACTGGAAAGTTGGTGGCGCGATTTGGGAAACGTGAACCTCAGCGAGCACCTTAACGGTGAGATCGCTCAGGGAGTAGCCGAGGAACTAGGTGAGGCGGATCTGATCGCACTGACCACCCAACGCGATGATGTGCTGTTAAGCCTTTTGAAGCTCAAGGCCGGTGCAGACCGTCTGCCCTAGATTCAAAGGAGATATTTCAATGACGGTTAATCTAGGTGAACGCATTCGTAAGGCGCTCGCCACACCTTTGCATAACGATTACACGCTGGACCCAACTCGTGAGCTCGCCGCTATCTTACAGGAAGTCGGCCTTGGCCTAGAATCGACAGGCGGGACGATCAGCTTTTCAGGCAAGGATCCCATCCTCAAAAGCCCGTTGCCACTCGCTACAATGGCGGCGACCGGACTAATGGCGAAGGCCGTTGCCGTCGCCGACATTTGGAGATTCCGCACCGGACAGGGTCAAGACCTCGCGGTCAACCTTGGCCAGGTCCTCCATCGGCTTTGTCCGTTCTATGATAAAAAGTGGGAGTTGTTGAACGGATATCCGGCAGGCGTTCCCTCCGATCCGACCAATCCATTCATGCCGAGCTTTATGTACAAGACACGCGATGACAGGTGGATTCAGCTTCTGAATATCTACCCTCGAGCGAAGACTGCGGCGTTGGCATTCTTAGGCTGCAACGACGACTCCCGCGCGATCGGCGAAGTGGTGCGGAAGTGGAACGCCTTCGAGTTGGAGGAGGCAGCCAATCGAGCCGGACTGCAGGCGAACGTAGTCCGGAGCGTCGAAGAATTCCTGAATTGCGAGCAATATCCCTACATCGAAAATCGTCCGCTGATAGAGATTGAGAAGATCGGTGAAACTGATCCAATGCCATTCGACAGAAATCCGGTTACACCGCTGTCGGGCATTCGAGCGCTTGGCTTGGGCCATGTGATCGCCGGTTCTGGGCTTGGTCGAGCCCTCGCCTATCATGGCGCTGATGTGCTCAACGTTTGGAGACCACTCGATTTCGAAACGGATGTCGTATACTATACTGCCAATGTTGGAATGAGGTCGTCCATCCTTGAGATCGGCCATCCTGACGGAATGGCACGGTTCCAAGAACTGCTCAAAGGCGCCGACGTTTTTTTCTCAAACCGGCGGCCGGGTTACCTTTCCAAGCTCGATCTGACGGCCGACGCGGTGGCCGCTAAGCGACCAGGCATCATCCACGTCGACTTGTCGCTTTACGGCCCGAGTGGTCCGTGGGCGAACCGTACTGGATTCGACCAGAACGCTGGCGGCGTAACCGGCATATTCACCCTTGAGGGAACGCTGGAGAATCCCCGCCTCACGGAGATCTTCGTAATAAATGACTATCTGATGTCGTGGTTGGCGGCGGTCGGTTCCCTCGTCGCCCTAAAGCGGCGAGCTACCGAAGGCGGGAGTTACCGGGTCCGAATATCCTTGGTGCGTCTTTCAATGTGGTTACTGCAGCTTGGCATCTTCGACAAAACCTATGCAAATGCGATTGGCGGCAGCGAAGGTGAGCATGCCTTTCTTGCCCCTACGCTGTTCACGGCGAAGACACCGTGTGGCTATTATCAGGGTGTTACGGATCAAGTTGAGATGTCTCGTACGCCAGGGTCGTATAGTTTTCCTCTAGTGCCCCGCGGTTCGAGCGAAGCCAAATGGTTGGAGCGCGGGACGTAACGATCATCTGCCCTCTGTACCCACGAAGGACGAAACGTACGCCTCCGGTAAGGCTTTTAATTACCCAAGGAGTCCTGTGCGAAGCCGGTTCCGATACCGATAGCTAGAATTCCGCTTAAAGAAAGGGGGAACGATTTACACTTTGACGAAAGCAGACGAGCAATGCCCGATGTCCCCTACGTCCTCGGCCATTCCCGAGCCGAGCTTCGCCGCCTGATGCTTCAGGCCGCCATCCTGAGGCCGATCACGGCGCGCCTCCTGCGTGAGGCCGGCCTCACACCAGGTATGCGCGTGCTCGACCTCGGCTGTGGTTCCGCCGACGTAGCAATGCTGGCTGCCGAGCTGGTCGCCCCGAACGGCGCGGTCGTCGGCATCGACCGCAGCGCCGAAGCTCTCGCCGTGGCGCGCGAGCGGGCAACCGCAGGCTACGCGAATATTGAATTTCGTGAAAGTGCCGCAGAAGACTTCGTCGATCAGGCGCCCTTCGATCTCGCCATCGGGCGCTACGTGCTCGTCCATCAGGGGAATCCCCCCGCCTTCATCCGGTCGGCCGCGTCGCATGTGCGGCGTGGCGGGATTGTTGCCTTCCATGAGATCGGGATCTATGGCGAATGTCAGGCCTTTCCCCCGGTTGCGCTTTGGCAACAGGCCTGGAGTTGGATTGCCGCGGGACTTAGGTCCGTGATGGTGCATCCGGATGCCGGAGGCAGAATGATCGCGCATTTCCACGACGCAGGCCTGAAGCAGCCGACGATGCTCTGCGAAATCCCGGTCGGCGGCGGCCCGGATTCCCCGATCTACGCCTGGATGGCACTCACCCTGCGCAGCCTGCTGCCACAAGTCGAGAAAATCGGCGCCGCCACGGCAGCGGAGATTGATATCGACACCTTGGAGGACCGCTTGCGCAACGCCGTGACGGCTGTGCACGGCGAGGCTCTCTGCCCACTGCAGTTCTGCGGGTGGACAAAGCTTTGAAATACATCTGCAGAAGCAGCGGCTGCCGCACGGCATGTTTCGGCGTCCGCCGCATTCCCAGGAGTATGAAATGATCACTGCACAATAGCGGCCGCGCCATCACATCAAATGAGTGAGCCACACAGCATTGTTATCGTCGGCGGAGGGGCCGGCGGACTCGAACTGGCCACACGGCTCGGCAACACATTGGGCCACAAGGGCCGCGCCGAGATTACCCTCGTCGACAAAGCCAGCACGCATCTATGGAAGCCTCTGCTGCATGAAATCGCGGCCGGCAGCATGGATTTGGCCGAGCACGAACTCAGCTATCTCGCGCAGGCGCATTGGCACCACTTTCGCTATGCACCCGGCGAAATGGTCGGCCTCGATCGGGAACACCGCGAGATAAGGTTGGGACGGCTCGTGGACGCGGACGGCATCGAAGTCGCCGCCGAACGCCGCGTGCCCTATGATACGCTCGTTATCGCCGTCGGCAGCCAGATCAACGATTTCGGCACGCCCGGCGTGAAGGAGCACGCCTTCGCGCTGGACAGCCCCGAGCAGGCGATCCGTTTCAACAAGCGGCTGATTCATGCGTGTGTGAGGGCGCATTCACAGCCTGGCCCGTTACGGCCGGGCCAGTTGCAGGTTGCGATCATCGGAGCGGGGGCGACCGGCGTCGAACTTGCCGCCGAATTGCGCAACACGACAAGAGCTCTGATCACCTACGGTCTCGATCGCATCGATCCGACGAAGGATATCGATCTGAATTTGATCGAGGCTGCAGATCGCATCCTGCCCGCACTGCCGGCGCGTCTGTCAAAGGCCGCCGACCGCCTTTTGTCCAATCTCGGCGTCGAGATTCATGCCCCAGCGGCGGTTGCCGAGGTCTTGCCGGATAGGGTGCGGCTACGCGACGGCACCACGCTATCAGCCGAGCTGATCGTCTGGGCGGCGGGTGTGAAGGCTCCGGCCTTTCTCGCCGATCTCGATGGGCTGGAGAGCGATCGCATCAATCAACTGGCCGTGCTCCCGACGTTACAGACGACGCGCGACCCAAACATATTCGCGTTCGGTGATTGCGCCGCATGCCCCTGGAGCGGCGGCAAGGGCAATGTGCCGCCGCGTGCCCAGGTGGCCCATCAGCAAGCCTCTCACCTGGTCAGGACCCTTACCGACCGACTACGCGGCGCAGCCCCCCGCCCGTGGCATTACCGGGATCACGGCTCGCTGGTGTCGCTGGGGAGCCACAACACCGTCGGCAACCTGATGGGCAAGCTGGTTGGGGGCAGCATGATCATCGAGGGATTGATTGCCCGCATCATGTATATTTCCCTCTACAAGATGCATGAAGTCGCGCTGCATGGATGGCGAAGCGTTGCGCTCGTCACCTTGGGTCGACGGATCGGCCGTCGTAGTAAGCCAACAGTAAAATTGCACTAGTAAGCATGACCTTCGATAGCTTGCGTCGCACCACCCTAGGGCAAATGAGGAGGCCCCCCGGCCTTTCCCCTTCGTGCGTGGGGATTATCCCCTTGAGGCACGTAGTAAGCCTAGCGGATCGTCCTAAACATGTTGTCCATGATGTCGATGAACATCCTCGGATCGGACGCCGATTGGCATTGGGTCCATTCGAACTGAATCAAGGACAGCCCGATTTCCAGTCGCTTTACGTTTTGGCTCGGCACACCGGATGGCCGGATCACGGCGCGACGATGAACCGCTGTTCCGCGTCCGGCATAAGCCGTACCTTACAACCCCCTTCATCACGATCTGTCTCCCGCGATATCGCCGGGGTCGTGAGGCAGCGTGTCCGTGTCAGTTTCGCCGACTAGCGAGAAGAAGCAATGCGCAGTCTTGCGGTGTTTGTCGCCTTCTTGCGGGCGCGATGACGTTGGAGGCGAATCAGCCGGGATCGCGCCGACACAATTTACAGCACCAATATATCCAATCGAAACAATTCGGCTGCCTGCTTCTAGGTCCTGCACTACTTGTGACCTGACAAGCGTAGCGGAGAAGCGTAGCGGCAGGTCGCGCTATTTGTATCGCTCTGATCGGCATGCAAGGAGGACTGTTCCGATGCCAAAACTGTTTGTGACCAGACGGGACGGATCTGAACGCGCGGTAGAGGCCGACGCGAACCGCTCCGTCATGGAGATCATTCGCGACAACGGATTCGATGAACTGCTGGCGCTTTGCGGTGGAAGTCGTTCCTGCGGCACCTGTCATGTCTTCGTTGATCCGCAATTCGTGGATTGCTTGCCGCCGATGAGCGCGGAGGAGAACGATTTGCTCGATAGTTCCGATCATCGCAGGCCGAACTCCCGCCTGGCGTGTCAGATCCCGTTCTTAGACGCACTCGACGGGCTTCGCGTCACGATCGCACTCGAGGACTGATCGCCGGTCTTACGGATAGGACACCAATGCAGATATGGAATGGCCGGATATGATTGAGCGGTATGACATTGTGATCGTTGGCGCCGGGCACGGCGGCTCACAGGCAGCGATCGTGCTCCGGCAACGCCGATTTGCCGGATCGATCGCATTGATCGGCGACGAGGTCGAGCTTCCTTACGAGCGGCCGCCTCTTTCCAAGGAGTATCTCGCCGGCGAGAAGCCGTTCGGCCGTTTCCTCATTCGTCCCGAATCGTTCTGGGGCGAGCGAGCAATCACACTGCTGCTAGGCCGGCGGGTGATTGCTGTTGAGCCTGAGGCACATCGCGTAGCGCTCTCCGACGGGACCGCGATCGGATACCGCACGCTGATCTGGGCCACGGGCGGCCGCCCGCGGCGTCTTTCCTGCGCTGGTCACGACCTGAAGGGCGTCCACGTCGTGCGGGCCCGCGCAGACGTCGATACGATCTTGGATGAACTCGACGGTTCGTCACGCGTGGCAGTGATCGGCGGCGGCTATATCGGCCTCGAGGTTGCAGCAGTGCTAAACAAACTGGGCAAATCCGTCGTCGTGTTCGAGGCGCAGGCCCGCGTCCTGTCGCGGGTTGCCGGCGAGTCGCTCTCGCGCTTCTATGAAGCGGAACATCGAGCGCGAGGCGTCGACCTGCGCACGAGTGCAGTCGTTGAGTGCATCGAGGNGCGCCGCGGGCGCGTCTGCGGGGTGCGACTNGCGGATGGATCTGTGCTATCCGCCGACCTCGTGATCGTCGGCATCGGGATTGTGCCGGAGGCGGCGCCGTTGCTGGCGGCCGGCGCGGNAGGCGGCAATGGCGCNGACGTCGATGCGTTCTGCCGCACAAGCCTTGCCGACATCTATGCGATCGGCGATTGTGCCGCACACGAAAGTCGCTACGCCCATGGCGCACGTATCCGCCTGGAATCGGTGCAGAATGCCCATGATCAGGCGACCGTGGTGGCGAACGCCCTGACCGGCCAAGCCGAGGTCTATGATGCCGTCCCCTGGTTCTGGTCGAACCAATACGATTTGCGACTCCAGACGGTCGGACTTTCTATCGGGCATGACGACATCGTCGTACGCGGACACCCGGAGACGCGAAGCTTTTCCATCATTTATCGCCGCCAGGGCCGAGTTATCGCTCTCGATTGCGTGAACGCCACAAAGGACTACGTCCAGGGTAGGTCTCTCCTCCGATCGTCGCGCTTGATCGGCGCGGAAGAGCTTGCCGACGCAAGCGTTCCGCTTAAAGCGCTTGCTTGACTGATCCACTCTGCAAGCGCGATCCAGCGTCAATCCGGGCATTTGCAATACGTTCCCGCAGTTTCGCGAGAGCAGAACGGTTTGCACCAGTTGGCTGACTCAAGATCCAAAGATCGGCGAGCTGGGATCGGCTGAAGAATCTCGCTGCAGGAAGAGCCGGGCGATGAGCTTTCTCAACCAGACGACACCCGGATCATTGTGCACGCGGCGATGCCAGAACTGTTTTATCTCGATTGGCGGGACTACGATCGGCGGCTCCACAAGCTTCAGGCTTGCCAAACGCGCGTACAACACGCCCACCGCGCGAGGAACAACCGTAATCATGTCGGATGTTGCAACCAGGAGCGGCACGCTCATAAAGTGTGGCGAGCGCAGCAGGATGCGACGATCGAGATTGAGCTCCGACATGCGCCGCTCGAATATCTCTTGGCTGCGCCCGTCGTGCGCCACTACGGCGTGGTCGGCTGCGAGGAACTGGTCGAGCGTCATGTCGTAGTCGATGGTCGGGTGGTCGCGGCGCACAAGGCAGGTGAACTGATGCTCGAAGAGTTTCTGCTGGTAAAAGCCTGCTCCGATCAAATCGGGAAAATAGCCGAGCGCAATATCGACCAGGCCGTTGGCCATCGCTGCTTGCAACTCGACAGGCGGCATGGCGAGACAGCGAACGCAGGTCCTGGGAGCGGCACCGCGTAACGCTTTCAGTATGTCCGGCAGGAAAACCATCTCGCCGATGTCCGACATGCTGATACAAAAGGTCCGCTCGCTCGTGAGCGGATCGAAATCGTGGTCTCTCAGTATCTCCTGGTTGATTGTCTCGATGATTCTGCGAACCGGCTCATGAATCGTTTCCACGAAGGGAGTGGCTTGCATCTTCGTGCCCTGCCGCACGAACAGCTCGTCCTGAAAGAAGTCGCGCAGTTTGTTAAGCGAAAAGCTGACCGTGGGCTGGCTTATCCGCAGTCGCCGCGCAACGGCTGTCACGCTGCGCTCCTCGGAGAGCGCGTCGAGAATCAGCAGCAGATTGAGGTCGAGCGACCCATTCTTCATCTTCATCCGTCGACGCGAGCGGTTCTCGGGCCCGTCAATCTCATAGCCATCCAATTACGA
>JGI12053J15887_10001818_pt1 | contig 10129 bp, 8 predicted proteins | sample MedBloCAOM1_O3_FD_15887 | JGI IMG/M metagenome (IMG submission 15887) | reverse complement strand
TTTTTTTGGGCAGCAAAGACGTGGACGCCCGGGTCAAGCCCGGGCATGACGACTAGGTGGGTCTCCCCGTTCCGTCATTCAGCCAGCACGCTACCTGATGTTTCGCGCTGGCTTCCACCAACGCCGGCCGCTCGGTCTTGCAGCGGTCGATCACGTAGCGGCAGCGGGTATGAAACGCGCACCCCGAGGGTGGATTGATCGGGCTCGGCACGTCGCCGTCGACCAGCGGTTTGAGCCGCTTCGTCTTGGGGTTGGCGACCGGCACCGACGCCAGCAGCGCCTGCGTATAGGGATGGCGCGGGTTGGCGAACAATTCGGCCTTGTCGGCGATCTCGACGATGCGGCCGAGATACATCACGGCGACGCGGTGGCTGATATGGGCGACGACGGCGAGATCGTGCGCGATGAACAGATAGGAGAAGCCGTGTTGGCGCTGCAGGTCGATCAGAAGGTTGATCACCTGCGCCTGGATCGAGACGTCGAGCGCGGANACTGGTTCGTCGCAGACAATGAGGCTAGGCCCGAGCGCCAGCGCGCGGGCAATGCAGATGCGCTGGCGCTGGCCGCCGGAAAACTGATGCGGATAGTTTTGCATCTGGTCGGGCCTTAAGCCCACCTGCCGGAACAGTTCTGCGACGCGCTCCTGCTTCTTTTGGCCGGACGCGAGAGCGTGCACGGTGAGCGGCTCGCCGACGATATCGCCGGCGGTCATGCGCGGGTTGAGCGAGGCAAACGGGTCCTGGAACACGATCTGCATCGAGCGCCGGTGCGGCCGCAATTCCGCCTTGCCGAGTTGCGCGATGTCCTGGCCGTTCAGCTTGATGGCGCCGCTGGTCGGCTCGACCAGCCGCAACACCGTCCGCGCCACCGTCGATTTGCCGCAGCCGGATTCGCCGACCAGGCCGAGCGTCTCGCCGGGCTGAAGCGAAAAGCTGACGCCGTCCACGGCATGCACGGTGCCGACCCGACGGCGCAAAATGCCGCCGCGCACCGCGTAGTGCTTGACGAGGTCGGTGACCTCCAGCAGCGGGCGCGCGTCGGTCATAGCGGCACCGCCGTCTCTGCCGCGCGCCAGCACGCCGCAAAATGGTTGTCGCCAAAATCCTCCAGCGGCGGAAATTCGCCGCGGCAACGGTCGATCGCCAGGGGACAGCGCGGCGCGAACGCGCAGCCCGCCGGCAGATTCGTCAAGGACGGCACCATTCCCGGAATTTCGGTCAGCCGTACTTCAGTCTTTGCGCCGAGCGAGATCACGGCGGGCATCGAGGCCATCAGGCCGCGGGTGTAGGGATGCCTTGGGGTTTCGAACAACGCCTCGACGGTTGCTTCCTCGACCTTCTTGCCGGCATACATCACGATCACGCGCTGCGCGGTCTGCGCGACCACGCCGAGGTCGTGGGTGATCAGGACCAGCCCGGTGCCGAGCTCCTTTTGCAGCTCGACGATCAGCGCCAGGATCTGCGCCTGTATCGTGACGTCGAGCGCGGTGGTCGGCTCATCAGCGATCAACAGCGCCGGCCGGCAGGCCAGCGCCATCGCGATCATCGCGCGCTGGCGCATGCCGCCGGAAAGCTGGTGCGGATATTCCTGCGCGCGCCGCTCCGGCTCGGGAATCCGCACCAGGCGAAGCATCTCGACGGCGCGTTTCCAGGCTTGCTTGCTGGTCATGTTCCGGTGCAGGCACACCGCCTCGGTGATCTGGTCGCCGATCCGCATCACCGGATTGAGCGAGGTCATCGGCTCCTGAAAAATCATCGAGATGCGGTTGCCGCGGATCGCGCGCATCTTTTCCTCGTCGAGCGCAAGCAGGTCGGTGCCTTCAAGCACCACGGAGCCGCCGACGATGCGTCCCGGGGGATCGGGCACCAGCCGCATGATCGACAGTGCGCTGACGCTCTTGCCGCAGCCGGATTCGCCGACGATCGCCAGCGTCTCGCCGCGGCGGACGTTGAAGGAGACGTCGTCGACCGCCTTGAACAGGCCGGAATTGGTGAAGAACACCGTCTTCAGGTTCTTCACGTCCAGGATCAGATCTTCCGCCGGCCCCGCGCTCATCAGCCGCGCTGCCTTGGATCGAGGATGTCGCGCAGGGCATCGCCGAACAGGTTAGTGCCGAACACCGCGAGGCTGATCGCGACGCCGGGGAAGATCACAAGCCACGGCGCGACGCGGACATATTCCGCTGCCGATTCCGAAAGCATGCGGCCCCACGACGGATAGGGTTCGGGAATGCCGAGGCCGAGGAACGACAACGAGGCCTCGGTGAGGATGGTGGAGCCGAGCTGAGCGGTGGCAAGCACGATCAGCGGCGCCATTGTATTGGGCAGCACATGGCGGAACGCGATCCGGCTCTCGCTCATGCCGATCGATTTCGCGGCCTCGACGAACGGCAATTCTCGCAGCGCCAGCGTGTTGGCGCGGATCACCCGCGAAACCGTCGGGATCAGCGGGATCGCAATCGCGATGATGGTGTTGGGCAGCGACGGGCCGAGCGCCGCCGACATCACCAGCGCCAGCACCAGAAGCGGCAGCGCCTGCAAGATATCGGTGATGCGCTGGAATATGAGATCGACCCAGCCCGAGAGATAGCCCGACGCCAGCCCGATCAGAACGCCGATCGACGCGCCGAGCGCGGTCGAGCCGATACCGACCGCAAGCGAGATGCGGGCGCCATGGATGATCCGGCTCCAGACGTCGCGGCCAAAGGAATCGGTGCCGAGCCAGTGCCGCGCATCGGGGGAAGCGAGCCGATGCGCCGAATCGACCGAGAGCGGATCGAAGCGGGCGATCAGATCGGCCGACAGCGCCGTCCACACGAAAATCACCATGATGAACAGGCCGATGGTGCCGAGCACATAGCGCTGCGCGAGGAACGTCAGCCGGCGCCAGCCGCGGGTGGCGTTAGCGCCGGCGCGTTTCAGTTCGCTATCGTAATTGATCGCGGACAAATTAGTCTCCGTAACGGATGCGCGGATCGATCGCGGCGTAGAGCATGTCGACCGTAAAATTGGTCACCACGACCACCACGGCGATGAACATCACGAGGTTTTGCACGATCGGATAGTCGCGCCAGCGGATCGCCTCGACCAGGAAGCGCGCGACGCCGGGAATGTTGAACACCGTCTCGGTGACGATCAACCCGCCGATCAGGAACGCCGCCTCGATGCCGATCACGGTGATGACGGGCAAGATGGCGTTCTTCAGCGCATGGCGATAATTGACCGATCGCTCGGAGGCGCCCTTGGCGCGCGCGGTGCGGATAAAATCCTGCCGCAAAATTTCCAGCATCGAGGAGCGCGTGATGCGCATCGTCAGCGCGGCGCTGCGAAAACCGACCGCCGCCGCAGGCACGGCATAGATGGCGAAGGCCTCGGCCCAGGTTTGCGGGTTTGGATTGAAGATCGGCATCGTGCCGAACAGCGAAACCGATGCCATCAGGATCAACAGCCCGAGCCAGAACGAGGGCAGCGACAAGCCGCTCAGGCTGAGGACGCGCAGCGCATAATCCAGCCGCGTGCCCTGATGCACCGCGCTGATGACGCCCAGCGGAATGCCGATCGAGGCGGAGAACAACAGCGCCAGCCCCGCGAGCCGCGCGGTAATCGGAATCCGCGGCAAAATTTCCTGCAGCGCCGGCTTTTCCGAGACATAGGAATAGCCGAGGTCGCCGTGCAGCAATCCGCCGATCCATTGCAGATATTGCACGATGATCGGCTGGCTGAGGCCGAGTTCCTTTTCCAGGTTGGCCTTGTCGGCGGGATCGACGAACCCGGCGGCATCGAACAGGATGTCGACAATGTTGCCAGGCACGATGCGCAGCAGCACGAAGATGATGATCGAGATGCCCACGAGCGTCACGAGCATCAAAGCGAGGCGCCGCACGATATAAGCAAACACCTGCTACTCCCTTGACCGCCTTCGACGTCTGCGCCGCGGACCGCTACTTGTCCAGCCAGACGTCCTCGTAACGATAGCCGTTGTAGGAGCTGTTCACCATGATGGTGATGCCCTTGACGTAGGGCTGCCAGCACGAGCCCTGACGGCCGTGGAAGATGATCGGACGGGCGACGTCCTCCTGCAGTTTCTTGTCGATCTCCCACACCAGTTTCTTGCGCTTGGCGACGTCGGTTTCCTGGGACTGCTGGTCGAACAGCTTTTCGATCTCCTTGTTGCAGTAGTTGGTGTAGTTCCGCTCCGAACCGCAGGAATAGTTCTCATAGAACGACTGGTCGGGATCGTCGACCGCGTTGCCGGTGAGGTTGAGGCCGAGCGCATAATCCTTGCGCGCCACTTTCGAGAACCAGTTGGCGGTTTCCACCACGTCAAGTTCGCCGTCGATATAGATGCTCTTGAGCTGGTCGATCAGGATGATCGCGGGGTCGCGGTAAACCGGAATATTGCGTGTCGCAACCTTGACCGCGAGATGCTTGTCCGGTCCATAGCCCGCTTTCTGCATCAGCTTCTTCGCCTCCTCCCGGCTGGCGTTGATGTCAGGGCCGTAGCCCGGAATCGCCTCCAGCATCTCCTTCGGCATCGCCCACAAGCCGCCCGGCGCGGGCAGCATGGTGCCGCCGATATCGGCCTGGCCTTCGAACAGAATCGAGACAAATGCCTTGCGGTCAAGCGCCAGCGCCATGGCGCGGCGAATGTCGAGATTGTCGAACGGCGGCGAGGACGAGTTGACAATGATGTTGGTGCTGACGTTGACCGGCTCGACCACGCAGACCGCTTTCGGCGCCTGATTCTTCACGTCCTTGAGCAGCGGGATCGACACCTCGGTCGGGAACGTCATGTCGAACTGACCCGAAATAAAGCCGAGAATGGCCGTCGAGCGGTTCGTGATGATGGTGAACTCGATGCCGTCGAGGTGCGGCAGGCCCTTCTTCCAGTAGTCGGGATTGCGGACCAGCTTGATCGATTCGTTGGCCTTGAACTCGACGAATTTGAACGGCCCGGTGCCGATCGGCTTGGTGCGCATGTCGCCGGGCGAGGCATGGCAGGGATAGACCGGCGTGTAACCGGAGGCGAGCAGGGACAACAGAGCCGGTTGCGGCCGTTTCAGGTTGAACGCCACCTCGAAGTCGCCGTTCGACGTGACATCGGCGACCTGGTCGTACCAGGATTTTCGCGGGTTCTTGCGGAATTTCTGCTCCGACTTGCCCATCAGCATGTCGAAGGTGCATTTGACGTCGGCTGAGGTGAACGGCTTGCCGTCGTGCCATTTGACGCCCTGCCTCAGCTTGAAGGTCAGCTTTTTGGCGTCGCCGCTCCAGGCCCAGCTCTCGGCGAGATCGGGGACGATCGCTTCCGCGCTGTTCTGCGCCACGTCCTGCTTGAACATGACGAGATTGTTGAACACCGGCATGAAGGGCACGTTGACCGAATAGGTCGCCTCCTCATGGATCGAGGCGCTGGCCGGGCTGTCGCGGTGATAGACCCGCAGGATGCCGCCCTGCTTGGCTTCACCCGCGAGCGAAACATCCGGGATTGCCAAGACATATAAAACAGCGACGGCAAGCGCTCGCACGCTCGGCATGGTTCCCCTCCCTCGATATCCGGCTCAAACTGGCCGATTTGCCGCGGACGATAGCATGACGGCGGGGCCGGGCAACCCGCTTGGCCGCTGTCGCTCTTGCTACTTCGGACTAGAAAAAGGGGCGCGACATTTCGTCCACCGGCACCGGCGGCGGATCCCGCACGGCCTTCGCCGGGTCGTAATTGATAGTCTAGTCGGCGGTAAGGATGCCGGCGGCATTCATGATCGAAAGCGCGATCATGCAAGGCCATGGACGTTTTACAGATTGCGCGATGACGGGCTAGTGCCCCTGATTTGCCCGACGTGTCAAATGTTTTCGCGGCATCGCTCAAAAGCGTCTGTGCCAGCGACCACCGGCTACTTTGCATGGGGTTGTTTTCGATATTTTTAGTTGAGAGCGAGAGCCGGGTCGGCCTTGCGGTTCCGCCACGCCGCTTGCGACCAGCCTGAAATTAGCTCGCAAAGCAGCGCGCCTCACACGATACGCGAGGTCTTGTTGCCCCAGTAGCGGTCGCGCAGCAGCCTCTTGTAGAGTTTGCCGGTCGGCAGCCGCGGCAATTCCGCCTCGAAGTCGATCGAGCGCGGCACCTTTTGGCGCGACAGCGACTGGCTGCAGAAAGCGATCAGCTCGTCGGCGAGCTCAGGCCCCGGTGAAACGCCGGGCATCGGCTGCACCACCGCCTTCACTTCCTCGCCGAGATCGGGATTGGGCACGCCGAATACCGCGGCGTCGGCGATCTTGGGATGGGTGATCAAAAGATTCTCGCATTCCTGCGGATAGATGTTCACCCCGCCCGAGATGATCATGAAGGTGGCGCGGTCGGTGAGATACAGGAATCCGTCACCGTCGACATAGCCGACATCGCCGACCGTGCTCATACTGCCGTCGGGCGAGCGCGCCTCTTTGGTCTTGTTCGGATCGCTGAAATATTCGAACGGGGTTGCGGTCTTGAACCACACCGTGCCCGGCGTGCCCTTTGGGCAGGGCTGCATGTTCACATCGAGGATGTGGAGATCGCCGAGCAGCACGCGCCCGACGGTGCCGCGGTGCGCCAGCCATTCCTCGCTGTTGCAGGCGGTGAAGCCGAGGCCTTCGGTGGCGCCGTAGTATTCGTGGATGATCGGGCCCCACCATTTGATGATGTCGTCCTTCACCATCGCCGGGCAGGGGGCCGCGGCATGGATCGCGATCTCCAGCGACGACAAATCGTAGCGCGTGCGCACGTCTGCCGGCAGCTTCAGCATGCGCGAGAACATCGTCGGCACCAGCTGCGTGTGGGTGATGCCCCATTGCTCGACCAGCGCGAGATAACGCTCGGGATCGAAACTCTCCATGATGACAACAGTGCCACCGACCCGGATGGTGAGATTCACCGCCGCCTGCGGCGCCGAATGATAGAGCGGCGCCGGCGATAGATAGATCATGCCCTCGCGGTATTGCCAAAGTTTTAGCAGGAAATCGAAAATCGGCAGGTTCTGCTCCGGCGGCTGTTCCGNCANCGGNCGCAANATGCCTTTCGGCCGCCCGGTGGTGCCGGATGAATAGAGCATCGCGGTGCCGACGCATTCATCGGCGACCGGCGTGTTCGGCAGTCCGGCGGTCACGGCCTTCAGGCCGACGATGCGCTCGCTCTCGCTCTCGCCCTCGCCATCGGCGACGATGCAGAGCTCAATCTTGGGGCATTCCTTGATCGCTTCGCGCGCGATGTCGAGCTTTGCCCTGGAGGTGATGAGAATCCGCGATTCGCTGTTGGTCAGGATGTAGGCGAGTTCGCTAGGGGTGAGATAGGAATTCACGCAGGTATAATAGAGGCCGGACCGCTCGCCGGCGCCACAGGCCTCCAGGTAGCGGCTGTTGTTCTCCATGAAGATCGCATAATGATCCAGCCGCTTCAGCCCGCGCTTGCGGAACAAGTGCGCCAGGCGGTTGCTGCGCGCCTCCAGCTCGTGATAGGTCACGGCCTCGCCGGTGGCGGCCATGATGAAGGCGGGTTGCAGCGGACGCAGGTGAGCATGTTTGCCGGTGTACATCGTCTCTCCAGTTTCTCTTTTTATTTGAGCATGATCTTTTCGGAAAACTGGTATCCACTTTTCCGGATCATGCTCTATGCAGCCAATAGGAGAATTTCGCGCAACTGCGCCGGACCGTCGATCTGGCGCGGATTACGCGGCACCCATGGCGTGTGCATCGCCTGCTCGGCGATTTGATCAAAATGCTCGGGGCCGATCCGGACATCCTGCAGCGAACGCGGCATGCCGAGCCCGCGGATGAAATCGTCGAGCACGTCGGCGGCGTCCTTGCCGGCTTGTCCCATCGCGGCCGCGACCAGCGCCTGACGCTCGGCATTGGCGGATTTGTTCCAGCGCATCACGTACGGCAGCATCACGCAGGAGGTGTAGCCGTGCGGCACGCCGAACGCGGCGCCGAGCACATAGCCGATGCCATGGCTCGCGCCCATCGGCACGCCGGATGAAAGCGGCGCCATCGAAAGCCAGGTGCCGATCTGGCAATCCATCCGCGCATCGATGTCTTTTGGATCGGCCTTCACCCGCGGCAGCCCTTGCGCCAGCATCGCAAGTCCCTTGATCGCCTGCGCATCGGAATAGGGATGCGCCTCGCGCGAGCAGATACCCTCGACGCAATGATCGACGGCGCGGATGCCGGTCGAGAGAAACAGCCATTCCGGCGTATGCACGGTGATGAAGGGATCGAGGATCGCGGCGCGCGGTATCACCAGATCGTGCCGCAGCATCTCCTTGACCTTGGTGCGCTCGTTGGTGACGCCGGCAATATGACTAAACTCGCCGCCGGCGATCGTGGTCGGCACGCTGACCTGGCGCACGGTCGGCGGCTGCATCGGTGGCGCCTCGCCCTTGCGGACCCTGACCGTGTCGATGCCATCGACGGTCGAGACAGCGTTGGCGAGGCAAATCTGCACTGCCTTGGCGCCGTCGGTGATCGAGCCGCCGCCAACCGTGACGATGAGGTCGGCCCCGGCGGCGCGGACCTGGTTGGTGGCGGCGATGACGGCCTCGCGCGGCGTGTGCGGCGGCATCGCATCGAAGATGGCGACGCATCGCGGTCCCAGCGCGTTGCGGATCTTTTCGATCTCGCCGGTCTCGCGGTTGAGGGTGCCGCTGACCATCAGGAACACTCTGGCAGCATGGAGGCGATCCATCTGCTCGACGATCGCTTCGGATGCGTGGCGCCCGAACACGACTTCGTCCATGGCGCCGAATACGACCCGGCCCTTGTGCACGCGCTTGTCCTCCCCGGACATGGTGGCTTTGCTTGCAGCCTTTGGGGGAAGTTAGCGGAGGAATTTTGCCGCGTCATGCCCGAAGATGATGCTGGAATGCCGGCCACACGTCGTCCCTGCGAAAGCAGGGACCCATAACCACAGGTCGGAGTTGCGAACGGGACCGGGGCTCCAGCTTGACACAACATCGGCATCGGTGGCTATGGGTCCCGGCTCAAGGCCGGGACGACGAAAATCTAGCCCAAGGCGCTGCGTTGCCTCGCGCCGCGCGCCGCCGTCTCGCGCGCGTCTTGGTCGGCGATGCGCTGCCACAGCGCCGAAACCATGTCTTTCATGACCAGCGCGTCGTGCCAGCGGTCGGACAACTCAGTGCCGTCGGGGCCGGTGATGGCGTAAGGCGGCGGACCGAGTTCGCACAGAAATGTCAGTACCGCATCGGGGCCGGCGCGGTTGCGCCAGGAGCGGATGGCATATTCCCACCAGCCCATGAACAATTCGACCCAGCCTTGATGCTGGGGAAACCCGAGCGAGATCTGCACCTGCTCGCGGCTGGCGATCCGCCCGTGAATGCCCCAGGAATTGTCGAGGATCCGATGGATCAAGCCATGATTGATCTCATCCACCGGCCAGGCGAATTCGCGGCCGACGAGATAATGCGAGACGTCCGCGGTCAGCCGCAGATCGGGAAAACGATCCAGCAACTGCAGCGTGAAGAACAGATCGGTCGTCATGCGGTCGCGGTGGGTTTCGACATGTACCGCGACGCCGGCCTGATCGGCGAGCCGCCGCCAGCCCTCCAGCAGGGGAATGCAGTCTTCGATCCGGTACGGCCGCACATCGGGCTGCAGATTGACGTGGTCAGCGCCGAGCCGCGCCACCAGCTCCAGCACCGGCTTCAAATCATCGACAGCGGTCGGATAGCACTGCGCCTGCCAGATCATGCCGTGCGCGCGCAGGAAGGAAGTCGCCTCCCCTGCGAATGCTGGATCGATGAAGCGGACGCCGGCCCCATCGAAGCCGGCGTCGCGGATCATCTCAAGCTGGGTTTGCAGCGGCCACTCCGGCTGATCGGCCCGCCGCCGCTCCATCGCCCAGAGCGACTGCAGGATCCGGAGTTGCTGCGCCATCGCCTCAGGCCCGCGATGGCACCGCTGCCGCGTTGAGCGCGCCGTCGGCCGTGTTGTCGACGGTGATGCTCTCTTCGTAGGTCTCGGGGCCGCACCAGACCGCGAACGCTGTCAGAGCTGCCAACAACGCCGCGTAGCATGCGACCGGCCACCAGCTGCCGAACGCCGCGACCAGCGAGGCGGCGACGAACGGCGCCGGCCCGCCG
>JGI12053J15887_10001817_pt1 | contig 10130 bp, 10 predicted proteins | sample MedBloCAOM1_O3_FD_15887 | JGI IMG/M metagenome (IMG submission 15887) | reverse complement strand
GCTTTATCTCAAATTCGCCGTCAGCCCCTGGATCGGCCTCATTGCTGCCGCCGCCATTGGCGGCGCGCTGGGCGCGGCGATGGGCTACACGGTTTTTCGCCGCAAATTGTCGGGAGTCTATTTCGCGCTTGTTACGCTAGCGGTCGCCGAGATGGCGCTACACATCGTCAGCAATGTTTCGATGCTTGGCGCGGCCAATGGATTGGCAATTCCGTCAAAACCGAGTTTCGCCAATTTCCAGTTCGGTTCCAAGCTCGGCTTTTGCTACGCCGCACTCGGCGTTCTCGCCGTGGTATCGGGCGTCATCCTTGCCATTCATCACTCGCGCCTCGGCTACGTATTCCTTGCAATCAGGGAGAATGAACGTTCCGCGGCGGCGCTGGGCATCGATGTCGTGCACGGAAAAGTAATCGCTGCAGCGATCAGCGGCGCGCTGGCGGCGCTGGTCGGGCCGGTATACGCCAACTACGTGCTTTTCATCGATCCGGAATCCGTGCTCGGCGTGACGCTGTCGATCGACGCCTTGCTGTTCTCCTTCGTCGGTGGACTTGGATCGTTGTTCGGGCCGCTGCTTGCGAAATGAGCGCGCCACTGCTGCAGGTCAGCGGCGTTTCGCGCTGGTTCGGCGGCTTGCGGGCAGTCGACGAAGTATCGTTCGACCTGCGCGGGGATGAAATCGTGGGGCTGATCGGGCCGAATGGCGCCGGCAAGACGACGCTCTTCGAGACCATCTCCGGCTTTATTCGCCCCACCAAGGGAAATATCGCCTTCGACGGGCGGGATATTACCGGTCAGGCGCCCCATCGTCTCGCGCGGTTGGGAATCGGCCGCACCTTCCAGATCGTTCAGCCGTTTCGTGAAGTCTCGGTGCTGGAGAATGTCATCGCCGGCGTGGTCGGCCCCAACAGGGAGACGTCGGATCCACGGGTAGAAGCAATGGAGGTTCTGAACCGCGTCAAACTCGATCACCGGGCCACGGCACTGGCGCGCAATTTGTCGCTGCCGGAAAAGAAGCGGCTGGAGATTGCCCGCGCGCTTGCGACCCGCCCGCGCCTGCTGCTGCTCGACGAAGTGATGGCCGGGCTGACCCCAACCGAGATCGACGAAATCATGGTCATCCTCTCCGATGTCAGGCGCGGCGGGATCGCACTGCTTATCGTCGAGCATGTCATGCGCGCGATCATGTCCTTGTCAGATCGCATCGTGGTCATGGCCAACGGGCGCAAGATCGCCGAAGGATTGCCAGCCGCGGTCGCCAACGACCCGTCCGTGATCGAAGCCTATCTCGGCAGGAGGGACCATGGCCCTGCTTGAGATAGTCGGTCTGTGCGCAGGTTACGGCGACGTGGCCGTGCTCCGGGGTGTCAACCTCTCGATCGCCGCGGGCAGCATCACTGCCCTGATCGGCGCAAACGGCGCCGGCAAGACGACACTGCTGCGCGCGATATCCGGCATCATTCCCAGCGATGCCGGAACGATCCATTATGACGGACAGGACATTGTCGGGATGCCGCCCCACGATATTGTCCGGGCTGGTCTCGTTCAGGTGCCGGAGGGCCGGCGGCTGTTTCCGGAAATGACGGTGCACGAGAACCTTCTGGTTGGTTCGTCATCGCCGGCGGCGCGCCGAAAACGCGACGAAAACCTCGCGGTGGTACTCGATCTATTTCCGAAGGTGCGCGAACGCAGGGCTCAGCTCGCGGGCACGCTTTCGGGCGGAGAACAGCAGATGGTCGCGATCGCTCGTGCGCTAATGGCCTCGCCGCGGTTGCTGCTGCTCGACGAAACCAGCCTTGGTCTTGCGCCGATTGTCGTCGACGAGATCTTCGTCGCGGTGCGCCGGCTGGCGGCGCAGGGCCTGACCATTCTGGTGGTTGAGCAGAACACGGCGCTGGCTCTCGAAGTCGCCGATCACGGCTACGTGCTTGAGCAGGGCCATTTTGCAATTCAGGGCGTCGCGTCCAGTCTCGCGGCGGATCCGCGGGTTAGGCAGGCCTATCTCGGAATTTGACGATCAATGAAATAATCAGGGAGACGAAGATGAAACGGATGGCAGGTTTTCTTCTTACGACGGCCGTGCTGCTGTCGGTCGTCAACGCGAATGCGGCCGATGCGGTCAAGATTGGCGCGGTCTATGCGCTGACCGGTCCCGGCGCGGTAGGTGGTGGCGACGGAATGCGTGGCACCGAGCTGGCGATTTCGGAGGTCAATGCGGCCGGCGGGCTTAAAAATCACGGCGGCGCCCAGATCGAACTCATCAAGGGGGATTCGCAAAGCAAACCGATCAATGCCGTTGGTGAGACGGAACGGCTGATCAACCAGGACAAGGTGGCGCTGATCATGGGGGCCGCGACATCGAACGAGACCGTCCCACTCTCACAGGTCTCGGAGAAGTATACCATTCCCCACATCAATACGATTCCACAGCAGGAATCGCTGACCAACGGTAGCTTGAAATGGACATGGTCGACGACGCTGATCGATAGCGATTATGTCGCCGGCATTTTTCGCGCGCTCGAAATGGTTCATCAACTCAATCCGAAATTGACCAAGATCGGCGTTCTTTGTCCAGACAATGAATACGGCATCGAGATGGGCAAGCAGCTCAAGGCTGAACTAGCCAAGCGCAAGGACCTGACAGTGACGTCGTTCATCGAATATGGCGCGGCGGCGCAGGACCTGCTACAACCGGTGCTGAAGTTGAAGGCGTCGCAGCCCGACATAGTGGTGCAGGTCGGATACTTCCGCGCCGGCGTCTTGGCCTCGAAGGCTTACGAGCAGCTTGACTTTCATCCCGTCGTGATCGGCACCGGCGGCATGTCGGGCGACCCAAAACTGCGGCCGGAGATCGGCAAACTGGTGTCCTGGCAATTTGCGGTGACACCGTTCTCAGCGGACCTTCCGGCAGCGCAGAAAATTGGCGAAGCCTTCGAGAAAAAATTCCAGCAGCCTCTGACACTGAATTCGGCGCTCGGCTACTTCGGCACCATGGTCGCGATCAGAGCGCTCGATGCGGCAAGGAGCTTCAAGCCGGAAGACATCGCGGATGCCCTCCGTAAGGTGAAGTTCGCTAAGGACGAGGTGATCACCTCGTCTGATTTTCTCGAGTTTGACGAAAACGGCCGCAACAAGGGGCGTGATACCACGGTGACGCAGTTTCAAGGGGACCGGCTCGTGACGGTATGGCCGCCTGAAAAAGCCACGGCGAAACCTGTCCTCAAGGGTTTCAATACGCCTTGATCGGTCGCATCAGTGCAACGCCGGCTTTAGCGAGGAACAATGACATCATTAATGCGGCCGCTCTACCACGCGGCCGATCTCAAGCGTCTCATCAATCCCGGGATCGTTGCGGTCGTCGGTGCCTCGGAAACGCGAGGTTCGTTCGGCGAGCGCACGCTGTCCAATATGGCGGCGTTCACTGGCAAGGTTTTCGCGATCAACCCGAAATACCAGTCCTTGCTGGGGCGCCCGTGTGTGCCCTCGCTGGCCGACATGCCGGAAAGTCCCGATTGCGTGGTGCTGTGCGTGGCGCGGCCGATGGTGGAAGGCATGATCGAGCGCGCTGCCGCGGTCAAAGCGGGCGGGGTCGTCGTCTACGCCTCGGGTTTTGCGGAAACCGCAAAGCCCGATCGCATCGAAGCACAGCAACGCGTGGTGGAACTTGCGCATCGCAGCGGCGTGCGCGTGGTGGGGCCGAATTGCGTCGGGCTGGCCAATACGCGCTCGGGCGCAGGATTGAATTTCATGCCCGACTACGCCGGAATGGGCCACCGACGGGGCCCGATCGGCATCGTTTCGCAGAGCGGGGCGCTGGGTTATACCGTGCTGCAGGGCATGCAGCGCGGCATCGGATTTTCGCATTATCTCGCAGCCGGAAACTCTTGTGACGTCGACGTCTGCGATTTTATCTCCTATCTCGCCGAGGATGACGACACGAAAGCGATCATCTGCCTGCTCGAGGGGGTAAAGGACGGCAATCATTTCCTGGAGGCAGCGCGAAAGGCCCGCGATGCCGGGAAGGCGCTGATTGTCTACAAGACCGGCAACAGCGAGACGAGCAGCAAAGCGGCCATGTCGCATACGGGAACGATGGTCGGGTCGGCCGTCGCCTACCGGACGGCGTTCGAGGACTCCGGTGCCATCGCGATCGACGATCTCGAAGCGGTGCTTGAAACGGCCTCGTTCTTCGCCAAGACCGGGGCGCCGACATGCGGCAGGGGTGTCGGGATCCTCTCGACCTCGGGGGGCGCTGCGGTAATCTGCGCAGACAAGGCCGAGGCGCATGGCGTTGAGTTGCCCGCGCTCGAGGCGAAGACCGCCAGCGCGCTGTATGAGGTGGTTCCCGATTTCGGTTCCGTCGCCAATCCGTCGGATCTCACCGCCGAAGTGCTGAAGACGTCGGAAACCTTCGGATTTTGCCTCGACGCTTTCCTGAACGATTCGAGCTTCAGCGCGCTGGTGATGCCGATGATCTTTGCCCACGCGTCGTCGAGCGGCGCGCGGGCGCCTACCATCGTCGAGGCCGCCGCACGCACCGGTCGGCCGCTGGCGGTGGTCTGGATGAACGAATGGTATCAGGGACCAGGCAGCGACCTTCTCGATGCCGACGCCAATGTCTGCATGTTTCGTTCGGCCGATCGCTGCTTTGCGACGCTGCGCGCCTGGTTCGACTGGCATGACGGTCGCGACCGCCGGCAGCCGGAGGCGAACCGGAGATCGCCTGTGTCCGCCACGCAGGCGGCGCGTGCGATCCTATTTGAGGCGCGGGGCCGAGGTCCGGCGCTGTGCGAAACGGATTCGAAGCGGATCCTGACGTGCTATGGCATCGCGATTCCGCGGGAGATCGTGGCGCACGATCCGGAACAAGCGGCCTTGGCGGCAGGGAAGATCGGCGGACCCGTAGCGGTCAAGATTGTATCGCCGGATATCCTGCACAAGACCGAAGCCGGCGGTGTCAGGCTCGGAGTATCAACGCCGGACGATGCACGCGAAGCGGCCAGGAATATCCTGGCATCGGCCGCAAGCTACGCGCCACAGGCACGGATTGACGGCATCAGCGTGCAACAGATGGCGCCGGCGGGCGTCGAGATCGTGCTCGGCGTCAAGAATGACCGTCAATTTGGTCCATTGGTTGCGGCTGGCCTTGGCGGGATCATGGTCGAGTTGCTCAGCGATACCGCCGTGCGGCTTGCTCCCGTCGGTGATCAGACGGCGCGCGCGATGCTGGCGTCGCTAAAAGGTCAAGCCTTGCTAACGGGGTTTCGCGGCAAGCCAGGCGTGGACGTTGACGGATTAGTCGATACCATCTGCCGGCTGTCCGAACTCGCGCACGACCTGAGCGATGTCATCGACCAGATCGATATCAATCCTGTCATTGCCGGCGCCGGCGGAGTTATGGCAGCAGATGCCCTGATCGTATGCCGATGATAGCGAATTCGGCCATTTGCGGGAGATCGAACCAATGACACGAAGCGTTGCGATCCTCGGCGCGGCGGTGCTTCCTGTCGCCAAGTGGCAGAGGCCGCGGGATGCCGAACTGCAGGTGCTCGAACAAGAGGTTCTCGCCAAAGTCGTGATCGAAGCCGTAGCGGACGCAGGCATCGACAAGAGCGAAATTTCATCGCTCGCCTTCGCGCAGCCGCGTCCCTATACCCAGCAGAAATATTTTGCCACATTTATTGCCAACTACCTGCGGCTGCCGTGCACCGGCTCAGTGCAGGAAGTGCTGGGCAACGGGATGACGGCGGCGCTGGCGTTCGAGGCCGCCGCCAACGACATCCGGCTCGGCAAATCAAGGGTCGCGCTGGCGCTTGGTATCAATTTCGAGTCGGCCATACCTGCCGTCGAACACATGATGAATTCAATGCGCGCGACGGGCGACGTCGATTTCCATGCGCCGTTCGGGTTCACGCCGATTTCCTGGTACGCCATGGACGCCGCGCGCTACATCCACGAATTCAAGTCATCCCGCGAGCAGCTGGCCAGCGTTTCGGTCAAAAATCGCCGCCATGCGGCACTCAATCCGATCGCGCAGTTCCGCAAGCCGATCACGCTGCAGGAAGTGCTTGCGCAAAAGCCGATCGTGGAACCGCTCGGCCTCTACGAAGTGCCGCCCCGCGGCGACGGCGCGGCCTGCATCGTGCTTGTCGACGAAGACATCGCCAAGGCCGCTGGCAAGCCTTACGTCCGCGTGCGCGGCAAAGGTTTCTTTCACGAGGGCGCCCACCAGATTAATGAAGTGCCGAACGACATGATCGCGCTGATGTCGGCCCAGCGGGCAGGGCAGGCAGCATATGAGGAAGCCGGTATCGCCGCGTCCGATATCGACCTTGCCGAACTCTATGCGCCCTGCACCATCATCGAGGTCCTCGCCAGCGAAGCGCTGGGCCTAGTGCCGCGCGGGCAGGGCGCCCGTCTTTGTTCCGAAGGCGTGACGTCGCTCGGCGGCCGGATCCCGGTATGCACTTCAGGCGGTTTGCAATCGCGCGGGCATCCCGCGCACGTCACACCGTTCTACAGCCTGTTCGAGGTCAACGAGCAGCTCACCGGCCGCGCCGGTGAACGTCAGGTCGCCGGTGCCCGCCTGGCCGTCACCAGCGCCGAACTGGGCAACTACAATGCGGCTTTGGTCCACGTACTCGAGGGTGTGCGATGACTCTGGCGATGCAAACTGTTGACCGTCCGCGCGCCTTTCCGCCGCGTATGACCGAATTCACCCAGCGTTTCTGGCAAGGTCTCGCCACCGGGAACTTTGAGACGACGCGATGTGAAGACTGCTCACGCCTGACGTTTCCGCCAAAACCGTTTTGCCCGCATTGTTGGTCGAAGCGGATTGCCTGGGTGCCGCTGTCCGGGCGCGGAAAACTCTATGCGCAGACGGTGGTGCACGCGGCGCCCTTGGTGTTTCAGGGCGAAGTGCCGTATCGGGTCGGCGTCGTCGATCTCGACGAGGGCTTGCGGATCGCCACCAGGGTACTGGCCGATGTCGAACCGAAGCTCGATACCGCGGTGGAGATCGTTGTGCTCAACTATCGCGATGGACCGCTGTTCGCGGCGCGTCCGCTGTTGTGAACTAGAGATCGAGCGTCAGCACCGGCGATTTCGATCGGGAGCAGCAGATCATGATCTTGCTGTTTTCGGCCTTTTCCTCGTCGGTGAGGAAACTGTCGCGATGATTGGGAATGCCATCGATCACTTTTGTTTCGCATGTGCCGCAGACGCCTTCGGTACAGGAGAAGGCAACGTTGACGCCGGCGTCGAGCAAAATGTCCAGAATGCTCTCACCCGGCGGCACGGCAATGGTGCGGCCGCTGCGGTGCAGCCGCACCTCAAAGCCGTCAACTTGAACTGGCGTCGAATCTTCTGTCACCACGTGCGTCCTGTTTGCCGAATGCACGCTACAGCGCGTAGCCGAAATCGGCGCCGAGCTTTGCCTCCATGTGCGGGCGGCCGAAATCGACCCATGACGCGGTCTCGGGCAGAGTGAGCGACACCGCCCGAACCATGAAAGTGTCGGGATTGGTCACCCCGCTCGGCTTGATGCCGCGGTCGCGATAGGCGTTGACGGCCTCCAGCAGCAGTCGCCGCGTCATCGCGATGCCGGTGTCGCTGGAGCCGAGGTGCTCCTTGGTGCGGTCGAAGATCGGGCGGATTCCGCTCTGGCAAGCGCCGTCCTGCACCCAAAGCCCCGGCAGGCCGGAAAACCAAGTATCGACCTGACTTTGGTAGTCGAATTCAAATCCGGTCTCGCGCGTGAACCGGGTCCAGTAATCGGCATAAGGCACGCTGGCGTTGCGCTTGACGAAGGCGTGCCGGCTGGGATGGCCGGTTTCGCGACCCTGATGACCTTCCTCGAACAACTCGCGCGTACGAGCCGGCAGCGGTTCGGACGGATGGTAGGAGAAAAAGATGCAGAGCGTGTGGTTGTCGTCCATCGGCACCCAGGCATGACCGCTCAGATCGGGAAATTTCGATTGCGGCGGCACCAGCGAATAGAACGGCATCATGAACTGGTTGACACGCCAGTACAGGTTCTGATCGCCGAGACGCCGCTTCGCCGCGATGCTCATGCCAAAATCCTGCCGGATGCACTCGAACGTCGGCCGCAGGTCGCGCTTGGCCAGCCACTCGCTGATTTGTCCCTTGGAATCGATCCGGCCGTGAAGAATCGGCGCATGAGCAGAATCGATCTCGCCTTCCAGCGCCTGCAACCAGTTGCATTCCTGCACCCGGATGGAAACCTGCACACTGTCCGCCGGCACCAAATTCCATTCGACATTCGGCAGCGGTGGCAGTTCGGCGGCTTCCGGGCCCATATAGGCCCAGACCATGCCGTTACGCTCCTTGCAGGGATAGGCCGTGATCTTGACCTTGTCCTTGAACCGGCTCTTGAGCGGCTCGGCCGGCATGTCGATCACGGCTCCGGTCACGTCGTATTTCCAGCCGTGGTAGACGCAGCGCAGACCGCAATCCTCGTTGCGGCCGAACATCATCGGTGCGCCGCGATGCGCGCAGGCATTGGCGACCAGACCGACCCGTCCAAGTGAATCGCGGAAGGCCACCAGGTCCTCCCCCAGCAGCATCACGCGCTTGGGCTGGCCATCCGTGATCAGGTCATTGGAAAAGAAGAACGGAATCCAGAACAGCCGGAATAGCGACCCCATCGGGGTGTCCGGACCGACCCGGACCAGCGTTTCGTTGTCTTGGTGCGAAAGCATCGGCGTTCTTTCTTTTGGCTTCGGCTAGCACAGCCCGTGGTCGTCAGTAATTCGTTTCCGGCGCGATCGTTACGGCATCGCGCTCGATATGGGCGATGATTTCGTCGGCGAGACCGACCTGTTTGGCGACCCACGCCGGATCGCAATGTTGCAGCGGCGGGCGCGGCACCGGAGGAAGCCGGCCTTCGCCGACCATGCCAACGATCATCTCAATCCGCATCCGCTCCAGCAGGTGAAGGGCTTCTTCCACGACAACGGATTGGGCGGTGCAGCCGGGCAACTCCGGATAGGCGACGCGTCTGATCCATGATCCCGGAGCGACCTCGACAGTTTCCGCCTCCAAAACATACGGCACGCTCAGATAGTCCCGCAGCCGCACGCGCGTCTCCATCTGGATTTCGATTTACTACGTATACGTAATACCATCGCGCGCGCCGTTGGGCAATGTGGATCTGACCGCAAGGCGGCATGCCAGCTTCCTGATTAAGGCGGATCGGCTGGCAGGCTCAATCCTCCGCGTGCCCAGTTGGCCCGGGTTCCGCGACTAGTTTCATGCATCGCATGAAGTGCGCCCGGTCTTCGGCCGGCAGCGGCGCGAGCAAGGCGTCTTGCAGCTGGGCGGCGCCCGTCACGATTTTCAAGAGCACGTTCTTGCCGGCGGCCGACAGCGCGACCTCTGCGGAACGGCGGTCGCTGCCATTGTTGCGCTTGGTTATCAGGGATCGCTCCACCATGCGATTGATCATTTCGCCCAGCGTGCTGCGGTCGACCCGAATATGTCCAGCGAGTTCCGTCAGGGTCAGCGTACCCTGTTGATGAAGGGTCAACAGCACGCCGAACTGGCGCGGTGTAATATCGTTCTGAGCGGTCAATTGCTCGTAGAGCAGGTGAACGCGGGTGTCGAGGAGCCGGACGAGGAAACCAAGACCCTTGTCGAGCTTGATCGTGCGGGCGATCTGTTCTGCTGTTTTTCCTTTGGCAGTCGAACGCGCGTCAAATTTTTGCGATTTGGTCTTCATCCGACTCTCTAAGCAGACCTTGCTCTGCGGTTCTAGGCTCTGAAACCATCTCGTTGGCTGCTAAATTCCCTATTCTTGCTCGTTAATAACCTGCTACCCGCACAGACGCGATCGTTGGTCTTACGGCGGCGAAGGTTCGATCGACGCCGTCAGTTGCCAAGCAACTGCACTCGGCAACGAATTTACTCCGTTTGCTTACTCGATCAAATGAGACTGAATTGGATTTTTCAGTTCGTGCGCGCACATCGCGTTGAAAAATAAAGGAAACTGGCGCACCCGACACGATTCGAACGTGTGACCTTTGCCTTCGGAGGGCGACGCTCTATGCAGCTGAGCTACGGGCGCAATGCTTAGCCGTCCAGCGACCCAATGAAAGCAACCCGCTAGGCGTCTG
>JGI12053J15887_10001816_pt1 | contig 10132 bp, 10 predicted proteins | sample MedBloCAOM1_O3_FD_15887 | JGI IMG/M metagenome (IMG submission 15887) | reverse complement strand
TCGGATCGGTATAGTCATAGGCCTCGCCGGCGCGCCGCGCCCTGGCTTCCGCCCGCGCTAACCACCACAGGCCGAATCCGAGCATGATCGCCGAAGCCGTCAGCCCGAGGCCGGGAGCGGCGAACGGATTAGTGCCGAAAAACGGCATCGGTATCGCGTTCTGGATCGCGGGCGTGCCGGGCATCGCCGACATCGTGAAGGTCGATGTGCCGAGTGCGATGGCCGCGGGCATCAGGCGATGCGGTATATTGGCAGCCTTGAACAGGGCGTGGCCCATCGGCGCCAACACGAAGAATGCAACAAACAGGCTGACGCCGCCATAAGTTACGAATGCTCCCGCCAGCACGATGGCAAGCATGGCTCGCTTTGTGCCCAAGCGCTCGGTCAGATATTTGGCGATGGCCTCAACCGAACCGCTGGCTTCCATCAGCTTGCCGAACAGCGCACCAAGGAGAAAGATCGGGAAAAACTGTGCGACAAAACCCGCTGCGTTGCTCATGAAAGTCTGCGTCCAGTTCGCCAGCAGCGGCTGGCCTGCCAGCAGCGCAGCAATCAGGGCACTTAGCGGTGCGAGAAGGAGAATGGACCAGCCCCGATAGGCGAGCCAGACCAGCAGACCAAGCGCGATCAGGATTCCGACGACACTCATCGTGCCTCATCGTCGTGGCAAGCAAGGTTCACACAAAAACTCATACCTTCAGCACTCCGCCAGCAGTACATCGAGATCGGCGCTCGACTTGCTGCCGAGATCTGCGCCGTAACTGGTCAGGAAATCGGCAGCGCTCTTTCGGCCCTCCACCTTGAGCATCTCGAGGAATTCCCATTCAGCGTTGAGCTTTGATGACGCGCCGAATTCAGCCAGTCTGTCGGTCATGATCCGGTGAGTTCGCATGCCTGCCCAGCGCGCCCCTTCGCCACTTCCGGGATCGGCGGCCTGGCGCAGCAGCGCAATCATGCGCAGTTCCTTCAAGAGCGGCGCGTTGAAGGAGATTTCGTTGAGGCGGTCCAGGATATCGCCTGCTGTTTTCGGTGTGTTCCGGCGCTCCCTCGGATTGATCTGGACCAGGATGGTATCATGCGCGTCGCTCTCGCGGACAAGAGGCGTGATGGTGGGATTCCCGGCGAAACCGCCGTCCCAATAGGGCTCACCGTCGATCTCGACAGCCCGGAACATCGTGGGAAGGCACGCGGAGGCCAAAAGCACCTCCGGCGTGATTTGGTCGTTGCGAAAGATTCGTCCACGCCCGGTGTGCACGTTTGTGGCGGTGATAAACAGCTTGATCGGAGATGTCACGAGGCGCTCGAAATCGATGCTTTCGGCCAGCACCTGGCGAAGCGGGTTGAAGCCCGTGGGGTTGAGGTCGTAGGGCGAGAATACACGCGACATCAGATCCATGGCGAGGTAGACAGGTGAAGCATCGAGCGTCCAGCGGCCCATCAGCCGTTCCAGGGGAGAGCGCTGAAGAGGACTGAAGGCGGCGGCACGCGAAACACGCCGCCAGTATGCGTCAAGCGCGGCCCGCGCCCCATCGGCCCCGCCCTTTAACCATCCGTCCGCCAACACCGCCGCATTCATGGCTCCGGCCGATGTTCCCGAGATCGCCTCGATTCTGATCCACGGCTCTTCGAGCAGGCGGTCGAGGACGCCCCAGGTGAATGCGCCGTGCGAGCCGCCTCCCTGCAAGGCGAGGTCGACAAGAACTGGCTGACGCGCCGCCATCGTTGTCTCGTCGATCGCCGAACTCATCCCATCAACTCCGGAATGGATGGACTTCGGCGGTCTTCCTCGGTGGGCAACTGCATCACGTGCTCCAGCCGGTTTTGGTTGTCGGCACAATCCGGCGTCGAACGGATGCCAAGCATCCCATCGATTCGAAGCTGGCCTCAACCGCCGAGCGTGTTCTTGTAGACCTTGCCGTCCTTCATGATGATCTTGAAGTTCTTGGCGGGGTCGGCGATCAGGTTGATATTCTCCAGCGGATTGCCATCGACAAGCAGCAGATCGGCAAGTGCGCCCTGCTCCACGACGCCGAGCTTGCCAGCATACGGACTGCGTTTGCCTGACAATGCCAGCAGTTCGGCGTTGGTCCCGGTCGCCATGGCGAGCGCTTCGGCGGGACTGTACCAACGGACAAGCGAGGCCAGAATTGCCCCCTGTTGCTGCGCCAGCGCTTGGGAGAACAGGACATCGGTGCCCCACGCTGTCTTGATCTTGTATTTCTTCGCCATCTCGTATGTCCGGGCTATGCCGGGCCAGACTTCATCAGCCTTGGCTCGTTGGACTGAGCCTACCGGAAAGCCCAGTCTCAAATCCTCGGGGAGAGGCTGCAGACTCAACCACACGCCCTTCTCGGCAATCAGCTTGGCGGTTGCCTCGTCCATCAGGAAGCCGTGTTCAATACATTTCACACCAACGGCAATGGCTCGCTGAATAGCCGCCGGCGTAAAGGCGTGCACGGTGACATAGGTACCCCAATTCTCGGCCGCTTCGACAGCCGCCCGAAGTTCCGCGTCGGTGAAAGTCACCACGTCGATCGGGCTGAACGGCGAGGAAACACCACCGCCGGCCGTCAGTTTGATCTGGGAGGCGCCCTGCATAAGTTGCTCGCGGACGCGGACGCGAACCTCGTCGGGGCTGTCGGCGACCATACTGCCGCCAAGCTGCTCCATGCGGCTGAGCATGCCGCCGATCGTCCGCGGCAGCTCGGACAGCTGGCGGAAATCCCCGTGCCCGCTGGTTACCGTGATTATAGCCCCTGAGGGGTAAATACGGGGACCCGGGACAATCCCTGAGTCAACAGCGCTCTTCAGTCCGAATATGGGACCACCCATGTCGCGGATCGTAGTGAAGCCGCGCATCAGCGTGTCCGTCGCCTCAGCGCCCGCCGCGATATTGTTGTATCCCACGTCACCGTTGATCGACTGAACTGGAGTGGGCCGTATCAACATCGCATGCCAGTGTGCGTCGATCAGGCCGGGCATCAGCGTTCGGCCATTGCCGGCGATCACCGCCACGCCTGGCTCGGCGGTGATAGGCGCCGTCGAGATGCGTTCAATGATGTTGCCTTTGACAAGCACACTGGACGGCGCGGAGAGCGAGCCGCTCTTGCCATCGAAGATGCGCACATTCTGGAAGAGCGTGGCGCTGGAATTCGCTGGCGGATCACTTTGCGCGCGAGTGGCTGAGGCCAGCCCGACGGCCATGAGCGGAAGAAGCGTTGCGACGAACATCCGTCGGGACATGGAAGTCATGGGGACACTTCCTGGAAGTTACATTGTAGACGCATACATTGTCGGGTCGTCGACTGCCGACGCCGATACTTTCGAACTAGCGGACCCACACTGATGATGCAAGCTGAAGCTTAGGACTAACATCTTGAACGGACCACCTCCCGGGGGGCCCGGTCAGAAAGATCTTCGGGATCGTTTGCAATAGACCCTTTCACTCGTTTTGCAAAAATGACCTTTCGGACGCGATCTCGATCAGCCCGTCGTGGAGGACGTGCCCGACAGGGGAGACTGTCAGACTATTCAATCCGACAAGCGACGCCTTCCGCGCGACCGTTTGTGTCTCCCGCGTTAGGTATCAATATTATTGTCCCCTCGGTTCTGATATCGACACATGTACCAGCTTCTTGATCTTCCCTCACCTCTGGCATGCAAGGCATTTTTCCGATTCGGTGTCGCCCGAGGATGGAATTAATCGCCTTACAAGACGCCATCGATTGGTCGACGGGTCTGGAAAAGTCTGAGGATTGCGAACCCGGCGGCAGCTGCAGCGAGATGCTTGAGCGTATGTCCGCTCAAAATCGAGCCAACCGAATAGATCTTCTCGTCAAGGAATTCCAGCAGCTTGGCCAACGCATAGAGGGCCGCAGCGGTGACCCAATAGAATGCGCCGGTATATTTCGGCGGGAAGAGCTGGAGAATCAGGACCAGTGCGAGAAAAGGAAAAAATTGCGCCCAGGCATAGAGCCGCAAATCATCGGTCCAACGCCACAGCAGAAGACTGAAAATGCCGATTGCCAACAGCGGCCGCAGCAACATCGCTCCCGCTCTCGCATCCACTCGCTCCTCGACGACGGCGGCAAGGATTGCGGCGAAGCACAACGTCATCGGCAGCCGATCCCAAAACAAGGTGCCGTCATTCGGATTCAAGTGGTAATATGATGAACCGAAGCCGGTTAGAAACAGCCCCGTAAACAGCACAATGGTTGTTGCGTCGCGACGAACCCGCAACAGGCCTACCGCGCCGACTGCGATGAAAGGCAGATTCGAGACCACGTTCCAGAAATTCGGTATGCCGAACAATTCACGCTGGTCGGCGAACTGATGGTAGCTCTGATCCTGCAACAATGGCGGAAGCGGCAGCAATGCCGCAAGTGAGACAATCATTAAACCATACAGAACCGGTACGGGTCGATCTCGGACGGTGCTGCTGATTGTCATTGAGTTATGCGCCGTTGATCGAATGAAACGCGCTCGACGATTATCCTGAACGACCGGCAGGGCTGGCGCCGGGCAATACCGACATGGCACCACGGCAGGCTGAGCAAACACGAAGCCGCTGGGCCGCCTGAATGCCTTGCGGTAGATCTCACCATGCTCATCGATGCCAAGGACTTGAAACGAAGCGAGAAGGCCATGCAGCATTCAAAGTCTACCAGAGCAGGCTTAACAAGTGAAGTCCGGTCGGTGTACGTTCCCCTGCTGTCCCTTCGGCCGCGAAATGACGCATGCCTTTTCGCCCTTGCGAACGGCGACGCCGATATGCGTTCGGCAGAATGAAACAGCGGGAGAAGCCAATGAGTTCGCTTCGCAGCTTCCTGTCCAGGGCTCTCGGCTGGCTGATCGCGATCATCGTCTCTCTGCGCTGGGCCATACCGATCGCGTGGGCCACGCTGGCCATCTACTATTCGAATCTGCCATGGGCCGGGATGCGTTTGGCGCTGGCGGCAGCCTTCGCGGCGTTCACGATCTGGGCCATCTGGTTTTCGCGTCGGCGGCGCATGTCCGCGATGGCGATCGTGTTGTTTCTCGGCGTGGTCGCATGGTGGATCTCCATCCGCCCCTCGCACGATCGCAACTGGCGACCGGAAGTCGCGGTGATGCCGCGAGCCGTCGTCGACGGCGACCGCGTGCGCCTGACCGGTGTCCGCAACTTCGACTACCGTACCCGGAATGATTTCACGGTGCGTTATGAGGAGCGGGAGGTGTTGTTGTCGCATCTGATCGCCCTCGACTTCTATGTATCCTACTTCACCGAAGGGCCGGTCGGGCATACGTTCCTGAGCTTCATTTTCGACAATGCGCCGCCGCTGGGCATCTCCATCGAGACGCGGCCAGAGGTCGGCGAGGGTTTTGCGCCTGTCGCCTCCCTCTTCAAACAATTCGAGTTGATCTACGTGGTAGGTGACGAGCGCGACCTCGTACGCGTGCGCACCAACTACCGAGGGGAGCCGGTGTACCTCTATCGCCTCAATACCTCGGCCGACGATGCGCGCCGGCTGCTCCTGGTCTACCTTGGGCGGATCAACCAACTCGCCGATCACCCCGAATTCTATAACCTGCTGACCAACAGTTGCACGATCAACATCGTGCGATACGCGAACGCCGCCGGAAGGAGCGGCGGATTTGACGTCCGTCATGTCCTCAACGGCCTGGTCGACGGCTACCTCTATTACTCGGGCCGGATGGACACGACACTGCCGTTCGACGAACTGCGGCGACGCTCTCGGATTAACGAGGCGGCACTGGCGGCCGATGGCGCAGCCGATTTCTCGGAACGAATCAGGGCATCCCTGCCGACGATCTCCCGCTGAGACGTCTCAAGTCGCTCTGCGATGCTGCAGCCACCTTCCACTGCAGGGCAGCTCGGCGCCAATCTTGCGGCAGGAGTTGCCGGACTTAGCCCGCGGTTCGGCGGCTAGGATGCAGACCTGAACGGTTTGTTCCGATCGATCACTTTTCTCTCCGGCTTGACCAAAAGGTCATGCCAATGCCGACCACAAAGGCTCCGGCGAGAATGACGAAGAGCATGGATTGTTTGACCCACGAGACTGCCGGAATGGCGAGAGCCAAAACCAGCCCGAGAAAGCACAATTCGAGCGAAGCAAGATTGAGCCCGGCGAGAAAAGAACATCAGAAGGACCAGACTGGTGGCCGGAGCAGGCAGCAGTTGCTGAACACCGGACAGCAACATGATGTTCATGGCAACGAGGACAGCAATCCAGTGGACAGCCTGAGTCCAAACCAGCCAGACACGCGCCTGTTTGTCTTCGGTCTTGCCCCATTCGGTGAAAATACACACTCCACCGGATATCAGGGCAAGTAACTCCCAATAGCCAGCAAGGGACTTTTGCGACATGTTCGCGTAAGCAACGCCGGCGAGCGCCGATGCCAAAACCAGGAGATAGGGTAGATGCCGGCGCCAGGAATTGGCCTTGCCGGAATGGCCCGGGCCAGTCTCTGCCCGAACATTGTCTTCACTCATGATCAACCCCATAAGGTTTGCGGGCTTCAGATCCTCATTCGTAATCTTGCCGCCGCCCCGCCTTCCGCTTGATCTTACACGACGCCGTAATATGTCGACATTTCACGCCTGGCGATGGAGCCGATCCGCTCGGCATGGAATTTCCCGGGGCGGACGGCGGTCCAATCACCCTGGTCGCGAGACTTGGCACAATTCCGCCAAATTGCGACTCGGCGCGGCATCGTCTGCCGTGGCGGCGCCAACGCTTCGACCCGTCACACACTAACATCCATTGTGGACCACCTGACCGAGAGCAGCGTTGACTGAAGCGACATCGTCGTTGCATTCAATAGCCGCGCGAACAGGACTGTCGGTCGCTTCGCAAGAAGTGGAGAGCGACGGCAACGCATTTTGTCGAATCTCTTTTTCGTCCTGCGAGGAATCTGGCGCGCAACCGTAAGAAATTGAACGTTTTGAGGATTGCCCGATGCATCGGATTCTACCGTTGTTGTTTTTCCTGGTGCTGGCAACGACAATGCCCTTGGCGGATGCGCTCGCGCAAAGCTCGGCGGGACGCGGCGCGGTGGGCGGCGCAATCATCGGCGGCGCGATCGGCGGTCGTCGAGGAGCGGCTGTTGGGGCGATCGCAGGTGCGGCCGCGGGGAGTCGGCGGCATGTGCGTAGCCATTACTACTGGCGCCATGGTCGTTGCTGGGTCCGCACGCACCGCGGATCGCATCCGGTAGCGTCTCGATATTGCCGCTGAGACCTGTTTGCCGACCGCGGTGCATCCGGCCCCAATGCGGGCTCGCGCCTGCGATCTTGAGCGGAGAACAAGTCAGTGGGACTGGACGGAATGGGAGTTACCGAGCGGCGGCTGCTTGGTGGATCATTCCCGCATCTCGCTGCCAAGCTTCTTGCCTCAGCCTCGATACTCACGGCCATCGGTCTTGCATGCATCGTGCGTACGCATTGTCAATAAGCGTCGACTTGCGAAGTCGACGCGCTGCGCTGGTCGCCATTACATGAGAGGCACCAGGTCGTCCTCGGACGCGAAAGGCGTCGCCCCACGCGCTGCCGGCTGAATAGCGTTCGGCATAATCCTCAGCGTAGGCACGGCATCCTGTTGATGATTGTGCGACAGAGGTTGTAGCCACCAGCATGGATCCAAGCGTCGCGAAAGCAGTGGCGACAAACAACAACCTCTGCCGCGCCAAGAAATTTTTCATTCTAGATCCACCTCTATGATTGGTGAATGGTATCCCGGTTTTTTCCCGGATCGCAAATCACAATCGACTCGGTCCACTTCGGTCCTCTACTTTCGATCCTCTACTGAAGACTCTGAAACGCCGTGGCCAGTGGGCAGCACTTGAACCCATTTTGCGATATTGTGGCGCTGCCAACCTATGCCGGCGGCGGCCAAAATTATCGTGATTAGCGACGGCAAAGCGCCGCCAGCGGCGGGGTCAATAAGTTGGACCCCGGGCAAAATGTGGTTTGCGCCTATCAACACCATGGCTGCGCCGCTGACGGCAGATGCAGCGATAACAAAGATGTCGAAGAATCGCGGCATAAGCAGGCTTCCGATGGCGCCGCAAACTAACGCGAATATTCTGCCAAAGAAGCCACCTAACCAAACATCGAGTCCGAAAGCGGAGCTTACGGAAAGGCCGAACAGGATTCCGCCGGAAACCCCAAGCAGTACACGTCGATAGGGCTCAAGAACATAGGAGGCGACGCCGAGAATGAACGCGCCGGCAATTCCGAGGACAATCGCGGTCGTGCCAACATCCCCCGTTAACGCTCGCCCCAGTAGGATGCCCACATCGAAACCGACCAAAGCATAGAATACCGGAAGCCACGCATAGAACATGAAGAGGCCGAACCCCATAATGGCGAGCCCGGTCAGTATCGTAAGCAATCCAATCGAAAGCGACATAAATACTCTCTCCTAGCTTAAACGATAGCAACGAGATCTGACATGAGATTTTCCTGACGAATTTTGAGGAGGCAGGTAGATGGCTTGCCGGCGAGCATCGTATCTTGGGCAGTCAAGCGCGTAAATAAACCGGCCGAGCGGTTTCAACCAAGTGGTCCGTGCAAAAGGTAAGTCGAGCTGGAGCCGATCGATGGCGCACAGGTGCTGTATTCATGTCGGCGTCGTCCCCTGCAAGTCTCGAATGTTGCAGCCACGGCTTCCACGGCCCTGCTTTCAGATCACGATGATATCCGACGACGTCAACCAGATTTCGTTCGTCGATGACTTCCATTGCGATAACCCACTCCGCTAATGACCGAAGCAGTGCAGTGCAATAGCCGAAGCGATGCTTGGCGCCCTGAGTGGCCCATGTCGAACGTTAGTCCGAAGGCGTTTTGGTCAGCTGCTCTTTGTCGCAACCGGAGCGGCAAAGCCCTGGTGAAAATGCCGACCGGCAAGACCAGCGGGCAAGACAGCGCGGTCGGGCGCAATTTGCTGGCGAAGCTCGACCCGCTGTCGCGTGGTCACCCCCAACAGATCGGCGACACGCCAGATGATATGGTCCTCGAGTTCATTCACTCTACCGTCGGCATACACAATTCCCTCATCATGTGAACGACCCGGAGGCGACTTTCGTCCTGAGCTGGCTGCTGAAATGGTAGAGATCGAGGGCAGTCGACCGCTCGAGGTTCCTGGAGCAGCCTGGCGTTAGCCAGATCGTCCAAATCAAAATTCGGATCTGAGAACAGCGTGAAGTTTCGCCCGCCTCGCCTGCGACATATCGTTGTGAACGGTCGCTATACGCGTGAGCAATGCTGCGGTCGCGAGCTGGAGCTTGCTAACCACGGGGGCTTGCCGCTCTCTCGCGCGGCAATCGAACGCCAGTAAGACTGCCTAGCGCCGGTTACCTGCCAGGCGCAACATGAACATGAACAGATTTATGAAGTTGAGATATAGAGACAGCGCGCCGATCACGGCCTTGCGGCCCGCGGAAGCGGCATCGTCGCTACGATCATACATCGCCCTAATCCGCTGGGTGTCGTAAGCGGTGAGTCCAGCGAAGACGCCGACGCCAATGATGGAAATCATCCAGTCGAGCCCGCTCGACCTCAAGAAGATGTTGACCAAACTCGCAATCACAATGCCGATCACGCCCATAAACAGGAACGTACCGAATCCCGACAGATTGCGTTGGGTGGTGTAACCCCAGATGCTGAGTGCCCCGAAGGTCGCCGCTGAGATGAAGAACACGCGTGTGATCGAGGCGCCGGTGTATACGTGGAAGATTGTCGAAAGTGACAATCCCATTGAGGCTGCACAGACAAACAATAGTAGTCGCGCCACTTCCGCCGACAACGTGTTGACGCGGGCGGTTATAAAAAACACAAGTGCGAGCGGCGCCAGCATGAACACCCACATCAGAGGGCTCTGCAGCAGCTCAGGACCAGTGAACTGATAGGTCAGCATCGCGACGAGGCCGGTTAGGCCAACGCCAGTGGCCATGTAGTTGTATACTCGGAGCATGTAGGCGCGCAGGCCCTCATCTACCGCGATCGCACCGTCGGCCGAGGTGCCGGGCGCGGCTGCATTTGGATCGTAATTCGACATAGATCGTATCCTTTTTCATCCGCCGTATATTCTTTTGTTCGCGGCACGGTCGGCTGCGAGACTCGGCGCAAGCC
>JGI12053J15887_10001814_pt1 | contig 10140 bp, 1 predicted proteins | sample MedBloCAOM1_O3_FD_15887 | JGI IMG/M metagenome (IMG submission 15887) | reverse complement strand
TCTCAGATCCCCACGTAGAGTCTGAATATAGCGTGTACTGGCTTTCTTTGGATAGTACAACTGGCTGATATCGTATCCCGAGCTTCTGAGTCCCATTGAGATACCGAAGTACATGCTTCACTAGTCGTAGGTGGCAGATCCGAGGATCCTGCATATGCCTAGCTAGCTGTCCCACAGCGTAGCAAAGGTCTAATCGAGTGCAGTTGGTCAAATACAGAAGTGATCCAATAGCTTGCCGATAAGTAGTCACTTCAGCTGGGTAAAGAGGTTCGAATTCGCCCGTAGATGGCATATCGGCGCTGAGCTTTAGTACTGTACCGGCAGGGATCGGCAGAAGCGTAGGATTCGACTTTGACAGCTTAAATCGAACCAAAAGCTTATTAGCGTACGCTTCCTGGTGGATATAGATCGTTCTGGCGGCTCGATCCCGGCGTATTTGAAATCCCACAAATGTAGTGACTGCACCTAGATCTTTAGACTTCCATTTCCCAGCAATCTCAACCTTCACGGCGTCGATATCACCGCGCCGGCCAATCGTCAGCATATCGTCGACATACAGTAAGATATACACCATGCCGTCAACCCCTTTCCGAATAAACAGATTAGGATCGGCCTCAGCGGGCTTAAAACCGATACTAAGGAAATAAGACAACACTTCTTGAAACCACGATCGAGGGGCTTGCTTTAGCCCGTACAGAGACTTCAAGAGTCGAAGACAGGTCCCGTCTGGCTTCAGATCGGGATACAGGAGCTCAAAATACTCAGGGAAGTCCATATAGACCTCCTCTTCAAGGGTAGGATTAAGGAAGGCAGTATCGACATCTAAATGATCGATCTCAAGGTCTTCAACCGCTGCCTTTGCCAATAAGGCTCTCAACGTACTAAACCTAGCGACTGACGCAAAGGTCTCAAAGTAGTCAAGTCCTGGCTCCTGCTCAAATCCCTTGATTACCACCCTAGCCTTGCGTCGGACTAGTATACCGTCCGTATACTTCTTTCTCAGTACCCACCTACATCTAATTACCCTCCGATCTTGTGGGATCGGGACGATCGAGAAGGTATTTGTGCTTCTCAGCGATTCTAGCTCATTCAGCATCGCTTTCTTCCATTCAGGAGCGTCCTCCTTCATGGCCTCCTGGATTGATATAGCCTCAAAAGGAGCGGCAGGGACATCCAGTGAACTAGAATCGCCCTCAATGTGGACGGCTTGAAGTTGACTAACTAGCCGTACCACTGAATCAGCGAAGATAGTCTTCCTGGGTATCCTACCAGATCTCGTAGGTCTAAATATCGGCTCTTCTAGCCTTGGCTCTTCTAGCCTAGCAGGACGCTTTCTCGTCACCGCTACAGGAGGGGCAGGTTGTTCTCCTCTGCCAGGAAGGTCAGGAGCGTCACTCTCAGCTCTACTGGAACCTCCAGGTGTGGGATTAGTATCACCACTACCTTGCACAGGCTCTAGGGCCTCTCCTCTTCTCTCTTCAGGTGCAAAGCTCTCACGGTTCAGATCTGAGCTAAGGCGAACCCTTTTACCAGGTTGCCGAGCATCAATATCTTCAATATCTGGCCTATTACTGGCCGGGATCTGACCCGTAGTTGCCCCCTGATTTCTCAGATCGCTCGAATTGGTTCTAGACGCATCTGCAGTATGCTCTAGCTGCCTAGGGTATTTGGGTATAGTCGACGACGCAGGCTTTCTAGGGATAGGCCATCCATTAGTACCAGTATCGAGTACAGGGAACTTATACTCATGAAACTCGACGTCAGCAGAGACTTCTTCCTTCAGAGTCTCTGTATTTAAGAATCTCCAGATCTTGTTGCCCTTTATACCGATGAATATGTGCTCTCCCCGCGTCCTTGGTTCATTCTTTCTAGACCTCCTGTCTAGTGCGTTGAACGGATACGCCGCACAGCCCCATATTCTAAGTGTATCCAGCTTCGGCTTCCTGCCAGTGTATGCCTCGTATGGCGTCGTACAATCTGTATAGTTGCCCCAGGGAAGTGCAGCAGACATCAGTCGATTCTTCAGATAGACTGCGTACTCAATAGCGTAGCACCAAAGACTCGGCGGCGTATCGGCGGCGTACTGCATCGAGCGCGCCATATTCTTGATCGTCTGCATCATCCTTTCGACAACACCATTCAGGGAGTGCTTATTAGCTGGGGATGGCTCAAATATCACCCCCTTATCCCGTAAAAAGGCTTGGAAGTCGGCTCCAAACTCCCCTTTTCCATTATCAGCACGTATAGCTGATATCTTGACTCCGGTGTCAAGTTCTAGCTCTAAGGCTAGTTGTTTAAAGGCAGGGACACACTCCTGGGCTGATTTATCCTTCAGAAATCGTATCCAAATACTCCTAGTAGCGTCATCGACAACTAGAAGGTAATACTTATATCCCCGGATACTAATATCCTGGATACCAGAGATATCACAGTGTAGGCGCCCAAGTTTGACTGTAGACCGATTATCAGTCTTCTTATTAAAAGATTCCTTTTGACGGCCAGCTAGGCAAGCCTCACAGGCTGTCTTCCCAGCTAAAAGTTCTGCCGAGGTAGGCCTTTTTAGTGATATCCCATCTGCGTAGTCTGGCATCTTGTCAATTGTACGGTAGTTGGCGTGGCCTAGTCGATTATGCCATAGCTCCCTCAATGATTGAGTAGTAGGCAGGACATTTCGACTAGCAGCCGAATTGGCTGTGAGCGCCGCAGAAGTCGGCTGATCGATATAACAGAGCCCCTGCTGGCAAGTCCCTTCAAATACAACACCACCACTCTTTGAGTACTCGGCGCATAGTCGGTGATTGTCTAGCGTCACTTTGACGCCGTAACTGTTCAGCATATAGGTCGAAATTAGCCTACATGTGAACTCAGGAGTATACCAGACATCCTTCAAAGTATAAGGACCCTTCGTAGTTGCCAGAGTAATATCCCCATATCCAAGAGACTCAAATATTGATCCGTTGGCTAGTCGTACAGCTTTGGGGACTAGCCACCTCTTTAAGGAAGGGAAGTCTTGGATATATCCACTGAAATGGCGTGTTGCACCAGAATCAACAACCCAATTGCCACTCGAATTGGTCACAAATGCATGCTCAACATGCTCAAAGTAAAGGGTAGAAGTCGGCTCTGATTGATCGAAGTGGGAGACAATATTTACATGCTCCAATTGGGCCTTAAAGGCTTCCTTCGACCGCCTGTATTCACGACAGTCCTGCTGTCGGTGTCCTGGCTTCTCGCACCAGAAACACACCCTCTCTTTCTGCCCAGATTGGCTGCTCTTTCCAGCCCTACCTCTTCCTCTACCTCCCCTGGACTGACGACCTCCCCTAGATCCCCTAGATCCCCTACCTCTGCCACCCCTTTGTGAGTTATCTCGGCCTGAAGGTTCCTTATCAGTCGAACTAAAGGCTGCAGTAGCAGGAGCAGTGGGAGTAGGTCGAATGAGAGGATCCTGATATGATTGAAGTGTCTCAATCACTTCAGAGGTTCCTAGATTATTCAGTAGGCAAAGGTGCCTAGCCTGTTTCCATTCAGGTTCGTCAGGAATCGCAGTTATTATCCTCCACCTAACTTCAGTCTCTGATATAGCTCGTTCAGTACCCTCAACCTGAGATCGAATGTCGTCTAGACGTGCGTAAAACATGCGGATTGACTCTACCGCAGGGTCCCAGGTAGCCTTGTGAAACTGGCTAAATAGAGTATTCTGGTGAAGGAGACTAGTTGACCGGTCTTCCTTGGCTAATTCGGCCCACATTGCCCCTGGATCCTCCTCTTCAATTGCGGCCTTAATGCGAGACTGAAGATGGCCGGCAACTGAGCTACTGATCAGTTGGATCGCCTTTCGATTATGTTCATCCCATTCTCGGCGCGCTGTACCAGAACCAGCTGGCCTAGCTTCGGTGCCGTCGACGATATTCCATGCGCCGGCAACGATGAGGGCAGTTCGACATGTCGAGGAAAAGGCTGCGTAGTTATCCCCAGTGAGGATAGCAATCCTTCCGTACTTTGAGGTATAATATTGGTTGGTATCGACTATAGTAGTCGGCAGGGAGGTAATTGGCGTCGGTGTAGTCATATCGAGATTCCGGGCTCATAACCTGTGGAGGTTTGAGCGCACAGCGACTAAACTCAATATGGCTAGACTAAGTGAAGATATAATGTGCACACTGAGTACACCAAAGGTAACAATATCTTGGAAGAGATCACTGAACAGATGCTTGATTAATTAGAATCCAACCTCTGGATATCCAGCTCTATATAGACAAGTTGTACGCGTAAGCTCAAACACCAACTGTATCAACTTCATCCCTTACTTCCGTACTAGGACGTGTATTCTGATTCAGTGATTAGTAAGCATCACATTGACACTCCCCCATGCGTACTATATCGATGTGAATAGGGAATTCGATATTGACAGTTGATCTAGGCCTCATTAACTCCCATAACAGCCTTTGAGTTCGTCAATCAAAGCTGTAGCCTGCTTACATCTCCCGTATTAGGAAGTTCAGCAGCTCTGTAGGCTTTGAGCCTACACCATGGTACAAGAGTGCCCCTGATATTGATGGGTAATTATCCCAAGTCCTAAGAATCCCTAGCTGACGACACTTCACCTGCCATCCCTAGGGTCTTCAAATGGCGACTAGTTGCATCCACAGGGAGTTGTTTTGTGAGAATATCAGCCGGTTGATTGACTCCTGGGATGTGCTCCACATAGAGCCTCTCTTTGGCCACCATATCATTCCGAATAAAGGCATACCGGATATCAATGTGCTTAGCCCTAGCGTGGTATTTCGGATCGTGAATAAGGTCGACCGCAGACCGGTTGTCGGAATACAGAGTAGGAGGTATTGAGACTGTATCATCCAGATCTCTATTCAGCTTTTCTAGCCAGGCAGCTTCTCTTGAAGCTTCACTAGCTGCCATGAACTCGGCCTCCATAGAGCTCTGCGCAGTCGATTTTTGACGTTGTGATACCCATGATATTGCTCCCCCTGATCGAGTAACTACCCAGCCCTGGAAGGACACTCGATCACTCTCAGATCCCCACGTAGAGTCTGAATATAGCGTGTACTGGCTTTCTTTGGATAGTACAACTGGCTGATATCGTATCCCGAGCTTCTGAGTCCCATTGAGATACCGAAGTACATGCTTCACTAGTCGTAGGTGGCAGATCCGAGGATCCTGCATATGCCTAGCTAGCTGTCCCACAGCGTAGCAAAGGTCTAATCGAGTGCAGTTGGTCAAATACAGAAGTGATCCAATAGCTTGCCGATAAGTAGTCACTTCAGCTGGGTAAAGAGGTTCGAATTCGCCCGTAGATGGCATATCGGCGCTGAGCTTTAGTACTGTACCGGCAGGGATCGGCAGAAGCGTAGGATTCGACTTTGACAGCTTAAATCGAACCAAAAGCTTATTAGCGTACGCTTCCTGGTGGATATAGATCGTTCTGGCGGCTCGATCCCGGCGTATTTGAAATCCCACAAATGTAGTGACTGCACCTAGATCTTTAGACTTCCATTTCCCAGCAATCTCAACCTTCACGGCGTCGATATCACCGCGCCGGCCAATCGTCAGCATATCGTCGACATACAGTAAGATATACACCATGCCGTCAACCCCTTTCCGAATAAACAGATTAGGATCGGCCTCAGCGGGCTTAAAACCGATACTAAGGAAATAAGACAACACTTCTTGAAACCACGATCGAGGGGCTTGCTTTAGCCCGTACAGAGACTTCAAGAGTCGAAGACAGGTCCCGTCTGGCTTCAGATCGGGATACAGGAGCTCAAAATACTCAGGGAAGTCCATATAGACCTCCTCTTCAAGGGTAGGATTAAGGAAGGCAGTATCGACATCTAAATGATCGATCTCAAGGTCTTCAACCGCTGCCTTTGCCAATAAGGCTCTCAACGTACTAAACCTAGCGACTGACGCAAAGGTCTCAAAGTAGTCAAGTCCTGGCTCCTGCTCAAATCCCTTGATTACCACCCTAGCCTTGCGTCGGACTAGTATACCGTCCGTATACTTCTTTCTCAGTACCCACCTACATCTAATTACCCTCCGATCTTGTGGGATCGGGACGATCGAGAAGGTATTTGTGCTTCTCAGCGATTCTAGCTCATTCAGCATCGCTTTCTTCCATTCAGGAGCGTCCTCCTTCATGGCCTCCTGGATTGATATAGCCTCAAAAGGAGCGGCAGGGACATCCAGTGAACTAGAATCGCCCTCAATGTGGACGGCTTGAAGTTGACTAACTAGCCGTACCACTGAATCAGCGAAGATAGTCTTCCTGGGTATCCTACCAGATCTCGTAGGTCTAAATATCGGCTCTTCTAGCCTTGGCTCTTCTAGCCTAGCAGGACGCTTTCTCGTCACCGCTACAGGAGGGGCAGGTTGTTCTCCTCTGCCAGGAAGGTCAGGAGCGTCACTCTCAGCTCTACTGGAACCTCCAGGTGTGGGATTAGTATCACCACTACCTTGCACAGGCTCTAGGGCCTCTCCTCTTCTCTCTTCAGGTGCAAAGCTCTCACGGTTCAGATCTGAGCTAAGGCGAACCCTTTTACCAGGTTGCCGAGCATCAATATCTTCAATATCTGGCCTATTACTGGCCGGGATCTGACCCGTAGTTGCCCCCTGATTTCTCAGATCGCTCGAATTGGTTCTAGACGCATCTGCAGTATGCTCTAGCTGCCTAGGGTATTTGGGTATAGTCGACGACGCAGGCTTTCTAGGGATAGGCCATCCATTAGTACCAGTATCGAGTACAGGGAACTTATACTCATGAAACTCGACGTCAGCAGAGACTTCTTCCTTCAGAGTCTCTGTATTTAAGAATCTCCAGATCTTGTTGCCCTTTATACCGATGAATATGTGCTCTCCCCGCGTCCTTGGTTCATTCTTTCTAGACCTCCTGTCTAGTGCGTTGAACGGATACGCCGCACAGCCCCATATTCTAAGTGTATCCAGCTTCGGCTTCCTGCCAGTGTATGCCTCGTATGGCGTCGTACAATCTGTATAGTTGCCCCAGGGAAGTGCAGCAGACATCAGTCGATTCTTCAGATAGACTGCGTACTCAATAGCGTAGCACCAAAGACTCGGCGGCGTATCGGCGGCGTACTGCATCGAGCGCGCCATATTCTTGATCGTCTGCATCATCCTTTCGACAACACCATTCAGGGAGTGCTTATTAGCTGGGGATGGCTCAAATATCACCCCCTTATCCCGTAAAAAGGCTTGGAAGTCGGCTCCAAACTCCCCTTTTCCATTATCAGCACGTATAGCTGATATCTTGACTCCGGTGTCAAGTTCTAGCTCTAAGGCTAGTTGTTTAAAGGCAGGGACACACTCCTGGGCTGATTTATCCTTCAGAAATCGTATCCAAATACTCCTAGTAGCGTCATCGACAACTAGAAGGTAATACTTATATCCCCGGATACTAATATCCTGGATACCAGAGATATCACAGTGTAGGCGCCCAAGTTTGACTGTAGACCGATTATCAGTCTTCTTATTAAAAGATTCCTTTTGACGGCCAGCTAGGCAAGCCTCACAGGCTGTCTTCCCAGCTAAAAGTTCTGCCGAGGTAGGCCTTTTTAGTGATATCCCATCTGCGTAGTCTGGCATCTTGTCAATTGTACGGTAGTTGGCGTGGCCTAGTCGATTATGCCATAGCTCCCTCAATGATTGAGTAGTAGGCAGGACATTTCGACTAGCAGCCGAATTGGCTGTGAGCGCCGCAGAAGTCGGCTGATCGATATAACAGAGCCCCTGCTGGCAAGTCCCTTCAAATACAACACCACCACTCTTTGAGTACTCGGCGCATAGTCGGTGATTGTCTAGCGTCACTTTGACGCCGTAACTGTTCAGCATATAGGTCGAAATTAGCCTACATGTGAACTCAGGAGTATACCAGACATCCTTCAAAGTATAAGGACCCTTCGTAGTTGCCAGAGTAATATCCCCATATCCAAGAGACTCAAATATTGATCCGTTGGCTAGTCGTACAGCTTTGGGGACTAGCCACCTCTTTAAGGAAGGGAAGTCTTGGATATATCCACTGAAATGGCGTGTTGCACCAGAATCAACAACCCAATTGCCACTCGAATTGGTCACAAATGCATGCTCAACATGCTCAAAGTAAAGGGTAGAAGTCGGCTCTGATTGATCGAAGTGGGAGACAATATTTACATGCTCCAATTGGGCCTTAAAGGCTTCCTTCGACCGCCTGTATTCACGACAGTCCTGCTGTCGGTGTCCTGGCTTCTCGCACCAGAAACACACCCTCTCTTTCTGCCCAGATTGGCTGCTCTTTCCAGCCCTACCTCTTCCTCTACCTCCCCTGGACTGACGACCTCCCCTAGATCCCCTAGATCCCCTACCTCTGCCACCCCTTTGTGAGTTATCTCGGCCTGAAGGTTCCTTATCAGTCGAACTAAAGGCTGCAGTAGCAGGAGCAGTGGGAGTAGGTCGAATGAGAGGATCCTGATATGATTGAAGTGTCTCAATCACTTCAGAGGTTCCTAGATTATTCAGTAGGCAAAGGTGCCTAGCCTGTTTCCATTCAGGTTCGTCAGGAATCGCAGTTATTATCCTCCACCTAACTTCAGTCTCTGATATAGCTCGTTCAGTACCCTCAACCTGAGATCGAATGTCGTCTAGACGTGCGTAAAACATGCGGATTGACTCTACCGCAGGGTCCCAGGTAGCCTTGTGAAACTGGCTAAATAGAGTATTCTGGTGAAGGAGACTAGTTGACCGGTCTTCCTTGGCTAATTCGGCCCACATTGCCCCTGGATCCTCCTCTTCAATTGCGGCCTTAATGCGAGACTGAAGATGGCCGGCAACTGAGCTACTGATCAGTTGGATCGCCTTTCGATTATGTTCATCCCATTCTCGGCGCGCTGTACCAGAACCAGCTGGCCTAGCTTCGGTGCCGTCGACGATATTCCATGCGCCGGCAACGATGAGGGCAGTTCGACATGTCGAGGAAAAGGCTGCGTAGTTATCCCCAGTGAGGATAGCAATCCTTCCGTACTTTGAGGTATAATATTGGTTGGTATCGACTATAGTAGTCGGCAGGGAGGTAATTGGCGTCGGTGTAGTCATATCGAGATTCCGGGCTCATAACCTGTGGAGGTTTGAGCGCACAGCGACTAAACTCAATATGGCTAGACTAAGTGAAGATATAATGTGCACACTGAGTACACCAAAGGTAACAATATCTTGGAAGAGATCACTGAACAGATGCTTGATTAATTAGAATCCAACCTCTGGATATCCAGCTCTATATAGACAAGTTGTACGCGTAAGCTCAAACACCAACTGTATCAACTTCATCCCTTACTTCCGTACTAGGACGTGTATTCTGATTCAGTGATTAGTAAGCATCACATTGACACTCCCCCATGCGTACTATATCGATGTGAATAGGGAATTCGATATTGACAGTTGATCTAGGCCTCATTAACTCCCATAACAGCCTTTGAGTTCGTCAATCAAAGCTGTAGCCTGCTTACATCTCCCGTATTAGGAAGTTCAGCAGCTCTGTAGGCTTTGAGCCTACACCATGGTACAAGAGTGCCCCTGATATTGATGGGTAATTATCCCAAGTCCTAAGAATCCCTAGCTGACGACACTTCACCTGCCATCCCTAGGGTCTTCAAATGGCGACTAGTTGCATCCACAGGGAGTTGTTTTGTGAGAATATCAGCCGGTTGATTGACTCCTGGGATGTGCTCCACATAGAGCCTCTCTTTGGCCACCATATCATTCCGAATAAAGGCATACCGGATATCAATGTGCTTAGCCCTAGCGTGGTATTTCGGATCGTGAATAAGGTCGACCGCAGACCGGTTGTCGGAATACAGAGTAGGAGGTATTGAGACTGTATCATCCAGATCTCTATTCAGCTTTTCTAGCCAGGCAGCTTCTCTTGAAGCTTCACTAGCTGCCATGAACTCGGCCTCCATAGAGCTCTGCGCAGTCGATTTTTGACGTTGTGATACCCATGATATTGCTCCCCCTGATCGAGTAACTACCCAGCCCTGGAAGGACACTCGATCACTCTCAGATCCCCACGTAGAGTCTGAATATAGCGTGTACTGGCTTTCTTTGGATAGTACAACTGGCTGATATCGTATCCCG
>JGI12053J15887_10001813_pt1 | contig 10142 bp, 9 predicted proteins | sample MedBloCAOM1_O3_FD_15887 | JGI IMG/M metagenome (IMG submission 15887) | reverse complement strand
GGATTGACCGCCGGCTCGTGCTCGTAGACGTCGAGGCCGGCGCCGCCGATCTCGCCGGCTTCGATCAGTTTGATCAGCGTGTCTTCGTCGGTCACCTCGCCGCGCGCGGTGTTGACGATATAGGCGTCCTTGCGGATCAATTTCAGCCGACGCGCCGACAGCAAATGAAAAGTGGCTGGCGTGTGCGGACAATTCACCGAGATGATATCCATNCGCGCCAGCATCTGGTCGAGGCTTTCCCAATAGGTCGCGCCCAGTTCGTCGGCGATGCGTGGCGCCACGGGACGGCGGTTGTGGTAATGTATCTGCAGGCCGAAGGCTCGCGCCCGGCGCGCCACGGCCTGGCCAATGCGGCCCATGCCGATGATGCCGAGCCGTTTGCCGCCGATGCGATGGCCGAGCATCCAGGTCGGCGACCAGCCCGGCCAGTTCTTGCCCTCGGTCAGGATGGAGGCGCCTTCGATCAGTCGCCGCGGCACCGCCAGGATCAGCGCCATGGTCATGTCGGCGGTGTCTTCGGTCAAGACTTTCGGCGTATTGGTTACGGTGATGCCGCGCGCATGCGCGGCTATGACATCGATATTGTCGACGCCGTTGCCGAAATTGGCGATCAGTTTCAACTTGCAGTCGGGCTGACTGAGAAGCTCCTCGGTGATCACGTCGGTGACGGTCGGCACCAGGATATCGGCGGACCGCACGGCCTCGGCGGTTTGCTCCGGCGTCAACGGTGTATCGTCGAGATTGAGCCGGGCATCGAACAGCTCGCGCATGCGGGTCTCGATCGAGTCCGGCAGCTTGCGCGTGACGACTACGAGAGGCTTTTTCTTAACCGACATGTCCTGCTCTCATGAGGCTCTAGCTCGCCAACCCTCAGATCGTCATATGGCTTCGCCGTTCAGGCCTCATTAACCCGGTTGTTCGACACTGCGGCTGCCGCGTCGTCTCGGCGTTCGCTCTTTAGGGTTCCTTGGTTCCCGATATTCCCTTGGGATTTCCGCTTGGGAAATTCGGGCTCGTCTTGGTTGTTGGCATTCCGTCCTCTCTAGCAGAAGGCCGGCCCAAGACAAGAACCCCGAAATGGCAGGCCGAGGGAGAATCGGGGCGGGGTANAGGGGTTCTGGGGGTCGACGTTCGCTGGTGCTTCAACTCCGGGAATTTGAGTTGGCTCTCGGCAGGAGACGAGTTGATGGCGTTGAGGCGTTTTTGTTGTGCAGTAGTGCTGGCGGGTAGCATGCTGGGCGCATCGGTAAGTTCAGGATTTTCGGCAAAGGATTCGCCCGTCGCCGCCAGCGGGTTGCCGGTACCGCGCTATGTCAGTCTCAAATCCGATCATGTGAACGTCAGGGCCGGTCCGACCAAGGACAACGACGTTGCCTGGGTCTATACCCGCTCGGGTCTGCCGGTTGAAATCACCGCTGAATTCGAGAACTGGCGCCGGGTCCGGGATTCGGAAGGAGCTGAGGGCTGGGTCTATCACTCCCTGCTGTCGGGCCGCCGCACCGCTGTCATCACCATGAAAACCAAGGACGAACTCGCTCCGCTCTATGATAGCGCCGATCAAACCAGCTCGGTTGCAGCCCGCCTGCAGGCCGGTGTCGTGGCCCAGGTCAAGCGCTGCGCGGCAGGCTGGTGCCGCGTCACCGGCGACGGTTTCGATGGCTGGATCGAGCAGCAGCGGCTGTGGGGCGTCTACGCCGACGAGAAGGTGGAGTGAGCATCCTCGTCCCGAGGAGCGGCCGCTTGGCCGCGTATCGAGGGATGAACAGCCTCATGGTTCGAGATGCGCGAAGACGCGCTCCTCACCATGAGGACCACGATCAGTCAGCAAAAACGAAATATGGTCAGCGCTTCTTGCGCAGCCGGACGACCATGTCGACCCGGGCGATCTCGTAGCCTTCGGGAACTTCCGGCATCTTCTGCAACACCAGATGCGGATCAGGAATGTCGACCAGTTCGTGACTGTTTTCGAGGTAGAAGTGGTGATGCGCCGACACATTGGTGTCGAAATAGGTCTTGGTACCGTCGACACTGACCTGACGCAGCAAGCCTGCATCGGTTAGCTGATTGAGAGTGTTGTAGACCGTGGCGAGCGACACCGGAACCTTGGCGTGGGTCGCTTCCTCGTAGAGCATTTCCGCAGTGAGATGGCGGGCACCCTTGCCGAACAGCAGCCAACCCAGCGCCATGCGCTGACGGGTCGGACGCAGTCCGGCCGCCTGCAGCATTTCATTGACATCGTGCCAGGGACAGCCAGTCAGCGCCGGTTGACGTCCCGCATGGCGGGCCGCGGGACCAACCTCGTCCGCGTTCGAACTCAAAGCGTTGTCGCCTATTGCCACGTCGGTCACCGCACTCGCTATATCAGCACTATCTCGGTGGAATATAAGAAGGAAACCGGTTAGATGCAAGCTTTTCGCAACTAGAACAAACCGAAGGGCAATCAGGAACCCAGGCAAGACGCGGCGATTAACCCCGTTGTGGTGCTTTGCCGTCTGCGGGGCCTATGATAGAGAGCGCGCGGACTTAGCTATGCGATCTCGGCAAAGGCGAGCACCGATTTCCGCAGGGGTAGGCCTGACCTGCGGTATTCGCGCCAATCCATGATAACTGGCGCGCTTCCCGCGCGAAACCGGTCTATTTCGCTCGAAAATGCTCCACCGGGATTTTGAGAGAGGCTCAGCAGATGCTGGATCGGCGCGGCGGTTACGAATACGAGGATCTGCTGGCTTGCGGCCGTGGCGAGATGTTCGGCCCGGGCAACGCGCAATTGCCGCTGCCTCCGATGCTGATGTTCGACCGCATCAGCGAAATTTCCGCGAAGGGCGGCGAATATGGCAAGGGCCTGATCCGTGCCGAACTCGATGTGAAGCCCGACCTTTGGTTCTTCGGTTGCCATTTCAAGGGCGATCCCGTCATGCCGGGGTGTCTGGGCCTCGACGCGCTCTGGCAGATGGTGGGTTTCTTTCTGGGCTGGACCGGCGGCGAAGGGCGCGGCCGCGCGCTCGGCCTCGGCGAGCTGAAGCTTTCCGGACAGGTGATGCCGAACGTTCGCAAGATTGTGTACAACGTCGACATCAAGCGGGTGATGCGCCTAAAGCTCGTGTTAGGCGTCGCCGACGGATGGCTTTCGGCCGATGACGAGATTATCTATCGCGCGAAGGATTTGAAAGTCGGCCTGTTCAAGCAGGAAGCCGCATTGCAGCAGGGAACGTAAGATCTTGTGCAGGCCGAAGAGGCGGCTTTCGGTTTGACGACGGCCATCACACAAAAACGCAACGACAAGGCGAGGCGATCATGAGGCGGGTTGTCATCACGGGGATGGGCATTGTCTCAGCCATCGGAAACAACACCCAGGAAGTGCTTGCGAGCCTCCATGAGGCGAAGTCCGGAATCACGCGCTCGGAGAAATATGCGGAGCTTGGTTTCCGCTCCCAGGTGCAGGGCGCGCCCACGCTCGATCCGGCCGGCGTCATCGATCGGCGCGCGATGCGGTTCCTCGGCGAAGGTGCTGCATGGAATCACATCGCGATGGAGCAGGCGATCCAGGATTCCGGCCTTGAGCCCACCGAAGTTTCCAACGTTCGTACCGGCATCATCATGGGTTCAGGCGGCCCGTCGGCCCGCACCATCGTCGAAGCGGCCGATACCACCCGCACCAAGGGACCGAAGCGGGTTGGACCATTCGCGGTGCCGAAGGCAATGTCGTCGACGGCGTCCGCGACACTCGCTACCTGGTTCAAGATCAAGGGCGTGAGCTATTCGATTTCGTCGGCCTGCGCCACGTCGAACCATTGCATCGGCAATGCCTACGAGATCATCCAGATCGGCAAGCAGGATATTATTTTCGCCGGCGGCTGCGAAGAACTCGACTGGTCGTTGTCGGTGCTGTTCGACGCCATGGGCGCGATGTCGTCGAAATACAACGATACGCCCGCGACCGCTTCCCGCCCCTACGACGTCAGCCGCGACGGCTTTGTCATCGCCGGCGGCGCCGGCGTGGTCGTGCTGGAGGAGCTTGAGCATGCCAAGGCGCGCGGCGCGCGCATCTACGGCGAAATCGTCGGCTACGGCGCCACTTCGGACGGTTACGACATGGTCGCGCCGTCGGGCGAAGGCGCCGAGCGCTGCATGCAAATGGCGATGTCGACCGTGAATACCAAGATCGATTACATCAATCCGCACGCGACCTCGACGCCGGCCGGCGATCCACCGGAAATCGAGGCGATCCGCAAGGTGTTCGGGACTGGCGACAAGTGCCCGCCGATTTCCGCGACCAAGGCACTGACAGGACATTCGCTCGGCGCTACCGGCGTGCAGGAGGCGATCTACTCGCTCTTGATGATGAATAACGGTTTCATCTGCGAAAGCGCTAACATTACCGAACTCGATCCGATATTCGCCGACATGCCGATCGTGCGCAAGCGCGTCGACAACGCCAGGCTGGGGACCGTGCTTTCGAATTCCTTCGGGTTCGGCGGCACCAACGCCACGTTGGTGTTCAAGCGGATGGATGCGTGACTATTTTGCTTCGTCATGCCCCGCCACCGGGTCTCGCCTTCGGCAATCCCGANGGCAGGCTCCAGCGGGACATCCGGTATTCCGCGGCTCCAGTGGTCAATCGCAACGCTTCGTATTACCCGAACACCCGGTGGAGCCTGCCGTCGGGATTGCCGAAGGCTGGACCGGTTGGCGGGTGATGACAACGTTAGGGATGAGTGGAGCGCGCGGACGATGAATGACCTGATGAAGGGCAAGCGCGGCTTGATCATGGGCGTCGCCAATGACCATTCGATCGCCTGGGGCATTGCCAAGACACTTGCGGCGCAGGGTGCCGAACTCGCGTTTACATACCAAGGCGAAGCGCTGGGCAAGCGCGTCAAGCCGTTGGCCGAACAGCTCGGGGTCCCGCTGGTTCTGCCTTGCGATGTCGAGGACATCGCCAGCGTCGACGCGGTGTTCGACGCGCTGCGCTCAAAATGGGGGAGCCTGGATTTTCTGGTCCACGCCATCGGCTTCACCGACAAGAATGAACTTCGGGGCCGCTACGCAGACACCACGCGCGAGAATTTTTCGCGCACCATGGTGATTTCGTGCTTTTCCTTCACCGAGCTGGCCAAGCGCGCCGCAGATTTGATGCCGGAGACCGGCGGCTCCATCATCACGCTGACATTCGGCGGTTCGAGCCGCGTGATGCCCAATTATAACGTGATGGGGGTGGCGAAGGCGGCATTGGAAGCTTCCGTGCGCTATCTCGCGTTCGACTTCGGACGAAGGAAAATCCGGGTCAACTCGATTTCAGCTGGTCCGGTTCGCACCCTCGCCGGCGCCGTGATCGGCGACTCCCGTACCATGTTCGCATTCCAGCAGAAGCATTCGCCACTCGGGCGTGGTGTCACCCTCGACGAGCTCGGCGGCTCCGCGCTGTATTTATTGTCCGATCTGTCGACAGGGGTGACCGGGGAAATCCATTATGTCGATTCCGGTTACAACATCGTTTCGATGCCGCGGCCGGAGGATCTGAAAGCCGACTAGGCTGCCGCCGCGCAGTGCAGGGTGGGCAAGTATGCCGTTGCCCACCCTGCGATCAGCCCGCCGCGATGACGCTCGCGCGCTGGAACGCCGGTCGCGCCGCGCAGCGATCGATGTAGCGGTCGAATGACGGGCGCGACGGCACCATCTTGAACAGCCGCACCGCGAAATTCAGCCCCGAGCCGACGATGATATCGGCGGCTGAAAAGGTCTCGCCGAGGATCCACGGGCCTTTTTCCAGCGCTTTGTCGAGCACGTCGAACACCCGCTGCGCCTCGCCCCAGCCCGCGGCCACCGGATTCATTTCGATCTTGGTCGCGACCTGCACCATCGCGGGCTCGATGCAACCAGGTGAGAAGAACAGCCAGTAAAGATATTTGGCGCGCAGGGGATCTCCCACTGGCGGTGCCAGCTTCGCTTCCGGATAGCGTTCGGCGACATAGGCACAGATCGCGGCGGCTTCAGCCAGCGTCGCCTCGCCGTCCCTTAGCGCCGGCACCTTGCCCATCGGGTTGATCGCGAGATATTCGGGCGTCTTCTGCGCGCCGGCGGTGATGTCCGTCAGCACGCGCTCATAGGGCTGGCCGGTTTCTTCCATCAGCCAGAGCGCGGAGAACGAGCGCGAACGTGGTGACCAGTAGAGCTGCATCATGATGTAGGCTCCTCGTGCATCTGTCGAAGGTTTCCGCGGGGATCAGGTCGCCTTACTCCTGCTTGAGAGACGCAGCCAGTGTCTTGTCGAGATTTGACGTAACCAAGGCCCGTGTACTATCGCGCAACGTCGCGCTAGCGGCTGCTTCTGCTGCAGGCTCGGGAAACGCAGCATTATCGAGTTTGCTAAGTGGGTCTTGGGTCATACGGGCAAGAGTTCCTGCTAAGACCGATCCGAGGCTTAAAGGCCTTTTGTGAATGGCGTAGGTCTCTCCGTCAAATAACGTCACCTGGATGTTGGCGAACAGAGAGGTATGACTGATAGCTCCGATGCCGCGGTTCAACACTCCGATGCCGCGGAGGGTTTGGTTGGTGCCATCCAGTTGCCCGCTAAACTTGGTGACGACCACATAGCGCTCGCAACCGGCGGTCGCCGTGATTTGCCGCACGATGGCGGTCAAGTCGTCCTGGGCGTTGCGAAACAGCGCGGGGGCAGGATGGTCGTAAGGCGCAAATGCCGCCTTGGGATAAGTTATTCTTCTCACCCCGGTGCCGGGAGCAATCGCCGCACGAACGCGCGCGATCACGAGATCGTCGAGGCCCCAGGCCTCGATCGGGACCTCTGTATGCTCGTTGCCGAACACCGTGAGGCCGACTTTCTGAACCACGAGCTGGTCGCCAATCACCGGAATGACGCCGATCTGACAAGGGCCGCTCTCTAGCGGACCGGTCGGCTTCGCGCTGGTTTTGGCTTTCGGCGCCGGCTTCTTGGCGACGAGCTTAGGTGCAGGTGTTCCTGCCTGCGTTATTGCTGTGCCCGGAGCGGGTTGGGNTTGCGCCCATGCGGACGCGACAAAGCACGACAGGACAAGCGCGACGGCGAAGGATCGAATCATGGAAACTCAGGNAGTTTACGGCTGACTGCCAGGAAGGCGTCTAACTAGAGCGACCCGGGCACATCCGCAAGGTGTTTTGCGTCCGTTCATCTATCGATCGATTCCTTCCTNCATCGATAGATTTTCATCATCAATCCGGTCATCGGATTAACTTCCTCCTTCTCAAAGACAAAGCCTTCGCGCTCATACCAGCGCCACGCCTTTTCATTCTCGCGCACGCACCGCAACCAGATCTCGTTCGGCATACGCTCCCGCGCGAAGGCGAGCATCCGCTTGCCAAGCCCTTTGCCTTGATAGTCCGGGGCGACGAATAACTGGCCAAGGCAACCGTCGGGCAGGCGCAAGGCCAGCATTGCCGCAAAGCGTCCACCATCATCGGCGACAAAAAGGCTCCAGCCACTCTCGACCTCGCGTAAAACGCGCGCGCGCAAGTTTGCTAGCAGAAAATTGCTGGCATCCTCGAGCCCCGTCGAGGCCCAGCTGTCCATCCAGACCTGCGCGATCTCATCATATTCGTCTGTCCGAGCGGGGCGGATCGTTGGTGGCGGCATCGAAATGAGCTCACGAAAGGAAGGCAATCGTCATACCCGCGAAGGCGGGTATCCAGTACGCCGCGGCCTCGCGACTCTATAACCGGCGCTTCGGAATACTGGATCACCCGCTTTCGCGGGTGATGACATCCATAAAATCCGAAGGGGCAAAGAAAAAGCCTCCGCGATATTATCGCGAGGGCTTCTTCAACTTCAACCAAAAGTGGGACTACTCCGCCGCTTTGGCGCGGGTCACGTGGTCTCGAAAACCTTTCCGCCGCGATCAGGCGGGGTCGAGGCGGTCCAGGTTCATCACCTTGGTCCACGCCGCCACGAAGTCTTTCACAAACTTCTCCTTCGCGTCGTCGCTCCCATAGACTTCCGCGAGGGCGCGCAGCTGGGAGTGCGAGCCGAAGACGAGGTCGGCGCGCGTGCCGGTCCATTTGAGTTCGTTCGTCTTACGGTCGCGTCCTTCGAACACGTCGGTCGACCCGGCGGACGCCTGCCACTTCGTGCCCATGTCCAGCAGGTTGACGAAGTAGTCGTTCGTCAGCGCCTCGGGCCGCTTGGTGAGCACGCCGTGTGCGGGCTGACCAACGTTCAGCACGCGCAGGCCGCCGACGAGAACCGTCATTTCAGGCGCCGACAGCGTCAGCAATTGTGCCCGATCCACCAGCAGCTCTTCCGCGGTCAAGAGCTGCGGTTGGCGGAGATAGTTACGAAAGCCGTCGGCCCTCGGTTCGAGCGGCGCGAACGATTCAGCGTCGGTTTGGTTTTGCGACGCATCCGTGCGCCCGGGCGTGAAGGGGACCTTCACGTTGCGCCCGGCGTCCTTCGCCGCCTTCTCGATTGCCGCGCTGCCGCCGAGAACGATCAGGTCGGCGAACGAGACTTTCTTGCCGCCGGATTGCGACGCGTTGAACTCCTTCTGAATCGCTTCGAGCTTCTGAAGCACCGTCGCCAGCTGCGCCGGCTGGTTGACGTCCCAATCCTTCTGCGGCGCGAGGCGAATGCGCGCGCCGTTGGCGCCGCCGCGCTTGTCAGAACCGCGGAACGTCGAGGCAGAAGCCCAGGCCGTCGAGGCCAGCTGAGACACCGACAAACCAGACGCGAGGATGTTCGCCTTCAGAGCAGCAATGTCCTGGTCCCCGATCAGCGGATGGTCCACCGCGGGGATGGGATCTTGCCAAATCAGCGGCTCTTTCGGCACGAGCGGCCCGCGATAACGCGCGAGCGGGCCCATGTCGCGGTGCGTGAGCTTGTACCAGGCCTTCGCGAATGCGTCGGCGAGTTCCTGCGGGTTCTGATGGAAGCGCCGCGAGATTTTCTCGTAGGCCGGGTCCACGCGCAGCGAGATGTCAGTCGTGGCCATCATCGGCGGGTGCCGCTTCGACGGATCGTGCGCATCCGGCACTGCGTCCGCGCCGGCGCCGTTCTTCGGCTTCCATTGGTTCGCGCCGGCAGGGCTCTTCGTCAGCTCCCACTCATGGCCGAACAGCGTGTCGAAGAAGCTGTTGTCCCACTTCGTCGGCGTCGGCGTCCATGCGCCTTCCAGGCCGCTGGTGATGGCGTGGCCGGCCATGCCGCTTTCGAATGCGTTCACCCAGCCGAGGCCTTGGTTCGCAAGCTCCGCGCCTTCGGGCGCGGAGCCGACATATTTGCTCGGATCGGCAGCGCCGTGGGTCTTGCCGAAGGTGTGCCCGCCGGCAATGAGCGCGACCGTCTCCTCGTCATTCATTGCCATGCGCGCGAACGTTTCGCGGATGTCGCGCGCTGCGGCGGCCGGATCGGGCTTGCCGTTTGGGCCTTCCGGATTGACGTAGATGAGGCCCATCTGCACGGCGGCGAGATGACCTTGGAGCTCTCGATCGCCGCTGTAGCGCTCATCCCCGAGCCACGTGCTTTCAGCACCCCAGTTAACTTCTTCCGGCTCCCACACGTCAGCGCGCCCACCGCCGAAGCCGTAGGTCTTGAAGCCCATCGACTCGAGGGCGACGTTGCCGGTGAGGATCAGCAGGTCGGCCCATGAGATTTTGCGACCGTATTTCTGCTTGATCGGCCAGAGCAGCCGGCGTGCCTTGTCGAGGTTACCGTTGTCCGGCCAGCTGTTGAGCGGCGCGAAGCGCTGCTGGCCGGCTCCGCCGCCGCCGCGGCCATCGCCGATGCGATACGTGCCTGCGGCGTGCCAGGTCATGCGGATGAAGAACGGTCCGTAGTGGCCATAGTCGGCCGGCCACCACTCCTGCGAGTCTGTCATCAAGGCATGGAGGTCCTTGATAACAGCATTGAGGTCGAGGCTGTCGAATTCCTCGTTGTAGTCGAACGCTTCGCCCATCGGATTGGAGGCGGGCGTATTCTGGTGGAGAACCCCAATATTCAGCTGGTTCGGCCACCAGTCGCGGTTCGATCTGGTCGACCTGGGGCCCCCGTGCAAGGCCGGGCACTTGCCCGCGTTGTCCTCTGTCTTTGCGTCCATGTTTCTTCTCCGATCGTGTTCTGTAATTTTCTTCGAGCTGTTCCGTATGGAACTATGGCT
>JGI12053J15887_10001812_pt1 | contig 10144 bp, 9 predicted proteins | sample MedBloCAOM1_O3_FD_15887 | JGI IMG/M metagenome (IMG submission 15887) | reverse complement strand
ACCGTAGCGTCGGCGAACTACTCCGCCGCAGTGGCGGCGATGCTGCGCGCCGCCAGACGCTGCTTCTTGGTTTCCGACAGCACCGGCTCGAGATTGAACAGCCGCCGCGCGTTGCCGCCGAGAATATTGCGCTTGGCCTCCATGCCGAGGAACGGCAGGTCGTGGATCGTGCTCGGCAGGTCCATGTCCCAGTGCGGATAGTCGGAGGAATAAAGGAGCTGCGTCTCCGCCTTGATCATCTCGAAGGTGAGCTCGAGCGCCTTCCTGTTGTCCACCATCTCCATCGGCTGCGACGTGAAGTACATGTCGCGCATGTAGTCGCTCGGCTTCTTCTTGAGCAGCCCGCAGTCCGACGTGCGCATCATGTATTCGTTGTCGAGCCGCTGCATCAGGAACGGAACCCAGGCGAGCCCGCTCTCGATCCAGATCGTCTTGAGCCGCGGGAAGCGCTCGGGCATGCCGTTCACGATCCAATTGGTGAGATGCAGCATGTTGTGCCAGGTAAAGCCGAGCGCATGCACCGCGATGAAGCGGTTGGTCATGGAGAGCCCGGAATCGGCCCAGTTGAACGCCGCGTGGAACGCGAGCGGGAGACCGCGCTCCTGCAACGCGGCGTAAGTCTTGGCATAGGCATTGTCGTAGACGCCGCGATAGTGCGTCGCGGTCACCATGAAGCCGATGACGCCCTTCCTGCCGGCGAATTCCAGCACCGTCTTGTAGCAGGCCTCGGGATCGTTGAAGGGCAGATAGAGCATCGACTTGAAGCGCGACTCCTCGCCGAGGATTTTGTCGCAGAGCCAGCGATTGTAGGCCTGCGCCATGCCGACCTCGACCTCGACCCGCGGACAGGCGGCGAGATTGAGCATCGGGGTCGGAAACATGCAGGCGATGTCGACGCCCATCGCGTCCATCCAGCGGCGCATCAGCGTGATGTCGCGGTGCGGCGTCGGCGGGACCTTCTCGATGCGGCGCCCGGGATAACGCGTGATGCGTCCGCCGATTTCCTGATAGGAGCCGTCGGCCGAGGTGATGCCGCCGCGCGCCGTGCCCTGATACTTGGCCTCGTGGCGCAGNACCGGATCCTCCATGTATTGCAGGATCTCGNTGAAGGCCTCGGTCTCATAGTGGTGGCAGTCGACGTCGACNATGCAGAAATCCTCGTAGCGCCGCTCGATCGCCTGTTCGGCGGCGTGCGCGAGCAGCGTCGTCGTNTCGAATTCGGCGGCGGCGAGGTCGCGAAAGTTGTTGGCATGGACGTTCATCGGGAAATCCTTTCGATCCGTATCGGCCTGTTGGGATCAACTGCGCGGATTGGGCTGGCGGCCGACCTGCGACATCGCCTGCCAGGCGCCCAGCTCGAACACCGCCAGCCCGGCGGCATCGAGCATCGCGCTGCAGCCGATCACGACGTCGGTCGGGGTGACGCCGCTGTTGCGGCCGAACGGCCTGGGCGCCGGCCCGGCCTGCGCCTTGGCGGCGAAGAGCCTGACCACGCTGGCAAAGACCTGGCCGAGCGAATCGTCGGGGATGTCCTCGAGCTTGTTCGCGTCGATTGCGTCGGCGCAACGCGCCGAAATTTCGCTCGCCAGGGCCGCGAAATCGCCGGCACCCTGCTCAGACTGCGACATAGACATCTCCGTCACGCTCGATCACCTCGAATTTCTGCAGCCGGATTCGCTTGTCCGCGACATGGACGCCGTCGGCGAGATGGAACTCGTAGCCGTGCCAGGGGCAGACGATATGCATGTCCCCCTCGTCGAACGTCTTGCCGTGATAGACGCCGTTGGCGTCGATGATCTCCTTCACCTGCGGCATGCGTAGGCCCTCGCAGGCCGGGCCGCCCTGGTGCGGGCAATAGTTGCGATAGGCGTAGTATTTGCCGCCGTGGCGGATGACCCCGATCTCGAATTTCCCGGTGCGCACGATCCGCACCCCGCCTTCGGCGATATCGCCGTCCTTGCAAACCAACGTCTCGGCCATCGGCGCTCGCTCCAATCTTCTTATGGCACCATATCATATGGTACCTTATAATCATCACCGCGGAAAGATGGCGCAACGGGAGGATGGCGTGGCCGCGAAGCCGGGAGCAAGACTGGGACTAGGGCGCAAAGCCCCGCCCCGCCCGCCGAAGACCGGCATCGGGATGCTGCTGCGCGACGCCGATACGGCATTTAACCGGTACTTAACCGCGCAGCTCGCCGTGCACGGCGTCACCTTCGGCCAGTTCCAGCATTTGCGGAACCTGTGGGTGGAGGACGGCCTGACCCAGGCCGAGCTGTCACGCCGCATCGGCATCGAGATGGCATCCTCGACCGCAATCCTGGATTCGCTCGAATGGCAGAAGCTCATCACCCGCGTCCGCAACGCCTCCGATCGTCGCAAGATCAACGTCCATCTGACGCCGGCCGGCGCGGCGCTTGAAGCACCGCTGATGGCCTGCGCCGCCGATGCCAACAAACGTGCGAGCAAGGGACTCGCCAAGGCGGAGGTCGCTCAGCTGTTTTCGATCGCCAGCCAGATCATCGAGAATTTCAGGACGCTGCGGGCCGCCGGAGCATTTTCCGGAAAAGCGGATGCCGGTTTTCCGCAGAAAATGCGACCGACCAAAGACCCTAAGGCGCCCCATGGGCGGGTGCGCCGGAACATGCCGCGCGCGGCGGAGTGAAGCGGGCCTCCGGGGCGTGATGGCGCGCCGTCACCGATATATGATCGCGAGCTGATGCCAAACCGCGATGCACGTGGAGGACCTCGAATGACTTACGACCTCATCCTGCGGGGAGGCCGCGTGGTCGATCCGCTGCAAAAGCTCGACGCCGTGACCGATGTCGCGTTTTCCGACGGCAAGGTCGCCCGCATCGGGGCGGGATTGCAGGCCGCCGCCAGCACCGATGTCCGCGACGTATCAGGCCGTATTGTTACACCGGGACTGATCGATCTGCACACCCATGTCTACTGGGGCGGCACCTCGCTCGGCATCGACGCCGAGGATTTCTGCCGCAGCTCCGGCGTCACGACCGCCGTCGATACCGGCAGCGCCGGCCCCGGCAACTTTGCGGGGTTTCGCAAGCATGTGATCGAGCGCAGCGAGGTGCGCATCCTTGCCTATCTGCATGTCTCCTTTGCCGGCATCTACGCCTTCTCGCCGCGCGTGATGGTCGGAGAGAGCGAGGAAATCCGCCTGATGGCGCCAATCGACGCCGCGGAGGTTGCCAACGCCAATCGCGACATCATTGTCGGCATCAAAGTGCGCGTCGGCGCCCGCGCCTCGGGTCGCTCGGGAACCGTGCCGCTCGACATCGCACTGCAGGTCGCGGACGAAGTGGGCCTGCCGCTGATGGCGCATATCGACGAGCCGCCGCCGAGCTATGAAGAGGTGCTCGCGCGGCTGCGGCCGGGCGACATTCTCACCCACGCGTTCCGTCCGTTCCCGAACTCGCCGGCAACCGCGCAGGGCACGGTCAAGCGGGCTGTCATCGAAGCGCGGCAGCGCGGCGTGCTGTTCGACATCGGTCACGGCAAAGGTTCGTTCGCGTTCAAGACGGCGCGCGCGATGCTCGCCAATGGCTTCCTGCCGGACACGATCTCGTCGGACGTTCACGCGCTCTGCATCAACGGCCCCGCCTTCGACCAGGTCACCACCATGTCGAAGTTTCTACGTCTCGGCATGCCGCTGACCGAGGTGATTGCCGCCTCGACCGTCAACGCCGCATTCGCATTGAAGCGACCCGAGCTCGGCAGCCTGAAGCCCGGCAGCGTCGGAGATGCGACGATCCTGTCCGTCAAGGAAGGACGCTTCGACTATGTCGATGTCGTCGGCGAGCAGCTGACGGGCGACCGCAGGATCGTTTCGGAAGGCGTCGTGCTCGCCGGTCGATGGTGGCACCCGAAACACGAGCTCAAGCCGGCCTGATGCGCTTTCTCACTTGAGAGGGACCAGTATCAACTTTGCAAGCTGGTCCTTCGAGAGCGGCGCGGCGATGTACTTGAAGGAGGCCGCGTCCGCCATCGCGAGTTCGAGGCCCTCGATACGATCGGGCAAGACGTTGTCTTTCGGATAGTAATCGTTGGGGGCCAATTGGGCGATCTCCTCCGGGATGCGAGCCCAATCGGCAAAGGCCTTGATCGCCGCCTTGTCCGAATACATCCAATCGACGACCTCGCGGTAGGCCTGCAGGTAGCGGACGAAGACCGGTCGGCGCGCGTCCAAGGCGACAGCGTTGGCGGTCATGAAACGCGCGGTCTGATTCCGCAGTTCGGGCACATCGCTCGCCCGCATGATCTGCCTGATCTTGCCCTCCTTCATGAGATCGAGCGCAAACGGCGGGGACGTCCAGCCGACGTCGATCTGGCCGGTCATGGCCTGGGTCAGCGTGGACGCCGGGCTGCCGGTGGCCACGGGGGTGAAGGCCACGCCGAATACTCTCTGAAAGCCTTGCACGGCGGCATAGGTGGATGATCCGGCTGTGGAGTATGCAACACTCCTGCCCGCCAGGTCTTTCTTGTCCTTGATTGGGGACTCGGCCCGCACGTACCAGGTCAAATCGTTCGCGCCGGTATGCGTCGCCGCGATCACGCGGATCGGAGCCCCTTTGGCAAAGGCGCCGAACGTATTGAATGTCCCGACCCCGGTGCCGATATCGGCGCTTCCGGAGATGACAGCCTGCTGGGTCTCACCGGCGCCCTGCGTGTAGAAAATCTCCAGCACCAGCCCATGCTTCTTGAAGAACCCGGCATTCTGCCCAAGCTCCGAAAAGGAGTTCTCCCACGTGCCGGCCAATCCTCCGGCGATGCGCAGTTTGTCCTGAGCGACGGCAGCCGAGTGCAAGGCGACAAGCACCGCCAATGCCGGCGTCATGAGCCTGAGATTGAGCACAGACATTCCCTTCCCTCCACGGGGCGCCCTTCTTCTCTTGTCGGTCGCGGGGCGCCCAATCGCGCGAGCCGTTGCTCGTCGATTTAGAAAGTATATCAGCANGAATTCGCCTCGAAATCGTGTCGCAGTCAATTTATTCCAGGATCTCGACATCGTACTTGGCGGCCATAGCCCGAATGGCCGCGTGGTCGTCATCCGCCACGCCGTCCACTTCGATGAAGTAGTTGGCAAAGCGTCCGGGAATGACGGTCAGCAGCAGCCGCCCATCTTCCGATCCGACATTGCGAAAAGTGTGCGGAATGTCCCGTGGGCCTACCACGATCGCTCCCGCCGGCGCCGACACCTTCTGGTCGCCAATGGTCACCTCGAATTGTCCTTCCAGGATGTAAAAAATTTCTGTCTCATGCCGGTGAACGTGCAGCGGCGGCCCGTGGCCAGCGGGAATCTTCTGCTCCAGGATGGCATAAGCGCCGCCCGTCTGCTCGCTCAACACCTTGAAGGTACTCTGATCGCGCAGGACGCCGACGACCTTACCGCCGCCAGGCGGGTGAATGATCGGGACGGTCGTTTCTGTCTGGAGCAGAAAATCATGATGCTCGGCCATTCTTTACCTCACGTTCTTGCCCTACTCCAATTCCGGCATCTCGAAATCTTCCCAGCCCGGCACGTCGGCGACGTCGTAGAACGGCTCGCCGAACGGCCGCGTGGCGTCGATGCCGATGCAGGACGATATCCGCATGGTGCGGTCCCTGCTGAGATCGACCGACGGATCGGATGGTCCCGCGGGAGTGTTCTCGATCACGATCACGTCACGCTGCGGCTGCACGCGGAAGGCCATCGCCCATTCGACTTCGGTCGAAGAGTGCACGTCGATGTCGGGATCGACGATGATCGTCCACTTCGGCCGGATGTTGCTCGCCATCGCCGCGAGGATCACCTGCCGCGCTTCGCCCGCGTAACGCGGCTGCATGGCGATGACCACGTAGAACGACACGCCGGCGGAGGCCCGCACTGAAATCTGCTTGATGGTCGGAAACTGACGCTTGAGAGTGCGGAAGAACGACGCTTCGAACGGCACCTGCTTGAGGATGTGGTTCTCGGTGACCGGCTTGCCGGTGAGCAGCCCCTGGAAGATCGGCTGCTTGCGGTGGGTGATCGCGGTGATGCGTGCCACCGGTTTCTGCGACGGCCGGGTGTAGTAGCCGGTATATTCGCCGAGCGGGCCCTCGAGCACGGTCTGATTGAGGTCGACCTCGAACTCGATAACGACTTCCGACGTCGCCGGGACTTCCAGGTCGCAGGTCGTGCAGCGCGCGAGCTCGACCGGCGCGCCGCGCAGGCCGCCCGCCACGGTCCAGTCGTTGGTGTCGTCGGGCACCTGCACCTGGCAGGTATAGGCCAGGATCGGATCGACGCCGATCACCAGCGCGGCCTTCGGCACCGTCCCCATACGCTTGTGCTTCGCCAGATGCTTGCCGAAGCGGTGGAACGGTTGCGCCGAGAACGAGACCGTATCCTTGCCGAGAATGAGAAAGCGGTAGTGCCCGATGTCGGGAACGCCGGTTTCCGGGTCTTCCGACACCACGATGCCCGGCGTGATGTAGGGGCCGCCGTCCTTCGGGCTGTAGGTCGGGATCGGCCAGCGCCGGATGTCGATGTCGTCGCCGGTGATCACCTCGTCCTGGCACGGCGCCTTGCCGGAGACGGCGGTCGGCGCGATCGGGTTGTCGAGACCGGTCAGCACCTTGTCGAAGATCGTGTCCTCGTCGGCCTCGAATGCGAGCAGCGCCTTGCTGCGCGTGGAATAGACGCCGGCGACCAGCGGATAGTCGGTCCCGTTCCGGTTGAACATGATGGCCGGGCCTTGGCGCACATAGCTCTGCTTCATCGCCTTGCCGACGTCGTTCAATGCGATCGGCCGGTTGACGTCGACGAGCTCGCCGTGCTGCCGCAACACATCGAGAAACTGACGAAAATCCTGGTACGGCATCACGCTGCTCCGGGTAGCGACAGGGTCCCTTGACCTATATTTGCATTTGCGCCGGAAAAGAAGGAGCTTCCGGCGTGGCGGTTGCGCGAGCCGTATCCCGCCCGACTAACCTGCCCGCAACCCTCCCAACTCGCCGCCCATGATGGACGTCAAGACCAAATCCGACCCAGCAAACTTCCGCTTCATCGGCAAGCCGATCGTGCGCAAAGAGGACGCGCGGCTCACCACCGGTCACGGCCGCTTCAGCGACGATTTCANCCTCGAAGGACAGGCCTACGCGGTCATGGTGCGCTCGCCGCATCCTCACGCCCGCATCCGCGGCGTCGAGGCGGCGCGTGCCCGCGCGATGCCCGGCGTGCTCGGCGTCTTCACCGGCGCCGATTGCCGCANCGACGGGCTGGGCGCGATCCCGCACGATCCGCTGCCCAAGACCAAATACGACATGAAGCTCTTCGCCAANGACGGCGGCGCGATCTTCATCGGCCCGCACCTCCTCTTGCCCGCCGACAAGGCGCGCCACGTCGGCGAGGCCGTCGCGATGGTGGTGGCGGAGAACGTGGCGCAGGCGCTCGACGCCGCCGAAGCGGTCGAAGTCGACTACGAGGTGCTGCCAGGCGTCTATCATTCCGAGGATGCGATGAAGCCCGGCGCGCCTGTCGTCTGGGACGAAATCCAGGACAACGTCCCGGTCGATACGTTGTTCGGGGACCGCGAAGCGACGGACAAGGCGTTCGCTGGTGCCGATCACGTGGTGGCGATGGACTTCCACATCGACCGCGTGACCGGCGTTCCTCTTGAACCGCGCTCCGCGCTGGGCCAGTACGATGTGGTCAGCGGCCGCTATACGCTCCACGCCGGCAGCGGCGGCGCGGTGCGGCAAAAACGCGAGCTTGCCGGCGTGCTCGGCATTGCGCCGGATCAGGTGCGGGTTCTGTCCTACGATGTCGGCGGCAATTTCGGGACCCGCAACCGCCTGTTCGTCGAGTTCGGCCTGGTGCTGTGGGCGGCGCGCAAGCTCGGCAGGCCGGTGAAGTTCACGGCAACGCGCTCGGAAGCCTTCCTTAGCGACTACCAGGGGCGTGATCTCGTCGCCAAGGTCGAGCTCGCCTTGCGCAAGGATGGGCGCTTTCTGGCGATGCGCGCGACCAACATCAGCAATGTCGGCGCGCGCTGCGTGTCGCTCTCGCCGCTCTCCAAAGGCTCCGGCCTCATCCCGGGCTCCTACGCCATTCCCGCCGCCACGCTGCGCGCCATGGCGGTCTACACCAACACCATGCCGACCCAGGCCTATCGCAGCTCCGGCCGGCCGGAGGTGACGTTCGCGATCGAGCGGCTGATCGACGTTGCGGCGTCGCAGCTTGGCATCGATCGCGTGGCTCTGCGGCGCAAGAACCTGATCCGCCCGGACGCAATGCCATACCGCAACGCCGTCGGCATGAACTACGACAGCGGCCGCTACGAAGAGAGCATGGATTGGGCGATGGACATCGCCGACTGGCAGGGCTTCGAGCAGCGCCGGCGCGAGGCCAAGAAGCGCGGCAGGCTGCTCGGTCGCGGGCTTGCAAACTACGTCGAGTCCTCGATCGGCGCTCCGAACGAGCAGGCGCGCATCACCGTACGGCCCGAGGGTCGCGTCGACGTCGTCATCGGCACGCAGCCGAGCGGCCAGGGTCACGAGACCAGCTTCGCGCAGGTCGTGTCCGACCTCATGCATGTGCCGGTCGAGCGCGTGAACATCATCCTCGGCGATACCGACGTGGTGAAGGTCGGCGGCGGCTCCCATTCCGGGCGCTCCATGCGCCACGCTGCCACGGTGTTCTCGAAGGCCCTCCCCGACCTCGTGGCGAGGGGCAGGAAAATCGCGGCGGCCGTTCTGGGATCGGCGTTGGAGCATGTCGAGTTCAATGACGGCCGCTTCAGCGCACGCGGCACCAACCTCACCTTCGATTTCCTCGAGCTTGCCGGCGAGGCGGCGAAGCACGATCTGCCTGACGATCTCAAGGACGGCATCGCGGTCGTGACCGACAACGAGATGCACGATCCGGTCTTCCCCAACGGCTGCGCGACCTGCGAGCTCGAGGTCGACCCCGATACCGGCGATATTCGCATCACCCGCTACGCCTCGGTCGACGACGTCGGCCGCTGCATCAATCCGCTGATCGTGCACGGGCAGACCCATGGCGCGATCGCGCAAGGGATCGGCCAGGCGATGTGGGAGCGCTGTTATATCGAGCCCGATTCCGGCCAGCCGCTGATCGGCTCGTTCATGGACTACGGCATGCCGCGCGCCGACACGCTGCCGCCGTTCAAGACCGAGATCGCCGAGGTGCTCTCGCCCACCAATCCGCTCGGCATCAAGGCTGGCGGCGAAGGCGGCACCACGGCCGCACCCGCGGTCATCGTCAGTGCTATCGTGGACGCGCTGCGCGACTATGGCGTGCGCGATATCAAAATGCCGGCAACGCCGTATAGCATCTGGAAGACGATCCAGGACGCCAAGGGAATGAAATAAGAGGACAACATGCCGCTGATGAGCGGAGGCGATGCCGTCGTGCGGTCGCTGCTCGCGCACGATATCTCCACCATCTATTGCCTGCCCGGAGTGCAGAGCGATCATCTCTTCAACGCGATGTTCGATGCCGGCGATGCGCTCTCGGTGGTGCATACCCGGCACGAGCAGGGCGCCGCCTATATGGCGCTCGGCGCCGCCTTGGCGACCGGCAGGACCGCCGCCTATTCGGTGGTGCCGGGCCCCGGCTTCCTCAACAGCAGCGCGGCGCTCGCCACCGCCTATTCGACCGGCGCGCGCGTGCTCGCACTGATCGGACAGCTCCCGAGCCACGCCATCGGCAAGGGCCATGGCCTGCTGCACGAAATTCCCGACCAGCTCGGCATTCTGCGCAAGCTCACCAAGTGGGCCGAGCGTGCGGAGAAACCGCGGGATGCGCCCGGCGTGATCGCGCGCGCGTTCAAGGAACTGCGATCGGGACGGCCGCGGCCGGTGGGCGTAGAGGTGCCGCCCGACATGCTGCAAGCACGCGCCGAGGTCGATATCTCCGCGCCTTTGCCGCTCGATGCGGCGCCCGCGCTCGATGAGGACGCGATCGAGCGGGCCGCCGATCTGTTGGCGAAGGCCGAATGCCCCGTGATCTTCGTGGGCGGCGGCGCGCTCGATGCCGCTGCGGAGGTGCGCGCCCTCGCAGAGCGCCTGAGCGCTCCCATCGTATCCTATCGCCGCGGCAAAGGCGTGCTCGACGACCGCCACCCGCTCAGCCACGCGC
>JGI12053J15887_10001811_pt1 | contig 10150 bp, 8 predicted proteins | sample MedBloCAOM1_O3_FD_15887 | JGI IMG/M metagenome (IMG submission 15887) | reverse complement strand
TGCTCAGCGCGCGTGACGTGAAGGTGCACCTTCGCGTCCACCGCCGCATCGTGAAGGCGGTCGACGGCGTCGATCTCGACGTCTATCCCGGTCAATGCGTCGGCATCGTGGGCGAGTCCGGCTCGGGCAAGAGCACGCTGGGGCGGGCGATGACGCGGTTGCTGCCCAATGTCGAGATCGCGGAACTGTCGGGCTCGGTTCGTTTCTGCGGCGACGACGTGCTGGCGATGTCATCCGAAACAATGCGCGCCCTGCGCCGCCATCGCGGTCTGTCGATGGTGTTCCAGGATCCGCTTTCCTATCTCAATCCGACGCTTCGCATCGACCGGCAGCTGGCGGAGGCGCTGCGGCATCTTGGCGATCGGCGTGCCGTTCAGCAAAAGTCGGCGGAGCTTTTGCAGCAGGTCGGGCTCGACGATACCGCGCGTATCCTTCGCCTCTATCCACACGAATTGTCGGGCGGCATGCGCCAGCGCGTGTTGATCGCGATGGCGCTGGCACCCGATCCGCAGATCCTCGTGGCCGATGAGCCAACGACCGCGCTCGACGCCACGGTCCAGTACCAGGTGATCCAGACGCTGCGCCGGCTCAACAAAGAGCGCAATCTTGCCATGCTCATCATCACCCATGACCTTGGAATGGTCGCGGAGCTGTGCGATCAGGTCTACGTCATGCAGGGCGGCAAGATCGTCGAAGCGGCCGACGTGTTCACGCTGTTCGACGCGCCGCAGAATGCCTATACCGCCAGCCTTCTCGCGGCGGCGAGGCGGCTACATCAGACAAAAGTCCTGGGAAGCGCCGCGACGCCATGAGCACCCCGATCCTTTCCGCGCGCTCCATCATCAAGAGCTTTGGCCGACGAAGCTGGTTCGGCGGTGCCGGCAACGCCAGGCGCGCGGTCGACACGATCGATCTCGATGTCAACGAAGGCGAGACGCTGGCGATTGTCGGTGAATCCGGCTCCGGCAAGAGCACCTTGGCCCGCATGCTGCTGGGCCTCATCAAGCCGACCTCGGGCGAGGTCGCCTACTATGGCCAGCCGATGGATGCATTCACGGCGCCCGATTGGGCGACTTTTCGAAAAGCGGTCCAGCCGATCTTCCAGGACCCGGCGTCATCGCTCAATCCACGGATGCGCGTCGACACTACCCTGTCGAATGTCCTGCTGCGCCACCGGCTGGCAACGCGCGACACGCTCGCTGCCGAGATCACCGAACTGCTGGCGTCCGTCGGCCTCGACGCCGCCCAGTTTCACGACCGCTATCCGCATCAACTGTCCGGTGGCCAGCAGCAGCGCATCGCGATCGCCCGGGCCATGGCGGTACGTCCCCGGCTGATCATCGCCGACGAGCCGCTGTCGAGCCTCGATATGTCGGTCCAGGCCCAGATCCTCGATTTGCTCATAAGCCTGAAATCCAGCCGCAACCTCGGCCTGGTCCTGATCAGCCATGATCTCAATGTCGTCGATGCCATTTCCGATCGGGTGATCGTCATGTATCTCGGCAAGGTCGTGGAGGCTGGCCCGACACGCCAGGTGCTCGGCAATCCGGTGAACGATTACACGCGGTCTCTTCTGGCCGCCAAGCTGGTCGCCGATCCGCATCTGGCCCGTGAACGCAGGCTGGCCATGGACGCCGCGGTCGCGTCAAAATCCCGCCAGACACCCACACCCGACGTCCAAGGAGCATCGCAATGAACGAGATTTTTAGGCGGACTCTCGGGCCGCTGGCGGCAGCGGCGTGCCTTGCGGCGCTCGGCATCGGCTGCGCGGGCACCGCCAACGCCCAGGCAACGCCCAAGCGCGGCGGTACCGCGGTGATCGGCGTCAGTGTCGCCGGCGCCACGCTCAACACGCAACTGACCTCCGCGGTGACGCCGCTGATCATCGCCGACCTGTGGGCCAGCGGCCTCTTCAAGTACGACAAGACCGGCAACAAGAAGCCCCAGATCGCCAGTTCCTGGGAGATCTCGAAGGACGGCAAGGTCTACACGTTTCACCTTCGGCCCAACCTCAAATGGTCGGACGGCCAGCCGTTCTCTTCGGAAGATGTCGCGTTCACGCTGAACGCGTTCGCCAAGTACAATACCTACCTGGTGAAGGTGCTCTCGAATATCGATCGCGTCGAAACGCCGGATGCCAATACGTTCGTCGTCACTCTGAAAGAGCCGCAGTCTTCGGCGCTGGAAGGCTTCGACAAGGAAGTCTTCCCGCTGATGCCGAAGCATGTCTATGACGGCACCGATATTCCGACCAATGCCGCCAATCGCGCACCGGTCGGCATGGGTCCGTACAAATTCGTCTCGTGGGAGGAGGGCCGCGGCATCACCTTCACGCGCAACGAATACTACTGGGACCAGCCGAAACCCTATCTCGACTCGGTCGTCGCCGTTTTCATTCCCAACGTGCAGCAGCAGCAGAACGCGCTCTATCGCGGCGAGATCGACGTCCTGCGGCCGGCGCTGCCGCAGATCGGTCGAACCATCGAGCAGGCCAAGGCCAAGAACGCCTTCGAGGTGCGGGAGATCAAGGTCAACGCCGCCGAGCGGCTGTCGCTCGACATCAATATCACCCGCGACACGCTCAACAAGCCGCTGATCCGGCAGGCGTTGCTGACGGCGATCGATCGCGAGCGCATCTCGAAGGACGTCTATCAGGGGCTGGCATTCCCGGCGATGAATGCGATCCCCGAGCAGTTCACCATGCTGACCGATCCGTCGGTCGACTATAACAAGCAGTTCGCCTACGATCCGGCGAAGGCGGGCAAGATGCTCGACGAGGCGGGCCTTCCCCTCAAGGACGGCAAGCGCTTCACCGTCGATTTCACCGGTGCGGTCAATGCCGATGCCTTCTATGCCGAGCCGGCCGCCCAGATCATCGCCGCGAACTGGCGCGCCATCGGCATCGATGTGAAATTGAGCCTGCTCGAAGGTCAGCTGTGGACCAACAAGGTCTTCAAGGACCGCAACTACGACGTCTCGATGGTCTCGTTGACGGCGCGTACCGACCCGCTGTTCGGGGTCGATCGCTCCTTCCTGTGCAACACCACCAACGTGCCGTACGTCAATCCGACCGGCTACTGCAATGCCGATCTCGATGTAATCGCGGCCAAGGCCGCCGCCGTGCCGCTGGAGGAGCGCCGTCAGTGGTACAAGCAGTACGAGGAGATCATTGCGCGTGACATGCCGCATCTGACGCTGACCAACGCCAAGAAGTTCTTCGCGATTTCGAGCCGCTTCGGCGGTATCGACGAGGAGATGGATCTCGCCTTCAACGGCAACCCCGACATGGCGAGCGTTTGGGTCAAGTAGCGCAATGGACGATCTCATGAACGCGCTGATCCGGCCGCGCACCATCGCGGTCATCGGCGCTTCGCCCAAACGCCAGACGCTGGGAAACGTCGCGCTCGACAATCTCGCGAACTACAAGTTCACCGGCCGGGTGATTCCCGTCCATGCCGAAGCGCCCGAGATCGCCGGGTTGGCCGCGGTGCCCACCATCGAAGCGCTTCCGGATGATGTGGACGTGGCGCTGGCCTCCGTGCCGGCGGCAGGCGTCGCCGATGTCGTGCGCCGGCTCGATCGCCGGGGCGTGCGAACCGCGATCGTCAATACCGCCGGCTTCTCGGCCGAGCAGGAGGCTGAGCTGCGGCTGCTGGTGGGCAGCAGCCGCATCCTGATGCACGGCCCCAACTGCATGGGCCTGATCAATCTGTCCGACGCCACCCCGATCTATACCGGCGGCATCACCTCGCGTATCCGCCGTGGTCCGGTTGCCCTGGTCGCGCAGTCGGGCTCCGCGGCGATCTCGGTCATCAATTCCTGCACGGCCGGCTTTTCCAAGGTCGTCACCATCGGCAGCGAGTACCGGGTGACCGGGGCGGATTATCTGCACTGGCTCGCCGCCGACGACGACACGTCGGTGATCGGACTGGTCCTCGAATCGATCCCGGATGCCGACCGTTTCGCCGACGCGGTCGACCGCGTTCATGCCGCCGGCAAGTCGATGATTGTCCTCAAGGTCGGCCGATCCGCGACCGGCGCGCGGGCGACGTTGGCGCACACCGGCGCCTGATCCGCAACGATGATGCGTTCAAGGGCTTTGTCGAACGATATGGCATTCCCGTCGTCGACGATTACGAGGAGTTGATCGCGACCCTCGAGGCGTTTGCCGTGTGTCGGAAGCGGCCAACCGGCGGGCATGTCGCGCTGATGGGGATCTCCGGAGGCGAGACCGCACTCGCCTGCGATATCTGCGACGAGATCGATTTGCCGCTTTCCGTCTTCTCGGAGGCGACCGGCCGCGCCCTGCGCAGCGCGCTGCCGGGCGTGCCCGGCCAGAATCCCCTCGATGTCGGCCAGAGCGTCGGCCGCCAGGCCGGCGCCGCGCTGGCCGGCATGACCGCCGTCATGAAGGCGGACGAGGTCGGCGTCGGCATCGTTCTCCAGGACATGCAGGCGTCGTTGCCGCCCAGCAGCCAGCGCAACTATTCAGGTCACCTGGGCACGGTCGCCGAGCTCAGCCGCGCGGTCGACAAGCCGATCATCGTGATTTCCCCGACCGCGGAAATCATGAGCGATCGGCTGCTCGCCCATCTGGAGGGCACGGGCGTGCCGCCGCTGCGGGGATTGTGGCCGGGACTTGCCGCGGTGAAGAGCATGGTGGCCTGGGCCGGACGGCAGCGCGATCCGCGTCGTCTTGCCGATCGCAAGCTCGCGGCCGAGCGCGCGGGCTTGCGGCAGGAGATTGCCGGCATCCGCGGCCCGCTGCCGTCGAAGCTGGTCGGCCGCTTGCTCGCGAGCTACGGGATTCCGGTCGTCAAATCCGCCGTGGCGCTTTCGGCGGCGGAGGCGGTGACGCTCGCCGGCCGGATCGGATACCCGATGGTCGTGAAGGTCATGTCCGCCGACGTGCCGCACCGGTCCGACGTCGGCGCGGTCCAGCTTGGCATCAGAAGCGAGGCAGGCCTCAGCGCGGCGTTGGCGCTGATCGAAAGGAACGTCCGGGAGAAAGTCCCGGGCGCCGTCATCGATGGCTACGAGATGCAGGAAGAGCTGATCGATTGCGTGCAGGCGATGGTGGGCTACCAGGCGGCGCCGCCCTATGGCGCGCTGACGATCGTCGGCTCCGGCGGTGTCCTGGTCGAGCTCGAGGCCGACAAGGCGCTGAGCCTGAGCCCGGTGACCACCGCCGAAGCCGACGCCATGTTGGCTGTAACCCGCCTCGGCAAGACGCTGGAGGGCTATCGCAATCTGATTCCCCGCACCGATACGGCAGCACTTGCCGGCTTGGTGTCGAACCTGTCGGAGCTTGCCGCGGACTTCTCCGATCTTGTGCCCGAATGCGATCTCAACCCGGTCCTGATCCGCAAGGGGTCGGGCGAAGTTCGTGTCGTCGACGCCTTGTTCGTCGCAGCCAGCGCCAATCAAGCCAGCCAGGATCAGTGAACGGCGAGGAAGAAAAGGCTCAGCGGCGGAAAAGTCCGCTGCTCACAGACGGCCGTGCCGCCCAGGCCAGTTCGTTCCCTGCTCGCCAGCGATCCCTGCAGCGAGAGGATTGCCGCTAGAAACGCCGCGAAGATGACGACGACGAGAAGCCAGTCGCTGCGGTGGAATGGCAAGGCAAGCCGCGTCGACAATGGCGGGCGCGGGACGCCGGGATCGGCCAGGAACGCCATGCCGATCCCCAAGCAAGAAGAGTACCAACCGGCTTGTGTCCATCGGGTCGGTTGCCGATCAAACGCATGCCATGGATAGTGAAGCGTCAGGAGGGACCATGATCCGCACGGGGGCACAGTACCGCGATTCGATCCGCGATGGCCGGCAGGTCTATATCGGCGGCGAGCGGGTGAAGGACGTCACGACTCATCCCATGTTCAAGCCCCTCGTGGATATCCGCGCGCGCTTCTACGACATGCAGCATGAGCCGGCGACGCGCGATATCATGAGCTATGCCGACGGTGGGGAAACCCACGCGATCGCCAACAAGCTGCCCTATACGCAAGCCGACTGGTGGTCCAAGCGCCGGGCGACCGATGCGCTCCTGGAAGAGATCGGCGGCGTGGTCACGCGCGTCGGCGACGAAACGGTCGGCGAGATGTGGTCGCTGTTCGACGGACAGGACGTGCTGGACGAAGTCGACCCGCAATTCTCCAAGAACATCCGCAACCATGTAAGCAAGGTCCTGCGCAACGATCCGTTCCACGTCTCGGCCAATACCGATCCGAAGGGCGATCGGTCCAAGCCACCGCAGGAGCAGGACCCCGATATGCTCCTGCATGTCGTGAAGGAAACCGACGCGGGCATCGTGGTGCGCGGGGCGAAGTTCGAGACGGCGGCCGCCTATGCCAACCAAGCCTTCACCAAGCCCACGATCGCGAACTGGGGAAACGATGCGCTGTCGGACTACGCCGTGGGATTCATCTGCGATTTCAATTCGCCCAACCTCAAGTTCATCTGCCGCACGGGCTTTGCCGGCCGCGCCCCAAAGGAAGACTATCCGATTGCCAACCGCTTCGACGAAGTCGACGCGCTCGTCATCTTCGACAACGTCTTGATCCCCTGGGAGAACGTTCTCTTCTACCGGCATACCAAGGCCGCCTCTTTCATCCGCTCGACGCTGCATCGCTATTCGGCGTTTGCCTTCGTTCAGCGCGTGCTGAAGCTCGCCGACATGATGATCGGCGCGGCGCTGTTCAATGTGCGCCAGACCGGCCTCGACAAGCAGCAGGCAGTGCAGGAGAAGCTGGCGGAGCTTGCCGTGTACCGGGAGGGGATCAACGCCCATCTGACGGCGTCGATCGCGCTCGCCGAGCGCAGCCCCGGCGGCTTGATGATGCCCAACCAGTCCTTGCTGTTCACCGGGCGGGTCCTGGCGAGTTCGCAGCTCCACCACATGATGCATATCGCCCGCGAGCTGTGCGGCGGCCAGATCTGCGTGACCCCCGACAAGGCTGCTTTCGACGCCCCAGAGACCAAGCCCTGGCTCGACAAGTACTACACCGTGAACGAGGGTTGGCTGGCGGAGGACCGCCGCAAGCTTTTGGCCTTCGCGCGCGATCTGCTGAACTCGGACAATGCCGGCCATCGCCTCACGTTTCAGCTTTTCGCCCAGTCGGCTCCCTTCGCGAACCTGGCGGCGGTCTATCGCAACTTCGATTGGGACGGCCCGCTGGCCTTCGTCCAGAAATCGGCGGGGCTGTCCGAGCGGGTCCTGGCCTCGGCCGATCGAAGCGGTTTCGACAAGGCGCCGGCGCAATGGGCCGCCGCGAGCGCCGTGAAGTCGTAACTGTCATCCTGAGCGCAGCGAAGGATCTCATGGCAATTGCGAGCGGCATGCTCGTTGAAGCGGCGATGAGATCCTTCGCTGCGCTCAGGATGACGAGGTGTGTGGATTGGCGGGCCGCGCCAGACCGAGATGGTCGCGCAGGGTGGCGCCCGCGTATTCCGTGCGGAACAGCCCGCGTCGCTGCAATTCCGGAACCACCAGGGTCACGAACTCCTGCAACCCGCCCGGCAGCGTCGCGAACTGCATCATGAAACCGTCCGCGGCGCCCATGGTGAACCATTCCTCCATGACGTCGGCGATGTGCTGGGGCGTACCCTTGATGGTCTTGCGGCCGCGCTCGTAGCGCAGATAGAGCTGCCGCAAGGTCGGGTTCTCCTCGCGGATGATCTTCATGATGCCGTCGAAGAACGCCTTGTGCTGGTTGGCGCTTTTCGGCAGCCGACTTTCCGGGATCGGTTCGTCGAGCGGCAGGTCGGACAGATCGGCCTCGAGGTCGGTGCCGAGGCGGAAGCGGCCGACATCCGGATGGATCATCTCCTGCAGCGCCTGCGCCTTGTCCTCCGCCTCCTGTTGCGATTGGCCGATGACCACGGGGAGGCCGGCGAGGATCTTCATCGAGTCCGGAGAACGGCCATACTTGGCCAGGCGGCCTTTGAGATCGTCATAACCGCGCTTGGCGTCCTGCGGATTGGAGGCGCTGGCGAACACGACTTCCGCCGTCCGGGCCGCCAGTTCCAGCCCGGTGTCGGACGCCCCGGCCTGGATGATCACCGGGTGCCCTTGCGGCGAGCGGGCGATGTTCAAGGCGCCGTCCACCTTGAAGAACTTGCCCTCGTGGTGAACGGCGTGCAGACCCGCCGGATCGAAGAACAGGCCGCTGGCGCGATCGAGGATGAAAGCGTCGTCGTCCCATGTGTTCCACAACGCGTTCACCACGTCGACGAACTCACCGGCCTTCTCGTAGCGCAGCGCGTGGGGCGGCAGGGTGGCGTGGCCGAAATTGCGCGCAGCGTAGTCGTTGGCCGAGGTGACGACGTTCCACGCCGCCCGCCCGGCCGAGATGTGGTCCAGCGAGGCGAACTGGCGGGCCACGTTGTACGGCTCGGAGAAGCTGGTCGAGACCGTGCCTCCGAGCCCGATGCGCATCGTCGCGCCCGCAAGCGCGGTGAGCAGGGTCACCGGCTCGAGCACGTTCATGAACATCGGGAAGCGGCTCCAGGCGTGCAGGTTTTCCGTCCGCGCCGCCGGCGTGTCGGCGATGAAGAACAGGTCGAAGCGTCCTTGCTCGGCAAGCTGAGCCAGGTTCCGGAAGTAGCCGATGTCGGTCGAGCCGGCGGCGTTCGAATCGGGGTGCAGCCACGCGGCCGGATGGCCACCGGCGGCCTGGCCGATCAACAGGCCGAGGGCGATCCTCAATTGACTGCTCAAGCGTTCGACTCCCGTCTGCAAGCGGCTGAAGAGGCAAGCAATAGCCGCGCCGGCTATCGCCGCAAAGCTTTTCGCCCGAACGTGCAACGACTAAATCTTACAGTTGATAATGTTACAGTCAGTGGTACATTCTGACATGGCTGGAGCCGGAAAATACACTGCTGAAACGCTGGCTTTTCGGGCCGGTGTGCCGCTGCGGACTGTCAGGTTCTATGTGCAGGAGAAGTTGATCGATCCGCCGCTCAGTCGTGGTCGGGGGTCCAATTTCACCGAGTACCACCTGGCGCAGCTTCAGCAGGCCCGGACGCTCCACAATGCCGGCTTCGCGCTCGATGCCATCCGCGAGCGTCGGGGCGAGATCAGTCTCGGGCTGCAGGCGATGACGAGCTTCGACGCGCTGCGCCGGCAATGGCAGGGCGCCCAGCAAACAAGCCGGGAAGACGATGACGACGACGATGCCCTCGACGCCAGCGAATGCATCCGCATTCCCATGGCCCGGGGCGTGGAGCTGATGGTCTCACAGGACCGGCCTCTGCCCAGTCCCCGTCAGCTGGTCGAGATCGCGCTCCATGTCCGCAAGGCGTTCGGCGACCGCTGAAGGAGAGGGCGATGTTCAATGAAGCCGAACTCGCGGTCCTTCGCCGCGCTTACGCCCGGCAAGTCACGTTCCTCGGCAACGTGCGCAATGCCGCCCTGGAGCGCGCCTATGCCGAGGTGGCGCGGGAAGCCTATCTGGGCCCGGGACCGTGGCCCATCTTGCGCTGGCAAGGCCACCCGCCAAGGCCAGGCTACACGCCGACGCCCGATGCCGATCCTGCCTGGCTCTGTTCCGATATCCTGGTCGGTATCGTGCCGGAACGGGGTCTCAACAACGGACAACCATCGGCACATGCCATGTGGATCGCTGCCGCGGCGCCGTCGACGGGAGAGCATGTGGTCCATGTCGGGGCGGGTGTCGGCTACTATTCCGCGATCATGGCGCACATGGTGGGCTCCGCGGGCGCCATGACGGCGATCGAATACGATCCGCAACTGGCCGCTCGCGCCCTCGCGAATCTGGCTCACGCGCCCAACGTCCGGGTATTGCAGGGGGATGGCTCGGTGACGCCCTTCGCGCCGGCGGACGTGATCTATGTGAACGCGGGCGCCAGCCGGCCCGCCGCCGCCTGGCTGGACGGCTTGAAGGAGGGCGGGCGGCTGATCCTGCCGCTCACGACCGCCCGGAACTTCGCCGGACCGCTGGAGTTTTCGCGTCCGTCGGGCGCCGTCTTCTGCATCACGCGGCGCGGCGACGATTACGACGCGGCCTTCGTGAGCCCGATCGCCGTCTTCCCCTGCGAAGGCATGCGGGACGAAGCTTCGGAGCAGGCGCTTGCGGCGGGCTTCGACAAAGGCGGCTATCGCGACGTGAAGCGGCTTCGCCGGACGGACGATGTT